>Ga0180222_1002568_pt1 | contig 14283 bp, 13 predicted proteins | sample eDN5th37CKraftOP_FD_151336 | JGI IMG/M metagenome (GOLD analysis project Ga0180222, IMG submission 151336) | Enriched Organic Plus compost microbial communities from Emeryville, California, USA - eDNA 5th pass 37_C Kraft OP (version 2) (version 2) ... | reverse complement strand
CCCGCCGGGTCGGACGAGCGCGCCAGCTCATAGACCTTGCGGGCGCGGGCTTCCATCACGTCCGCCCGCTCGACCGGCCGCCCGGCGGCCGCGAGTTTCGCCAGCGCCGATTCGAAATCGTCGCGATCCGCGCATTCCCAGCCCGGCGCGACCAGCGCATCGCGGTCGGCCTTTTCGACCCAGAGGCGGAAGGGGCGGTCGTCGATGCGGAACAGCGCGACATCGTCGCGTTCCGAAGCGGCCTCCATCAGCCCCGCGAAATTGCAGGCGAAATCGCGCCATGCGTCCAGATTCCGCGCGCTGATAACCAGATAGCCTAGCGATTTTACTGCCATTTGCGCTGTCTCGCCTTTCTTCCGTTTCCCATCCGGCCCCGAATGTCCGTTATCGCTGCCGTCATGGGCATATGCTACGCATTTCAAGCCATTATGCCGATGATTCTTTTGCAAATCTGGCGCGCTGCGCCATGATCATCAACGGTATAATGTCAATTCGTTCATAAAGCGCCTATAAGCATCGAGTGGAATGTGCAATAGCTCTTTTTGTTGACTGTTTGCGTAATAACTGATTATGTAAGCTACGCATATAGCAAATCTCACTATTGGGATTCAAGTGGAGAAGGCGATGACCGGCGCAGCAGCAAATCGGGCGGAGAGCGAATTGGGGGAAGGGGTGCCGTCGGCGGAAACCCTGATCCGGCGCGCGCGGGACATGATCCCCGCGCTGCGGGAGCGCGCGCGCGCCTGCACGCTGGCCCATGACGTCCCGGCGCAGAGCGTCGCGGAGATTCGCGAGGCGGGCCTGTTCCGCATCCTCCAGCCCCGGCGCTGGGGCGGCTATGAAATGCACCCCAATGTGTTTTTCGAGGTGCAGAAGGCGCTGGCCGAAGGCTGCATGTCGACCGGCTGGATCTATGGCGTGCTCGGCTGCCACCCCTATGAGCTGGCGCTGTTCCCCGACGAGGCGCAGCGCGAGGTGTGGGGCGATACGCCCGACATGCTGATATCCTCCACCTACCAGCCGGTCGGCAAGGTGGAGAAGGCGGACGGCGGCTTCTACCTGTCCGGCCGCTGGGGCTTTTCCTCCGGCTCCAGCCATTGCGGCTGGGTGCTGCTGGGCGCGATCAATTTCGACACCGACGGCGGCCCGCCGGACATGCGCACCTTCCTGCTGCCGCGCACCGACTATCAGGTGATCGAGGGGACGTGGGACACATTCGGCCTTCAGGGCACCGGCAGCTTCGACATCGTGGTCGAGCGGGTGTTCGTGCCGGAGCATCGCACCCACCGCTCCGTCGACGGCTTTTCCTGCACCAATCCGGGCCAGCGCGAAAATGACGGACCGCTCTATCGCCTGCCCTGGGCGCAGATCTTCATGCGCTCTGTTTCCACCTCGGCCTTTGGCGGGCTGCGCAACGCCATCGGCGCGGCGATCGGGATCATGGAAAGCCGCGTATCGACCAATACCGGCAAGGCGGCGAAGCATGATCCGTTCCTGCATGCCGCGATCGCCCGCGCGATCGCCGAATGCAACGAGATGGAAATGACGCAGCGCGCGACCTTCGACGAGATGATGGGCTATGCCGAGCGGGGCGAGCCGGTGCCGATGGACCGGCGCGGCCTCTTCGCCTATCAGTCCGCCAGCGTGGTGCGGCGCCTCGCCGAGCTGGCCGACGAGATGATGAAGCTGCTCGGCGGGCGGGCGATCTACATGTCCAGCCCGGTCGTCCAGCCCTGGCTAGACCTCCAGGCCGCGCGCGCGCATGTCGCCAACGATCCGGCAAACCGCACCAGCGACGTGATCGGCACGATGCAGGGCGCGCAGCCGGGCTTCACCTTCATCTGAGAGGCGATCCGACATGACGAACGACATCAGGCGCAGCACCTGTCGGGTTTCCGGCAGGCATGAGATCGTGGTCGCGGAAACGGGCGGCGGCCCGGCGGTCGTGTTCATTCACGGCAGCGGCCCCGGCGCGTCGGGCCTTTCCAATTTCCGGCAGAATGCGGGCTATTTCGCCGACAACGGCTTCCGCGTCGTCCTGCCCGACCTGATCGGCTATGGCGGTTCCTCCAAGCCGGAGGGAATCGACTATACGCTGGAACTGTTCACCGATACGCTGTACGAGGCGCTGGTCGCCCATGGCCTCGACAAGGTGGTGCTGGTCGGCAATTCGCTGGGCGGCGGCATCGCGATCCAGATGGCGCTCGACCATCCGGAATTCGTCGAGCGGCTGATCCTGATGGCGCCCGGCTGCATCGAGGAGCGGGAGGAGTATTTCAAAATGCCCGGCATCGCCGGCATGGTCAGCTCCTTCGGCGGCCCCGATTTCAACGAGGAAGAGCAGCGCCGCCTGATCACCAACCTTGTCCATGATCCGGTGCATGTGACCGACGCGCTGGTGAAGGAGCGCTTCGCCGTCGCGCGGACGCAGCCCAGGGATGTGATCGTGCGGATGCGCACGCCCAATCTGCGCCCGCGCCTGGGCGAGCTGAAGATGCCGATCCTGCTGTTCTGGGGCCGCAACGAGCGGTTCATGCCCCTGTCGGGAATCGATTATTTCTTCGACTCGTGCGGCGATGTGCGTTGCATCACCTTCAACGGCACCGGCCATTGGGTGCAGGTGGAAAAGGCGGACGAGTTCAACCGCCATGCGGTCGCTTTCCTCCGGGGCTGACGAAACGAAGCACAAGACGAACGAGAGAGGTTTTTGAAAATGCGCGATCTGGTGGACCCCACCCTGCTGCCGGGGCTGGATATCATGCCCGCCCTCGACCTGACCGAGGAAGCCCTGCCGGCGATCCGCGAAGGTCTGGCGCAGATGTCGGCGATGATCCCCGAACCGGAGGGCCATGGCGTCGCCTGGCGGGAGGAGCGCTTCACCGCGCCCGCCGGGCATGAGCTGCTGGTGCGGGTCTATCGGCCGGAGGCGGCGGCGGACACGCTGCCCGCGATCCTCCACATCCATGGCGGCGGCTTCGTGCTGGGGTCGGTCGCCACCAATCATCTGGCCAATATCGAACTGGCGACGACGGCGGGCGCGGTCGTCGTTTCGGTCGACTATCGCCTCGCGCCCGAAACGCAGGGGCTTGGGGCGGTCGAGGATTGCTACGCCGCGCTGTGCTGGCTGCGCGACCGCGCGGCGGAGCTGGATATCGACCCCGCCCGCATCGCCGTCCGCGGTGAGAGCGCGGGCGGCGGCCTCGCCGCGGCGCTGGCGCTGCTCGCCCGCGACCGGGGCGGCCCGGCGATCGCGCACCAGAACCTCATCTATCCGATGCTGGACGACCGCACCTGCGCCGCCGCCCATGCCCCGCATCTCGGCGCGCTGGTGTGGACGCCGCAGGGCAACGCCTTCGGCTGGCGCTCGCTGCTCGGCCGCGAGCCGGGGGCGGCCGATGTCTCGCCCTATGAGGCGGCGGCGCGGGCCGGGGATCTGGCGGGCCTGCCGCCCGCCTTCATCGCCGTGGGCGCGCTCGACCTGTTCGTGATCGAGGATCTGGACCATGCCCGCCGCCTGATCGAGACGGGCGTGCCGGTCGAGCTGCATGTCTACCCCGGCGCCTATCACGGCTTCGACGTGGTGCCCGACGCGCCGCCGGTCCAGCGGATGAAGCGCGACGCGGTGGCCGCGCTGCGCCGGGCGCTGCATCCGGGCGAGGCGGCCTGAGCGGGCGGGGCAGGGCATGGCGGGAAGGGTCGTCCCGTCCCGCGCCGCTTTGCATTTCACGTCGATAATCCCGATTTTTGTTGCGCATTGCGGGAAAACGGCAAAAGAGGTTTCGGTTGCTTTCGTAATCGCATGCGATAGAGGGGCGATGTCAGGATCGAGGAAAACCCGCTCCCGCCCGGCCCGATCGCGCCGGCGCGGCCTCTGGAACTCCCCATGGGCGCGGGTTATGGAGGCAGGGTCCAACAGGGAAGGCAGGCGATAATGCAGATCAGGAACGGGCAGACGATGACGCCGCCGTCGCTCGACAGTCTCGACACCAACATCATCGAAATACTGCGCACCAACGGGCGGGCCACCAACCAGGAAATCGCCGAGCGGCTTTCCGTCACCGCCGCGACCGTTTCCGCCCGTCTCCAGAAGATGGAGGACGCCCGCGTGATGCGGGTGGTGGCCGTCACCGATTTTTCCGCGCACAACTACAACGTCATCATCGCGCTGGGCGTGCAGGTGCACGGGCGGGACATAGAGGCGGTCGGCCGCGATCTCGCCCGGCTGCGCCAGGTGCTCAGCGTCAACATCATGAACGGCGGCCACGATATAGAATTGCTCGTCGCGCTGCACGACTTTTCCGAGGTCCAGCAATTGCTGTTCGAGCATATCGCGGAGGTCGAGGGCGTGTCGCACATCACGCCGGGGATCGCCGTCGATATCGTGAAATTCGAATTCAACGTGGTGCCGCTATGACCGAATCCGCCCATCCGACCCGTCTGGACAAGCTGGACCGGGGCATCGTCGAGAAGCTGTCGCGCGACGCCCGCATCTCCAACCGCGCGATCGCGGCCGAGCTGGGGGTGACCGAGGGCACGATCCGCACCCGCATCAAGCGGTTGCAGAATGAAGGGCTGATCCAGTTCACCGTCGTCACCGATTTCCGCATGGCCGGTTCGCCCAACCTCTGCATGATGGGGATCGACGCCGATCCCTCCCATGTCGAGGATCTGGCGCGCACGCTGTCGGACATGCCGGAAATCACCTGCGTCGTGGTGCTGCTCGGCCGCTACAGCCTGCTGGCGATGGGGCTGTTCACCAGCCTGGAGCGATTGAACGACCTGATCCTCCACCGCATCCGGCCGCTGCCCGGCGTGCAGCGGGTGGAAACCTCGGTATCGGTGCATAACCTCAAATATGAGGCGGGCATCGCCAAGATCACGCGCGGCGGCGCGCCGGACTGATCTTCGCCGCCTTCCAAGCGGGGGACGTCAGGCGCTGAAGCCGCCGGTGCTGGTCCGCAGCAGATGGACCAGCTGCACCTGCCTGTGGGTGCCGGTCTTGGCGAAGATCGCGCGCAGATGCGCCCGCGCGGTGTTGTGCGCGATGTCGAGCGTCCGCGCCGCATCGACCAGCGCGGCCCCTTCCGCCAGCTGGATCGCGAGCGCGGCCTCGGCCGGGGTAAGCTGGAAGCGGTCGCGCAGCGAATCGGGGTCCGGCCCGCCGCTGCGCGCCGGATCGGCGAGGAACAGCGCCAGGCTCGCGCCGTCGCCATAGGCATTGGGCGGCAGGGCGCGCGCCACGCCGCGCAGCGGCGGGCCGTCGGGCACCGCGATTTCCAGCCTTTTCTCCTCGCCCGGCGGCGGCGGCGCGCGCAGCAGGCGGTCGAGCATCGGCGCGGCGCCGACGCCGGGTTCCAGCCGCCCGTTCCGTTCCCGCAGCGCGCCCGCCTCGTGCAGCATGCGGTCGGCCACCGCGTTGCGCCGCAGGATGCGCCCGTCGCGCGCCAATATGAAGGTGGCGACCGCAAGCCCTTCCATTGCGCTGGAAAAGACCTGCCGCTCCGCCTGCGTCGAGGTGAGCCGGGCGTGCAGGTCCAGCGCGATCCGCAAATGGGGCACGAGGCGGGCGGTCAGCGCCATTTCCTTGTCGCCGAAATCGGGCCAGCTCATGTCCCGCGTCACCCGCAGCCGCACCGAAGCGCCGGAGGGGGCGTGCAGGTCGACGCCCATGATCTGCCCGGCGCGCGCCTTGTCCAGCCATTCGCGGAAGCGCGGCGGCACATGGCGCACGAAATCGCTGAAGATCACCACCTGCCCTTCCGGCAGATCGACGAAGGGGTCGGCGTCGGACAGCTGCTCATATTCGTCCGCACGGTCGGGATCGACGCCGGGGGTGACATGCGAGGCGATGCCGCTGCTGCCGGTCGCGACCAGCAGCGAGGCGAACGGCGCGTCCGTCGCCTCCGCCAGCGCGCGCAGGAAGCTTTCCCACGGCGGGTCCTGCGTCAGCCCGCCATAAAGGGCCTCCAGCAACGGCAGCAGGGCCGCTTCGTCGGCCGGCGGCGCGTCGGGAGTGTGCGGGTCGTCCATCTTCCCGCCATAGAGCCATGCGCCCGGCCCGTGCGCAAGGAATAAAGGCGGGGAAGGCGCGCGCGGCGGCCCGCGCTTTCCCATCCTGCGGCCCATCGGTCAGTGCCGGTAGGCGAGGGTCAGGCTGTAGCGGCGCGGCGGCGAATAATAGGCTTCGGTAAAGCCGAAGCTGGTGCTCGCGTCGTAGCCCGCCGTGATGATGCGCTTGTCGGTGATGTTGTCCACGCCTGCGCGCAGCGACAGCCCGGTGCCGGTCAACCGGAACTCCGCGCTCGCATTGACGATCGCATGATCGGGCTGGCGCAGCAGCGCGGTGTTCTCGGTATCGACATGGACCTCGCTCTTATAGGCGATATCGACGCGGAACAGGCCGTCCAGCGCATCGCCCAGCGGGGTCTCGTAGGCCGCGCCCAGATTGGCGGTGATGTCCGGCGCCTGCTTCGGCTTGCGGTCGCTGACGTCGGTGGGCACACCGTTGATGACCGACACATAGTCCAGATATTTCGCATCGAGCAGGCCCAGCGCGCCGCTCAGCGTGAAGCCGGGCGACACGCGGACCATGCCCTCCAGTTCCAAGCCCTGAATGCGCGAACGGCCCGCATTCTCGTTGCGCACGATCAGCAGCCCGCTGTCCGGGCTGACGGTCGACACCAGTATCTGCTGGTCCTTGTAGCTGTTGCGGAAGACCGCGAGGTTGACCGTCGCGATCCGCCCGAAGCTCGCCTTGATCCCCGCTTCATAGGCGGTCAGATATTCCGGGTCGTAGGAGCCGACCTCCTCCAGCGAGGTCGGGCGGCCGTTGAACCCGCCGGAGCGGAAGCCGCGCGAGAAGGAGGCATAGGCCATCAGGCCGGGCTGCATCTTGTAGGACAGCGAGGCGCGCGGAGTGAAGGCATCCCAGCTCTTTTCCAGCTCGTAATAGGGCGTTCCCGCCAGCAGCGGCTGGCCCGAATAGAGGCGCATGGCCGACTGGCTGAATTTCTTCTTCTCCCAGGTGTAGCGCGCGCCCAGCTCCAGCGACAGGCCGTCGGCCAGCTCGTAATTGCCGTTGGCGAACAGCGCGAGATTGTCGGTGCGCTGGCGGTTGCGGAAATCGATGTTGAGGTCGAGCGCGGTCGCCAGCGCGGGGTCGAAACCGGCGGCGATCAGCGCCGGATAGAGTCCGTCCGCCACCACCAGCCGGGTGTCGTCGCGCGTCTTTTCGCGATAGGCGAAGGCTGCCGAGCAGCAGCGTGCCGCGATTGCCCAGGTCGAGCGCCAATTGCACCTCCTGGCTGATCTGCCGCGCCTTTTCGTCGTGAACGTCGCCCGCATAGTCGATCGCGGCGGATGCGTCGCCGTCGCGGCCGAACAGCGCCTCGACATGGCGATAGGCGGTGATCGACTTCAGCGTCGCGCCGCCGAGGTCGGCGGTCAGCGTCAGCGCCGTGTTGAAGGCGTCGGTTTCATCCCGGTTGAGCGCGGGCGAGCCGTCCGTCCGGTCGATATGGTCCGGCACGGCACAGCAGGGCGCGAGGAAGGCCGACTGGAGGTCCGACAGGAAGGTCGGGGTGAAGGCGATCATGCTGTGCGGCGCGGCGTGCTGGCGGCGGCGCAGGCCGTCGATCTGGAGCAGCGCGTCGAGCGCAGCGCCGTCATGGTGCAGCGCCGCCTTGCCGCCGACGACATTGCGGTTGCCCAGATTCTTGCCGGACGGGACCTTCTGCCAGCCCTCGCCGAACTCGCCGAGCGCGGCCACGCCCAGCGACCAGTCGCCCGACAGCGGCGTTTCGGCATAGAGGCGCGCGCGCACCGTGTTGAACGATCCGTAGCGCAGGTCCGCCTCGATCTTCCGCTGCTGCCCCGGCACGGCGGAAACGATGTTGATCGCGCCGCCGGCGGTGTTCTTGCCGAACAGCGTGCCCTGCGGCCCGCGCAGCACCTCCACCCGATCGATGCCCAGCAATTCCGTCATCGCGCCGAAGGTGCGGGCGACATAGACGCCGTCGATATAGACGCCGACCGCCGGGTCGGAGGTGATGATGAAGTCATTCTCCCCCACGCCGCGAATGAAGGGCGCGATCGCGCCGCTATTGCCGCCCTGCCCCGGCGTGAACTGGATATTGGGCGCGATCTGCCCGATCTGCGTCACAGTGCCGAGGCCGCGGCTGTCGAGGCCGGAGGCGTCGACGGCGCTGACCGCGATCGGCACGTCCTGCAATTTCTCCTCCCGCCGCCGGGCGGTGACGACGATATCGCCGGCGGATTGCAGGCCCGCCTCCGCCGGGCCGTCGTCCTGCCGGGCCGCCGCCATCGCGGGCAGGCACAGCGTCCCCAATGCGGTGATGCCGAAAAGCGCTTTCCTCATATATCCTCCCCTTATGTATGCTGGTGCCGTTCAGGCGGGTTCCCATTCGATCAGGTGGCTGATGTCGCTGCGCTCCTCCGGCTTGCGGCCCGCCCGGCCGAGAAGATGGGCGGTGAGGCGAGCGTCGGGGTCGATCGGCGAGACGATCTCCATCACCCGGTCATATTCGGTGCGGGCGATGCGCCACACGCCGTCCTCGCGGCGGTAGCGGTCGCGGTAGATGGCGGTGCCGACGGTGTGGAACCGCTCTTCCAGATTGATGAAGATGTCCTCCAGATACCAGATGCCCTCGGCCTCGTCGGGGCCGGTCAGGGTGATTTCCGGCATATGCCCGTGATGCATCGCGACCGCGCCGGAATGGAAGCTGTTGGCGAGGAATTCGACCATCGCGTCGCGGCCGGACAGGCGCACGCGATAGGTGCCGCCGCGATATTCGACGTCGACATCGGCGGTGAAGAGGGTGGCCAGCAGCGCCATGTCCGCCGTGTCGATGCCCCGGAAATAGCGATGCTTCAGCGCGCGGATATCCTCCATGTCGCTGAGCTGTTGCAGGGTATAGGCCATCCCTTCCTCCAGATATTAACGCAAAGCGCATATTTTTTTGCATGATATGATTTAAATGCGTATCTATAATAGAAATATGATACGATGATTGCAATGCCGACTGTGGCGGGCGACGATAGCGGAACGGAGGGACGAGAGTGGTTGAAGGGCGGGACAGGGTTGCGGTCGTCACCGGCGGCACGCGCGGCATCGGCGCGGCGATCGTGCGGCATCTGCTGGGGCAGGGCTATCGCGTCGCCACCTGCGGCCGCTCCGCGCCCGAAGCCCCGATCGCCGCCGATGGACGCGCGGCCGAGTTCGACGCGTGCGACATTCGCGATGCCGAGGCGGTCGGGCGCTGGATCGCCGCCGTCGCCGCGCGCCATGGCCGCATCGATCTGGTGGTGAACAATGCCGGAGGCTCGCCGCCTGCCGACGCCGCCACCGCCAGCCCCCGCTTTTCGGAGCGCATCCTGCACCTCAACCTGCTCGCGCCGCTCCATGTGTCGCAGGCGGCTCTGCCGCATCTGCGCGCGGTGGGCGGCTCCATCGTCAATATCGCCAGCGTCTCGGCCGTCCGCCCGTCGCCCGGCACCGCCGTCTATGGCGCGGCCAAGGCGGGCCTCGTCAGCCTGACCACCAGCCTCGCGCAGGAATGGGGGCCGCAGGTGCGCGTCAACGCGATCATCGTCGGCTTGATCGAGACCGAGACGGCGGAGATGACCTACGGCACCGGGCAGGCGCAGCAGCGCATCGCCGCCTCGCTGCCCTTGCGCCGCATGGGGCGGGGCGAGGATGTCGCCGAGGCGGTGGCCTTCCTCGCCTCGCCCGCCGCCGCCTATATCAGCGGCGCGCGGCTGGAGGTGCATGGCGGCGGGGAACGGCCGCTGTTCCTCGAAATCGTCAAGGAAAATGCCGGCGCGGCCGATTGAGGGAAGAGGGAATATGTCGATCAGTCTGGAGGATCTCGCCGCGCGCGTGGCGGCGCTGGAGGATATCAACGCGATACGCCAGCTCAAGGCGCGCTATCTGCGCGCCTGCGACCTGAAGCGGGTGGACGAGTTGCGCGACACGCTGCTGCCGCAGGGCGTCCGGCTCGATTACCAGAATTTCCCGCTGTTCACCCGGCGCGAGGATTTCATCGCGGTCTATCGCCAGATGGCCTGCCAGGGCGGGGTCTACGACCTGCATCATGCGGGCAATGCCGATATCGAGCTGACCGGACCGGATGAGGCGCATGGGCGCTGGACGCTGAATTTCCGCACCATCCTGCTCGCGAGCCGGACGGTGACGCAGCTCGTCGTCGAATATGAGGATGTCTATCGCCGGCAGGACGGCCGCTGGTGGATCGCCGAATCGGTCAGCCGCATCGGCTCGATCCTGAGCGAGGAGATCGGCGAGGACGGGTCGGCGCGCTATGGCCTGTGGGGCGAGATGCCCGCCGCCGCCCCGGCGCATGACGGCCGCCGCCACCGCTTTCACACGCATCACAGGGAAGGAGTTTCGATGATCCATTATGGTCTGGACGGCAAGGCCGCGCTGGTGACCGGCGCGGGCAGCGGCATCGGCCGCGCGGCGGCGATCGCCTTTGCCCGGTCCGGCGCGGCGGTGCTGGTCAGCGACGTCAATGATGCGGGCGGCGCGGAAACCGTCGCGCTGATCGAGCGGGCGGGTGGCAAGGCCGTCTACCAGCATTGCGACGTCAGCGATGGCGATCAGGTGAAGGCGATGGTCGCCGCCGCCGTCGCGCATTTCGGGCGGCTCGATCATGCGTTCAACAATGCGGGCATCAACAGCCTGGGCGCGGACGAATATGAGGATGCGAACTGGGAACGGGCAATCGGCATCAACCTGACCGGCGTGATGCTGTGCATGCGCGAGGAGGCCGAGGTGATGCTGAAGCAGGGCGGCGGCGCGATCGTCAACACCGCGTCGATCAACGGCATCGTCGGCAATCCGTCGCAGCCCGCCTATACCGCGTCCAAGCACGGCGTCATCGGCCTGACCCGCCATGGCGCGCTGCGCTGGGCGACGGCGGGCATCCGCGTCAACGCGATCTGCCCCGGCGTGATCGAAACCGCGATGACCGCGCCGCTCGCCGCCGATCCGAAGATCCGCTCGGTGATCGAGAACATGACGCCGATGGGCCGCATGGGCAGGCCGGAGGAGATCGCCGAGGCGGTGGTCTGGCTCTGCTCCGACGGGGCGAGCTTCATCACCGGCCATCCGCTGGTGGTGGACGGCGCGGCGACGGCGATCTGACCGGATCGGCGGCGGCGCGGGTCTAGCCGAGACAGGCGAAATCGAACTGGCTGGTCGGGATGATGTCGATCCGCCCCATGTCGAGGAAGGCGGTGCAGCTTTCCATCATCCGGCCCAGATTGGCGGCGAACTTCGCCTCGTCCCCCACCGCGTCGAAAAAGACATGCGGGTCGGTCATCGCCCCGGCCGGGAAGCATTCCTCGACGAAGGCGTCATAATCCGGCGCGTCCGGCGTCAGCGCGCGCACGACGATATTCTGCACATATTCGAAATTGCGCTGCGTCTCGATCGCGACTTTGGTGTGATGGCCGTGCCAATGGGCGACGGCTTCGTCCCAAGGCAGGTCCGGACGGAAGGAGAGGAAGCTCGCCTGCGACCAGCCCCATGTGCGCTCGCCGCGCCGGGGCGGGTGGTCGCGATTGGGGAGGATCGTCGATTCCGCGACCAGCCATGCCGCGAACCGTCCGCCCAGATCGGTAAAGAGCGCGTCGACCGGCCCGCGGAAATGCGCATTGGCCGACGGCAGCCAGAATTGCGCGACCGCATCCTGTTGCGGAGCCTGCCAGTGCTGGACGAGGCCCGCCGCCGCATCCACCGCCGCGTCGCGGACGTTGAGGCGGATGCCGCGCGCGCCCGCCGCCTTCAATGCAGCCGGCAACTGCGCGACGAGGCGCGCGCCGAAATCGGCGCGGCTCTCGCCCTCCGGCGCCCAAAGCGCATAGACCAGTTTTTCCATTGCCCGCTCCTCCTCAGTCGAAATTCGCCTGCCCGCCGTCGAGCGGGATCGTCGCGCCGGTCAGGTAGCTCAGGTCCGATCCGCACAGCGCGACGACGGCGCGGCCGATATCCTCCTCCAGCCGCCCGATGCGGCCCAGCGGGATGGTGCGGAAAAAGGCCTCCGCCTCCTCCGGGTTGTTCTCGATCCACCATTTGAGGCCCGGCGATTCCGCATGCGGCGCGATGGCCAGCACGCGGATATTCTCCCGCCCCCATTCCGACGCGGCGGCGCGGGTGAGTGCGCGCGTCGCCTGCTTGACCGCGCCGTAGCAGCCATAGGTCGCCATGTCCCAGCGTATCCCCGCCGAGGAGGCGAGGTTGACGATCGTGCCGCCGCCGCGCGCCGCCATATGCGGACGCACCAGCTTCATCAGCCGGAAGGTGGCGAGCGGCCCGGATTCGAACCCGGCGAGGAAGGCCTCGTCGCTCACCTCATCGAGCAGGCCCAGCGGCACCTCCTGCGCATTGTTGACGAGGATGTCGATGCCGCCGAATTCCCGCGCGGTGATTTCCGCAACGTCCTCCAGATCGTCGGCGGCGCGGACATTGCAGGCCAGCGCCAGCGCGCGCACGCCGCGCCCTTCGGCCAGCTGCGCGGTCCGTTCGACCTTTTCGAGCGTGCGGCCCGCCAGCGCCAGATTCACCCCCTCGCTCGCCAGCGCCAGCGCGATGCCTTTCCCGACCCCTTGCCCGGCCCCGGTGATCAGCGCGGTCTTTCCCTTCAGCCCAGCCATTTCCCATCCTTTGAGATTCATCGTAGAATAATTGATCATATGCTACGCAAGAAGTTGACTTGAGCGCAATATATATCGCAATATGCGTTAATTTATACGAGGCGGCGGATCAGCATGGGCGACAAGTGGGACAAGGAAGTCGATATCCTTGTGGTGGGGTCGGGCGCGGGCGGCATGCTCTCCGCGCTGGTGGCCGCGCGCAACCGGGCCGATGTGCTGATCGTGGAAAAGGCGGAGCTGTGGGGCGGCACCTCCGCCACATCGGGCGCGGGCATATGGATACCGGGCAGCGATGTGGCGAAGGCCGCCGGGTTCGAGGACGATCTGGACGACGCCTTCACCTATTTGCGCGCGCTGTCGGCGGACAATGTGCCGGATGAGAATATCCGCGCCTATGTCGACAATGCCGCGCCGATGATGCGCTGGCTGATGGCGAACACGCCGGTCGGCTACATGGCCTTTCCCTATCCCGATTATCATGCGGAAAATCCCGGCGGATCGGCGCAGGGCTTCCGCACCCACCTGCCGCTGCCGCTCGACGGCAGGCCGCTGGGCGCGGACATCCGCACCCAGCGCTTCCCGTCCCCGGCGGCGAGCCTGTTCGGCTATCTCAACTGGCATTTCACCGAAACCTATCAGTTGCTCTACCGCTCGAAGGGCTGGATGAAGAGCCTGGCCGTCAACATGGCGCGCTACTGGTTCGACTGGCCGTTCCGCTTCACCTCGCGCAAGGACCGGCGGCTGACGCTGGGCAATGCGCTGACCGGCGGGCTGCGCATGGCGCTCAACCAGACGCAGGTGCCGCTCTGGCTGAACGCGCCGCTGCGCGAGCTGGTGCAGGAGGACGGCCGGATCGTCGGCGCGGTGGTGGAGAAGGACGGCCGCCCCTGCCGCATCGGCGCGCGCAAGGGCGTGGTGCTCGCCGCCGGGGGCTTCGACAAGAACCAGGCGATGCGCGACGCGCATGCGCCGCTCTACCCCGCCGCGCCCTATTCGGGCGGCGTCACCAGCAACACCGGCGACAGCATCCGGGCGGGGCAGGGCATCGGCGCGGGCGTGATGAACATGCAGTCCGCCTGGGCCGCGCCGGTCTTCCACCTGCCCGGCGAGGATCGTGGGCGGCTGTGCACGATCGAGCGGGCGCTGCCCGGCTGCATCATGGTCAACGGCGGGGGTGAGCGCTATCTCAACGAGGCGGCTTCCTATCATATCGTCGGCCAGCAAATGGCCCGGCGCCAGCAGGCGGAGGGCGACGCCAGCCCAAGCTGGATGATCTTCGACCATCGGTATCGCCATCAATTCCCGATGGGGCCGCTCTATCCGCTGATCCCCGACGTGCTGCACCGGCGCGCGGTGCGGGGCATAGTGCGGAAAGGGCGGACGGTCGAGGCGCTGGCCGCGCGCATCGGCATCGATCCCGCCCGCCTCGCCGCCACCGTGGCGCGCTTCAACGATCATGCGGCGCGGGGCGAGGACCCGGATTTCCATCGCGGCGAGGCGGCCTATGACAAGATGTACGGCGACCCGCGCCACGGCCCCAACCCCTGCCTGCGCCCGCTGACCGAGGGGCCTTTCTACGCGATGCCGATC
>Ga0180222_1002561_pt1 | contig 14306 bp, 14 predicted proteins | sample eDN5th37CKraftOP_FD_151336 | JGI IMG/M metagenome (GOLD analysis project Ga0180222, IMG submission 151336) | Enriched Organic Plus compost microbial communities from Emeryville, California, USA - eDNA 5th pass 37_C Kraft OP (version 2) (version 2) ... | reverse complement strand
GCGCAGGCGCTGGCCGAGCACCCGCAGCCAGTCCCCCACGGTCGAGAGGACGACGTGCTGGGCGCGGGCGCGGCGCAGCTCGTCGGCGACGGCGTCGCGGTCGGCGCGCGCCACCTCGGCGAAGCGCTCGCGCAGCCGGCGGCTGGTCGTGTCGACCTCGATCCGCTCCCCGGTCTCGGGGTCGACCAGCGCCAGCGGCCCCACCGACGGCAGCGTCTCCTCGCGCGGGTCGCGCACCTCGACGACCATCACCGCGTGGCGGGCGCCGAGCGCCGCCAGCGGCGGGCGCCAGTCGCGCGGGCCGCGCAGGTCGGAGATCACCACGATCAGGCCCGGGTTGCCGGTGAGCTTGCGCAGGCGCGCGAGCGTGCGCGCCATCGGCGACGGATGGCCGGGCGCGGGCTGGACGCTGCCATCGGTGCCGACGCCCTCGTCCAGCACGCGCCGCACGCCGGCCAGCGCGCCGCGCCCGCCGCGGGGCGGCACGAAGCGCTCGACGGCGGCGCCGCAGGTGGCCAGCGCGACGCGGCCGCCGTGGCGCAGCGCCAGCCGCGACAGCACGAGCGTCACGCCCTCGGCGACGTCGGACTTCAGCCGGTCGGCGGTGCCGAACGCCATCGACGGCGAGGTGTCCAGCACCAGCCACGTCGTCAGCGCGCGCTCGGGCACGTACTCGCGCACGTGCGGGATGCCGGTGCGCGCGAACGCGAACGGGTCGAGCGCGCGGACGTCGTCGCCCGGCACGTACGGGCGCAGCTGCGCCAGCTCCGTGCCGGTCCCGACGCCCGGTCCGGGGCGGTCGCCCGGCAGCACGCCCGCCGCGCGGCGGGCGAGCTTGAGCTGCAGCGAGTCGACGAGCGGCGCCGGCAGCGGCCCCGGCCCCTGGCGGCCGGGCGGGACCGCGAGCGCCGCCGGCGCCGTCGCCCCTCCCCGCGGCCTCATGCCGCGTATCGGTCCCCGCGCGCGGGCTGGTCGGTGCGCCGGCGCTCCCCGGCCGGCAGCGGGACGGCCTCGATCACGCGGGCGAGGATGTCGTCGGCGGTCACGCCCTCGGCCAGCGCGTCGTAGGACAGCACGAGCCGGTGGCGCAGCACGTCGGGCGCCAGGTCGCGCACGTCGGCGGCGACCGCGTGGCGGCGGCCGCGCAGCATCGCCAGCGCGCGCGCCGCGTGGACGAGGCCGATCGGCCCGCGCGGGCTGGCGCCGTACTCGACGAACGGGACGAGCTCGTCGAGGCCGTGCTCGGCCGGGCGCCGGGTGGCGTCGGCCAGCGCGACCGCGTAGCCGACCACGTCGCGGTCGACGAACACCTCCGACACCGTGCGGCGATGGCGCTCCAGGTCGTCCAGGTCCAGGCGCTGCTCGACCTGCACCGGGCCGCGCAGCGAGCGCCCGACGACCGACGCCTCCTCGCCCGGCGTGGGGTAGCCGACGATGAGCTTGAACAGGAAGCGGTCGACCTGCGCCTCGGGCAGCGGGTAGGTGCCCTCGGACTCGATTGGGTTCTGCGTCGCCAGCACGAGGAACGGCTTGGGGACCTCGAAGGTCTGGCCGCCGATCGTCACCTGCTGCTCCTGCATGACCTCCAGCAGCGCCGACTGGACCTTCGCCGGGGCGCGGTTGATCTCGTCGGCGAGCACGAGGTTGCCGAAGACCGGGCCGAGCTCGACGTCGAAGCCGCTGGCGTCCGCGCGCAGCACGCGCGTGCCCACGAGGTCGGCGGGCACCAGGTCCGGCGTGAACTGGACCCGGCGGAACGAGCCGCCCAGCGCCTCGGCCAGCGTCTTGACGGTCAGGGTCTTGGCGAGCCCGGGGACGCCCTCGAGCAGCACGTGCCCGCCGGCCAGCAGCGCGACGAGCAGCCGCTCGAGCATCGCGTCCTGGCCGACGATGACCCGCTTGACCTCGAACAGGACCTCCTCGAGGGCGTCGCGGGGCGTCGGCTCGGGCCGTGCCGCGGGGATGGAGTCTTCGGAGCTCATGGCGCAGAAGGTGCCATACCCGCCGTCAACGCGGGATAAGAGGACGACCGGCTTGCGTCATCTGTCCACATGGAGGATGCTGAGCGCCGACGGTCTCCAGACCAACCCGACCGGTGGGGGTGACGTGTGGGGCGGACGGCGGACCCAGGCGTGGCGGGCAGGGCGCGCGCGCTCATGCCGCAGCTCGTCGCCGACCTCGTCGAGCTGGTGCGCATCCCGTCGGTCTCGGTGCCCGGGCGGATCGACGCGCCGCTGCTGGACGCCTTCGAGCTGACGTCGCGGCTGTTCGCCGACGCGGGCGTGACCGTCGGCCGGCTCGACCTGCCCGACACCGCGCCGGTCGTGACCGGCGAGATCCCCGCGCCGCCCGGGGCGCCGACGGTGCTGCTCTACAGCCACTACGACGTCGTGCCCGCCGGCGACGAGGCCCTGTGGACGTCGCCGCCGTTCGAGCCGACCGAGCGCGACGGCGCGCTCGTCGGGCGCGGGGTCGCCGACACGAAGGCCAACATCCTGGCCCACGTCGGCGCGCTGCGCGCCTGGGAGGGCCGGCCGCCGGTCGGCATCCGGATCTGCATCGAGGGCTACGAGGAGATCGGCAGCGGCGCGCTGACCGCCTACCCGGCGACGGACCCCGAGCGCTTCCGCGCCGACGCGCTCGTGATCGGCGACATGGGCTCGATCAGCCCGGGCACGCCGACGCTCACGACCGCGCTGCGCGGCATGGCCAACGTCACCGTCGAGGCGCGCACGCTGGAGTCCGCCAAGCACAGCGGCCAGTACGGCGGCGCGGCCCCCGACGCGCTGCTGGCGCTGCTGCGCGCGCTGGCCTCGCTGCACGACGCCGCCGGCGACGTCGCCGTCGCGGGCCTGCTGCGCGAGGAGTGGGCGGGCGCCGACCAGCCCGAGGCCGACTTCCGGGCGCTCGGCACCGTCCTCGACGGCGTCCCGCTGATCGGCACCGGCGGGCTCGGGTCGCGCGTCTGGTCGGGGCCGGCGATCACGGTGATCGGGATCGACGTCCCGTCCGTCGACGGCGCCGTCAACGCGGTCTCCGCGCACGCGCGCGCTGTCCTCAACGTGCGCATGCACCCGCGCCAGGACGCCGCCGAGGCCCAGGAGGCCGTGATGCGCCACCTGCGCGAGCAGCGGCCGTACGGGATCGCGCTCGACGTGCGCCCCGGGCCCACGGGCAACGGGTTCGCGGCCGACACCGGCGGGCCCGCCTACGCGGCGGCGCGCGAGGCCTGGTCGGCGGCGTGGGGGCGCGACGTCGTCCTGGCCGGCAGCGGCGGGTCGATCCCGATCGTCAGCGCGCTCGCCGACGCGCAGCCGCAGGCCGAGGCGCTCCTCGTGGGGGCCACCGACGGCTTCGCCAACATCCACGGGCCCGACGAGCGGCTGCTGCTCAGCGAGTTCGAGCACGCGACGGTCGCGGAGGCCGACTTCCTCGGCCGCTAGGCGGCGGCCTGGGCGGGCCGATGAGCGAGGCCGCCGCGCCGCCGCCCGCGGCGCACGTCGACGGGACCGGCGGCTTCGGCGAGCGCGAGGGCGGGTTCGCGCAGCGCGCGCTGGCGTTCGTCGAGCGGATGGGAAACCGGGTCCCGAGCCCGGCGATCCTGTTCATCGCGCTGTGCGTGATCGTCATCGTGCTGTCGCAGATCCTCGACTGGATCGGGCTGAGCGTGACGAGCGAGGTCGTGGAGGGGATCCCCGACGCGGTCGCTGAGCGGCCCGACGGCGTCAGCGACCTGCCCTACTCCGACGCGCCACCGGACTACGCGGTGCGGACGGAGACGTTCGAGGTCGAGGGGCTGCTGACCGGCGACGGCATCCGCTTCATGTTCACGTCGTTCGTGCCCAACTTCCTGGGCTTCACCGCGCTCGGCGTGATCCTCGTGGCGATGATCGGCGTCGGCGTGGCCGAGCTGTCGGGCCTCGTCGGCGGCCTCATCCGCAAGCTCGTCGCGATCTCGCGGCCGGCGACGCTCACGTACATCATCGTGTTCGTCGGGATCCTGTCGAGCGTCGCCGCCGACGCCGGCTACCTCGTGCTGATCCCGCTGGCGGCGACCGCGTTCCTGAGCGTCGGGCGCCATCCGCTGGCCGGCATCGCCGCCGGGTTCGGCGCGGTGAGCGCGGCGTTCAGCGTGAACATCCTGATCGTCCCCGCCGACGCGGTCATCACCGACATCACCAACGAGGCCGCGGCGCTCGTCGACCCCGGCGTCGAGGTCGACCTCGTCAACAACCTGTGGTTCGGCGTCGGCTCCACGCTGTTCCTGACGGTCGTAATCGCGCTGGTCACCACGCGCGTGATCGAGCGGCGCCTCGGGCCGTGGGACCGCAGCCTCGCCGACGCCGCCGAGCTGGCGCGCGAGGAGGGGCCGCCGGTCGACCCCGCGCTGGAGGCCAAGGGGCTGCGCTGGGCCGGCCTCGCCGTGGTGGCCGTGCTGGTCGTGATCGCGGCGCTCACGTTCCCGCCCGGGGCGCCGCTGCGCAACCCCGAGACCGGCGACATCATCGGCGACTCGCCGTTCATGAGCAGCCTGATCGTGATGATCTCGGCCGCGTTCCTGGCCGCCGGGATCGCCTACGGCGCCGCGGTCGGCACGGTCAAGAGCAGCGACGACGTGCTGGGCATGATCACGAAGTCGTGGGCGACGCTGGCCAGCCTGCTGTTCCTCTTCCTGCTGATCGCCCAGTTCATCGCCTACTTCGACTTCAGCAACATGGCCCAGGTCGCGGCCGTGTGGCTCGGCGACATCCTCGAGGACCTCGACCTCGGCGACCTGTGGCTGCTGCTCGGGGTGATGATCGTGACGATCGTCGTGAACCTGCTGATCCCGGCGAAGATCGCCAAGTGGGCGATCCTGGCGCCGATCTTCGTGCCGCTGATGCTGCGCCTCGGCGTGGAGCCCCAGACCGTGCTCGCGTCCTACCGCGTCGGCGACTCGCCCACGAACGTGCTCACGCCGCTGATGCCGTACTTCGCGCTGATGGTCGTGTTCGCCGCCCGCTACCAGCGCGACGCCGGGATCGGGACCGTGATCGCGCTGATGCTGCCGTACACGCTCGTCCTCACCGTGGCGTGGGCCGTGTTCTTCGTCGCGTGGTACCTGCTCGGCATCCCGCTCGGTCCGGGCTGGCCGGTGCGCTGAGCGGCGCGCGGGCGCCATGAGCGACGCGACGATCACGTACGTGGTCCTCGGGGCCGCCGTGGTCGTCTTCGCCTCGGGCCGCGTGCCGGCGGCGATCACGGCGATCGGGGTCGCGCTGGCGCTGTGGGCGACCGGCGTGCTCGAGCTCGACCAGGCGCTGGCCGGGTTCGGCGACCCGACCGTGATCTTCATCGCCGCGCTGTTCGTCGTCAGCGAGGGGCTCGACGCGACGGGCGTCACCGCGTGGGTGGGCCAGCGGCTCATCGCCTCGGCCGGAGGGAGCCGCACCCGGCTGATCGTGCTGATCATGACCCTCGTCGCGCTGCTGACCGCGCTCGTCAACGTCAACGGCGCCGTGGCCGCGCTCGTGCCGGTCGTCGTCGTCGTGGCGGTGCGGGTCGGGCGCCCGCCGTCGCAGCTGCTGATGCCGCTGGCCTTCGGCGCGCACGCCGGGTCGCTGCTGGCGCTGACCGGGACGCCGGTCAACGTGATCGTGTCCGACGCGGCCGCCGACGCCGGCGTGGGGCGCTTCGGGTTCTTCGAGTTCGCGCTCGTCGGCGTCCCGCTCGTCGCGGGGACGATCGCGATCGTGGCGCTGCTGGGCGGCCGGCTGCTGCCGGCGCGCACGCCGCGGACGATCCCGCCCGACTTCAGCGGCTACGCGCGCACGGTGGCGCGCCAGTACGCGCTCGACCATCGCGAGGACGAGCTCGTCACGCGGCGCGCCGGCGTCGCCGAGGTCGTCATCCCGCCGCGCTCGCCGCTGGTGGGGACGGCGATGTTCCCCGGCATGGTCACCGACAGCGGCGACCTCGTCGTCCTCGCCGTGCGTCGCGGCGGCGAGGACCTCGGTCCCGACCCGGTCGACCTGGCCGAGGGCGACGTGCTGCTGCTGCGCGGGACGTGGACGGCGCTGGACGAGCACCTCGAGGACCCGGCCGTGCGGGTCGTCGACTCGCCCGCGCTCGTGCGCCGCCAGGCGGTGCCGCTCGGGCCGGGCGCGGCGCGGGCGATCGCCGTGCTGGTCGCGATGGTCGTGCTGCTCGTGACCGGCGCCGTGCCCGCCGCGGTGGCCGGGCTGCTGGCCGCCTGCGCGATCGTCCTGCTGCGGCTGATGACCGTCGAGCACGCGTTCCGGTCGATCGCGTGGACGACGGTCGTGCTCGTCGGCGGCATGATCTCCCTGTCGACGGCGATGACGCGCAGCGGCGCCGCCGCCGATCTCGCCCACGACCTCGTCGGCCTGGTCGACGACGCCGGGCCGTACGCGCTGCTCGCGGCGCTGTTCGCGCTCACCGCGGTCCTGGGCCAGCTCATCAGCAACATGGCGACGGCGCTGATCGTCATCCCGATCGCGCTGTCGGCGGCCGCCGAGATGGACGTGCCCGCCAAGCCGGTGCTGATGGCGGTCACGGTCTCGGCCGCCGCCGCGTTCCTCACGCCGGTGGCGACGCCGGCGAACCTGATGGTGATGGGCCCCGGCGCCTACCGGTTCGGCGACTACTGGCGGCTCGGCCTGCCGCTGCTGGCGCTGTTCGGACTGGTCGCGGTCCTGCTCGTGCCGGTGATCTGGTCGCTGTGAGCGCTTTACCCGCTGCTTACGGCCCGATCGCACCCTGTCAGGCGCATATGCGCGTGCTGGTCGCCGAGGACGAACCGAGGGTCGCCGACGCCGTCGCCCGTGGGCTGCGGCGCGAGGGGCTGGCCGTGGACCTGGCGCCCGACGGCGAGAGCGCGCTGTTCAAGGCGCGCGTGCACGACTACGACGTCGTCGTCCTCGACCGCGACCTGCCCGAGCTGCACGGCGACGACGTGTGCCGGGCGCTGGCGTCCGAGCAGCCGGACACGAAGGTGCTGATGCTGACCGCGTCGGGCACGCTCGACGACCTCGTCGACGGCCTCGCGCTCGGCGCCGACGACTACCTGGCCAAGCCGTTCGCGTTCGCCGAGCTCGTCGCGCGCGTGCGCGCGCTCGCGCGACGCAACGGGCAGGCGCGCCCGCCGGTGCTGCGCGCCGGCGACATCGAGCTCGACCCCGCGCGGCGGACGGTCACGCGCGCCGGGCGGCCGATCGAGCTGACGCCGAAGGAGTTCGGCGTGCTCGAGGCGCTGATGCGCGCCGACGGCGCCGCGGTGTCGGCCGAGGAGCTGCTGTCGCGGGTGTGGGACGAGCACGCCGATCCGTTCACGAACACGGTGCGCATGACCGTGATGACCCTGCGCCGCAAGCTCGGCGATCCGCCGGTGGTGCACACGGTCGTCGGCGCCGGCTACCGGGTGTGAGCCGGCTGCGCCTGTCGATCCGGGCGCGCCTGACCGCCCTCTACGCCGGGCTCTTCGGCGCCGCGGGCGCCGCCCTGCTGGGCGTCACCTACTGGCTGGTCTCCCGCCACTTCGACCGCACGCTGCCCGACGACGCGGCCGCCGACGCGCTGGCCGACCTGCGGGGGCAGTTCGCGCTGGCGCTGGCCGGGACGCTGCTGCTGGCGATCGTGCTCGGCTGGGTGATGGCCGGCCGCGTCCTGCGCCCGCTGGCCGAGATCACCGCGACCGCCCGGCGCGTGTCGCAGGACCGCCTCGACGAGCGGATCGCGCTCGGCGGGCCGCACGACGAGCTGCGCGAGCTGGCCGACACGTTCGACGACATGCTCGACCGGCTGGCGGCCGCGTTCGCCAGCCAGCGGCGGTTCGTCGCGAACGCCTCGCACGAGCTGCGCACGCCGATGACCGTGCTGCGCGCGGAGGTCGACGTCGCGCTGGCCGACCCGGACGCGAGCGTCGCGGAGCTGCGCGCGATGGGGGAGACGGTGCGCGAGGCGACGATCGAGACCGAGCAGCTGCTCGAGAGCCTGCTGACGCTGGCGCGCAGCGAGGCCGGCGTCGATCAGCGGGTCGCCGTGGACCTGGGCGCGGCGGTGGCGCGGGCGGTGGACCTGCGCCGCGACGAGGCGGCCGAGCGCGGCATCGCCCTGCGGGTGGAGGCGCCCGCGGCGGCGCCGCCGGTCGACGGTGACCGGCGCCTGCTGGAGCGGCTGGCCGCCAACCTCGTCGACAACGCGGTGCGCCACAACGTGCCGGGCGGCTGGGTGCGGGTCGCGCTGGAGGCGGAGCCCGAGGCCGCCGTCGTGCGGCTCGTCGTCGAGAACGGCGGCGACCCGATCCCGGACGCGAGCGCCGCCCGCCTCGTCGAGCCGTTCCAGCGGCTGGCGCGGCGCGGCGACGGGCCACCCGGCGCGGGGCTGGGCCTGTCGATCGTGCGCGCGGTGGCGATCGCCCACGGCGGCGGGGTCGAGGTGCGCTCGCGGCCCGGCGGCGGGCTGACCGTGACCGTGCGGCTGCCTAGTAGCGCAGCGACGGCTCCGCCTGCGACTGCGGCCGGCGGTCCGAGCGGCGCGGCGCGTCCCGCTCGCACGGACGCGGCGAGTCCGGCACGTAGCTGACCGCGCGCTCCTGGACGGCGGGCGGCGGCTGCTGGACGGCGGCCTGCAGGTCGCCGTCGAGCGAGGCGATGTTGGCGAACGACACGCCCACGAGCGCGACGCCCGCCCCGGTCGCCGCCGCCAGCGCGGAGCGACGCAGGATCGCGGCGGAGCGAAGGCGGAACATGAGGCCCCCGATGGAAGCGCAGGGCCCTCAACGTGGTCTTAAGCGCGCCTGAGGGCGGCCTTCCTGTTCCGCGCGGGGAGCGCCGCCGCCCGCACCGTTGTCGTCTCGCGGTCGCATAGCGACCTGGATCTGACAACGGCGCCGCGGGGGAGCGGCGCGGCGCGAGCTGGCGGCCGCCGCTGAGGGCCGCCCCGTACGCTGTCGCGCCGTGCCGCTCTCCGTCCAGCTCGGCGTCGTCATGGCGCTCGTCACCGCGTGCATGTCGATCCTGGGCTTCCTGCTCAAGCACCGGGGGGCGGTCGCGGCGCCCGACGTCGAGTGGCGCCACCCGCTGCGCTCGACGATCGACCTGTTCCGCTCGCCGGTCTACCTGATCGGCTGCGTCGTCGCGACGACCTCGTGGGGCTTCCACGTCGCGGCGCTCGCGCTCGCGCCGATCTCGCTCGTGCAGGCGGTGATCGCCGGCGGGCTCGTGCTCCTCACGGTGTTCGCCGACCGCATCTTCGGCCACACCGTCACGCGGCGGGAGTGGGTCGGCGTCGCGCTGACCGCGCTCGGGCTGGCGTTCCTGGCCGCCACGCTCGAGGGCACGGCCGACTCCGCCCACGCCGACTACGCCACCGCCACGCTCGCCGGCTACGTCGGCGTCGCCACGATCGCCGCGCTCGCGCTCGTCGCGTTCGCGCGCCTGCGCCCCCAGGACGGCCTGCTGCTGGCGATGAGCGCCGGCCTGCTGTGGGGCGGCTCCGACGTCGCGATCAAGGCGCTCAGCGACCACACCGACCTCGGCCTCGGCGTGCTCCTGCACCCGCTGGCGCTCGTCATCTTCGTCCTGTCGATGGTCGGGCTGCTCGTCTCGGCCCGCTCGCTGCAGCTCGGCCCGGTCGTCCCGGTCATCACGATCACCAGCGCGACCGCGAACGTGTTCACGATCGCCTCGGGCATCGTCGTGTTCGGCGAGCCGATGCCCGGCGGGACGATCGAGGTGGTGCTGCGGGTCGCGGCGTTCGCGCTCGTCATCGGCGCCGCCGCGCTCACGCCGCCGCCGCTGCCCGTCCGCGAGCCGGTCCTGGAGCGGGCGTGACCGGCGACGCGCTCTACCTGCCCCAGGACGACGGCACGCTGCTGTCGACCGAGCTCACCCGCGGCCCGTGGGACCCGGGCGCCCAGCACGGCGGCGCGCCCGCCGCGCTCATCGGCCGGGCGATCGAGCGGACCGAGCCGGGCGCGCAGATGCGCGTCGCGCGCGTGACGATGGAGCTGCTGCGGCCCGTGCCGATCGCGCCGCTGCGGGTCGAGACCGAGATCGTGCGGCCCGGCCGCCGCGTCCAGCTCGTCGCCGCCCGCCTGTGGGCCGGCGACACGCTGACCGTGCAGGCGCTCGCGCTGCGCATCCGCCGCGAGCCCGGCGTCTCTCCGGTGGTCCCTCCCGACGCGCCCCCGCCGCCGCCGGTCCCCGGTCCCGAGGCGGCCGCGCACATGGACGTCGCCGAGGGCCGCTCGTTCCCGTCGGACGGAGCGGAGCTGCGCTTCGTCCGCGGCCACCACCGCGACCCGGGCCCCGCCGTCACCTGGATCCGCCTCGCGGTCCCGGTCGTCCCCGGCGAGACGCCCAGCGGCGTGCAGAGCGCGCTCGCCGCCGCCGACTTCGGCAACGGCGTGTCGGCCGTCCTGGACTGGGGCGCCCACGTGTTCATCAACCCGGACCTGACCGTCCATCTCGAGCGCGACCCGGTCGGCGCGTGGATCCTCCTCGACGCGGAGACGACGATCGGCGACGACGGGACCGGGCAGGCGACCTCCACGCTGTTCGACGAGCGCGGCCGCGTCGGCCGCGCCGTGCAGGCGCTCTACGTCGACCGGCGCTGACGCCGCACGGGTTTTCCGTCCGGCCAGCCTGGTCCGATTCGGCCTGACCGTCGCCCTGGCCTCGGAGGCTGCCAGCATGCCCAGCACCCGCATCCCGCCGACCGCCGAGCAGGAGCGCGCCAGCGCGCTGATGGCGCTCGGCTTCACCGCGACGCAGGCGTTCCTGCTCGCCGCCACCAAGGAGCGCGGCGAGCACGTCGAGACGGCCGAGGTGCGCCGTCTGCTCGAGATGGGCTGCTCGCACGAGACGGCCGTGCGGATCCTGCTCTAGACGCCCCCGTCGCTCTCGCCCTCGGGCAGCTTCGACGAGACCAGCCAGCGCTGGGTGATCGAGACGACGAACCAGCTCGCCTGCGCGACGCCGGTGCCGATGAGGAACGCGATCGGGATCGAGAGCAGGAAGCCCACGGCGATCCACGAGCGCACGATCAGCTCCTCGCGCACCTGGCGGTGGGTGAGCCGCTCCACGAGCAGGTCGTTGCGCACGCAGTAGGCCCACAGCAGCGTGTACGTCGACGAGCAGATCGCCAGGTTCAGCGCGTAGAACGCCACCGCCGGCGCCTCGTCGCCGTAGCGGCCCATCAGCTCGGTCGCGAACGGCAGCAGCACGACGAACGCGAGCGTCAGCAGGTTCAGCCACAGCGCCGCCATCGTCAGGCCGCGCACGCGGGCGAGCAGGCGGTGGTGGTTGATCCACAGCAGGCCGATGACCGCGAACGACAGGAAGAACGTCCCGAACGACGGCAGCCGGTCGACGAGCGCGTCGAAGAGCTCGGGGTCGCTCGGGTCGTCGCCGATGTTCGGCACGTCGATCGTCGTGACCAGCAGCGTGATCGCGAACGCGAACACGCCGTCGCTGAACGCGAGCGCCCGGGCGAACTCGACCTCGCGCTCCTCGCGGTCGAACCGGGAGGGGATCGGCACGCCTACGATCCTGCCATGAGCCTCGGCGTCACCGGTTCCACGCTGCGCCTGCGCCTGCCCGCCGAGCGCGACGCGCCCGCGCTGTTCGCGCTGGCCTCCGATCCCGAGGTGACGCGCTGGTTCTCGTGGGGCCCCTACCGGCGCGAGGAGGAGGCGCTCGCCTACCTCCGCCGGCTGCCCGAGCAGCGCGAGCGCGGCGAGCAGCTCGACCTGCTCATCGAGCACCGCGAGCACGGGCCGATCGGCATCACCGGCCTCTCGGAGCGCTCGGCCCGCGACCGCCGCGCGGTGGTCGGCAGCTGGCTGGGGCGCGCGTACTGGGGGACGGGGGCCAACCGGGAGGCCAAGGCGCTCGTCGCGCATCTCGCGTTCGGGCCGCTCGGGCTCGAGCGCCTGAGCGCGTACACGAACGTCGAGCACGCCCGCTCGCAGGCGGCGCTGCGCGGCATCGGCTTCCGGCGCGAGGGCGTCCTGCGCCGCTGGCACCGCCACGGCGACCAGGTCTTCGACGTCGTCATCTGGTCGCTGCTCGCCGACGAGTGGCGCGCGTCGCCGCTCGCCGCGGTCGCGGCGCGCGTCGAGGGAGAGATCCCGCCGGCCTTCAGGCCGTGAGGACGAGTGGGGCGCCGTCGCGCACGACGATCGTGTGCTCGCTGTGGGCGGCGAGCGTGCCGCCGGCGGTGCGGATCGTCCACCCGTCGCGCTCCTCGACGCAGAGCGTGTCGCCGTCGGCGATGATCGGCTCCACGGCGATCACCATGCCGTCGGCGAGCGTGCCGGGCGCCCCGGGGACGTTGGGCACCGACGGCGCCTCGTGGATCGTGCGCCCGATCCCGTGCCCGCCGAGCTCGCCCAGCACGGTGAACCCGCGCCGCTCGACCTCGCTCTGCACGGCGCGACCGAGCGCGTCGAGCGTCGTCCCCGCCCGCGCCATGGCGAGCGCCCGCGTGAGCGCCGCACGCGACGCGCCCAGCAGGCGGCGCGCCCGCGGCGCGACGGTCCCGACCGGCACGGTCACGGCGGCGTCGGCGAAGTAGCCGTCGCGCTCGGCGGTCACGTCGATGGTCGCGATCTCGCCGGCCCGCAGGCGCCGGGGCCCGGGGATCCCGTGGACGGCGACGTCGCCGACGCTGATGCAGATGTGGCCGGGGAAGCCGTACACGAGCCGCGGGGCCGACCGGGCGCCGTGCCGGCGCAGGGTCGCCGCGGCGATCGCATCGAGCTGGGCGGTCGTGGCCCCCGGGCGCACGTGGCGGCGCACCTCGCGCAGCGTCGCCGCGACCGCCGCGCCCGCGCGGCGCAGGCCCTCGAGCTGCTCGGGCGTCTCGACGCTCACGTGCGCCGCGCCTCCCACGAGAAGCCGCGCACCGCGAACGACACGCCGATCAGCGTCCACACGCCGAGCACGGCGACGTCGCCCGTGCTGGCGGCGATGTCGCTGCCCTTGACCAGGGCGGCGCTGAGCCCGTCGATGAGGTGGATGAGCGGCAGCACCTCGGCGACGTCGCGGATGAACGCCGGCGCGTCGGCGGCGTCGTAGAAGACGCCGGAGATGAAGATGACCGGCAGGAACACGGCGTTGATGTACGCGGGCGCCGACTCGGAGTTCGGGACGAGGTGGGAGAACGCGACCCCGAGCGAGGCGAAGCAGGCGACGCCGAGCAGGATGAACAGCACGAGCTGGCCGAAGTCCTGGACGCCCTCGACGCCGAACAGCAGGTTGCCGGCGACGAGGACGAACGCGAGCTGGATCGCCGTGTTCGTCACGGCGTTGAGCGCCAGGCCGCCGAGGTAGATCGACGGCGGCATCGGCGTGCCGCGCATCCGCTTCAGGACGCCCTGCTCGCGCAGCGAGACCATGTTGTGACCGAGCGCGACGAACGTCCCCGACATGATCGACATGCCGGCGATGCCGGGCACCAGGACGTTGAGCTGCTTCTGGTCGCCGTTGAAGATCACCCCGAAGAACACGAGGAACAGCAGCGGCAGCCCGAGGTTGAAGAACGCGGCGCTCGGGTTGCGCCAGAACAGCCGGCGCTCCAGCCGGTACTGGCGCCACAGCAGGCCGACGGCGTCAGACACTCTCGTGCTCCACGTCCGCGGTCAGCTCGAGGTAGACCTCCTCGAGCGTCGGCCGCGTCACCTCGATGTCCTCGAGCCGCTCGCCGCGGGCCAGCGCCTCGGCGGTGAGCTCGTGCAGCAGGCGGGTGGGGTCGTCGGTGACGTGCTCGACCTGCTCGCCGTCGGCGTTGCGGTACGTGATCCGCACGCGCGCCTCGGCCCCGACGCCGAGGTCGCGCGGAGCGCCCTCGGCGAGGATCGTCCCCGCCTTGACGATCGCGACGCGGTCCGCCAGCGCCTGCGCCTCGTCGAGGTAGTGGGTGGTGAGCAGGATCGTCTTGCCGAGCGCGCGCAGCGAGCGGACCGTGTCCCAGGCGGCGCGGCGGGCGGCGGGGTCGAAGCCGGTCGTCGGCTCGTCGAGGAAGACCAGCTCGGGGTCGCCGATCAGCGCGAGCGCCAGGTCCAGGCGGCGGAGCTGGCCGCCCGACAGCGTGCGGGCGAGCGCGTCCTGCTTGCCCTCCAGGCCGACGAGCCCGATGACCTCGTCGGGGTCGCGCGGGCGCGGGTAGAAGCGGGCGAAGTGCACGAGCGCCTCGCGAACGCGGATGTTGCGGTACAGCCCGGTCTGCTGGAGCACGATCCCGACGCGCTCGCGCAGCCGCCGCGGCCGGCGGGCCGGGTCGCACCCGAGCACGCTGACGGT
>Ga0180222_1002560_pt1 | contig 14307 bp, 13 predicted proteins | sample eDN5th37CKraftOP_FD_151336 | JGI IMG/M metagenome (GOLD analysis project Ga0180222, IMG submission 151336) | Enriched Organic Plus compost microbial communities from Emeryville, California, USA - eDNA 5th pass 37_C Kraft OP (version 2) (version 2) ... | reverse complement strand
GTGCTGCTGGGACCGCCGACGGTGTACACGGAGATCATCCGGCACCCACGTCGCGAGGAGCACGACCTGTCGCACCTTCGCGTGGCGGCTCCCACGGCGACGAAGGTGGCCCCCGAGCTGATGCAGCAGGTGCGTGACGTCCTGGGGTTCGACATGGTGTTCAGTGCCTACGGCCTCACCGAAGCAAGCGCCGTGGTGAGTACCACCCACGCCGACGACGACCTCGCCACGGTCACCCACACGGTCGGACGGCCGATGCGCGACGTCGAGGTCCGACTGGTCGACGGCGCGGGGGACCAGGTGCCGGCGGGGACTGCGGGCGAGGTGCTGGTCCGCGGGTACAACGTCATGCGGGGTTATTGGGACGACCCCGAGGGAACAGCGAAGGTGATCGACGACGACGGGTGGCTGCACACCGGCGACGTCGGTGTCCTCGACGACGAGGGTTTCCTCAGCATCGTGGACCGCAAGAAGGACATGTTCATCGTCGGCGGCTTCAACGCCTATCCCGCAGAAATAGAACGCGCCCTACGCCGGCACGACAAGGTGATCGACGTCGCCGTCGTCGGAGTGCCGGACGAGCGACTCGGCGAGGTCGGTGTCGCGTACGTGGTCGCCGAGCCGGCGTTGAACGGTGACGAACTGCTCGACTGGGTGAAGGGTCGCTTGGCGAATTTCAAGGTTCCCCGGCACGTGTTCTTGGTCGACGAATTGCCGCGCAACGCCAGCATGAAGGTGCTGAAGAACGTTCTGCGAGAACGGTACGCCGGGCCACGCTCGTACACGTGACCGGCAGTCGCCTCGTCAGTTTTCCGGTTTAGCCCCACCTGGCCACAATGGTTGCAATAATGACAGTGAACTGTCACATTCAATCAGGAGGAGCATGCCGGACGAGCTCGCGGTACGTGGTCTGACCGATCCGATCCGGGGTGGTAGCGAGCCGGATCGCCTGTGGACGCTGACCAACGTCGGCGAGGCCACCCCGGAGATTCTTTCGCCGCTGTGCTGGTCGCTGTGGGGTCACGGTGTCGAATTCGCATCGCGGGGTGGCCTCTACGACTTCGGTGTGCTGCCCCGTTCGGCGCTCGCCGTTCCGGAGGACCCCAACCAGTGGAGCACCGCATGCTTCTTCGGTAGGCAGGCCATGAATGTGGACCGAGCGCGCGAACTCGCGGGACTGCTGCCGGGCATGACCGGCGACGACTTCGAACGCGACCTTCTGGGCTCGGTCCGGCCGGAAGCCACGCCGACGAAAAGCGATCCCGCGCGGCTTCCGATGGTGGCGGTCAAGGCGCCGTGCGCGCTGGCCGGGGAACGTTGGGCACCACGCCGTATCCACGACGAGCAGATTCGCTGGTGGCGCAGCACCGTGCTGGCAGGCACGTGGACCGATCCGGCAGCCCTGCTGACGGATTCGGTGGCCAGGTTCGCCGCGGCGATGCGGGTGCACGTGCGGACCAGGCTCATCCTCAATGTGCTTCGCGCCCAGGTCGAGTCGATCGCCGCAAGGTTGGGCCGCGCCGATCTGGTGCCCGCACTGCTCGCCGGCTACGGCGGGGTGATCGAGACTGCGCTCGCCGACGACGTGTGGTCGGTGGGCCAGGGCCAGCTCGACATCGACGAATTTCTCCGCAGGCACGGCTTCCACGGCCCGAACGAAGGCAACGTGATCGGGCAATCCTGGCGAGAGGATCCGAAAGCGGTGCTGCGGGCCGCGGCATCGCACGTGGGTCGTCCCGAGGACGAGCGACCCCGGCTGCGGGTCGACCGGACAGTCGCCGCACGCCAGCGCGCCGAGGCCGAACTGCTGGCGGGGCTGGGGCCGATCCGCCGGACGATGCTGCGCCAATTGCTGCGGTTCACCGGCGCACAGGTGCGATCGGTCGAGCTGACCAAAGCCGCATTCCTGACCGCGATCGACGGGTGCCGGGCGGCGGCCATCGGACTCGGGACCGAGCTGGCCGCGGCGGGTGCTCTGGCGCAGCCCGATGACACCTTCTACCTGACCACGGACGAGCTGCTCGGGCCGCTTCCGCGCAACGTCGCCGAACTCGTCGCGTTTCGTCGCGCCCGGCGCGAGGAGTACCGGCGGATGGAGATCCCCACGGTGTTCACCGGAATACCCACCCCGGTCGAAACCGCTGATGCGCCCGCCTACTGCGATCAGGCGGTGCACGGAAACCCGGCCGGCACAGGAATTTTCGAAGGAACGGTCCGGGTGGTGCTCGACCCCGAGTCCGATGACATTCTCGACGACGGCGAGGTGCTGGTCTGCAAGTTCGTCGACCCGGGCTGGACCGCGCTGGTGTCGTTGGCCGGCGCTCTGGTCACCGATATCGGCAGCCCGGCCAGCCATGGCGCCATCGTGGCACGTGAACTCGGTATCGCGTGTGTGGTCGGCACCGGAAACGGCACCCGCGCACTGCGCACCGGCGACGTCGTCCGCGTCGACGGAACATCGGGCGAAGTCGCGGTCCTGGCCCGAGCCGGAGAGGCAGAATGACTGTGTCGAACGATCTGTCGGCCCACCTGCCGGCTGCCCGCGAAGCTGTTGTGCGCGAGCGGCCCACGGTCGCCGGCTGGACCGAGAACCTGCTGTTCACCCCCTACGACCCGGTCAACGACATCGGGATGTGGCTGCATCTGGGCACGGTCGCGGATGCGTGGGAAATGTGGGAGGACCGCGTCCTGATCGCGCTTCCGGAGGACCAGGGTGTGCTGACCATGTGGGCCTACCACCGCACGGTGCCCGAACGGCAGCCCGCCGGCGCCAATCTCGAATTCCGTTGTGAGCAACCGTTCAAACGGTGGCACGTCACGTTCGACGGGTTCTGTGTGCGGTCCTCCTACGAGGCGATGCGTACCGGGTTGCTGACCGACGGTCCGAAGAGCCGTGTGCAGCTGGACCTTTCGGTCGAATGCGTCACACCGGTCTGGGATGCCGAATCCGGGCCGGCGACTGCGACCGGCGCCGGGATGGCCGAACAGTCCTGGGCGCGTGAGCATTACGAGCAACTCATCACGGTCACCGGACAACTCGTCGTCGACGGCGCGGTCACCGACATCAACGGCGGCGGGTGGCGTGACCACTCGCGTGGCCCACGCGGCGCGGACACGCTGGCCGATTGGGGCGGACACGTCATCGCCGGAGGTGTGCTGCCGAGCGGTCGGGCCTTCGGCCTGTGCCGCTACTGGGCGCGTGACGGTCGCATCACGCTGGAGGGGGCCTATGTCGTGGAGGACGGCGTGCTGCGCCACGTCGATATCGAGCAGACGCCGGGGCCGGCGGCCCTGACCCGCGACGGTGAGGCATTCACGCTCGCGCTGGCCGACGACCAACGCATCAGCGGCACCATCCGGTCGTCGCTGTGGTTCTCGATGGCCGACGGGCTCCCGTACGGCGCGGCCGACGGGTCGCGGGTGTACACCGTCAGCTGGGCGCAGGTGCAGTGGGACGGCGAGGTCGGCCACGCCTATATCGAGCGGTCGGACATGACCCGCACGGGACCGATTCCCGCTGATCGCGCGCAAAGATGAGCGCCACCGACTCCGCCGGCAGCCGTTTCGCGGCCGGTGGCAGTATCGGTCTCGTCGGCGTAGCCGCCGTAGATTAGGAGCGCACATGTCGAACATCGAGACCGTACGTTTCGACCACGCCGCTCTGCGCGACCGGTGGTACCGGGAGGGCTGGTACTCGCAGCGCACCCTGATCGACGCCCTCGAGTCGGGGGCCGCCGCGCACGGCGCAACACCGGTGGTTTTCGTGGCCGAGGGCCGCGAGACCACCAGCACGCCGGCGGAGATCCTCCGACGGGCGCAGGAGGTCGCCGCCGGTTTACAGCGGCTGGGTGTCGGCGCCGGCGACGCCGTGGCGGTGCAGCTGACCAATCGGCTTGAGTGCGCGGTCGCCTACGCGGCGGTGCTGTTGTGCGGGGCCACCCTGGTGCCGATCATCCATATCTACGGTCCCAACGAGGTGGGGTTCATCCTGGCCGAGTCGCGGGCGAAGGTGCTGATCATGCCGGCCGGGTTCCGGTCCGCGTCCTATCTCGACCGCGTCGGCGAGTTCTCGGCGATTCCCACTCTGCAGCACGTGGTCGTCATCGATGCGGAGCCCGGCGAGGGCTATCTCAGCTGGCCGCAACTGACCGGCGACCAATACCACCGTCCGTCCCCGTCGGCTGATGACGTGGCCGTGCTGATCTACACCTCCGGCACCACATCGGCTCCGAAAGGTGTGCAGCACAGCCATAATTCGGTCCTCGCCGAACAACAGACGCTGCCGGATCTGGTGACCGGAGGCGACGACGTCGTCCAGCTGGTCACCTTTCCGCCGGGCCACATCGCGGGGGTCGGAACGCTGCTGCGGCCCCTGGTCTCCGGATCCCTCTCGGTCTTTCTGGATGGTTGGGATCCGACGACCGCCGTCGACCTGATCCACCGGCACCGGGTCACCGCCACCGCGGGCACCCCGTTTCATCTGGAGGGGCTGCTCGACCTCGGCGACACCGGTGGGAAACTGAGCACCCTGCGGGAATTCCTGGTGGGCGCGGCGACGGTCACCGAGGAGCAGGGGCGGCGGGCGGCCGCGGCGGGCATCAACACCTATCGCTGTTACGGGTCCACCGAGCAGCCCACCATCACCGCGGCCAGGTCCGACGACGCCGCGCCGGCCCGGATGGGTACCGACGGCGAGCCGATGCGCGGGGCGGCGGTGCGGATCATCGGTCCGGACGGCAGCGAACTGCCGATCGGCGCCGACGGCGAAGTCGTCACGCAGGGACCGGATCAGTTCACCGGCTACCGGGACCCGGCCCTCAACGAGGGCGCGTTCACCGCCGACGGCTGGTTTCGCACCGGTGATCTGGGGCATCTGGACACCGACGGCCGGCTGACGATCACCGACCGCATCAAGGACGTCATCATCCGCGCCGGCGAAACCATTTCATCCGGTCAGGTCGAAGACGTTCTCAACGCACATCCCGCCGTCGCCGAGGGTGCCGCGGTGGCCGCGCCACATCCCCGCTACGGCGACGTGGTGGCCGCGGTGGTTGTCCTCAAGCCCGGCGCCGCACTGGATCTCGACGGCCTGCGTGACCACTTCGCCGCATCGGGACTGGCCAGGCAGAAGACCCCGGAGCGGCTGGCCATCGTCGAAGCACTACCGCGCACCTCGATGGGCAAGGTGCGCAAGGCCGAACTACGCAAGGAGCATTTTGAACATCCGTGACAAGGTCTTCGTCGTCACCGGCGGAGCGAACGGGATGGGCCGGCACGTGGCATTGCTGCTGGTCGAAAAGGGAGCCCGGGTGGCCCTGGTCGATTTCGACGAGGGTGGGCTGAAAGAGACTGTAGCCCTTGCCGGTTCGCGGGCCGACCGGATCTCTACCCACGTGGTCGACGTCGTCGACCGATCGGCCGTCAGTGCGCTGCCCGAGCAGGTCGTCGGTGACCACGGCACCGTCGACGGCCTGGTCAACGTCGCCGGCATCATCCATCGCTTCGCCCGGGTCGGCGAGCTGGAATTCTCAGAGATCGAGCGGGTACTCAACACCAACCTCTACGGCGTGCTGAACGTCACCAAGGCGTTCCTGCCCGCGCTGCTGCAGCGTCCGTCCGCGCACATCACCATCGTCTCGAGCATGGGATCGTTCGTGCCGGTACCGGGGCAGACGATCTACGGGGCATCCAAGGCCGCGGTGAAGATGCTGGCGGAGGGGCTCAACTCCGAACTACGCGACACCAATGTGCGCGTCACCGTGGTGTTCCCGGGAGCAGTGCGGACAGACATCGCGGTGAATTCGGGAGTGATGACCCGTGAGGAAAGCGACGCCGCGGCGAACTCGATGCGGATGCTCCCGCCGACGGATGCCGCCGCCAAGATCGTCGGCGGCATCGAAAAGGGTTCCTCCCGCGTCTTCGCCGGGCTCGACTCACTGCTGCTGGACAAGCTGAATCGGCTCGCGCCGATGGCGGCGGCGAAGTTGATCTGGCGGCAGATGCGAGACGTGCTGCCGCCCCCGGGACAGGGCTGAGGCGCAGCCGGATCACGTGCCGTTGCGAGCCCGACTCGCACGCATTGACTGTGGCAGTCGACTGTCATAACGTGGCCGCGTGGCTCCGAATCTGTTCGTTGTGTTGACCAACCCGATCGAGGGCACCGATGATGCCTTCAACGAGTGGTACGACAACCGGCATGTCCCCGAAGTTCTGGACGTCCCGGGTGTGGTGGCCGCCCAGCGGTACGACATCGCCGACGTGAAGGTGCCCGACGATGAGGACCTGCCCGCGCAGTTGCCCCCACCGACCCATCGGTACATGGTGATCTACGAACTCGCCGACGAACCCGACACGGTGATGGCCGAGTTCCTCAAGCGTGTCATGGCAGGGACGCTGACGTTGGGGGAGTGGCTGGACCTGAACACGGTTTCGCTGACCGGCTGGACACCTCGCGGCGAACGCGTGACGGCCCCGCGGTAATGGGCGACCTGCTTACCGGCATTGCGTCGCAGCGGGCGTGCCGGCGCTTCGACCCGGACGGCGTGGTGCCCGATGCCGATATCGAGCAGATGTTGTCGGCGGCGGTACACGCACCCAGCGCGGAGAACACCCAGCCCTGGACATTCATCGTGGTCCGCGACGCGCAGAGCCGGGAACTGCTCGCCGCCTGGTGGACCGAGACCTGGAACGCCGGTGGTGGCGATTTCATCAAGCAGAGCCTTGACGACAAGGCTCTGGTCGCTGACCTCGAATACGCTTTCGTCAAAGGTGGATTCGCGGCAGCGCCGGTCGTCGTGGTGGTGTGCGCAGACACCGAGCGGGTGCCCGAGATCTACGCGCCGTCGTCGATCTACCCCGCGGTGCAGAACCTGTTACTGGCCGCCAACGACCTCGGCTACGGGTCATGTCTGACCACTGGCCTGACCACGTTCGGCATCGACCGGGTGCGCGATCTGCTGAAGCTGCCCGGCACCCTCATCCCGATGGCCGCGGTCTACGTCGGCCGCCCCGTCAAGAAACTCTCACCGCCCCGCCGGCGCCCGGCGACGTCGGTGACCTATCGCGAGCAGTTCGGCACGCGCTGGTGATGAAAATGGAGATGTGACAATGGCATTGGCGATAACCGAAGATCATCGCGCGCTCGCCGAGGTTGCTGCGGCGATGGTGACCGGGCGTGGCGGCGTCGCAGCTGCCCGCCGAATTCTGCTCGACGCCGGGAACGTCGGCCGGTGGTGGACCGAGGACGGACTGTGGAAAGAGATCGTGTCGACCGGGTGGCTGGGTCTGCACGTCGAGGAGCAGTTCGGCGGCCAGGGCTACGGACTGCCCGAGCTCACCATCGTGCTGGAACAACTCGGCCGCGCCGCAATCGGCGGCCCCTTTCTGCCCACCGTCGCCGTGTCGTCGGTCATCGCCGAAGTCGGCACCGACGAGCAGCGCAAACGTTGGCTGCCGCAGCTGGTGTCCGGTGATGTCGTAGCCGGTATCGGTGCCAAGAGCGATGCGGCGGTTACAGATTCGAAGGTCTCCGCCACCGCGGTGCCCACCCTGACGGAGGCCGCCGCCGACGTGTTCCTGTTGCCGGTGGGCGACGACCTCGTGCTGGTCCGATCCGGTGACGGGGTGAGCACGCGGAATATCGACTCGGTCGACCTGCTCCTGCGGCCCGTCACCGTGGTCAGCCTTACTTCGGCTGAGGTCGCCGAGGTGTTCCCGGGCGCTGCGGTAGTGGCCGCCCGCCTCGTTCGACTGCTGGCCGCCGCGGAGGCAGTCGGTGGCCTGGGGGCCTGCACCGAGATGGCCACTGCGTATGCCGCGACGCGCGAGCAGTTCGGCCGGCCCATCGGGTCTTTCCAGTCGATCAAACATCACTGCGCGAACATGCTGGTCGACACCGAGCTCGCGGTGGCAGCTACCTGGGACGCGGCCCGCGCCGACGGGGCCGAAGCCGAGCTGGCCGCCACCATGGCCGCCGGTCACACCCTGACCGCCTATGCACGGGTGGCGCTGCAGAACGTCCAGGTGCACGGCGGTATCGGCTACACCTGGGAGCACGACGCCCACCTCTACATCAGGCGCGCGACGGTGCTGCAGGCCTTCGCCGGGGAGCGGGACGCACTGCGCGACCGGGTGGTCGAGTTGCAGGTCCACGGAGTGCGGCGGGGTCACTCCGTGGACCTGCCACCCGAGGCCGAGCAATACCGGAAGGCGGCGCAGGAATTTCGCGCCGAGCTCGAAGCGGCCGGCAGTGAGGACCACCAACAGCTGTGGGCGCGTAGCGGATACCTGCAGCCGCATTGGCCCAAGCCATACGGCCGGGCTGCCGACAGCATCGAGCAGCTGATCATCGAGGAAGTTCTCGACGGGCTCGACAAGCCCAGTCTCGGACTCGGGGAATGGGTGGTGCCCACCCTGCTGCAGCACGGTAGCGCCGAACAGATCGAGCGGCTGATGTGGCCCAGCATGGAGGGTGAGCTGCGCTGGTGCCAACTGTTCAGTGAGCCGGGTGCCGGATCGGATGCCGCCGCGGTGGCCACCAAGGCCCGCCGTGTCGACGGTGGCTGGGTGGTCTCGGGTCAGAAGGTGTGGACCAGCGACGCGCTGAACAGTCAGCGCGGACTTGCCACGGTGCGCACGGATCCGAATGTGCCCAAACACAAGGGCATCACGACGATGATCATCGACCTCGCCGATCCGGCGGTCCAGATCCGCCCACTCACCGAGATCACCGGCGAGACGTTGTTCAACGAGGTGTTCTTCGACGACGTGTTCGTGCCCGACCGCGACGTGGTCGGCGCGGTGAACGCGGGCTGGAGCGTCGCGATGGCGGCCTTCGGCAACGAACGGGTCTCCATCGGCGGTGGGTCGGTCACCATGACCGCTGACGCGTTGATCGATCTGCTGACGCGCCACCGTCCCGGTGACACCGGCCTCGGACGCGAGGTCGGGGCGTTGCTCATCGAGGCCTACACGCTGGCGGCCCTGAACCTGCGCCAGGCCGCCCGGGCGGTCTTCGACTCGGGACCGGGCATCGAGGGCAATATCGCCAAACTCTTCGGTGCCGAGCACGCGCAACGCGTCGCCGAACTCGCGTTGCGGATCGCCGGTCCGGCCATCCTGGTCGGTGAGGAGCCCACCGTCGTGCACGACTACCTGTTCAGCAGGTGCTTGACGATCGCGGGCGGGACGTCCGAGATCGTCAGAAACCTGGTCGCTGAACGCATTCTCGGCCTGCCGCGCGATCCGGCGCCCAAGTAGATCGGAGAACCTCATGACGTGTGCCGTCGTCGGTATCGGACGTACCGCCTACAGCCGCAAGTCCGGCCGTACGACCCGGGGAATGGCGGTGGCCGCCTGCCGGGACGCCATCGCGGACGCGGGTCTGACACCGGCCGATGTCGACGGAATCTGCACCTTCATGGTCAACGACTCCGAACAGCCGATCAACGTCGGGTGGGCGCTCGGGATCGACGAATTGGCCTGGGCCAACGCCATGTACGGCGGCGGCAACCTGGTGGCCGACCAGATCGCCACAGCCGCAGCGGTGATCGAGGCCGGCATCTGTAAGGCCGTGCTCGTCTACCGGTCGCTCAACGGCCGGTCCGGTTACCGCTTCGGCCATGTGGAAGGCCCGATGCAGGTGGCGAACCACGACCAGTTCGACACCGCGTCCGGGTTCATGGTGCCGCCGCAGTGGTTCGCCATGTGGGCCCGCCGTCACCAGCACGAATACGGCTCTACTTCAGAGGATCTGGGGCAGATCGCCATCACTCAGCGGGCACACGCCGTGCCCAACGAACATGCCGTTCGCCGGGAACCACTGTCGATGGACGACTACCTGGCCGCCCGCTGGATCAACGAACCGTTCCGGGTGCTGGACTGCACGTCTGAGGTCGACGGTGCGGTCGCGATCCTGATCACCGGCGAGGACGTGGCGCGCGATACCAGGCAACCTCCGATGTGGCTGGTCGGCTCGTCGAACTCCCAGGGCGGGGCGGGCTGGACGGAATGGCCGGATCCGACCGAGATGTATTCGCGCACAGCCGGACCGAAGATCTGGGAGAAGACCGGCCTGACGCCGAGCGATATGGACGTGGCCTGCATGTACGACTGCTTCACCTACACCGTGATGGCGACCATGGAGGGGTTCGGCTTCTGCGAGAAAGGTGAGGTGGGCAAGTTCTTCGCCATGGGGCGGGCCACCTACGGCGGTGATGTGGTGGTCAACCCGCATGGGGGTCTGCTGTCCGAGGGGTACATCCACGGCCTCAACCACCACTACGAGGCGGCGCTGCAACTGCGCCACGCCGCCGGCGTGCGTCAGGTCGACAACGCACGGCTGGCGCTGGTCACCGCGGGTGGGGGCCCGTTCGGCGGCGCCAACATCTACAGCCGGGAGAAGCCATGACGAATTCTCTGATCCTGCCGCCGATTCCGGTGCCGGACCCGGATAGTGCACCATTCTGGGAGGGCCTGAAGAACGGCAAATTGATGCTGTGCCGATGCGATGACACCGGCAAGTGGATCCACCCGCCGCTGGAGCGCAGCCGCTATACCGGCGGCCCGGTGCATTTCGAGGAGGTCAGCGGTGAAGGCACGGTGTTCAGCTACATCGTGGTCTGCCAGGCTCTCGTGCCGGGCCGGACACCGCCCTACGTGATCGGGCTGATCGAGCTGGCCGAACAGCCCGGCCTGCGGATCAACGCCGTCATCGACGCCGATCCCGCCGAGGTGAGGATCGGCCAGGAGGTCACGCTGCGCATCGCCGATCTCGGCGACAGTGGTTACCGCATACCGGAATTCGTCATCAAGTAACCCCGCTCGCGCCAAAGGCGCTAGGGGAGTCAGCCGGCGGGGCGGAACAACGGCAGCCAGACCCGGCTGTCCTCGTCGCCCGACGGTGCGGTCCAGTCTTCGAAGAACACCTCGACGGCCATGCCGACCCGAATGTCGTTCTCGGACACGCCCACCACATTGGTGATCAGCCGGACATCGGGCTCGTCGTCGAGTTCCACGATCGCCACGATGTAGGGCGGCTCGAAACCGGGAATCCAGTTCTGCCGGTTGACGGTGTAGGCCGCCACGGTGGCCCGTCCCGACACCGGCTCGGGCGCGACATCGGTGCTGCGGCAACGCCAGCAGGCCGGTCCTGGCGGATGGAAGAAGTGCCCGCAGCTGTGGCAGCGGCTGATCAGCAGCTCGCCTCGCTCGCCCCCGGTCCAGAAGGCCCGCGACTCTGCGGTGGGGGTGGGTGCCAGCCGCAGTTGCGGCCGCTGATATTCGGTGTCAGTCGTCACTTCGTGCCTCCCGTGGCGCTGAGCGACCGGCCGATGACCAGGCGCTGAATCTGATTGGTGCCTTCGAAGATCTGGGTGATCTTCGCTTCGCGCATGTACCGTTCGACACGATAGTCGCGGGTGTACCCGTAGCCGCCCAGCACCTGTACGGCGTCGGTCGTCACCTTCATCGCCGCGTCTGTCGCAACGAGCTTGGCCACCGAGGCGTTGCGTGAATACGGCAGGCCCGCGTCACGGCGCCGTGCCGCATCCAGGTAGGTGGCTCGCGCGGAGTCCACCGCGGCGGCCATATCGGCCAGCAGGAATGCCATGCCCTGATGGTCGATGATCTTGCGGCCGAACGTCGTTCTCTCCTGTGCGTAGGCGACGGCCTCGTCCAATGCGGCCTGGGCCAGCCCGACCGCTACCGCGGCGATGCCCAGCCGTCCGGAGTCCAGTGCGCTGAATGCGATCTGCAGGCCCTGGCCCTCGGTGCCGATCCGTCGCTCGGCGGGGATGAAGGCATCGTCGTAATGCGCGGTGGTGGTCGGAACTGCGTGTAGACCCATTTTCTGCTCGGGTGAACCGAAGGACAACCCCTCGGTGTCCTTGTCCACCAGAAAGCATGAAATGCCTTGTCCGCCTGCGCTGGTGCGCGCGAAGAGACTGTAGAAATCGGCGATGCCGCCGTGGGTGATCCAGGCCTTGGCGCCGTTGATCCGATAGCCCCCGTCGGTGGCCGTGGCCTTGCACGCCAGGGCGGCCGCGTCGGAGCCGGCCTGAGGTTCGGACAGACTGTAGGCACCCACCTTGTGGCCGCTGAGCATGTCCGGCAGCCACGTCCTCTTCTGCTCGTCCGTGCCGAACGTGATCAGCGGGTGGCACGACAGCACGTGGACGCTGACCGCGACGGCCACCGCGGCCCACCGGGCGGCGAGTTCTTCGAGAACCTGCAGATATACCTCGTAGGGCTGTCCACCGCCGCCCCATTCCTCGGGATGCGGCAGGGTGAGCAGCCCGGTTTCGCCGAGGATGCCGAAAACCTCTTCCGGGTAGGTTTCGGACTTCTCGTGCTCGTCGACGATCGGATCGAGCACCTTGTCGGCGACATCGGCTGCCAGGCGGACCAATTCGCGCGCTTCGGCAGTGGGCAGGAGGCGGTCGACGCTCATCGTTCACCCTGCCACTGGCTGTCGGTCAGTTCGGCAGACAGGTCCCACAGTCGGCGCGCGCTGTCCGGGTCGATGGCCTTGTCCTTGAGCGTGGTGGGTTTGGGCTTGCCCCACTGGTGCATGAGGCCGCGCGGAGCGAGGTAGGTGCCGCTGGGCAGCGTCGTGGTTATCGCCTGAATCGTGGAACGCGCTCCGTCGGCCGGGCTCTGGGCGATGCGCGGGGAGATCACCCGGCCGGCCCACTGCAGCGCACTCGAACCTTGCTGGGTGATCGAGGTGTTCGTCATGCCGGGGTCCGAGGCGTAGGCCGTCACGCCCCGAGCCGTCAACTCGCGCACGAACAGCAGATTCGCCAGCTTGGATTCCCCATAGGCCGCCCATGGGTTGTAGCGACGTCGTTCCCAGTTGAGGTCGTCGAAGTAAATCTGCGCGGCGGTGTAGTTGGTACTCGCCACCGAGACCACCCGATCGCGGATCCGGTTGCCGAGAAGGCATGTCAAGGCGAAATGGCCGAGGTGGTTGGTACCCATGTGGGCTTCGAAGCCGTCGGCAGTGCGGGTGAGGGGCAGGCCCAGGACGCCTGCGTTGTTCACCAGCACGTCCACGGAGTCGACGGTATCGGCGAACTTGCGCACGCTGGTGAGATCCGCCAGGTCGAGTTCGCGCACCTCGACGTCGCCCGCCATGGTCTCGGCGGCCTCGTATCCTTTGTCCAGGGTCCGGCAGGCGATCACGACCTCGTGGCCGGCCGCGACCATCGCGCTCGCGGTTTCCCTGCCGACGCCACTGTTCCCGCCCGTGACGATGATCCGCACGTTGCGCGTCCTCCTTCGCACCGATGTCCCGGTAAACAGTAAACTATTTATCGCTTTGGCGAAATGATGATTGGGGTTCAATGCTCGAGACCGTGGCCGACCTGCTGAATCTGCTCGAGCTCGCGGTGCTGGGCACCGACGCCTTCGAGGGCACCCAGCCCGATCCGGCCAACCACCACATCGTGGGCGGCCACATCGCTGCGCAGAGCTTGATGGCGGCCAGTCGGACGGTGCCCGACCGGCCGCCGCACAGCCTGCACGTCTACTTCCTGCGGCGCGGCGATGCGCGTCAGCCCGTCCGGTTTGACGTCACCCGACTGCACGACGGTGGCACGTTCTCCGCGCGCCGCGTTGCGGCGACGCAGGGCGGGGAGACTCTTATGGAGGGGCTCGCATCGTTCACCTCCGGTGCCGAGGGGGTCGACTATCAAACGGACATGCCGAGCGCGCCCGCGCCCGAGGAACTGGTTTCTGTCGAGGAACAACTTGCGCACTACGCAGGGGAATTCGGTGGCTGGTGGGCCGCCCCGCGCCCATTCGACACCCGCTACATCGATCCGCCGCCGCGCATTGCCATGGATCAGCAGAAACCGGCGGAAGCGCTCAGCCGCATCTGGCTGCGGTCCCGCGGCGAGATACCGGCGGACCCCGTGGTTGCCAGGTGCGTGCTGACGTACCTCAGTGCGCTGACGCTGCTCGAGCCCGCGATGCGGCAGATGGAGAGATCGCCCATGGATGTGTCGGCGCTACTCGACCACACCGTCTGGTTTCATCGGTCACCTCATTTTGCGGACTGGCTGTACTACGAGCAGAAGTCGCCGACCGGGATCAGCGGACGCGCGTTGGCGACCGGCGCCTTCTACAACCGGTCCGGCGAGCTGGTGTGTACGGCCGGCCAGGAGGGGTACTTCCCCGGACGCGGTATTATTAGCTCATATAACCAATTGGCGTGATCGGCTCGTAGCCGGCGACCGCCTTGAGAAGGGGCATCCCACATGAGCAGAAGTGACAACGACACCTGGGACATCACCGAAAGCGTGGGGG
>Ga0180222_1002556_pt1 | contig 14319 bp, 10 predicted proteins | sample eDN5th37CKraftOP_FD_151336 | JGI IMG/M metagenome (GOLD analysis project Ga0180222, IMG submission 151336) | Enriched Organic Plus compost microbial communities from Emeryville, California, USA - eDNA 5th pass 37_C Kraft OP (version 2) (version 2) ... | reverse complement strand
GCCCGCCTCGTGCTCCTTCAGAATGCCGATGATCTGTTCGTCTGTAAAACGGTTGCGCTTCATTCTCCGGTCCTCTCAATGGGCCAGAGCTTACTTCAAAATGGATTATTTCAACGGGGCAAGGTCAGGCCCAACACAAAAATGCAAGACCAGCTCTCGAAGCGATGACAGCCGATAAACTGTCATCGCTTCGGAGTTAAAGGCGTAGGACATAGTTGGTTCAATCAGTTCCCATGAGGTTGCCGTATAGTCCTCATATACAGCCACCGTACCAGAAGCTTCCACTCGTGGCCGTTCGCGGACGGCGACGCCTCCGCCAAGTAACGAGTATGGTCCGAACAAAGTCACCCTTCTCCAGAAGGAGGAATACCCCGCCGCCCGCCGGCCATTAGTGGGTTTACACTATGGAGAAAGTCGCGAAGAAGTGCCGGCATTGCTCTTGTTGGATGCGAAGGCGGATCATCTGACCTGAGGTCGATATAGATGGCGATGCATGCCTCTATAGCTCTTCTCACGGAGGAAGCGTCATTTGTGGCCACGGTTACGGCAAGCATTCCCTGCTCGTCCAGTCCCAGCGCTTCAATGCGTCGCACACCACGCTGGTTTTTGCCTGCCCGGCGGTAAAGTAGCGGCCCTAGAACCTGTTCCCGGAAGAATGAAAGCATCCCAACTGCTTCGTAAAGTTCGCCACGAGCAAGCTTGGTTGCCGCATAATGCAGCCAAATCCATGCCCGTGCCTCGAACCAGTCCGACGGATGGTTGGGCCAGGCAACCTCGCCTGTTCGCATCCGGGCCTCGATTTCCGCCGGTTCCCGTGCGAACAAAGTCACCCGCCGCTCGATTTGGTGGTCGAGGTCGGATATCAGGATAAATTTCAAGTCGACGTGGAGAAGCGGCGGACCATAAAGACAGATCAGAAGACGTGGCTCTCCGACATGCTCTCCGGTGAAAGCACTGATAAGACCGTGAATGGTGCTGGCAAACGCGAGACGCGTGGCCATGACGTCCTTATAATCTTCGTCATTAACAACGATAACGAAGTCTAGGTCAGAATTATCGTCGAACCCACCGTGAATGTAGGATCCGCCAATCAAGAGCGCGCTCAGGCGTCTGTCGGATTCTACAGAGTCGCGGACCTGATTCAGGAAATTCGCATGAACTTGAGGAAGGTTGCTAGGCATATGATTCTCCTTGCCAGCACCTCAGGATAGAATAGGCCGTGCCCATACGGCAATTAGTTTTTCGGACGGAGCAAGGGGGCGGCCTGAAGTCCGCTGTTTGCGCCTCGATGCCATCCCAGCCAAGCATGAGTGACGTTAGCTTTTGGGGGTACGCCGAACGGTCTCAACGACCAAAATGGAGGCGCAACAAGCCCCGCAGCTGCGGATCTCGCAGCATTACTGCGCCGGGAAATAGGCCAGCTTTCAACCCGCTAAAATATTTGCGACAGAACCGTTACAAGGACGTTCGCCGCGACAAAAGGAAGAGGAAGCACGTCCCGCCGAGAAGCGAAGCGAAGAGGCCAAGCGGCAGATTGTAGGGAAAGGTCACCATCCGCGCGAGCCAATCGGCGCTGACCATCATCAGCGCGCCGATCAGCATGGAGGAGGTGAGGAAGCGCTTGGGCGTGTGCAGCCCGAAATTGCGCGACAGATGCGGTGCAATCAGCCCGACAAACGAGAGCGGCCCGACCATCATGGACGCAATCGCCGTCAAAAGCGCAGCAATCAGCACGATCACAAAACGCGGCAGGACGAGCGAAAGACCGAGGCTACGCATGGTCACCGAACCGAGCGGCAAAATGTCGAGCCAGCGCGACAAAGCGAGCAGGACCGTGAAACTGCCGGCCAGAGCAAGAGCGGCCAACCAAAGTTGTATGGATGTCGTCTGCGTGCCGGTGCCGCTCAACCAGCCGAGCAGGACAAAGGCTTGTGGAGAGCCGGTTGCAATGATGGCTGTCAGAATAGAGCTGACCATAGCGCCGAGACCCACACCGGCCAGAAGCAGCTTTTCCGCGCCAAAACCACTGCGTGCGGCAATCGCCAGAATGAAGATCAGCGCCAGCACCGAGCCGATGGAGGCACCGAACCATTGCAGGGAAAGGCTTGCGCCGGGAAGCAGGAGAACCACCGCCAGTCCGGCACCAGCGCCAAGGCCGACGCCCAGAATTTCGGGGCTGGCGAGCGTGTTACCCGTCATGCGCTGGAGAATGGCTCCGGCCAATGCCAGCATGCCGCCCGATAAGCCCGCAAGAGCAAGTCTTTGCACGCGCCAGTCGAAAAGCGCATCGAACAATTCGCCACGGGCAATGACAAAGCCGTCTTCACCCCAGCCTAGACCAAGCGTGATGGCGGCCACAAGCAGGACGAGCAGCAGCAAAATGGCGAAGAACAAGCCGGTACGCTTGAGGCGAACGGCGCTGGCTTCGCTCTGGCTCGACGGCCATTCGAACATGCGCAGACGCGGCAGCATCCACAACAACAGCGGCCCGCCAAGCAGCGCAGTTGCAGCGCCCACCGGCAGGCGGTCGCCGGTAACGGTCTGCATCAGGCTGACGCAGCCATCGGTGAACCAGAGCAAAATCGCCCCGATGGCGGGCGCGGCGATCAGCTTTGTCTTGAGACGGTGCGCGCCGGAAAGCTGCGCCAGCGTTGGGGCGACCAGACCGACAAAGCCCAATATGCCGACTTCTGCCGTGATGCTTGCCGCCAGCCAGACGGCAATGGCAATCACCAGAAGGCGGCTTGCCGCCAGCGACAGGCCGAGGCTGCGCGCATTGGCATTGTCGAGCGCCAGCAATGTCAACGGGCGCAGCAGGAAAAAGGCAATCCCGCCGCCGATCAGAACCCGGAGGCCAAGCGAAATGCCCGGTCCCCAACTTTGCTGTTCCAGCGAACCGCCGCCCCAGACGAACAGCGAGAACACATATTCGCCATTGGCCAGGATGAGCGCCGTGCTTGCCGCCGTTGCGGTCAGCGAAACGATCATGCCACAGAGAATAACCGAAGCCGGTTCCAGCGAGCGTTTCCAGTTGAGCGCCAGCACCAGACTGACCGCCGCCAGACCGCCCGCCAAAGCCAGCCATTCGCGAAAAATGAGGGCCGCGGGCAGATAAAGCATACCCGCCGTCATCGCGAGCTGCGCCCCGGCGGCAATGCCGAGCGTCGAGGGTTCGGCGAGCGGATTGCGTAAGACCTGCTGCAACAGCAGACCCGAAAGCCCAAGGCCTGCGCCGCAGATCAGAGCCATCGCATTGCGCGGCAGAACGGTGACGAACGCGATGACCCGGTGCAGCGCCAGCAGTTCCGGTGAACCGGCAGGAACATTCAGCGCCCGCGTGAACTCGAACGCGGCCATCAGTGCCGCGACAAGCGCGAGCAGCGTCCAGAACAGAAGCGGCCTGATGCCTGCAACTCTATTCTCCGTCATCGGCTGGTCTTCCAGTTTTCACGAAGAAGCTGGACAAAGCGGCGCGCAGCAGGCAATCCGCCAAAATGGTCGAGCGGCGGCAGAAACAGAACCCGCTTTTCACGGACAGCGGGCAGCGCGTTCCATAGAGAATTCTGCGGCAGACGATAAAGCGTTTCGGAATCGGTGGGGCCAATGACCACGATGGATGCGTCCGGCGTTTCGGCCAATTGCTCCAGCCCCACCGGCGCTGCGGCGGAATAGTTCGTATCGCGCGTCCACGCATTCTCGAAATCAAGCCGAACCAGCACATCGCCAAACAGGCTGTCACGCCCGAAGGCGCGAAAGTGCCGGGCATCGCCCAGACTGATGACGAAGACCTTCCGTCCCGATACCGAGGCGAAGCGCTGCCGCGCTTCGGCAATCTCGCTCGCAACAGTCGCGACGTAAGTGTGCGCTTCCGCAGCCAGACCAAGCTTTTCGCCAAGGCTTAACGTTGCCTCTTCCAGAATCGCATAGGGCGGCTGACCGGCGCTATAGACAGTTGGCGCGAAGACCGGCGCGATGCGCTCGAAGGCCGCGCGTCGATATTCGTAGAAATTGGAAGCGACGATCAGATCCGGCTCGATCATGCGCAGAAGCTCGAGATTGGGCGCACCGCGCAAACCAAGATCAGCGACACCTTCCGGCACTACCGGTTCAAGCTGCATTTGCCTGTATTGGCGCAGTTCTGACGCTGCCGCTGGCACAGCGCCGATGGCCAGCGCGGTCTCAAGCATGGCCCAGTCGATCACCGCAAAACGCACCGCCGTCGCGGCATGGGCGGAACGCAGTGCAGGCGCCACGAAAAGGGCGCCTGCAAATCCGAGAACCGTGCGACGAGTGACTGTCATGACGGAACGCGCGGCCAAAACCGGCGCATCACCACTTGGTGTGCACCTTGAGCAAAGCCTTCCTGCCTTCGCCGTAACCGCAGACATAGACGCCCTGACATCCAGCGACATAATCCTTGTCGAACAGATTGTTCACGTTGAGATCGATACCCCAATTATCCTTTTCATAGCCGAGTTTCAAATCGGCGAGTGCCACGGCGGGCACTTTCAGCGTGTTCTGCTCGTCGGCATAGGACGAACCGACGTAACGCACGCCGCCGCCCAGCGTCACGCCCTTCAGCGCGCCTTCGGGCACCTTATACTCGACGAAGACCGAAGCCTGCTGCTCCGGCAGGAGATAAGGACGCTTACCGACAAGCGTTGGGTCCGAGGCGTTTTCCTTGACCTTCAGGTCATAGGCGGTGACGCTCGCCGTCACCTTCCAGTCTTCAGCAATATTGGCCTGCATTTCGAGTTCGAAGCCACGCGAATTGACCTTGCCGAGCTGTTCACGGGCAAAGCTGGAGCCGGTCAGCGAGTTTTCCTTGGTCAGATCGAAGAAGGACGCGGTGATCAGGCCATCGAAGAATGCCGGACGATATTTGACACCCGCTTCGTATTGAACGCCTGTTTCCGGCTTGGCATAGCTGCCGTCATACAGGGTCTCGATGATCGGATTGAAGAAGGTCGCAGCACTCACATAAGGCGTGATGCCGTTTTCGAACTCATAGCCGAGACCTGCGCGACCGGAGAAGCGGCCCGTATCATATTCGAAGCTCGGCAGGCCCGAAGCTTCAGTCCACACATGGTCATAGCGACCATTCAACGTCAGTATCCAGCCATCGCCGAATTCCATGCGATCCTGCGCATAGACGCCAAGCTGATTGCGACGCAGAGTCTGGTCGATATAGGGATCCCACATCGGACCCTGCGCCTCACCATAAACCGGGTTATAAGCGTCGATGATCGTCGCGCCGCCGGTCTGCTGCATCTGGTCGATGCGGAAATATCTGTATTCCGCGCCGAACAGCAGATTGTGATCGATGGCCCCGGTCGTCACCTTGCCTTCAAGCTGGTTATCAGCCTGAAAGGTGTTCACCGTCGTATCGTGCTTGAAATTGATGCGGGCGAGGTAAGGATTGCCCGCCGCTGGCTGCGCCAGAAATCCGTCATAGCCGTAAGGGTAGAGGCTATGCTCCTTCACATTGGCAAAGCCGTAGCGGACGTTCTGGCGGATGGTCCAGTCACTGTCGAATGTGTGTTCAAACTCATAGCCGATCGATAGCTGTTCGCGATCATAGGAATCGACATCCGGCTCGGTAAAATTCGCCTTGCGCGAAGTCTTGCCGAACTCGGTCGGCACCACCGTGCCATAGTAAGGCAAAAAACCGCCATCATGCGTCAGGTCCAGATGGGTATAGTTGGCCAAAATGGTCAGGCTGGTCGATTCATCCGGCTTGTATTCGATGCTTGGCGAAATGACGCCACGAAATTCCTTGGAAAAATCCGTATAGTTGTCGCCGCCCTGGATCTTGCCGTTGACGCGGTAATTGACCGTCTCCGTCGCCTTGTCGCCAATGTCGAAGCCGAGATAGCCATTGCCATAGCTGTTAATGCCCGCCTCAAGATAGCGCAGGCGTTCGCCCGTCGGGCGCTTGCTGATATAGTTCACGATACCGCCGGGATTGGCGCCGCCATAAAGAGCCGAAGCCGGACCGCGCAAAACATCGATGCGCTCGATCCCGAAACTGTCGATGAAATAGCCGCCGAAGCCATAGCTGAAATTCTGCAACCCATCGAGATAGGTGCCATTGGCCGTCGCGTCGAAGCCGCGAATATAAAGCCAGTTCGTATCATTATCGACGCCGAAAGGCTGGGCCAGCACGCCGGGCGTATAGCGCAAGGCTTCGTCGATCTTCTGCGCGCCGAGCGCATCCATCTGATCGCGCCCCACGACCGATACGGATTGCGGGATCTTGTCGATTGCAACGCTGTCCTTCGAGCCGGTGGTCGTCGCCTGAGGCACAAAACCCCGGACCGGCGTAACACCGTCGGCCCGCGTGGTGCCGCCGTTGCTATCGGACTGGATGACAACCGTGTTCAGCTGAAGGGGTTTGCTGGCTTCCTGCGCCAAGGCAGGAATGGCGGCAAGCGCGGTACCGCTTGCCAGCAGGACGAGAAGATTGTGCTTCATCGACGGCATATGATGTGACCCCTAAGACAGATAAAAACGCGAGCCTTCATAGGCTTCCGCGCCCCCGCAGACGGGCGCGTTAATATGAGTGCTTATATCAAGAATATTCGGCGGGATTGTTCGTTTTTATGGCAAATTGAACGATCTTCAGCTCATCTCAGCGTGCAGTAAAAAAGCAGTCCTTATTGTGGCTCTGTTACACCTGTTGTCTCAGCCATGCCGCCGGCGTTGTCCCGGTTTGCTTCTTGAAAACACGCGTGAAATGGGCCTGATCGGAAAACCCGACCAGCGCCGCAATATGCGGCAGCGGCATGTGTGCCTGACGCAGCAGAACCTGCGCACGCGCAATGCGACGTTCCATCTGCCAGTTATGGGGGGACAGGCCTGTCGATGCCTTGAAGGCGGTACAGAAATACGTTTCCGAAAGGCCCGCCAGATCGGCCAGTTCCTGCAAGCGGATGATGCGCGCGTAATTGTCCTCGATGAATTCGGTCACGCGCCGGAGCCGCCAGGGTGACAGCCTGCTCGCGCATGCACGCGGCTGCGCTTCCGCCCCGAATAGTTCCGCGACCAGCGCGTTGATCAGGCCTTCGCCATAGAGATCGTGCAACGGCGCGTTGGACAGGCACTCATCCGCCAGAAGCCCGCCGATCTGTTCAATCCTGGCATTGGAAAACAACAGGCGCGGACGCTCAACCGCAGCCCTGTCGAGCGCGCCACCAAAGCGTTGCTGAAGCGTGTTGATGTCGAGATGCAGATCGAGATGCTTGAGCTTTCCGGGTCTCACGCTCTCGCTCCAGATCGTCATGCCCGCTGGAATATAGCAAAGACGCGAAGGGTTCGCGCCTTGCGCAACTGCACGCCCCTTGCTGCCGGGACGGATATCGAGTTCGCCCTGACTTTCGCAGACGAGAAACAGGCGTGGCGCTTGTGAGACATATTCACCCCGCGCATCGGGACCGCATTGGACAGACCACACGTCAGCAATCGCCCCATTCCAGACGCGACAATGAAGATCGTCCAACAAGGCGACGTCTTGGATCCGGCTTTTCATATGCGGATGGAAACCCAAATCTACTTTTCCTGAAATCTCAATCTAAAAGAGGTATAACTTACTCATGTTTTTGTGGCAACTTTCGAAAAGCTGCGTTATTGCAGGGAAAGCACCGCGCCAGAGGACGACGATTGATGACCAACTTGTTCGAACTTGAGGATGTCAGCTTTTCGGTTGCCGAGCGCACCCTGTTGCAGCCTTTGACCATGTCGATACCGGCAGGAAGCGTGACAGCCTTGATCGGACATAACGGCTCCGGCAAATCAACACTGCTTAAAATCCTTGCCCGGCAGCAGCCCGCTTCGGGCGGCACAATCCATTTTGCGGGCAAACGCCTCGACCAATGGGGCGACCGCGAATTTGCGCGCAAGCTTGCCTATCTGCCGCAGCAGACCGCATCCGCATCGGGCATGTTGGTCAAGGAACTGGTTGCGCTCGGACGCTATCCCTGGCACGGCGCCCTGGGCCGCTTTGGTGATACCGACCGCGCAAAGGTGGAAGAGGCCATCGAACTGACCGGCATCGCACCGTTTGCAGACCGGCTTGTCGATACGCTTTCCGGTGGCGAACGGCAGCGCGTCTGGCTGGCCATGCTGGTGGCGCAGGATGCGCAGTGCCTGCTCCTCGATGAACCGACTTCAGCGCTTGATATTGCCCATCAGCTGGAGATTCTCTCGCTGGTGCGCAAGCTGTCGCAGGAAAAGGAACTGAGCGTTTTCATTGTGCTGCACGACGTGAACATGGCCGCGCGCTTCTGCGATTCCATCTTCGCGCTGCACAGTGGTCGCCTCATTGCCCAATCATCACCCGCCGATGTAATGAAGCCCATGCGACTGCAGGAGATTTACGGCGTACCGATGGAAGTCATGCGCCACGCCGCCACCGGGCATTTGATTGCCGCTCCTCTTTGATCAAAGCGACTAACCTGCAAGGTAGCGTTCCAACACCTGACCGTGTTGATAGTCTCCCGCCAATCCTCCACTCAGTCGATCCTGAATCCCGAGCGATTCCGCACCGAGCCGATAAGGCCAAGGTGGCGCTTTCGTGAACGCCAAAGGCTATCGGGTAGAGTTTCTCACCGGAAATCGGGGATCGAAAGAATACACAGGCAAACCGTCGCCTATGCCCGCCCTCGGTGGTGCGTCGGCGGAGAATCTGCGGTTCCTAGACTACCCAGATCTACGAGCCTATTCGCACGGCACTTCTTTTCCGCGAAGGGATAAACGTTCTCGTTCCTGCCCCCGAAACGTATGCAGTCCACAAGCCGATTGTATCTTCTCGAAGACTCACTGATACGTTGGGAGGTTTGAAGGCTGACAAAGATCTAACGCGGGCCGCTTTACTCCTCGAAGCTCTTGTGGAGACGCGCCACGGTATTGAGCTTAGCGATGCGGGGAAGAAACATGGGAGCGCAGCGAAGCGTGGAGAGAGGGTATAGTCAGTGGCTTATCGAGAATCTCCAAAAGTGGAGTTGCAGCATTAAGAGACGCATTCGGGTCCGATTTTGCCGAAGGCTTACTAAAAAGGTGTTCGACAGATTACGCGAGAAACGAAAGACAGCCACAGACCAATCTATGATTGCCAGTCAGTAGTGTGAGAATGCCGAGCCCCTCCTCCTAACAAGTTACGATAGCCACGTCATGTTAATCAGAGTGACACCAAGGTGTTGAAATTAGCACCATTTGGTGATAAATTGACTCACCTTCAGGAGGGTAGTTTTATGCGTTCAACCATTAATCTTGATGATAATCTCTTGGAAAAAGCCAGATCCCTGACGGGCACAAAGGAGACAGCTGCTTTGGTCCGCCAAGCGTTAGAAGCACTCGTGCGCGTCGAGACTGGTAAACGGCTTATCGCTCTTGGAGGTACCATGCCGGACGCTGAAGCCGCCCCCCGCCGTCGGAGCTCAGTGAATAAGTGATATTAGCAGATACTTCCATTTGGATTGATCATTTCCGCCGAGGTGATAACGATCTTGTAAAAATTATTAGTAACGATCTTCTGCTTTGCCATCCGGCAGTCATTGGCGAACTCGCTTTGGGCAGCCTACGCGACAGGACCGCTGTGTTAAATTTTCTCCGTGCACAGCGTGAGTCTATCGTAGCAACCCACGACGAAGTTATGACTCTCATTGAGAGGCATAGCGTTTTTAGCATGGGTATTGGCTACACGGATGCTCACTTGCTCGCTTCTGTCCTACTTGATCAGCGCACATCACTTTGGACCCGAGACAAGCGGCTCAAGCTAGCGGCCCTCAAAGCCGGCGCTGCTCTTTATCAGCCCTTTCACAGTTAAAAAGAGTATAATGCCATCCGCTTGATCCACCATTTTGATGAGCTCGAACGGGTGACACGGTCTTGAAGGGGACCGGAAGCAGAAAGTCCGCTTCGGCCAAAAAATGTGCTGAAGGGGGCATAATGAGCTGTCGGCATAACCACCTGATTGCTAGTCAAGAAATGCAGCTGTCGCCCGAGTGCCTCTCCGACGAATAAATTAATCTAATTTCGCTAAATTACGATTATCTTGATCCAGGAAACAACAAATCGAGAAATTTTGCTGCAGTCGGTTGAGGCTCATGATTAGCAAGCCCCGGACGCTCATTGGCTTCGATGAAAATATAGTCTGGCTTTTCGGGCTGCTTGACCATGAAATCGATCCCGACAACGGGAATGCCTATTGCACGCGCAGCCTTACAGGCAGCATCGACAAGGTTTCTATGAACAGACGCTGTCACGTCGTGGATCGTACCGCCTGTATGTAGATTGGCCGCCTTGCGCACCGTGACTTCACGATGATCCTCCAAAACAGAATCGAGCGACAGACCTTGTTCCTCTAAGCATCTTTTCGTTTCGGCATCGACAGGAATGCTACTCTCTCCGCCTGTAGCCGCCGCGCGTCTGCGTGATTGTATCTCGATAAGGTTGCGGATCGTTGCCTTGCCATCACCGACAACGCGTGGGGGGCGACGAACCGCAGCGGCAACAAGCTGGTAGTCAATAACCACCAGCCGAAGGTCCTCACCTTCAAAACACGCCTCCAGCAGCACGCGGTCGCACACGGTTCGCGCCTGTTTGATCGCCATTCGCAGGTCTTTCATCGTCGATATGCCGACGGAAATGCCTCTTCCCTGTTCGCCCCGGGCTGGTTTCACCACCAACTTGCTGTGACGTTCTAGAAAAGCTTCCAGCGCATCATCGCCCGCTTCGGCGGCAATCTGCTCCGGCACTGTCAGACCAGCCTTCTCGACAACGCGCCGCGTCACGGCCTTGTCGTCGCAGATTGACATTGCGACACCCGATGTCATTTCAGACAAGCTCTCACGGCAATGGACGGAACGCCCGCCATAGGAGAGGCGGAAAAAGCCGCCTTCGGCATCGGTTATTTCAACCTGAATACCACGACGCACCGCTTCATCTACGATTATGCGAGCATAGGGATTGAGCGCATCGAAGGTTTCCAGATGCGAGGCGAAAAATTTCTCGTTAATTGCGTTCTTGCGCTTGATCGCGAAGAGCGGAACGCGACGAAATTTCAGCTTTTCATAGAGCCTTATGGCATTCTCATTATCGTGCAGAACCGAGAGATCGATATGGCTTAAACCGCGAGCCTGAAAATGCTCGGCAAGTTTGCGCACCAGTTTTTCGCCAATACCCGGTTGTCGTGCTTGCGGATGGACCGCGAGACACCAGAGAGAAGCACCGCGGTCAGGATCATCGAAAAGGCGCTGATGGTCGATGCCAGTTACAGTGCCAATAATTTCTCCGGTAGCGTCGTCCTGAGCCACAAAATAGGTAACAGCTCGGTTGTCTTGCTCCGATGAGAAAAAGTCGGGACGCAGTTGAACCATCCCACAGGCGGCATAGACGGCGTTAATGCCTTCCGCGTCCACTTCGGAGACTGCGCGGCGTATGGTGATGCCACGTATCCGTCGCCCGCCCGGTCGATAGGTCGCTAGTTCAATCCGGTATGTATGCGACGGATCGAGAAATATCTCATGTGGTGCGAGTGACAGCAGTACATGAGGATCGCTGACGTAAAAGACGATATCGCGGCTCGCTGGCGCTTCCCCCCGCAATGCTTCCACTATGGCTTCATTGGTCTCGAAGGTCTGCGCGAAGAGCAGCCGACCCCAGCCGCAATCGACAACCACATCCTGCTTGCGATCTTCGCTTCCCGCCTTGTCATGGCCGTGCGCATGTTCCTGATAAAAGCCTGCGCTTTCAGGCGTCCGCAAGCGCGTAAGACGGTGCGAAAAAGCGGTGCGGCCTCTCGCTTTCTGTCGGGTCATATCCTCATCACCGGTTTTACGCATTTCCTGCCTCCTGTGTCTGCAGCCACATTTCAAGGAGGCCAGCCTGCCAAAGCTCAGAACCGCGTAACGGCGTTATGTGTTCGGACGGGTTTGCAAACAGATGTTCAAGGTAATCGCGTTGGAAAAGCCCGCGCTCCCTCGCCTTTTGTGAAGAGAGGGCGTCTCGCAACATATCGAGATAAGGGCCATCGATATATTTGAGCTGCGGGACCGGGAAATATCCCTTCTTGCGATCAATCACTTCGCTTGGAACAACCTTCCTCGCCACATCCTTGAGAATCCCCTTGCCACCGTCACGAAGTTTTTCCTCCGGCGGAATGCGGGCGGCGAGCTCGACCAGTTCATGATCCAGAAATGGCACCCGCGCTTCAAGCCCCCAGGCCATCGTCATGTTGTCCACGCGCTTGACCGGATCGTCCACGAGCATCACATTCGTATCGAGCCGCAGCGCACGGTCGACAGGCGTATCCGCTCCATCCTGCAGCAGATGTTCTTCCAGCACCTCCTGACTGTAATCGCGTTCGGGCATCCATTCAGGCGCAAGCTGTGTCGCCAAAACATCGTGCGAGCGGTCACGGAACCCTTTGGCATAGTCGCTGACGACATCGTTGGAATCGACTAGCGGTGGATACCAGTGATAGCCGCCGAAAACTTCATCTGCCCCCTGTCCCGACTGGACAACCGTGATATGCTTCGAAACCTCCTTGGAAAGGAGGTAGAAGCCGACATTATCATAGGACACCATTGGTTCGGACATTGCCGCGATCGTTCCCGGCAAGGCGTCCATGAGGTCTGCCGAGGGCACAAAGATCTTATGATGTTCGGTGCCAAAATGCTCGGCGATCAGATCGGAATAGACAAATTCGTCGCCTTTCTCCCCGTTGGCTTCTTCAAAGCCGACAGAAAAACTCATCAGGCCCGATTGGCCTGCCTCAGCAAGCAGACCGACGATCAGGCTGGAATCCACCCCGCCGGATAAAAGCACGCCGACTGGCACGTCGGAAATCATCCGTCGCTTGACAGCGACACGCAGCATATCGAGCAATTGCTCCTGCCATTCCTCGCGGCTCAACGCGCCGTCGCCGGGCAGACGACAATAAGGCGCCTGCCAATAGATGCGGTCAGCAAAGCGACCATTCTGTTCATAGACACGGATTGTCGCTGGGGGGAACTTTCGAACACCGTTATAGATTGTGCGCGGTGGCGGCACGACGGCATGAAAGCTCATGTAATTGTGCAGGGCCGCGCGGTCTATCGAGGTGTCGATGCCGCCTGCCTTAACCAGAGCAGGCAAGGAAGAGGCGAACCGCAAGGCACCGGCCACCTCGGCGATATAGAGCGGCTTGATGCCGAACCGATCACGCGCCAGGATAACCCTGCCGGTATCACGTTCGTGAATGGCGAAAGCAAACATGCCAAGAAAACGCGTAACGCAGCTTTCGCCCCATGCATGCCAAGCCTTGAGAATGACTTCTGTGTCACCATCGGAGAAAAACTTGTAGCCCTTCTGTTCCAGCTCTGTGCGCAATTCGCGGAAATTATAGATGCAGCCATTGAACACAAGCGTCAAACCGAGGTCGGCATCGATCATCGGTTGCTGCGATTTTTCGGAAAGATCAAGGATTCTCAATCTTCGATGCCCGAAGCCGATATTGCCCCGGATCACAATCCCGGATGCATCGGGCCCGCGAGGACTGAGTACATCCGCCATTTTTGAGACTGCCGAAACTGACGGCGAACCACCGTCAAACCTGACTTCTCCGCAAATACCACACATAAAAAGGGTCGAAACCTCCATTGCCAGTCATAAACAAATGAGGCCGTCGCATTTGTTATGGCGACGGCCTGCTTAATTGCAAATGCGGGAGCGCCGGGATGGTTCCCAACTTTTTTAGTTTCCGTTACGCGAGCTTTCCGGCCGTTTCCGCTTTGGAAAGCATATAGTTTTCGGCGGAAACCATATGTTCAAACGCGATACGTCGCGCATCTTCGGTGCGATTTTCGACAAGCGCTGCTAGCAGTCGGTGCTGGAAGATAAGTCCTTCTTCGCGCGAGGCTGGCGTCGGGTCCGCATAGATCGCGCGCGCTATTGGCAGGCTTCGCAACAGATTGTGGGTCAATCCGCAGATGAAGCCCAACAGACGGTCCGGACAAAGCTGTGCCAACAAGGAATGGAAATCCAGTTCCGCAATGCGCTGGCGATATTGATCATCAAGATCGACCGGCGGGCGATCGTAGACCCGCATCGCATTTTCCAGCCGAGCAATGTGGTCACCAGTCAATCTGCCGGACAAGAGAGCAGCAACCTCCGGTTCGAGAAGCTTGCGGATAGCGTAAACTTCGGCAAGGCTCTGGCCTGCCCCTATCAGGTGGTCCAGTTTCAGTGTTAATGCATGGTCGGCTTTTCGACCATTGCCTGTGCAGATGGTGGTGCCGATCCACGGGTTGGCACCGGCCAGACGATGGCCTCCGGTGCTGG
>Ga0180222_1002555_pt1 | contig 14319 bp, 14 predicted proteins | sample eDN5th37CKraftOP_FD_151336 | JGI IMG/M metagenome (GOLD analysis project Ga0180222, IMG submission 151336) | Enriched Organic Plus compost microbial communities from Emeryville, California, USA - eDNA 5th pass 37_C Kraft OP (version 2) (version 2) ... | reverse complement strand
TCCCAATGTCATAACTGCTCTCCGTTCCCTGGGTAATTTTGTTCAAATTGTGTCCAGCCGACCATGGAAAGTCGGGTGCGGCTTGTCAAGCCGTCATCGGAGAGCTTCCAGATTGTATAGCGGATTTTAAAGCCGTCTTTCGCATAGATGACAATCGGAAGACTGCTATTGTGGCGGAGCATGAAATTCTCGCCGCCGACCGGCAGGAAACCGGTCTGCTTGCTGTCTTCCGGGCAAGCCATCAATGTGGCGGACATGCGGGCGTTTCGGCGCCCCGACAGCATGTGCGCTTCCGTCGTCCTGAGGATAGTGAAACGGTTCGGGGGAGAACGCCATTCAAACCATCTTTTGGAGCGCCTGCTGATGCGATCAGATCAGGAGGCGCTCCAGATTACGAATGCACAGTCCCGTTCGTAACGGCCACGCGACGCCTTATTGCGTCACCATTGAGCATTTCCGGTTCGTCACAGGGCATTTCGTGCGACATGGAAATGCTCTGTCTGCCTTTACGCTATCTTTAACCCAAAACCAGTGTCCGTTTCCGGGAGACACAACCTAGCGGCAACGCGCCTCAAAAACGCGGCCGTTCCGGTCGCGATAACGGCAGTACTGCACGCCGTTACGGGTTTGGGCGACGCCTATGAGCGTGCCTGCCGCTGCACCGATAGCTGCGCCGGTCAGCGCGCCGCGCGTGTCGCCGCCAATGGCTGCTCCGGCAAGACCGCCAATTGCGGCGCCGCCGACACCATAGCCGGCTGTTCTTCGTTCATCAGTCGTGCACCCGCTCGCAGTGGCGCCTATCAAGGCCATCGTCACGACGCTGTACAGGATCATTCTCATCGAAATATCCTTCCCATTTTGATGATGCGCTTTACCGCCCAATACATAGGCCGCATCTTGAAAGGTCAAGATATGCCGCTGGTGCGGGGCTGGCGTTTTCTATCCCGGAACTTTCAAAGCGGTTCGCGCGGAAAGCCGAATATTTCCGCAAGCCACCCCGTCGCGGAATAGTGCGCGCAGAAGGTCAGCGCGACAATGGTGATCGGAACGCCGATGAAAGCGCCGAAGATACCCCACAGCGCACCCCAAGCGAAAACGGAAAAGAGCGTTGCGAAAGGCGACAGGGAGATGGTTTTTCCCGTCAGCCGGGGTTCGATCACACTTCCAATGACGGACTGAACGATATTAAGGCCTATGAAAACGGCAAGCACCAATTGCCAGCTCGCAAAGTGCGTGAACGCAAAGGCGGTAATGAAGAGTGTGGCGACCAGCGGCCCCAGAAAGGGGATGAAGTTGAGAATGAACGCAGCAAAGCCCCAGGTTTCAGCAAATGGCAGTCCCATGAGCCGCGTCAAAAGCCAGACAAAGGAACCGGTCGCAATGCTCATCAGCGCCCTGAGCAGCATGTAATACCGGATTTTCGTCGAGGCTGACCGGCTGGCGCGAAGAAACGCGTTTGCAGCAGCCTGATTTTTCAACTGCCTCATGCGCGCGCCGAACTCCTCGGTTTCAGCAAGCCCCAACAGCACATAGACCAGCGCCACAATCCAGAAGCTGAACGTGTTATTGAGACGGCTTCCGATCGATTGAAGCGTTCGCAGGGTCCAGCTTACACTGAAATTCTCCGACCATAGCACCGACGCGGCAATTCCATGGCCCTCGAGCCAGGTTCGCAACTGGTCATAAAGCATCTGATATCGCACAGCGTCGATCAATATCCGGCGTCCGACCTGCCCCATCGTCCAGGCGATGAGCCATCCGAAACCGAGCAGAAGGAATACCACAAGGAGGAAAGTGATAGCCAAGGCGACATAGCGCGACGTGATCAGCGAAAGCGACCGTTGGATGGGCCAGACAAGCATGATGATGAAGAAGGCGAAAACGACCGGCGCGAAAACCGCGCTGCCGTAATGGAGCAATGCAATCAGCACGCATCCCGCAATGAGGATCAGGGCTGCATTGCCAGCTTTCAGCATAAGACCTCCCTGACCCGAGGACGAAACCAGATTATGATTTCAGGGTATTCTTGTGAATCTGGCCATCTTTCATGATGATCGCCAGCGTCTCTTCCGGCTTTTCCAGCACGTGAATGTCATCGAGCGGATTCTCGTTCAGCACCAGAAGATCAGCAAAAGCGCCGGGCTCTATGAGACCGAGCTTGCCGGGATAGGGATTGCGCAGATTGGAAAGCGCGAGGAGTTCGGCATTGACCGATGTCGCCGCACGAAGCACCTCCGCATTCGAATACCACCGGCTCAAATGGGTCAGCATGAAATTCTGGCGCGGGGTCAATTCGGGCGAAAACAGAACGTCAGAGCCCCAGGCGGTCTTGATCCCATATTTGCGGATAAATTCGTAAATTCGTGGCGTGCCTGCGAAAAGCTGCTGAATTCGTTCTGCACCGGGGCCTGTCTGCGATGCTGCATCATCCATGGTGAGGAAAGGCTGGGTGCTCAACCAGACATTTTTTTCCGCAATCATCCGCGCGGTTTCCTCGTCCATCAGATGCGCATGTTCGACACAGGCAACACCCGCACGTATGGAACGCTGGACTGTGTTCGGCGCATAGGCATGGACCGTGACATAGGTGTTCCAGTCCCTTGCCACATCGACCGCAGCCCGTATCTCGTCTTCGCTGAATGTAGACATATCAAGCGGACTGCGCGGCGAGGACACGCCGCCGCCAGCAACGATCTTGATCTGCGAGGCGCCCTGCAACAATTGTTCGCGCACACGAAGTTTCAAGCTGCCCGCATCATCGACGATTGCGGAAGCGCCCATCAACTCGCTGGTGCTGAGTTTGCCGCCATCACGCGGTATTTCCGTGGGCAACCGGAGATCGCCGTGGCCACCGGTTGTCGTTATCATCGCGCCCGCCGGAAAGATACGCGGCCCGCTGATAATGCCGGTATCGATCGCGCGCTTGAACGAAAAAGTGGGCCCGCCCATATCACGCACCGTCGTGAAGCCGCGCAGAAGCGTTCTTTCCGCCTCCGCCGTCGATGCGGCGAAAATAATACCAGGATCACCTTCCAGCAGGACCGGAAGCGGCACCGCCGCGTATATGGCGTGCCAATGCGCGTCGATCAGACCCGGCATCAGCACCCGGTCGCCACAATCGATGACTGTCGCTCCATCGGGCGGAGCGCTGTTCGACGTATCGACAGCCGCAATGCGATTGCCCTCGACCAGAACCTGTACCCCGGACTTCAGCGTGTCCGCCTTGCCGTCGAAGAGCCTTGCTCGCCTCAGTAGAACCTTCGGTGATTGCGCGGCGGAGCGATCCGCAACCACCGTTGCGCCGACTGCCGCTGCCATGCCCGCGAGGAAATGCCTTCGGGACAGCCGATCCAGTCGCCGGGAAACCTGCTGCAATATCGGGTTGGAGCAACCGCAGCCGCCGCCGTGAACAAAATGCTGATATTTCCCACCCATTCTAAACATGGCAGCTCCCGCATGAGGCATCGTTGAAGGCAGCTATTTGATTACCTTGAAATAATATACGTCTACGAACCTTCCCCTGACGTCGTTTTCGACACGTCCCCGGATTTCAATTGTATTTTTTGTGTTTATTTCCCGTCCGCGCCAGACTTCGCGCTCGATCCGGACCCTCGTTGTTCCGGTACGGTCCCGGAAAGCATAGTGAGCTCTTCCGACATTGCTTTTGATCGAGCCGACCAGCACGACACGGGTGCCTACGGGCGTTCGGGTTATGACATCCGCCGTTATGGTGTTTCGGGGCCTGAAGGAATCCCGGAACTGGGCTTGAGAAACATCAGCCGAGCCAAGCGAAACGAGTCCCGCAATCAAAGCCAATGGAATCATATGCTGCTTTATCGAGGTCATGAACTTTCACCTCCTTGTAGCAATGATTTCAGTTCTACTTCGGAAACGAAGAAATATCTATGGTAAACGCAGAAATAAACAAGGCTCTTCTTTGAGGAACCCTGCAATCTCAAGTACCGCGCGCTTTCAAATTTGCCCGCAAACACCGATAAAGGCCGACACCTGCGGAACTTTCAAACTGCTGCCGGGTTGTCTGCATGGAGGAGCTCGCCATGGAACAGATGCACTGGGATGATGCTGTCATCATCGAAATTGCCGAGGGCATCACGCAGACAGTGAGAACGGTAGCAGATGCGGAGAACGTGTTGTTGTCGCAGTGGAACAGATTTGAACTGAATAGCCTCGGGGCCGCTATCAAGGCCTGCCTCCTGTGTACGCATGACATTCGCAGTACGGAAGATGCACGGCTCGCTTTCGAGCGGGCCGCCTCGACATCCGGCATTCTGGTGTGACTGCGATCCGCGCGGCAGGCCCAGCGCGTCATGCATGTGTCCGTTCAATGAAATCCAGCCATTTCAACGTGCGGCGTTCTGCATCGTTCAGTTCCGGTGCGACCAGGCGGATGGCCGCCGCCGCGTCCACCTCTGCAGCCAGAGTACCGGCAAGCCAATGTTCGGGAACGGCGGGATGTATATAGGACTGCCTGCACACAGCCCTTGTATTGCCAAGCCGATGCGCAACCTTGTCGATTTCGCCATTCAGCGTCCGCTTCTTTGCACTCTCGCTTTCGGGCAGGTCAATGCAGCGCAGCGCCTCCAGTGCGGCAGCCGTTGCCGCCCATGTCCGGAAATGCTTCGACGTGAAGTCAGCCTGCATGATCGTCCGCAGATAGTCGTTTATATCCTGCGAGGTGACAGGACAGCGGTTTCCCTGGTCATCGACATACTGGAACAGCTGCTGCCCCGGCAGTTCCTGTATGGAACGAACAATGCGAACGATCCGCTTGTCGGAAAGTTTCAGGCTCCACATCTTGCCCGACTTGCCCGTGAAAACCAGCCGCAGGCCGCTGCCCTCATCGCGCAGATGCCGGTTGCGCAAGGTGGTTGCGCCAAAACTGTTGTTGCTCCGCGCATAGTCAGGGTTTCCGACACGCAGCAGCAGCCGATCCATCAGCCAGATGACGGTGGCAACAACCTTGTCACGGCAAAGCGAGCGCCGTCGCATATCGGCATCGACAGCCTTGCGCAGCCGGCTGAGGGCGCGCGCGAAATCCGGCAGGCTCGAAAATTTCGTTTCTTCCTGCATCGCCATCCATAACGGGTGGTAACGATACTGCTTTCTTCCTCGCGCATCGCGGCCCGTGGCCTGTATATGTCCCTGGGCGTCGCAGCATATCCAGACGTCGGTCCATGCCGGCGGAATGGCAAGCCGGGCGATCCTGTCGCGATCCGCAGCCGTAATTGCCGACCTGTCAAAACGGACGTAGCGAAACCCCGCACCGCACCGCAGGCGTTTGATACCCGGCGCAGTGTCGCTGATATGAAGCAACTTGCTCTCGGCAGCCTCCGTTTCAACCGGCGGCGCGGTGAACGATTTTTCAAGCAATGGATAACCCCGATCTTGTTCTTCTTGCCGGATAACCGCGTGAACCGCGACTGGTTCCCCATTCGTACAAGTCCGGTCCGGAACCATCCGGCTGCCAGCCGGTTATCCTGTTCTCCGGAGGATCAGATCGTGCCCCACAGTTTCTGGAAAGGTTATCTCAAGCTTTCGCTCGTCACCTGTGCGGTGGAGTTGACGCCTGCGACCAGCGAAAGCGAAAAAGTGCGCTTCCATACCCTCAATGCCGAGACCGGGAACCGGGTGATCAGCCGGTATGTGGATTCGGTCACGCACAAGCCCGTTCGCGACGAGGACGAGGTCAGGGGGTTCGAGAAAGAGGATGGCAGCTATATCGTTCTTGAGGAGGACGAGCTTGAGGCCGTGGCGCTTGAGAGCACCAGAACCATCGATATCGACAAGTTCGTGCCGCGCGACAGCATCGGCTGGATCTGGTATGACAAGCCGCACTATCTGGCTCCTTCCGACAAGGTGGGGCAGGAAGCCTTTTCCGTCATTCGGGAAGCGATGGAGAAAAGCTCGGTCTTCGGTCTGGCCCGCCTCGTCATGTATCGGCGCGAACGGGCGGTGCTGCTTGAACCACGCGGACGCGGGATTGTCCTGTGGACCCTGCGTTTCGGCGATGAAGTCCGCAAAGCCGACGACTATTTTTCAACGGTCGGGAAAGGCAAGCCCGACACCAAACTGCTTTCAATGGTCCGCAAGCTTATCAAGGACAAGACGGAAGAGTGGAACCCGGACTTCCTTCAGGACCCGGTACAGAAAAACCTCCAGTCGATGATCTCTGCCAAGAAGAAAAAGAAACCGGCAACCCGACCAAAATCCCGCAAGGCCGGACCGGCCAGCGAAGGCAATGTTATCAATATCATGGACGCGCTGCGCAAGAGCCTGACCAAGGAAGGCAAGAAATCGTAATGCGGTCCCGTTTGGGGCGTTGAGCGTCACCCGCCCTGTTTTTTCATTTTCGGCAACGGCGTTTCCGCACTGCGAAAATCCTGCCAGGGGTCGTTTTTCAACGCAGCCAGCCGCGTCGGCGTGTTGGGAATGGTAAAATGCGCCGGACCTATGGCCGGGGTGACTTCCTCCCAGGCAAGCGGCATGGATACCCCGGCGCCGGACCGCGCCCGCGGAGAATAAGGCGCTACGGCAGTCATGCCGCGCTGGTTGCGCAGATAATCGATAAGAATCTTGCCTTTGCGCTTGGCTTTGGAAATCGTCGATACATAGCGATCCGGGCTGTCGGCAGCCATCTGGTCGGCGATAGCCTTGGTAAAGCTCTTCAGCGTGTCCCAGCCAGCCTTTGGCTTGAGCGGGGCCACCACATGCAGCCCCTTGCCGCCAGAAGTTTTGACAAAGGCCGTCAATCCGAGTTTTTCCAGTCGCTCCCTGACTTCGGTGGCGGCCTCAATCACGCGCGGCCAGGGAACACCTTCGCCCGGGTCAAGATCCATCGTCAGTGTATCAGGCAATTCCCAGTTCCTGAGCGTCGATCCCCAAGGATGAATTTCCAGTGTCGCGGCTTGCACCAGACCGATCAGCCCGTTGAAATCGCGGATGCTGATATAAGGCTCCTCGTCCTTGTCCTTCGGGTCCTGAACTTCGACAATATGCTCATTCAGCCCCTTCCATGCATGTTTCTGAAAGAAAAACTCTCCCTCTATACCGGTAGGACAGCGCAACAGGGCCAAGGGGCGATTGACGATGAAAGGCTCGATGCGCGGCCACACCTCGGCGTAATAATCGGCGAGCCCTTGCTTGGTGACGCCCTCGCCGGGCCAGTAGACACGGTCAGGATGCGTGAGCTTGACATCGGTCTTCTGGGTATCCTTGTCGGAAACACGAGCTGGCACGTTTTGCTCCTCCCATGTGACATCGCTGGCAGACTTGTCCTCGCGCAGCCCCCGAAAGGAAGCGTGACGCACCCGCTTGTCGGCGGTCCATGCGCGAAATTCGATCTCCGCCACCAGTTTCGGCTTGACGAACTTCGCGCCGCGCCTTTCATCTGCGGTCAATGGCACCGCGAAGGGGCTTTGTTCCGACCGCATGGCGTGCAGCCGTTTGTAAAGTTCCTTGGCAACCTTGACCGAAAAGCCGGTTCCCACACGGCCCACCGAAACCAGCCCCTTTTTATCCTGTACTCCCAATAGCAGCGAGCCTATTGCACCTCTTGTCGCTGTTGAGGGAACATAACCCGCAATAACAAATTCCTGCCGTCCAATGCATTTGGACTTGCGCCAATCGTTGCTGCGCCCGCTTTTGTACGCCGCATCCTTCAGCTTCGACACAATCCCTTCAAGACCAAGTCCGCACGCATTCTCCCATACCGCAGCGCCATCGGCATCGAATGCCTCGCTGAAGCGCAGAGTGGACGACGTTCTGGAAAGCAGTTTTTCGAGCAGCTTTTTGCGCTCAACCAAGGGCGTGCCCCGTAGGTCGTTCCCGTCCAAATGGAGAAGATCGAAGAGATAGTAAGTGAAACGGTCCGACCGACCCTGGCTCAGATCTTCCTGCAAGGCCGAAAAATCGGATAGTCCCGACTGATTTTCGACAACTATTTCGCCGTCGAAAATGGCTTCGTCCGCACCTGTCCCCAAAAGGTCGGCAACGATCTGCTGACCGAATTTTTCGGTCCAATCCAGTCCGCCGCGCGAATAGAGCTTTACCTCGCCCTGCGCCACATGGGCCTGAACACGATAACCGTCAAACTTTATCTCATGAAGCCAGCGATCTCCTTCCGGCGCAGCCGGTACGAGCGTGGCCAGCTCGGGCTCGATAAAGTCCGGCATAGCTCGTTTCCGACTGTTTTTTGGGGGTGAGGCCGCAACTTTCCTCCGGGTGGCCGCCTTCTTCTTGATCGGGCCGGTTTTCGACGACCAGCCGGGGGCCTCGTCTTCAACATCGGCGATCACGCGTCCGGTTTTTACCGATTCAGGTTTTTCTTCGAGAATGTCTGGCTCATCGGGCTCCCTGGCGAACTCGTCCTCTCCCTTGATGAGAAGCCAGTTCTCCCGCTTCTCGCCGGGCTTTCCATGCATACGGACAAGATGCCAGCGTCCTTTGAGTTTTTCCCCGGTGAGTTCAAACTCTAGGTGCCCTTTCCTGTATTGTTTATGTGCATCGCCGGTGGATTTCCAACGTCCCGTATCCCAGACGATAACCGTGCCGCCGCCATATTCGCCCTTGGGTATTGTGCCTTCAAAGCCCGCATATTCAAGGGGATGATCCTCCACATGCACCGCCAGGCGCTTTTCGCCGGGAACGAGGCTTGGGCCGCGCGTCACGGCCCAGCTTTTCAGAACGCCATCCATTTCGAGGCGAAAGTCATAATGCAGCCGCCGCGCATCATGTTTCTGCACGACAAAGATGTCACCTTTTGTCCGCGCGGACTTGCCCCGTGGCTCGCTGGTCAGAGTGAAATCGCGCTTCTTCCGATAGGTTTCGAGTGGCTGTCCCATGATCACCCTGCCCTCTTTCGAGACTTCAAGCCGGTTTCAGCCCGCGACTTCGTTCTGCCTTTTGTTGGTTTGGCTGCCTTCCGCCCGCCCCCACCGAGGCCCGCACTCTTGCGAAGAGCCTCCTTGAGATCGATGACCTCCGCGGTTTTTGGCGCGGCCGGTTTCCTGAGCGGCTTGCCTTCCATCTTTGCCTTGATCAAATCAGCCAGCGCGGCATCGTACCGGTCGTCGAAGCTTGCGGGGTCAAAACTGCCCATCTTGGTGTCGATGATGTGTTTCGCCAGATCGAGCATTTCTCGATCGAACTTGAAAGAGCCCAGATCAGCGAATGCCTCCGCCGCAGCGCGCACCTCATATTGAAAATTGAGCGTGGTGGCGATCAAACCCTGATTATGAGGACGGATGAGGACCTGTCGCGCACGACGAAAAAGGACGGCCTCCGCTATCGCCGCCACCTTTTCAGCTTTCATTCCGTCGCGAACCAGCACGAAACTGTCGTCATCGCCGGCTGGCGCAAGATAATACGGCCGGTCGAGATAGACGTCATCGATTTCATCGCATTTGATAAAATGGGTAACATTGAGCGTCTTGTCGCTTTCGGGGATTGCGGAAGTGATTTCCTCTTCGTCGAAACTCAAGTAAGAGCCGGACGAAACCTCGTAGCCCTTGACCTGGTTATCGCGCGGTACGGGCTTGCCCGTATCGCTGTCCACAAACTCCCGGCTGAGGCGGTTTCCGGTCTTGCGATTAATCAGGTGAAACGAAACGCGTTCCGAAGTCGATGCTGCCGTGTAGAGCGCGACAGGACACAAGAGCTGCTCGATCTTCAGTTGGCCTTTCCAATTTGCACGAGGCGCCATCGATTGTCTCGCTTCCTCAGGCTCCATCTTCGTGCCGGGTCGTTCCGCCGGTACGCTTGAGATAGTGCGCATAGGCAAAACCGCCGGCGAGAAGCGCAGGCAAGCCGATCAAAACGACCCAAAACAAGAATTCACCCATTTGTCCTCTCGCGCTATCTGATTGCTACGCAGGACAAACTCGGCAACAGCCCCAATTGTTCCGGCATTGCCCCATGCCGAACCGCGTCAATGTCGCAGCCTTCAGCCCATGACTATAAACAGCGCAATGCCGTCGAGAGGTTCTTTAGCAAACTCAAACACTTTCGAGCCGTTGCAACCAGATAGGAGAAACGCGACGATAACTTCATCGCATCCGTCCAACTCGCTTCGATTCGAATTGGGCTGCGATCTAATGAGTCAGTCACTTATGTCACCGCTGCATATTCAATGCAGCGATGACCCCGAAACTTCCGTTCCCCTTTCCAGTTTTTCAATCGCACGATCGATATCGGCATCATCGTATAAGAAGGCACTGTCCGCGAACGGACATGTATATGTCCGCCTGGAAGCCCGGAACTCCTGCAATGCGCGTCCGTTCTCGCCGAGAGCTTGCAACGTCGCCCCGCGCAAGGCCCTTATCTGACCGCATAAACCATACTGGTCAGCGGCACCGTCGAGATAATACAGCGCCCGTCGCGGCAAACCCTTCTGCAGACTATCGTATGCAAGATAGTTGTTGGCGAAACTTCTCAACTCACCGCCCCAATATCCTTCGTCAGCGATTGCCACTGCGTACTGCGCCGCTTTTCTGGCTTCGCCTGAGTTTTTTTCCGCGCTGAGATCTGCAATCTTCGCTTGGAGCCCCTCACGGGTTGGAACCGTAACGGCGACAGCCGCATAGGGCGCGCGGCAGGCTGGGATATCGAACATCCGGTTCGAAGCACGGGGCCAATATCGCGACTTTTCTTGCTCATTAACGTTTTGAGCGGTCTTCAGCACCTCTGATATCATCGTCCGAACAACGTTCCGGTCATCTGGTGCAACCGTATTCAGGCAACGAACAGCCTGTTTCAGAAAGCCTCCCCAGCCGATGACCTCTTCACTCCAGACCGGAAATGCCTCATTAAATACAGCCAGACGCGGCGCATTGTCGGAGCGATCAGTGCTACCGATTACATTATATATCATGTCATCGAGAAACCGGGGTGCTGATACGGCTTCGTCGTCCTGCTTCTGGCGTGGAAGTAGATCCAAAGGGCTGGCTATATTTTCATAGGATACAACTGAAGCATTAACCACCGCGAGCAACAAGCTGTCGCTGGCGTTTAATAATAACTCCAGTTGCGCAGCCACTTGAGCGATGTTTTGCTTCTCAAAATTCGCGATCGAGCCGAGGTTGCTGTCCAGGAGCCGCTTGATCAGCACCTGATGCAATTCCTGCTCCGCGGACACTATCGAACGAGCCTCGCTGGTGCGTGGTGGCAGAAGTTCCCACAAAGCTGCCTCAAGAAGCGGATCCAACAAGGATGCTGCTTCAAGCAGCGGCCCCCACTGTGCCAAAGTCTTTTGAATGTCCCGGCGTTCTTCAACCGATGCCTGGCGATAAAGTTCAGCCAGCTTTTCCAACTTGCGTTGGCGGGCAATCAACGGGGTCAGCGGCTTGACAGATTTCGTCGTCTGGTCCGACAACTTCGTGAGTTGGGAACGAAAACCAACAATATCCAGAGGACGGCTGACATCTCGCAACCGAACGCTTTCTGTCGAACGATCGCTCTCAAGCAACGAAGCCGCCTTGTTCATCTTGGCGGCAAGTGACACAAAACTGGTTGTTTCTACGGCATCGTTTCCAGCGGCAATCTCAAAAAGGGAAGCAAATTGATCTGTCAGCACCGTTGCGACAGGCTGATCCATAAGATCGCTGTACCGCCAGCTTGTGGCAAAGGTCATAAGTGGAAATACCAGCATAACTGTCGCGGCAACTTCCAGCACCCACAAATGCCCGCTCAGAGCAGGTCTCTTGCGACGGTCCGCGAGATAGTTCCGTCTCTCCCCGGGGAATACGACCCCTCGCCTGTCAACCTCTTTAACGTAGCGGGTGTAGTGCTGGACGGTACGCCTGTAATGCGTCGCAGCGAAACAAACCCTGCATGCCACAGACACGCATAAACAGAGCAGGGCTATCATAATCCAGTCAACATGCAGCGTATTCAATGAGGCGCTAAGCGCACAGATCACTGCTGCTACTGCGAAACTGGTCTGCCCCCTGAAAAGTGGTCCTCCCTGAAGTAGGCTATTGAGCCGTAGGAGGACGTTGGAATGCCCCAGAAGAAGCACAAACCCGAAGAGATCGTCGCGAAGCTGCGCCAGGTCGATGTTCTGCTGTCGCAAGGAAAATCGGTTGGCGAGGCGGCTCGCGCGATGACCTGTCGTGACGCCGCACGCGTTGAGAACCGTAAGATTGGCGAGGTAACCGCCAAGATTTCGAGCATCAAACTCGTGGCCGATGGCGCGAAACGCTATGCCGAGGTGACGATCCTTGCATGCCTTGGCGACGGCACACCTCCGCCTGTCGCATCGGGGTCAGATGAGGAAACGGGCGACGTCATTTACACGATGACATATCCAGATCCGTCGACGCCGACCGTAGCTGGTCAGCTCCGCACGAAGGTGCATTTCGTCGACATCATCAACTCCTACGCCGAGCAGAAATCCGCTGCTCTCTATGAGGGCGACCCCGTGGCTGTCATCGAATCGATGCCCACCAGAATAGAATTGGACGTCGACCCGATCCGTGAAGAAGACCTCCTGACGCGAAATCTGGCAGTAACATGCAAGCCGATCTGGCTCCCTCAGAATGTAGTTATCGGAAGTTAGGAGAAATGGGTATGGATACGACCGTAGAGAATTCGAGCGAAATTTTGGGCGCTCTGCAGGCCATGCGATTGCAGGCACAGGATCAAGCGCGCCGAGATCGCATGGCCCAGCCGACGAGAGGGTCTATTCGGGATAGTAGCGCTCGCAGACGAGATAGCTACTCGACCAAGCTGATTATAGGGTCAACGGAGAGGTGCGATTTATCTAGCGCGATTGTTGAGACAAACGTTGTTAGAGTTTCGACCTAAAAAAGCGGGCAGTTTCCCGCCCGCTTCTTGCCCCGCCCAAATCCGTCCTCTTATTAACGGAAGAGCGACAAGATATTCTGGGTGCTCTGATTTGCAATCGAGAGCGCCTGAACACCGAGCTGCTGCTGAACCTGGAGTGCCGAAAGGCGGGCCGATTCAGCATTCATGTCAGCGTCGACCATTGCACCGATACCACGGTCAATCGCATCCGACAGGCTCTTAACCAACGTCGTCTGCAGTGCTACACGGTTGTTTGCCGCACCGAGTGTAGAAGCAGCAGTAGCAAGTCCACCAGCCGCCTTTTCGATACCTGCAAGCATTTTGTCGAGAGCGGCATTGTCAATGTCAGCGCCTGAAACATCGAGATCAAGGACACTTGCCTTGACTTCTGTCGTTGCTCCATCGGCAGAAATTGTGAAGGCCGTATCGAGAATGCCAGTTCTCTCTGCGGTGTCGTCAGCGTTTGTATCGACCAATCGAACTGACTTGAGATCAACATCGATAGAACCGGTGCTAATCGTTCCATCGGACGCGCGATTGTAAGACGAAACAATACTGAAATTGTTCGCTGGTTCTGTAGCAGGATCAGCCGGATCTTCTGACGAATCCGTGCTCAACAGATTGGAACCTGCGTAAGAAGCCTTGACGCTTTCACCGAGCTGCTTCTGCAGAGCGGTGATTTCGGTCTGGATCTTTGCACGGTCATCTGCGGATGCGTTCTTTGCCGACAGAACTTTTTCCTTGATCTGATCGACCACAGAGATGGTGTCTTTCACTGCAGTGTAAGCAGTGTCGAGCTTAGCGCCACCGAGACCAAGCGAGCTGGCAATGACATCATTTGCCTTGTTGTCGGAGCGCATGGTCGTTGCAATAGACCAATAAGCTGCATTGTCCGAAGCTTCGGCAACCTTCATACCAGTCGAAATTCGGCTTTGAGTTGTTGCGAGATTCTTGTTGGTGTTAGCAAGAGTCTGCAGAGCGGTCATCGCCGAAGCGTTAGTCAGAATGCTGGACATAAAAAAAGTCCCCAAAATGAAAGGAAGGGACAAGTCGGAATTTCACCGAAAGTTGAGAACGACATCATGTCTACCGATATGCGCTTGGCATAGGCCCCAACTGTGAGTTCACAGTTATAGCGCAAATATTAACAAAAGGTTAATATCCAAAGTTGCATTTTCCCGTTCGTTTATTTTAGCAAATCGGGCGACTTTACGCGCTACAGGCCTGACTCCGCACAGAGCTAGAATCTTGCACTGGAGCGTGATCTGGTAAGTAAAGCAAACATGTTTACGAGATCATTTTTATGCCTTCAGATTTTCCGACAGAGAAGATTTTACAGCTCCTTGTATCCCAAGCGCGCATGGAAGAAAAACTTGATGCGTTCATCAAGAATGCGACTTGGCCTGACCCCATAGGGTGGTCCGGTTTCAATCTTAGTTCATGTTCGGCCTTGGGGCTATTGCCTGGGCAGATGACGGTGCTGCTCCGCTTGCTGGC
>Ga0180222_1002553_pt1 | contig 14325 bp, 13 predicted proteins | sample eDN5th37CKraftOP_FD_151336 | JGI IMG/M metagenome (GOLD analysis project Ga0180222, IMG submission 151336) | Enriched Organic Plus compost microbial communities from Emeryville, California, USA - eDNA 5th pass 37_C Kraft OP (version 2) (version 2) ... | reverse complement strand
AGGTCGCCGTCGTCGCGCCGATCGCACTGGACCACGCCGAGCGGCTCGGCTCGACCGTGGCGGAGATCGCGGCAGTGAAGGCCGGGATCGTCAAGGCGGGGGCAACCGTCGTCTCGGCCCGGCAGGAGGGCGAGGCCGCCGCCGTGCTCGCAGATCAGGCGCGCCGGCAGGGCGCCGGCCTGCTCCTGGCCGGGCGGGACTTCGACGCGCTGCCGGCCGCGCCGGCGGTGGCGCACGCGGCGCTGCGTGGCGCCGCGCCGGTCTCCCAGCTGGTCACGCTGTGGGGGCCCTTCGGCCGGATCGCGGACGCCGAGCTCCCGCTCCTCGGCGCACACCAGGCCGAGAACGCGGCGCTCGCGATGACCGCCGCGCACCTCCTGCTGGGCCCGGAGGGCACGAACCTGGCCGCCGCGCGCACGGGCCTGCGGGAGGCGTCCTCGCCGGGCCGCTTCGAGGTGCTCGCGGGAAGCCCGCTCGTCGTCGCGGACGCGGCGCACAACCCTCACGGGGCGGGCACTCTGCGGCGCACGGCGGAGTCCTGGGAACGGGCGAGCGAGTTCGCCCTCGTCCTCGGTGTGCTGCGCGACAAGGACGCCGGCGGCATCGTGCGCGAGCTCGCGCCCCTGGCAGGGCTCCTCGTGGCGACGCGTCCCGCCTCGGAGCGCGCGCTTCCCGCGGAGGAGCTCGCCGCGCTCGCGGGCTCGGTCCGCCCCGACATCCCCGTCCTCGCCGCCCCGTCGGCCGAGAGCGCGATCGCGCTGGCGCGGGACTGGGCCGGGGCAGGCTCAGGGCGGGCAGTCCTCGCAACCGGCTCGATCGCCCTGGTCGGCGAGGTGCGTGAGCTGCTGCGCGGCGCCCCGCTCGCCCCGCCGCGCTGAGCGGTCGCGGCGGGGCGACCGGTCAGCCGGCGACGAGGGCCAGTGACTCCTGGATCCGCTTCGCGAGCGACTCCGCGTCCAGCCCGAAGCGCCGGACGAGCTCCTTGGGCGGTCCCGACTCGCCGAAGCGGTCATCCACGCCGAGGCGGATCACGCGCGTGGGCAGCCGCTCGGCCAGCGACTCGGCGACCGCTCCACCCAGTCCCCCGACACGCTGCCCCTCCTCGACGGTCACGATGAAACCGGTCGCCTCGGCCAGGGCGACGATCGCCTCGTGATCCAGCGGCTTGATCGTCGGCACGTGCAGCACAGCGGCGGAGACGCCCTCCTGCTCCAGCAGCGCGGCGGCGCTGAGGGCCTCCCGCGTCATCGTTCCGGTGGCCACGATGCCCACGTCACTGCCCTCGCGCAGGCTCAGAGCCTTGCCGATCTCGAACTCGCCGTAGCTGTCGAAAACCGCGTTCGTGGCGTCCCTGGCCAGGCGCAGATACGCCGGCCGCGAGTCGGCGGCGATGGCGCGCGTGGCTGCCTCCGCCTCGCGCGCATCCGCAGGCGCGACGACGACCATGTTCGGCAGCACGCGCATCAGGGTGATGTCCTCGAGCATCTGGTGGGTGGCGCCGTCGGGGCCCACGTTGAGCCCGGCGTGCGAGCCGACGACCTTCACCGGCTGGTCGTTCAGGCACGCCGTCGTCTTGATCTGCTCCCAGTTGCGGCCCGGGCTGAACGCGGCATAGCTGCTCGTGAAGGGGATGAAGCCGGCGTGAGCGAGACCGGCGGCGACCGTGACGAGGTTCTGCTCGGCGACGCCGACCTCGATGAACCGCTCGGGGTGGCGCTGGCGGAACAGATGCATCTGGGTGCTCTCGGTGAGGTCGGCGCAGAGCGCGACCACGCGCTCGTCCGCATCTCCCGCGGCGGCGAGCCCGCGCCCGAAGCCCATCCGGATCGGCTCCGGCGAGCCCTCCGCCTCTGCCAGGGTGAAGGCCGTCATCGCTGCACCGCCAGTTCCAGCTCGGCCAGGGCGGCATCCCGCTCCGCCGCTGTCGGCGGCTTGCCGTGCCACTTGTAGTCGGACTCCATGAAGGACACTCCCTTCCCGGGGATGGTGTGCGCGACGAGCACCGTGGGCCGGTCCGCCTGAGCGCGCGCGAAGGCGAAGGCGCCCAGCAGCGCCTCGATGTCGTGGCCGTCCACGTCGAGCGCGGTCCAGCCGAAGGCGCGGAACTTCTCGGCCAGGTCGCCCAGCGGCATGACGTCCTCGGTGGATCCGTCGATCTGGATGAAGTTGCGGTCGACGATGCCGATGAGATTGCCCAGGCCGTGGCCGGCCGCGAACATCGCCGCCTCCCAGATGTTGCCCTCGTCCAGCTCGCCGTCGCCCATGGCGACATAGACGCGCCGGCTCGGGTCCGGGCGCAGATGCTTCAGGGCGTAGGCGTAGCCCGCGGCCTGCGACAGCCCGCTTCCCAGCGGGCCGCTCGTGCTCTCGATGCCCGGCAGGGCGTGGCGCTCCGGGTGCCCTTGCAGGCGGGTGCCGTAGGCGCGCAGCGTGAGCAGCTCCTCCTTGGGGAAGTAGCCGGACTCGGCCAGGGCCGCGTACAGCACCGGAGCGGTGTGGCCGTGGCTGAGGAAGAACAGGTCCCTGTCCTCCCACTCCGGGTTCTTCGGATCGTGGCGCAGCACCGAGCTGTAGAGCACGGCCATGAAGTCCGCCATGCCGAGCGGGCCGGCGCTGTGGCCGCTGCCGGCTGCGGCGAGCATCGTCACGATGCTCTTGCGCAGCTCCAGCGCGAACGCGCGGATTCTCTCGAGGTCGGCGGCGTCGGCGACATCGCTGGTCAAGGGGCCTCCTGAGGGGTGAAGCGGTCAGAAAACGATGGTGTGGTTGCCGTGCCGGATCACCCGGTCCTCGGCGTGCCACTGGACGGCGCGGGCAAGGACCGCGCGCTCGACGTACGCGCCACGAGCCTGCAGGTCCGCCGCGGTGTGCGCGTGGGTGACGCGGGTGACGTCCTGCTCGATGATAGGGCCCTCGTCGAGGTCCTTGGTGACGTAGTGGGACGTGGCGCCGATCAGCTTGACCCCGCGCTCCTTCGCCTTCCTGTACGGACCGGCCCCGATGAACGCCGGCAGGAAGGAGTGGTGGATGTTGATGACGGGCACCCCGACGCGCGCGATGAAGCCCTCCGAGAGGATCTGCATGTAGCGGGCCAGGACGACGAAGTCCACGTTCCCGGCGAGCAGCTCGAGGATCCGCGCCTCGGCCTCGGACTTGTCCGGGCCCTGGGAGGGCACGTGGAAGAAGGGGATGCCGAAGGAGCGGACGTCCTCGGCCGTGTTCGTGTGGTTCGAGATGACCATCGGGATCGTCACGGACAGCTCGCCACGGCGGTGTCGCCACAGCAGCTCCAGCAGGCAGTGGTCGCTCGTGGAGGCGAGGATCGCCATGCGCTTGGGCACGGAGCGGTCGGTGAGCTTCCAGCTCAGCCCGAGGGCGCCGACGGTCTGCGCCAGGTCGGCCTCGATCTCGGGCATCGCCGCCTGCAGCTCCGGCCGGTGGAACACGACGCGCTGGAAGAATGCTCCCCCGTTGGCGTCGTCGGAGTATTGGTCCAGGGAGACGATGTTGCCCTTGTTCCTCGTGATGAGGGTGGACACCGCGGCGACGATCCCCGGCTGGTCCGGGCCGTGCACGATCAGGCAGGCGTGGTCCCGAAGGGCGTCGTTGTGAGCAGGCATGGGCGTGTTCATTCCTCGTGAGACATGTTTTCGGCGGACTCGACGACGTTGGTGACCAGCAGGGCGCGGGTCATGGGTCCGACGCCGCCGGGGTTCGGGGAGAGCCAGCCCGCGACCTCCGCCACCGCGGGGTCCACGTCGCCGGCGAGCCGAGCCCTGCCCGCCTCGGTCACGCCGACGCGGGTGACGCCCACGTCGAGGACCGCGGCGCCGGGCTTCACCCAGTCCGGCTTGACGAGGTGCGGAACGCCGACGGCTGCGACGACGACATCGGCGCGGCGCACATGCTCGGGCAGCTCGGGAGTCCGCGAGTGCGTCAACGTGACGGTCGCGTCGGTGCCGCGACGAGTGAGCAGAAGGCCGAGCGGACGGCCCACGGTGACGCCGCGGCCGATCACGACGACGTGCTTGCCGGTGAGTCCGATGCCGTTGCGCTCCAGCAGCTCGATGACTCCGCGGGGCGTGCATGGCAGCGGGCCGGGCACGGCGGACGCAGGGTCCACGCCGAGCACGAGCCGGCCCAGGTTCGTCGGGTGCAGGCCGTCCGCGTCCTTCGCCGGATCGACGAGCTCGAGGACGGCGTTCTCGTCGATCCCATTCGGCAGCGGGAGCTGGGTGATGAAACCCGTCACTGCGGGGTCCTCGTTCAGTTCGCGCACGGCTGCGGCGATCTCCGCGAACGAAGCCGTGGCAGGCAGCTCGAGCTGCACCGACGCGACGCCGACCTCTGCGCAGTCGCGGTGCTTGCCCGCGACATAGGCGCGCGAGGCCGGGTCGTCGCCCACGAGCAGTGTGCCGAGCCCCGGCACGATGCCCCGCTCGTCGAGCGCGGCCACCCGTGCGCGCAGCTCCTCCTTGATCGCAGCGGCCGCCGCGACGCCGTCCAGCCTCCGAGCCGTCATCTGCGCGTCCTCCCGGCCGTCAGTCCTGAGTAGCGAGGTACCGCTGGGCCCATTCGGCCGTCGCCTGCAGCCCTCCGAAGGTGTAGAAGTGCAGCTTCACGTCCCCGGCGGCCGGGTCCTCCTGCAGCAGCCGGCCGAGCTCGGCTACGAACCGGTCCGGGCCGGCGGTGCCCATGAGATTTGTCAGCGAGAAGCCGTACTTCTTGACGATCATCGCGTTTGCGCCGATGCCGAAGCGTCGCGCGAAGCCGAGCAGCCGCTTGATGCCGGCGGGACCGGGGGTGCCGATGCGGATCGGGGCGGCGATGCCCTTCTGCCGGACCGCGCGGATCCAGGACGTGACCGGGTCGGTGTCGAAGGAGAACTGGGTGAGGATCACGGCGTGCAGCTCCTGCTCCTCCAGTGCACCGGCCTTGTCCTCCAGGTGCCGCCAGAGCACCTCGCCGGGGATGTCCGGGTGGCCCTCGGGGTAGCCGGCGATGGAAACCTCGCGCACCCCGTAGCTCGGCAGCAGCCCGGTGCGGATGACCGAGAGGGAGTCCTCATAGGGCCCCTCCGGCTCGGCAGGGTCGCCGCCCACGACGAAGACGTGGTCCGAGGCGCCGGCCTCCTGCAGCCGGCCGAGGAACTCCTCCAGCTGCTGAGCAGAGCCCAGCCGTCGCGCGGAGATGTGCGGGACCGGTACGAGGCCCTGCTCGCGAACCGCCTGCGCAGCCGCCACCCGCATGTCGAGATCCTCGTTGCCGAGGAACGTGATGTTGACCTTCGTTCCGGCGGGGATCGCATGCCGCGCCTCCAACAGGCCCGGCACGTCCTTTCCGGTCATCTCCAGGGAGTAGCCGCGCAGCAGCGCGACGGCGGCGTCCCTGTCGGCGGCCGAGACGGGGGTTTTCGACACTGTGTGGTCCTTCTTCCGATTCTCATCACCGGCGCAGCACCCGGTGCTCTTTCTGATCGCGCAGCCGCAAGCCGCGCCGGCGTTCACGCGATCGCGTGGCCGCCGTCGATGAGGATCGCGTCGCCCGTGATGAAGCTGGACGCGTCCGAAGCGAGCAGGAGCACGAGTCCCCGCAGCTCGGCGGTCTCGGCCATGCGGCCGAGCGGCACCTTGGCCTCCCAGCGTGCGGCGCGCTCCGAGCCGCGCTCCGTGCCACCCCCCAGGCCGGTGTAGAAGGGGCCGGGCGCGATGGCGTTGACGAGGATGCCCTGGCCGGCGAGCTCCAGCGCGGCCTGCTTGACGATCTGCACGACGCCGGCCTTGGCGGCGGCGTAGCTGTAGCCCACCAGCGGCTCGGCCGCGATGCCCGCGTTGGAGGCCGTGAGTACGATACGCCCGCCCTTTCCCCCTGCGCCGATCGCGTCGGCGGCGGCCTTGAGCGTATACATCGCGCCGGTGAGGTTCACGGCGATGCCCTTGGCCCACTGCTGCGGGTCGAAGCCGACCAGGCCGCCACCGGCGCTGGCGAAACCGCGGTCGATCGCGATGCCGGCGTTGCCGAAGACGACGTCCACCCCTCCGAAGCGCTGCGTGCTCGCGACCATGAGGCCCTGCACGGCGGCGTAGTCGGTGATGTCCACCGGGTGCACGGCGACCTCACCGGGGGCGCCGGCAAGCCCCTCTGCGGCGCTGCGCAGCCGGGTCTCGTCGATGTCGGCGAGCATGACGTGCGCGCCGGAGTGGGCGAGGACCGTCGCCATGGACAGGCCCAGCCCGCTGCCGCCGCCCGTGACGACGACACGGCGCCCGGCGACGTCGAAGATCTCCTCAGCAGGAAGCGTCATGGATTCACCACCAGATAGGTCTTGGAGGCGCGGTTTCGCCCCTCCGAGATGTCGGCGAACGCCGCCGGGCCCTCCTCCAGGGGGAGGAACAGGGGGCTGTCGCCGAGGAGCACGTCCTCATGCTCCAGCCAACCGACGACGGTCTGGAAGTCGAGCCGGCTGAAGGCGTTCGCCCCGCGGATGGTCAGCTCCTTGCGGATGACGGTGCGCCAGGGGATTTCGGTCTCGTCCGCGTGCAGGCCGACCATGAGGACCACACCGCCCTTGCGGGCGAGGTCGACGGCCTGGCGCCGGGTGGTCGCGATGCCGACGACGTCGAAGACGGCGTCGTAGCCGCCGCGGTCGAGGCCGCTCGAGTCGAGCTCCGCCGCTCTGGCCACGACGCGCGAGGCGCCGGCGGCGGCGGCGATGCCGTGCCGTTCGGTCATCGGCTCGATGACGTGGACCTCCCGGATGCCCGAGAGCCGGGCGGCATTCACGAGCAGCAGACCCACAGAGCCGGCGCCGATGACGAGCGCGGTCTCGGCGTCCACGACCTCCCGCGCGAGTCGCACGTCGTGCGCGGCCTGCGCGAAGGGCTCTGCCGACGCGGCCCGCTCGTAGGGCATCGAGTCCGGCACCACGGCGACGTTGACCGCGGGCACGACGATGCGCTCAGCGAAGCCGCCGGGGGCGTGCACGCCGACCAGGCGCACCTGGGGGCAGAGGTTGTCGGCACCACTGCGGCAGGCCCAGCAGAGCCCGCAGCTGAGCACGGCGTTCACGGTCACGCGGCGGCCGAGCAGCGCCGGGTCGGCACCCTCGCCCAGCTCGACGACGATGCCGCTCATCTCGTGACCGGGCACCTCGCCGGCGGGATGCGCCAGCTCGCCACGGTAGGAGGAGATGTCCGAGCCGCAGATCCCTATCGTGTGCACGGCGACCGCGACCTCCGCCGGCCCCGGCGCCGGCTCGGACACCTGGACAGCCGCGATGCCTTCCTGGGTCCAGACGAGTGCGCGCATGCTTGCCCCGTTTCACCGTTGAAAAATGACGCTCCCATAGTGCCTTCCGGCCGAAGCGGCCGATAAACTCGATTCCGTACAGCGGAAAATCCGCGACGGGATCGGAACGGCGACGGCATGGACGGCAGCCCCCTCGACGACGAGCGCAGGGTGTCGGGCCTGGGGCGCACACGCCTCGTGCTCGAGAGCTTCACGGCGGCTCGCCCGCAGCAGACCCTCACCGAGATCAGCAAGCGCACAAAGCTCCCCATGACCACCGTCCACCGGCTCGTACGCGGCCTGGCCGAGTGGGGGCTGCTGGAGCGCGACGCCGAGGGCAACTACGAGATCGGTCTGAAGATGTGGGAGATCGGCTCCCTTGCGCGGCGCACCTTCAACCTCCGGGAGGCCGCCAACCCCTTCCTGCAGGACCTCTACGAGATGACGCATCAGGTGGTGCAGCTCGCCGTCCTGGACGGGACCGAGGCGGTGTACCTCGAGCGGATCTCCTCGCGCGGCGCCGTGCTCGTGCGCACCCGTCGAGGCGGCCGCTTCCCCCTGCACGCCACGGGGGTCGGCCTCGTCCTCCTCGCGCATGCCCCTGCGGAACTGCGCGAGGAGGTGCTCGCCGGGCCGCTACGGCGATACACCCCGAAGACGATCGCGGACCCGGAGCGGCTGAGGGAGACGCTCGCGCTCGTGCGCAAGCAGGACTACGCCGTCAGCGACGGGCAGATCGACCTCTTCTCGCTCTCGGTGGCCGCCCCGATCCGCGACGCGCGGGAGAACGTCGTCGCGGCGATCTCGGTCGCTGTTCCCGCGGACTCGGCGAATCCGCAGGCGCTCGCCGTCGCGGTCCGCGCGGCGGCCCGCGGCACCTCCCGCGTGCTCGGCCACAGCGCGACCCGTGCCGGCGCACGGTGACGCGACGCGCTGATCAGGTGTGCGCGTACAGCGGCGAGCGCACCTCGCGGGTGATCCGGCAGTCCAGGAAGAGCGGGCCCTGACGGTCCCAGCGCTCCAGCGCCGCCTCGACCTGCTCCAGGGACTCGATCACGGCTCCGGCGGCGCCGAGCCCCTCGGCGGCCTTGGCGAGGTCGGCCACACCGAAGATCGCCTCCTCCGGGGGCAGCCCGGCGAGGTCGGCGAGCACGAGCTCGGAGCCGGCGGCGCCGTCGTTGTAGCAGACCACGAGCAGCGGGATCCGCTCGCGCACCGCGAGCTCCAGGTCCCCCATCGTCATGTAGAAGCCGCAGTCGCCGATGAACAGCGCGGTGAGGCGGTCGCTGCGGCCGATCGCCGCGCCGAGGCTCGGGCCGAGCCCGCAGCCGAGGGCGCCGAAGTCGCAGGTCCACAGCATCGCGTCCGGGCTGGCGTGCTCCATGAAGGCGATGGGCCACACCACGAAGTGCCCGCCGTCCACGACGACCGTGCGCTCGGCCGGCAGCAGCCGCTGGAAGGTCACCGCGAGCGCGCGCGGGTCGAGCTGGCCCGGGGCGGAGACGTCCTCGAAGTCCTCGCGCGCCGGAGCAGCAGGCAAGCTGCGCGAGGGCTCGGCGGGACGCGCCTCCAGACGGGCGACGAGCTCCCGAGCGACGAGCGCGGCGTCGCCCAGGACGGGCACGTCGGCCCGGTCGTAGCGGCCGAAGGCGCTCGCGTCCTCATCCACATGCACCACGGTGGTGCCGGCGAGGTAGCTGGAGCGGCGGGTCTGCAGGTAGTTCAGGCTCGCGCCGAAGGCGATCACGCAGTCGGCCTCGTAGATGACCTCCGCTCCTGCGTCGTAGGTGAAGCCGCCGAAGATGCCCAGATCCGCCGGTGAGCCTGCGAAGGCGCCGATCCCGCGCACGGAGGTGGCCAGGTGCGCACCGCTGAGCTCGGCGAGCCGCTCCAGGAGCCTCGCCGTCTCCGGATCGCTCGCCCCGCGCCCGGCCAGGAGGACGATCCGCCTGCCGGCCCGGATCGCCTGCTCGCGGCGTCGATCGCCTCTGCGGAGGGCACGACCGCGGGTCGCTCGCGGACGAGCTCGGCGATCGCCGTCTCCGGATCGCCCCCACTGGGCTCGGCCTCGACGCCGAAGGGGATGACGAGCGCGACGGGCGAGAGGGAGTGAAGCGCGGCCTGATGGGCGCGCACAGTGTCATACGCCGCGCTGGCGGCGCTGGCCCGCACCACGGGCACGCCGATCTGGGAGAGGATCGCCTCTGGCGACAGTCCCTGGATCCCGGTGTCGAAGGGCGAGTTGCGCGGCGGCAGCCCCGCGGTGTCCGCCATGATGAGCACCTGGGGGCTGCGGGCCTTCACCGCGGTGCGCAGTGCCGTAATGGCGTTCGTGAGGCCAGGGCCGTGAATGACGCTGCTCCACGCCACCTCCCCGGTCACGCGGGCGTAGCCGTCCGCAGCGCCGACCGCGCCGTTCTCGTGGCGGAAGTGGTGCACGACGAGCCCCTCGCCGGCCAGGTGATGCACCACACGCATGTTCGTTCCGCCCATCAGCGCGAAGACATGCTGCGCGCCTAGCCGCGCGACCGTCGCCGCTATGACCGCAGCCGCGCTCGGCGTCGTCGCCGTGCCGGCGGCTGCCGAAGCCTCCACGACATCCGCTGAGATCACCATTCTCTCGTCCTTCCCGTGTCTGTCGTTGCCGCTACTTGATCGCGATGGCATTGGCCGGGGAGCCGATGCCGCCCCGGATGTAGAAGGGTGCGCTGACGAGCAGGCACTCGCGCACGCCGTCGGCGGCGCAGTCGGCGGCCAGGGCGTCGAGATCCCAGAGCTCGCCGATGCCCATGCCGAACTGGCCGAGGAGGATCGGGTGCAGGAATCCGAAGGGATCCCCCTTCGCCCAGGGGAAGACCTCCAGACCCACGGTGTCCGCGGCGACCGCAGCGATGTGCAGGTCCCAGAGGTACTCGGCCATGGCCTCCCCGTGGTCGAGGCCGCTGAGCCTGGCGGACAAGCGGGAGGACAGTCCCTCCCGCTCCTGCTCGGACTGCTCGCGGTACCACTGCAGGAAGCCGGTGCGGACCAGCAGCACGTCACCTGTGCGGACCTCCGCGCCCTGGGCGATCCTCGCGGCCTCCAGCTCCTCGACCGTGATCGCCGGCGCCTGCCCGTGCCCGCCTCGGGCCGCCACGGCGTCGGAGACGTCGACGACGACCGCGCGGGCGACGACGCCACGCGCGGCCCAATGGTCGATCGTGTTGCGCTGCCCCGACTTCACCTGCTGCCGAGTAACGCCGTTGTACCAGGCGTCTGGCGCGTAGGCCACGTGGGCGAGGGAGTCCCACTGGCTCCCGGACTGGGGGAAGTAGTTGTCGACGACATCGTCCAGTCCGAGCCCGTTCGGGTCCCGCTCCAGCACGGTGTGCCGGGTGGCCCCGCGTCCGAAGGGCGGCGGTACGATCGCGTTCACGGGCAGGTCAAGCCGGAACACGGCTCCCTTGCGCACGAGTCCGGCGGCGGCGATGACCCGCTCCGGCGTGAGCAGGTTCATCAGCCCGACCGAGTCGTCCTCGCCGAACAGGCCCCAGCCAGAGCGGACGCCGTCGGGAAGCTGCGGGAGGTCCCGGTAGGGGGGCAGCTCCTGGTCCATCTTCCACTCCTTTTAATAGGGGACCCGTGACCGGGAAAGCGCGGCGACGGAGCGGTTCTCTTCTCGGCGGCCCAGGAGCCGGCTCTCGCCGGCCCCCGGGCGCCTGTCTCTCAGTTGGCGTCGACGATCGTCGTGTCCAGATCGATCGGCGAGCTGATGTAGTCGTACTTGACCATGAGGTCGTTCAGGGGAGCGACCGACTGGTGCAGGTCGCGGTCCGGAACCCACGCCGGCTTCACGAGTGGTGCCAGGTCCGGCGTCAGCGAGGTGTACGTGGGCAGGATCGCCGCGACCTCGCTCGGGTTGTCGATGGCGTAGTGCATCGCCCTGCCGAGCACCGCGTTGAAGCGCTTCACGTTGTCCGCGTGCTGCTGCCAGTAGGTGGCATTGGCCACCCACATGGCGGTCGCCATGCCCTCGGTCGGGCCCTGAAGCATCTTGCTGATGAGCGTCAGCCCGAGGTGCTGGTCGGCAAGCGTACGGTACGGCTCGGAGAACCACACCGCATCCACCTGCCCCGTGGCCAGCGCCTGCTCCTGATCCGCCGGGGCGATCTGCACAAGCTTCACCTTCGACCAGTCCACGCCGTCAGCCTCCAGCGGCGCCTGCGAGGTCAGGTCCGCCAGACCCTTCAGGCCACTGACCGCGATGGTCTTGCCCTCCAGGTCCTTCGCCGTCTTGATCGGCCCGCTCTTGAGCGCGTAGACGCCCTGCGTGGTCTGCGTGTCATTGTCCCGGAAGGCGACGAGCGGCAGCCCGTTGGAGATCGCCTGCACCGCGGACACGGAGTTCACATAGCCGATGTCGATCTGCCCTGCCGCCATCGCCTGGATGATCGTCGCCCCGGCGGAGGCCATCGTGACGTTCAGCGTGATCCCGGCGTCCGTGAACCAGCCCTTCTGCTGGGCGATCATGACGGGCGCGAGCTCGGCGAACGGGATCAGCCCGAGGTTGATGCTGATCGGGTCGGTCGGCAGCGCGCCGGCGGTGCCGCCGCTCGCCGCCGTGCTGGCCGGAGCGGAGCTGCCGCCGGAGGAGCATCCGGCGAGCATGAGGCCGGCGGCGGCGAGCGCCGCGACCAGGGCGAGTCTCTTCTTCATGGGGATTCGTCTCCTTCGAGGACTGGGTGATTGGTCGGATTGGTGCGGTGTTGGGGTACAGGGGTGATGCGCCGGCCCGCGCCTCGTGATGGCCGGCGGACGGCGACGACCGCCTACGGGCGGTGCTCGGGGTGAATCATGGAAGCTCGTCTCCTTCGACGTCTTCGGTGAGGACGCTGTGGTCCCTCAGTTCGGGGTCTCAGGGTGCAGGAAGCGCCGGAACGCGGCGGCCACCGAGCGCACCGCCTCCGCGGCGGGCTCGTAACTGCCGGAGAGGGCGGTGAAGGCGTGCGGGAAGGCGGGGAACTCGATGAGCTGGACGTGCACGCCCGCCTCGCGCAGCCGCTCGGCGTAGGCCAGCCCCTCGTCGTGCAGCGGGTCGTGGCCGGCGAGCACGAGCAAGGTCGGCGGCATGCCGGCGAGCTCGGCGCGCAGCGGGGAGGCGTCCGGGTCGGAACGCCGCGAGGGATCGGGGATGTAGTTGTCCCAATACCACGGCAGGTCGCTGCCGGTGAGCGGGTACAGCGGGTCGTCGAAGCGGGTCACCGAGGGGAAGATCGGCTCCGCCTCCACGTTGGGGAAGAAGAGGAGCTCTGCGGCCACCGGCGTCCCAGCGTCTCGCAGGCGCCGCGCCACCACCGTGGCGAGGTTGCCGCCGGCGCTCTCCCCCGCGATCGCCACGGGCTCGTCGGGGTGGCGCCGCAGCACCTCCGCTGCGACCGCGAGGAGGTCTTCCAGACCGGCCGGGAAGGGATGCTCCGGCGCGAGCCGGTAGTCCACGTTCACGACGCGCGCGTTCGCGGCGAGCGCGAGCTGGCGGCAGAACACGTCCGAGTCCTCTGCTGAGCCCAGCGCCCAGCCGCCCCCGTGCGCGAACACGATGGTGCCGTCCAGGCCGGCCGGCTCGTACACCCTGGCCGGCACTTCCCCCGCTGGGCCCACACGGAACACGCGGTCGTTGACCGCGTCCACCTCCGGACCGGGCGGGCTGCTGAGGGTGCGCTGACGGATCGCGGCCCGAGCGCTCTCGACCGTGCCCTCCCTGACCGGGCGGCGCCCCGCCTCGAGGCTGGCCTGGTACCGGGCGCGCAGGCCGGGGTCGAGTTCCTCAGTCAATGGAGATTCCCTCGTAGCCGCGCGCCGCGACCTCGCTGATCTCCTTGTCGTAGCGGCTGAAGCCGCCGACGTACGGCAGGAACTGGCGCTTCTTGCCCGGCACGTTCGCGCCGACGTACCAGGAGTTCGGGTTCGTCGGGTAGAGCGTCTTCCAGCCCAGCTCGCTGACGTGCTCGCTCCAGCTCTCCTCCGCTGCCGGCTCGGCCTCCAGGCGCCGGGCGCCCTCCGCACGGACCTTGTCCAGCAGCTGCGCGATCCACTCGATGTTCATCTCCAGGGCGACGACGGCGTTGCCGACCGAGCCGGGGTTCCCGGGCGCGCCGATGAGGAAGAGGTTCGGGAAGCCGGCCGCGAACATGCCGAGATAGGTCTTCGCGCCGTCCTTCCAGTGATCCTTGAGGGTCCGTCCGCCGACGCCGTGGATGTCGATCGCAGTGAAGGATCCGGTGACCGCGTCGAAGCCGGTTGCGAAGACGATGATGTCCAGCTCGGTCAGTCCCTCATCGGTGACGATGCCGCCCGGCTCGATGCGGTGGATGCCCCCGGTGTCCCGGCCGACGTCGACGAGGCTGACGTTGTCCCGGTTGAAGGTCTCGTAGTAGCCGGTGCCCGTGCACAGGCGCTTGGTGGCGAAGTAGTAGCCCTTCGGCGTGAGCAGCTGGGCGGTCTTCGGGTCCTTGACGATGTCGGCGATCTTGCGCTCGACGAATGCGCCCGCCTGCTTGTTCGCCTCCGGATCGGTGAGGATGTCCGAGAAGGAGCGCAGGATCCACAGTCCACCGCGGTCCCAGAGCTCCTGGTAGATCCGCTCGCGCTCCTCCGGCGGGGTGTCCATCGTCTTGCGCTGGATGACCGGCTGGTTGATGCCGTTGCTGGACTGGTGGCGGGCGAAGGCGCGCTTCTCGGCGTAGTGCGCCTTCCATTCGGCCTCGTAGTCCGGGTCCATGGGGGCGCTCGCCGAGGGCATGACGTAGTTCGGCGTGCGCTGGAACACGGTGAGGTGCTTCGCCGTCTCCGCGATGACCGGGATCGACTGCACGCCCGAGGAGCCGGTGCCGATGACGCCGACGCGCTTGCCGGTGAAGTCCACCGGCTCCGACGGCCAGTTCGCCGTGAAGTAGATCTGGCCGGCGAAGCTGTCATATCCCGGGATCTGGGGCTTGAGGATGGTGGACAGGCCGCCGACGCCGAGCAGGACGTAGCGCGCCCGGACGACGTCGCCCGTGG
>Ga0180222_1002552_pt1 | contig 14329 bp, 14 predicted proteins | sample eDN5th37CKraftOP_FD_151336 | JGI IMG/M metagenome (GOLD analysis project Ga0180222, IMG submission 151336) | Enriched Organic Plus compost microbial communities from Emeryville, California, USA - eDNA 5th pass 37_C Kraft OP (version 2) (version 2) ... | reverse complement strand
GAGGCTCTCGAACAGGAGCTGCGCGACTTCGGTATAGCCGAGCAGCTTTGCCCACGACGTCAGCGTGCCGTAGCGCGTGATCTCGTAATGTTCGACTGCCTGGGCCGCCGCAATCAGCGCCGCATTCAGGACGAGCTTGCTGCCGACATCGCCGGCGATTTCGTTCGCCTCGCCGATGATGCCGTCGATGGCCGGACACTTATGCGCCTGCGGGGTGCGCTTGATCTTCTTGAAGACGCGGTCGAGCCGTTTGATCTGAGCCTTGGTCTGACGCAGATGCGTCTGAAACGCGCGCCGCAATTCGGCGTCGCTTGCCTTGGCGATCATGCCCGGCAGCGCCTTCTCGATCTGCTGCTCGGCATAATAGATGTCCTGCAGCGAGTGAACGAACAGGTGCTCCATGGTCTCGATGTCATCGGAAAACCAGCCCATGGTCGAGCCTCCTCTCGGGGTCTGCGAAGTCGCGTGAATCAAGCGGGGGATGCTAATCAGGTTCCGGCGCGACCCTGGGCCGCGCCGGATGTCCCGCCCGTCGGGCCGCTCAGGCCTTCGCGGCGGCCGAGGGCTCCGTCGGCGTATTGGCGCTGTCGGCATAGATCGCCGCAGTGATCAGCGCGACTCCGGTGAACAACAGGTTGATGCCGACCAGAAGGCCGAGCACCCAGATCGCGCTGCCCGGAAGCCCGGCAAAGATGATCAGGCCGAGCGCGATATCGACCAGCGCCGAGAACAGCATCCAAAGCCAGGCCTGCGGGATGACGTTGCGATAGTGAAACGCCATCAGGCCCTTGGTGACGCCGGTGGCCAAAAGATAGGCGGCCAGGACGATGGTCAGGGTCAGCACGCCCTTGATGGGATTGAAGAGGATTACGCCGCCGGCGAGGACACAGACCAGCGCGGTCAGCAAATTCCACCAGAAGCCCGGCGAGCTCGTGCCGGACTGGAAGACCGAGATGAGGCCGAATATGCCGCCGGCGATCAGGAGCCAGCCGACCGTGATGGTTGTCGCGAGCGTTGCAATGCCGGGCAGGATGATCGACGCAGCCCCGAGGAGGATCAGGATCACGCCATAGATCTTGAACCACAGCTTGAACTTGCGCAGGGTCTCAGGGTCAACTGAAAAAGCTACTGGCATGGCCGCCTCCATTGCCGTTGATTCCTGACCGATGCTAGCAGCATTCGGTTTGTCCGGACACATGCTCGCAGAGCAAGTCTGCGAAGCTTTTTAACAAAGCGTGACTAAGCGGGCTTCAATCCGGCACCGGACACGCTGGGCGTTGCCGGGCCAGGCTGGTTCGGCTGTTGCAATTCGGCGCGCGCTGCCGCAGGAAGACCGCCGCGAGCGATAGTCTGCCGCAATGCAAGATGATTACGGGGAAGCACCATGACCGTTGAGCGTCACGAAGTCGGGCCGCGGATGAGCCAGATCGTCATCCATGGCAATACCGTCTATCTCGCGGGAATCGTCGCGCAGAACAGCGCCGGCAAGAGCGTCACCGAGCAGACCCGGGAGATCCTAGCCACCATCGACAGCTATCTGGCCAAGGCGGGCACCGACAAGTCGAAGCTCCTGACCGCCAATATCTGGCTCGCCAATATGGACACCTTCGCCGAGATGAACGCTGTGTGGGACACCTGGGTGTCACCGGGCAATACGCCGGCGCGGGCCACCGTCCAGGCCCGGCTCGCTGCGCCTCAATTCACCGTGGAAATCATGGTGACGGCGGCCCGATAGCCGCGCGTCCCCGACAGAGCAACCCAGCGCGCGGGCCAGCCACCGCTCGCGCGCGCTTTTACGGATTCCGAACATGCCGGCCATCTTCATTCGACTGCTCGACCAGACCTGGTTCGCCGTCCTCGCGCGCATCATTCTGACCTTCGCATTCTGGGGCAGCGGCCTCGCCAAGCTGATCGATTTCAAGGGCGGCGTCGCCGAAATGGCGATGTTCAACCTGCCCCATCCCGAGCTGATCAATATCCTGACGATCATCGTGCAACTCGGCGGATCGCTGCTGATCATCATCAACCGCTGGACCTGGCTGGGCGCCGGCGCGCTCGCGGTCTTCACGCTGCTGACAATTCCGCTGGTCCATCATTTCTGGTCGCTGCCGGAGCCGCGCGCGACGCAGGCGTTCCACACCGCGACCGAGCACATCACGGTGATCGGAGCGCTGATGCTCGTGTCGATCCTGTCCCGCTACACCGGCGGCGCAGGCAACGGACCGAAGCGCAGCTAAAGGCCGCGATCGATCCCGCCTTGCGGCTCGAAGGTCGGCCATCTACCGTCGCGCCGCAAAAAACTTGCGGAGGATTGCTTCGGGATGGCCGACTTCGACTTCACGCCGCTGCTGCCGCCCGGATCGCCTCCGCCCGCGGCAAAATGGACCGGATCGCCGCGCTACAATTTCACCGGCGGCAACAACGATCCGGCACAGGTACCGGTTGAAGCTCTGCGCGTTGCAGCCGATGCTGTGTTGCGGCGCGAGGGCGCCTCGCTCGCCTATTACGGCGTGGCGCATGGCCCGCAAGGTTACCGGCCGCTGCGCGAATTCCTCGCCGCCAAGCTCAAGCGCGATGCCGGAATCGGCTGCACCGCCGACGACATTCTGCTCGTATCCGGCTCGCTGCAGGCCTTCGATCTGATCAACGGCGCCTTGCTCGCACCCGGCGATACGGTGATCGTCGAGCGCGACACCTATCAGGGCATGCTCAACCGCTATGCGCGGTCCGGTGTGAATGCGGTCGGCGTGCCGGTCGATCGCGACGGCCTGCAAATCGATTCGCTTGCCGACACGCTCGCCGCACTAAGGGCGAAAAATATCCGGCCGAAATACATCTACACCATTCCGACCGTGCAGAACCCGACCGGCACGGTCATGCCGGTGGATCGCCGGACAAAGCTCCTGGAGCTCGCCAGCTCCTATGGCGTGCCGGTCTTCGAGGACGATTGTTATTCCGACCTGATCTGGAGCGGCGAGCGCCCGCCCGCGCTTTACGCCATGGATACCACCGGCGGGGTGATCCATATCGGCTCGTTCTCGAAATCCATCGCGCCCGCTCTGCGTGTCGGCTTCATCGTCGCGCCCTGGCCGATCCTGTCGCGGATGATCGCGCTGAAGGTCGATGCCGGGTCCGGCGCGCTGGAGCAGATGGTGCTCGCCGAATATTGCGCGCCGCATTTTGCCGCGCATGTGCCGGCGCTGCGGCGGGGCTTGCGCAAGAAGCTCGAGACGCTGATGGCGGCCCTCGACGAGCAATTCGGCACCGCGGCGGAATTCGACGATCCTCCGGGCGGCATATTCCTGTGGGTCAAGCTGCCGGATCAGGTCGATACGATGAGGCTCTATCAGTCCGCGCTCGCCGCGGGCGTCGCCATCAATCCGGGACCGGAATGGTCGACCGATGCCACGCATGCCCGCAGCCGGATGCGGCTGTGCTTTGCGAGCCCGACCGAGGACGAGATTCGTGAAGGCATCGCGATCCTTGCCGATATCTGCCGCAAGGAATTCGGCGTGCCGGAACGCAGTGCAAATATCGAGCTGCGCGCGGAGCGGCGATAACGAAACGGGGATCTCGAGGCCGCGCTCTGAGCTGTCATCGCCCGCGAAGACGGGCGATCCAGTAAACACAATAGCTTCAGAAGTTTACTGGATGCCCCGCCTACGCCGGACATGACAAGATGGGCGATGCGATTCCACCTTAACTGAATCGCATCGAGCCTCTTAGAACATCTCCTCGCGCAGTCTGGCGCGAAGCGCGTCGATCGGGGTGAGCTGTCCCTTCATTTCGACATGCCAGAAGGTCCAGCCGTTGCAGGCTTCCAGACCCTGCGCGAGCGCACCGATGCGATGGATCGAGCCGACCTTTTCGCCGAGCATCACCGCGCCGTCGGCCCGCACCAGCGCCCTGTGGCGCTTCTTGGAGTCGACGAGGTTCGCGCCGGGCGAGATGAGCCCGCGCTCGATCAGCGCCGTGAAAGGTACGCGCGGCGCTTCCCGCGCCGTCATGAAGGGCGCGATGGACGGGGCTTGCAGCGGTTCGACCGCGGCAATGCGTTTCATCGCAGCTTTCGCATAGTCCGGGTCGCGCTCGACGCCAACGAAGCGCCGGCCGAGTTTCGCCGCGACCGCACCCGTCGTTCCGGTACCGCTGAACGGATCGAGGACGAGATCGTCGGGGCGCGATGCAGCAAGAATCACTCGTGCGAGCAACGCTTCGGGCTTCTGAGTCGGATGGAGCTTTTTACCGTCACGGCCCTTCAGCCGCTCCTCCCCGGTGCATAACGGCAGCGTCCAGTCGGACCGCACCTGCACGTCGTCATTGCCTGCCTTCAACGCCTCATAGTTGAAGGTATAGCCCTTGCCGCCGGGGTCGCGTGCGGCCCAGATCATCGTTTCATGCGCGTTGGTGAAGCGCCGGCCGCGGAAGTTCGGCATCGGGTTGGACTTGCGCCACACCACGTCGTTCAGGATCCAGAACCCGAGGTCCTGGAGGATGGCGCCGACACGGAAGATGTTGTGATAGGAGCCGATGACCCACAGCGTGGCCGACGGCTTCATCACCCGCCGGCAAGCGGTCAGCCAGTTCCGGGTGAAGTCGTCGTACTCGCGGAAGGAACTGAACTTGTCCCAGTCGTCGGTGACACCATCGACCCTGGAATCGTCGGGGCGCTTCAGATCGCTCTGCAGCTGCAGATTATAAGGAGGATCGGCGAAGACCAGGTCGACGCACTCGGCCGGCAGCGTCGCCAATTGTTCGACGCAGTCGCCCACCAGCACGCGGGGGCCTTCACTGTGACTATGAGTCAAACGGGGCGTCCGTCTGGACGCCCCGCGACGCGACTCTACCATGACTCAGAACTCTGACCCTGGCGACGCGGTCGGTGACGCGGGACCTACAACCGACATGCCCCGATACTGGCGCGCCAAGGTAAAAAACCCCTTAAATTGCAAGTACTTTCATTGGCTGGCGTTTACGCCAAACAGCAACCATTTGGTAACGAAACGCTTTGGTGCGATTCGGCGTTCTGAAGCGTGGACGGCAGCGAGCCGATGGGCGACACTCGGGCCGGCATCAGGAGGATGGGATGCGTTGGGATGATTTCCGCCGCAGCGACAACATCGAGGATGTGCGCGGCCAAGGCGGTGGTTATGGCGGTGGTGGCGGCTTCCCGATCCCGGGCGGTGGTGGCGGCCTTGGCATCGGCACCATCATCATTCTCGGCCTGCTCGGCTGGTTTCTGGGCATCGATCCGCGAATCCTGATCGGCGGCGCGGAAATCTTCCAGGGCGGCCCCGCTCAGCAGACGCAACGTCAGGCGCCTCCCGCGAAACAAGGCAGGCCAGCCGATCAGCAAGGCGACTTCGTCGCCGCTGTCATCGGTTCGACCGAAGACGTGTGGTCGGACATCTTCCGCGCGAACGGACAGACTTATCGCCCCGCACGCCTGCGGCTTTATTCCGGCGCCACCGCCGGCGGCGCGTGCGGCATGGCGCAATCGGCGATGGGACCGTTCTATTGTCCGCCCGACAAGCGCATCTTCCTCGACACGGCGTTCTTCCGGGAGATGGAGCAGAAATTCCGCGCCTGCAGCGGCAAGCAATGCGAATTCGCACAGGCTTACGTGATCGCACATGAAGTCGGTCATCACGTGCAGAACCTGCTCGGCATCCTGCCCCGCGCGCAACAGATGCAGCAGGCGGCAGGCAGCAGGGCGCAAGCCAACAACATCCAGGTGCGCGTCGAATTGCAGGCCGATTGCCTGGGCGGCGTTTGGGCCAATCACGCGCGGCGCAAGAAGGACTTTATCGATCCGGGCGACATCGAGGGGGCGATCGGCATCGCGTCGGCGATCGGCGACGACCGGCTGCAGAAGCAATCCACCGGACGCGTGGTGCCGGATTCCTTCACCCACGGCTCGTCCGAACAGCGCGTACGCTGGTTCAAGCGCGGACTGGAAAGTGGCCGGGTGTCGGATTGCGACACTTTCCGGACGGCGAATTTGTAATTCACGTCCCGTCGTGAAGCGTGGCACAACCGCGCTTCACGCTCTCGTCGCAGTGCAGTGTCGGGACACGAGACCAAAGAATGCCAGGCATCGACGAATCCCGGAATTTCGTGCCGCTCAATATCGCGGTCCTCACCGTTTCAGACACGCGCGATCTCTTGGATGACAAGTCCGGCAGCACGCTTGCGGAGCGGATCGAAGGCGCAGGCCACAAGCTCGCCGCGCGTGCCATCGTGACCGACGATGTCGAGAAAATCCGCGCGCAGGTAAAACTCTGGATCGCCGACCCGGGTGTCGATGCCATCATTACCACCGGGGGCACCGGCTTCACGGGTCGGGATGTGACGCCTGAGGCCCTGGAGCCGCTGTTCGAAAAGCGGATGGATGCTTTTGCGACCCTGTTCCTGACGATCAGCTACCAGAAGATCGGAACGTCCGCGATTCAGACCCGAGCAACAGCCGGTGTGGCAGGCGCGACCTACATTTTCTGCCTGCCAGGATCGCCCGGCGCCTGCAAGGATGCCTGGGACGGTATCTTGGTCCATCAGCTCGATTATCGCTACCGGCCATGCAATTTCGTCGAGATCATGCCGCGCCTCGACGAACATCTGCGCCGCCCGAAAGCGCAAGGCGCGACGGTGTAAGCGGGATCTGATCGGGACGTCCACATGCTCCGTTCGTTCCCGCGCAAGCGGGAACCCAGCTCTTTCTCTTGGGTCCCCGCTTGCGCGGGGACGAACGAGGACAGAGATCATAACGCGCGTCGCACCAACACGCGCGGCGCATCACCCGATACTTCGCAGCAATCCGCCTTCGACGCGCAATGCTGCGCCTGTCGTTGCCGACGCCTCTTTCGAGCACGCATAGACCACCATGTTGGCGACCTCGTCGACTGTGGCGAGCCGCCGGATGATCGAGGTCGGACGATGTTGCGCGATGAAGTCCTTCTCCATCTGCTCTTGCGAAACGCCCTGCTCCTTCGCCAACTTGGCGAAGAAATCGACCACACCCTCCGACCGTGTCGGTCCGGGAAGCACCGCGTTGACCGTGACCCCGGTCCCCGCGAGCGATTCCGCAAGACCGCGCGCGACCGCGATCTGCGCGGTCTTGGTCATGCCGTAGTGGATCATTTCAAGCGGGATATTGAGGCCCGATTCCGAGGAAATGAAGACGATCCGCCCCCAATCCTTTTTCTTCATGCCGGGAATGTAGGCGCGCGACATCCGGATGCCGCTCATCACGTTGGTTTCGAAAAAGCGCAGCCAGTCTTCGTCGGGAATATCCTCAAAGGCCTTCGGCTCGAAGATGCCGAGATTGTTGACGAGAATATCCGCCTCCGGAACCCGCCTGGTAAAGGTTGCGACGCCGTCTGCGTTCGACAAATCCGCCGCAACGCCTTCGACCGTGGCCTCCGGCACCTGTTTCTTCAGCGTCTCGACTGCCTGTTGCACTTTCGCGTCGGCACGCCCGTTGATCACGACGGAGGCGCCGCTCCCCGCGAGTCCTTTGGCAATTGCAAAGCCAATGCCGCCGGTCGACCCGGTCACGACCGCATGCTTGCCGCTCAGATCGATATTCATAAAACCATTCCTGTTTCAGCCCGGCCCGGTTGATGGACATCGCATCGCACAAATAGCGGCCCGTTGCGCATCAATGCGCCGTGAACGGGCGACAACACCCCGTCGGCATCAGCAAATTTCGCCGTTGCCGCGGCATTTTGATTTCCGAAAGGGGGGCATGAACTTTCGAGGCCGGTCCGCACTTCAACAAGCGGTGATGCCGCCTCGCGTGGCTTCGACAATCACACGATTGCCGCGCTCGGCGGCTAACCCTGTTGCAATAGGACAACCGTTTCGGCTGTTCGCAGCAAGAAGGATGTCTTCCATGTGTGATTATAGCTTGCATCATGTGGCGTCACGCCCCGCCAAGGTGGGCGATAAGGTGACAAGCACAACCTTCGACAATTCGGTCACCGGTGGCTTCGCGGCGACAGGCGAACCCGATGTCGCGGTGTGCATGCGGCCCGGCACCGAACTGGCTTTCGATCAGGACGTGGTCTACTCGCGCGGCTTCGGTCTGATCCCGCCACGGTTCGGCTATGCATCCGTTCCGCATCGCGTTGCACGCTTCCGGCAGGTGGACCTCGATCGACCCTACTCACACCACGATGCGCTGGAATTTCCGAATGGGCAGGTGGTGCTCGTGACGATGCTGCGCAGTGGTCAATCGGCCACCGTGCTTCAACTGCCGGCTGATCACGAGCATGCGCCGACGACTGAAGCGGAGCACAGGTCCAGTGAAACGGAGGCTGCGCCGCAGGCGCAACCCATTGTGGCCTGAGCACGCAAGCTTCGATCATAATTGAAGCTCCCAGCTCTCGCTTGGCTCGGGTTTGCCGAAGTCTTCGTGAACCGACTCCGTCGTGAGCTGGAAGCCCTCCTGACGATGGATCGCGCGCGCGGTGGTCAACACGCTGTGCGTCGCGATGCCCTCTTAGGACAGAGCCGGCACAACGATGCTGGTGCGCAGGATCGCCAGGCGGCGTTTGCCGATCCGTCGCAGCAAATCCGCTTCGGTGCCGGCGCAGTCCCGATAACCGCCAAGCGCCCGGTATAATGACTTGCTGATCAACAACCCCCGTCCGGGAGACAGGCTGGTTCGGCGCGCTCGCAGCAGCGCAAGGATGGCCTGCAGGACCGATCCCTGCGCGGACAGCGGCGCCGCGGGGGTGAAAATGGCGGCCATCTCGACCGGCGCCCGATCGATGAAAGGCTGAACCTCGGCGACCCAGCCGCTATCGAGCACCGCGCCTGCTTGTATGAACAGCAGCCATTGCCCCTTCGCGGCATCCACAGCGGCACCGAGCCGGGGCCCCAGCGAGCCCGGCATCTCCAGGAAGCGGCATCCCGCCACATCGCCGATCTGCGCCGTCTCGTCCGTCGAACCGCCATCGGCAAGGATCACGTCGCCGACCAAACCCGCCGTCGCCCCCGGGACGAGACACGCCAGCGTCCGTACCAGGATCCGCTCTGATTCGTGTGTGGGGACGATAACGCTGAGCATGGAACCGGAATGGGCGAGGAACGGTTGGCCGTCAGTATTTCAGAGCGGCCAGATCATGGGGCTGTGAATAGACGATGCCACGACATTCAGCCATCTCGATCAACTTCCATTATGTTCTTGTTTTGTTCGTTGCCGCATCCTAGATATCGGCTATGGCACGTCCATCCGCAGCCCTGAGACACCCGCCGGCGCTTGTGCCCTCCGCGCCTGCGGGTGACTTTGCGAGGAGGTCCCCGGAGGGATCTTCCGACCAATCCGGGCTCCTTGGCGCCGGCGTTGAAAGACAGCGCCGGCGAGGCCGCGGGACCCTTTCCAACGCATCCGGCCGTTATGAGCCGCTGGCCCGCATCGCCTTCGATGACGGCTGGCAGAGCCTGGACGAATTGCCGCCGTTCAAGACGAGCGTGCAGACCGACGCGACGCGCAAGATCATCACCCGCAACGAATCGCCGGACATCTCGTTCGATCGTTCGATCAATCCCTATCGCGGCTGCGAGCACGGCTGCGTCTATTGCTTCGCACGGCCGACCCACGCCTATCTCGGGCTGTCGCCGGGCCTCGATTTCGAGTCCAAGCTTTTCATGAAACCGGACGCGCCCGCGCTGCTGGAGCGTGAACTGAGTGCGCCGGGTTATACACCGCGCACCATTGCGATCGGCACCAACACCGATCCGTATCAGCCGATCGAAAGGCAATACGAGATCATGCGCCGCATCCTCGAGGTGCTCGAGCGCGCGGGGCATCCGGTCGGAATCGTCACGAAGTCCGCGCTAGTGACGCGTGACATCGACATCCTGTCGCGCATGGCAAAGCGCAATCTCGCCAAGGTCGCTATCTCAGTGACGACGCTCGACGGCAAGCTCGCACGCACCATGGAGCCGCGGGCCTCGACCCCGGCAAAACGTCTCGAAGCGTTGCGGCACTTGTCGGAGGCCGGCATCCCCACCGCAGCGATGATCGCGCCCGTTATCCCAGCCATCAACGATATGGATATCGAGCGCATCCTCGATGCCGTCGCGCTCGCGGGTGTGAAGAGCGCGGGTTACGTGATGCTGCGGCTGCCGCTCGAAGTGCGCGACCTGTTCAAGGAATGGCTGATGGCGCATTATCCCGATCGCTTCCGCCATGTGATGAAGCTCGTGCGCGAAATGCGCGGCGGCAAGGATTACGACTCGACCTGGGGCAAGCGGCAGACCGGCGAAGGTCCTTATGCCTGGCTCATCGGCCGGCGGTTCGAGGCGGCCTGCGAGAGGCTCGGGCTCAACAAGGAACGGGCGAAGCTCACGACCGAACATTTCCAGAAGCCGGTCAAGGGCAGCGAACAGCTGAGCTTGTTTTGAGTGGTGAAAGCCGCGAGTTGTGGGTCTTGCTTTGACTCGTCGTCCGCGCAGTCTTTCTCCCGTCATTGCGAGCGAAGCAATCCATGCCGAACGCCCATATCAGCCTCGTCACCCTCGGCGTCACCGACGTCCCGCGTGCGGCGCGCTTCTACGAAGCGTTGGGCTTCTTGCGGAAGGTGCGGACCGCACCCGAGACCGAGGTCGCGTTCTTCGATGCCGGAACCCTGACATTGTCTCTCTATGATGTGAGAGGGCTCGCAGGCGATGCCGGCTTTGCAGAGAACACCCGCCCGGCCGCTTTTCGGGGTGCCTCGCTCGCCTGGAATTGTGGCAGCGAAGGCGAGGTCGATGCGATCATGGCGCGGGCCTTGAAAGCCGGCGCGACCGAGCTGACCCCCGCGAAAAAGGCAGACTGGGGCGGGTATCACGGCCACTTCGCCGATCCGGACGGCCACATCTGGGAGGTCGCCTGTAATCCCCAGTTTCCACTGACCGCCGAAGGCCGGCCCATCCTGCCCGACTAAGCCATTGCGATTTTTCGCCGAACGCGCTCAGCATGCCGGCCATGAGCCGGAGCCCGAATCGCAAACCAGCCCCCACGCGCCTGCCGCTGAAAGACGAGATTATCCGCCCGACCTTCCGGCGCGAGCGGAGCGCCTATAAGCGCGGCATCTGGCCCGTGGCCGGCTGCGATGAGGCGGGCCGCGGACCGCTCGCCGGCCCCGTGGTCGCGGCAGCAGTCGTGCTTGACCCCGATCGCGTGCCGCGCGGCCTCAACGATTCCAAGAAACTCACCTTCGCGGAGCGGGAAAAGCTCTATGCGCGGATCTGCGCGACCGCCGAGGTCGGCGTCGCCTTCGCTTCGCCCGCCCGGATCGATCGCGACAACATCCTCCAGGCCTCTCTCTGGGCGCTGGCGCAGGCGGTGGCGGCGCTGCCGTGCCGGCCGAAGCTCGTCTATGTCGATGGCCGCGACCGAATCAAGGTTCCCTGCGACTGCGAGCCGGTGATCTCGGGCGACGCGCTCGTACTGTCGATTGCCGCCGCATCGATCGTGGCCAAGGTCACCCGTGACCGCCTGATGATGCAGATTGGCGCCGCGCATCCGGGCTACGGCTTCGAGCGGCACATGGGTTACTCGGTCCCGGAGCACTTCGCGGCCCTGCAACGGCTCGGTCCAACCATCCACCACCGGCGAAGCTTCTCCCCGGTCGCCATTGCCGACGGTCTCATGGCGCCGCCGCCGGCCGACGATTCCGCTCTCGGGTTGCCACTCTGAGCCAACCCGGCTTATCTCTGCCGCCCCACTTGGCTCTCCGAGGAGCCGGCTCCAGAGCCGCGGCACGCATGCGCACAGTCTCCCTGCCCCTCGAAATCCTGCGCAGCAAGCCGTGGCTGGTCTTCTGGACCGCGACGATCGCGCAGGCCCTGCTCTGGCTGCTCGTTCCGACGCTGTTCTTTTCCGCGCCGCCCGCCGAACTTGCCGACGTTCTCGCCATCGGCCGCGAATTCAAATTCGGAACCGAACGCGGACCGCCACTCGCCTTCTGGCTCGCCGATTTTGCGCTGCGTCTCACGGCCGGGCACATGATCGGCGTCTATCTCCTGTCGCAGCTCTGCATCGTCACGACCTATTGGGCCGTGTATCAGCTCGGACGCGCCACACTCGGCGAGCGTCACGCCGTCCTCGGCGTTCTGCTGATGACCGGAATTTCCGTCTTCACGATCGGATCGCCGGATTTCGGACCCGACATCCTGATGATGCCGCTCTGGGCGTTTGCGATCCTGCATCTGTGGCGCGCGACAGGAGAAAACCGGCCGCTCTACTGGATGGCGCTTGCCTTCGATTTCTGGCTGCTGCTGCTGACCTCGCATCTCGCACTGATGCTGTTTGCGATCGTTGTTGCTTTCGTCGCGATCCATCCACAGGCCCGCGCAAGGGCTGCGAATCCCGCGACGGCCATGGCTGCCATCACGGTCGTCTGCATGATGCTGCCGAGCTTCATCGTAATCCGCGACCATGGCTTCGGGCTCACGCCCAACATCGAGCGATTGCGCAACTTCGAATCGATCGATCGCAACATCGTCGACTGGCTCCGTCTGCTTGGGCTGATCGCGGTCGCCCATACCGGAGCCGCCATCCTCGTCGCGGTCGCGGGCAATCTGTCGCGAACCCGCGCGGTCGAAGCCGCGGCCGTGGTCGGCTCGGAGGCTGATCCCTATGCGCGTAGCTTCATCATCACCTTCGCGCTCGTTCCCCTGATCGTGGTCACGTCCTTCGCCGTCATTTCGGGAAAGTCCGATCTCTCGGGTATCCCGCCTCTTCTGGTCCTCTCCGGGCTTGCCATCGTCGCTGCGGCTGGCGAGACGATCATGCTGTACCATCAGCGCATCCTGAGCATGGCCTGGCTGGCCCTGCTGCTGGTGCCGCCTGCGCTTGTCGCTGTGGGAATATTGCTGCTGCCGGCCGTGTTCGCGGTCGACCTCAAGCTGGCGCAGCCCGCCGACGACGTCGCTCGCTTCTTCACGGAGAATTTCGAGCGGCGCACCGGACAGCCATTGCGCATCGTTGCCGGTGACCCGCGCCTCGCCGCCGTGGTTTCGGCGGCTTCGTCGAGTCGTCCGCGGGTTCTCTATATTCCCCAAAGCGGAAAGCCGCAGCTCGCAACCCCTCAGGATGCCCTCGAGAACGGCGCGGTCGTCCTATGGCCCGCAACCGACAGTGCCGGAACGCCACCATCGGATATCAAAGCGCAATTTCCGGATATCGTCGCCGAGGTTCCGCGTGCGTTCGATCGTCTCCTGCCCGGCCGCGCGCCAGTGCTGCGCATCGGGTGGGGCGTGATAAGGCCACAAGCGACACCAACGGCGCAGGAACCGCGCTCGCAGCAATGAGTCTCAATTGTCAGTGCGAGGACTGCGAGGCGAAGGCGAGCACGACGAAGCGATCCATTCTGAATTTGCCATATGGATTGCTTCGGCGCGCAAATGCGCGCCTCGCAATGACGGACGGGCGATCACCTCAGTGATACGCCTCGCCTTCCCGCACCTTGCCGCGGAACAGCCAGTAAACGAATACGACATAGCCGAGGATGATCGGCAAAAGGAACACCGTGCCGATCAGCATGAAGATCTGGCTCGCGGGCGCCGCGGCCGTATCCCACACCGTCAATGACGGCGGCACGATATATGGATAGCTCGAGATCACGAGCCCGAGATAGCCGAGCAGGAACAGCACGATCGTGGCAACGAATGGCAGCGAGTCGCGCTCGGTGCCGAGCCAGCGCCACAAAAGATACGACACCAGCGCAGTGACCAGCGGCACCGGCCACAGATAATAGAAGTTCGGCAGCGAGAACCAGCGCATAGCGATGCGCTCGAACGCGTACGGCGTATAGAGCGACACCACCGCCATGAAGGCGAGCACGCCGAGCAGTAGGATCTTGGCCTGGTGGCGCGCGCGGTCTGCGACCTCGCCTTCGGTCTTCATGATCAGGAAGGTAGCGCCGAGGAGCGCATAGCCGCAGACGAGCGCCGCGCCACACAGCAGTGCGAACGGCGTCGCCCAGTCCAAATGGCCACCGGCGAACTGGCCGTTCTCGACCTTGATGCCCTGGATCAGCCCGCCAAGGATCACCCCTTGCGAAAAGGCCGCGAGCAGCGAGCCAAAGGTGAAGGCGAAATTCCACCAGACCTTGCTGTCCGACACGGTGCGAAATTCGAAGGCCACTCCACGAAACACCAGCGCAAGCAGCATTACGATCACCGGCAGATAAAGCGCCGGCATGATGATCGCGTACGCCATCGGAAACGCGACCCACAAGCCGCCGCCGCCGAGCACCAGCCAGGTCTCGTTGCCATCCCAGAACGGGGCGATCGAGCGCATCATCTGGTCGCGCTGGGTCTCGTTGCGAGCGAA
>Ga0180222_1002548_pt1 | contig 14340 bp, 11 predicted proteins | sample eDN5th37CKraftOP_FD_151336 | JGI IMG/M metagenome (GOLD analysis project Ga0180222, IMG submission 151336) | Enriched Organic Plus compost microbial communities from Emeryville, California, USA - eDNA 5th pass 37_C Kraft OP (version 2) (version 2) ... | reverse complement strand
AGGAGCCTTCACCGATTTTTTCAAGGAGGATTTGGGCTTCATCTTCGTTCCTTCGTCACTACGACGAAGCCCAAATCCTCCTTAATTCACAACCTCAAATCTGTGCCATTGGCGCTGACGCCGGACAGCGGCCAGCCGATCATGCAGCAGGTCGGCGAAGCCGGCGAAGTCGGTCGGTACCGGAGCGGACAGCGAAACCTGGTCGCGGCCAGTCTCGACAAGGCCCAAACTCAACGCCGCATTATGGGCATCGGCCGCGAGCGCAGACTTCGCCTTCACTTCGCCGCCGTCGCGTTCGAAACCGGGGTTCAGAAGGTCGTCGTAGATTCCGCGCGGTGACGAGCCGCCAAGGGCAGACAACCCGGCCACCAGGGACCACACTCGCTCCGGCGTTCCTTGTGGGCTCGAAAGCAGGCTCATCCCGCCGCCTCTTCGACGCCGGCCAGAGCCAGGAGTTGATCTTCGCCATAGGGCGCGAAACGCGAAAGGCTCTGGTCGAGCCGGCGGCCGCGCAGTTCGCGTTCGGGCCTCGCCACAACCAGAACCGGCACAGCACTACTCTTTCGGAAGTCGTTGATCCGATCGATCATCAACTGCGCCTGAAGAACATCAGGCGACAGGATGACCGCCGTAGCAAGGTTCGCCAATTGATTTTCCCCAGTCCACTCACGCGAGTCTACCACGAGCCCCAATCTCGTCGATGATTGCAACATAAGCTCCGCAGCGCGCCCCGCCAATCCTTGCGGCACGACTATTTGATCCACACCGGCAGCGGTTATGATTCTGATAAGCTTAGCGAAGCCCCTCTCCAGATCGGCATCATCGGGCGACACCAGCAATACTTCGTCCGGCAAGTTCGTTCGCAAAAATGATACGCCCGGCCAGCGCTTCTCCAGCCCAGCCGAGGCCAAATGCGCAGGGGGTGCAATCTTGCCTTCACGACAGGAAGGGCAGCGCCCACAAGGTGGTGCGAAGGATCGCGGTTCAATGATCTCGAAGGCCGTGCGTGTCACGCAGGCGCGCTCGGGGTGCCGCATCACGGCCACGAATGCGTCGAGGTCGGCTTTGGCCTCGCCGAGTTCAGCATCCCGAATGTCGCTGATTTGCTGCCACACGTCGTCATCGACGCCGCTCAGCGCACGAGGATCGAGGACCTCGATCGTCCAGGCGAATTCGGGTTGGTCGCCTTCGGTGGGTATCGAGAGCACCCGCAACACCCCGGCCCGCTGCATCAACGTCAGCAAGGTCATGTTCCAGCCGCGGTTCCAATCGCCAGCCTTCGGTCGCAGCCCCTCGCGAAAGGCATCCAGATCGAGGGTCATGCGAAGATGCTGGCCGACATAGTGCTTGTCCGTCGCGGCCTTGAGCAATCCCGCCCAGCGCTGTTCGGCAAGCTCGCGCGTCAGCCACCCGGAAGTTGCCAGCGCGTAGGCCTGTTTAACGTCGCTGTCCTCGGGACCGTCCACGAAGACGCAGGCCGCCAACCCCTGACCGTTATCGCGCGATGCGCGTCCAATCTCCTGATACCAGCGCGCAGGCCCTTCAGGCAGGCACATGTGGATCACCGAACGGACGTCCGCCTTATCGATGCCCATGCCGAACGCCGAGGTCGCCACGACAAGGTCCACCTCGTCGTTTGCCCAGCTCTGGACAATTCGCCGGCGATCCTGCGCCCCGGTGTCGCCAGTGAATAGCTCGATCCGCCGATAGCCGTGGTCTGCGTCTTTGAGCCTGGCGACAAGGTCGCCAGCGTCCGCAATTTGTGTGGTGTAGACAATCGCGGGTCTGGGCGCGCGGTCGATCAGATAGTCGACTGCCGCACGACGCTGACTCTCCCAGTCGAAATGTGCGACGACGACGTCGTGCTCATACCGTGGAAGGCGTGCATCGACTTCGAGCCACTCCCCATCGAACTGCCATCCGGCTCGAAGTAACCTTCGTGAGGCATCGGGCAGCGTTGCGGACAGGAGAACCGCCCGAATGCCCGGGTTCGCTGATCTCAGCCGCGCGAGGAGAGCGGGCAGCCGTTGAAAATCCGGTCGAAAACCGCGCCCCCAGCTTTCGATGATATGGGCCTCGTCGACAAAGACATGCGTGAGGCGCGCCTCGAGGCCGTATTCGACCGAATTGGGCATCGCAGCTTCGACGAGATGCGTCAGAAGCGATGGTGCGAGAGCCTTCTCCGGAGAAAGAAGTAAAATCGGCACTTCGCCGCGCCGGAACGCATTGATGATGGTCTCAGAATCCGCCGGAGACGTGTCTCCGGTCAGCGCTTTGCTGGCCTCAAGACCTCGCATCCCGGAGAGCGTTCGCTCGTGATCGAGCGCGAGTGCGACTGTTGGGGTGATGACGATCGCACAGGCCCCAGGCTGCACCTCTCGTTCGAAGTTGGCCGAGATCTGAAAGAGCAGGCTCTTACCGGTGCCGGTTGGCATGCTGACCATGAGACCCGAACCGGGGGGCTGTGTCAGCAGGGCCCGCGTCGCGGCCTTCTGCGCGACCGTTCGATATCGTGTGTGATTGGTCAGCCGGAGCAGCACTCCGTCCGGGGATGCTGACTCATAGGCATCCCGCGGGGCCGGATCGAACCGCAAGGCGGTGCTCAATCCGTCGAGGCCATCGATATCTTCCTCATCAACAAGACGCAGTGATCTATCGGAATTTGTAAGAGCCAGGCCAAAGCGCCCGAGCAAGGCGTGGTCTTCGAGGGTCAGCGTTAGATTCAAGTCAGCGAGATCAATCCGTCCGCCTCGCAGGCGGATCAGCGACCGAAGAAGGGTCACTCGATCCGCGCCGGATGATGCGGCCGCTAACGCGCGAAAGCACCGTTCAATCGAGCGTTCGACCCAGTTCGAGGCGTCGCCCGCCTCGCTATTTTGGCTAATCTGATCTCGCGGTCCCAACAAACTCGAATCGCCCCCCAGCGCCTTTTAGGTATTCATAACTTGCTGGATCAGGAATGGAATCTTGGCATCTGATAAGCCAGGAATCGATCAATCGGCAGTCCCATTTGGCGTTCCTGGACGTTCCTAGAGTGGGGGCTCGTTCGGGGAACCTGCTGAAAGCCGTGGGATGAAGGGCGGGCCCGTGGGGCTGCCCGCTGGCTTGAAACTGTCAGAAAACTGCGTATATTTCTGACAGGAGTATGGTCATGCAACGGCTAACCGAACAGATTCTCGCGCATGCCGAAGCCTTGCCGGAAGGCACGCCCGTGGCGGCTAAGAGCTTGCTCCACCTCGGTAATCGCGCCGCGGTGGATCAGGCCTTGTCGCGCTTGACCGAGCGGGGCCGACTGATCCGGGCCGGCCGGGGCGTATATCTCCGTCCCATCACAAGCCGGTTCGGGACGCGCGCTCCCTCCGTGCAGCAGGCGGTCGAGGCGCTCGCCAGCCAGCGCGGCGAAGTCATCGTCCCGAGTGGGGCGGTCGCTGCCAATACGCTCGGCTTAACGACCCAGGTGCCGGTTCGGTCGGTCTATCTGACCTCCGGCCGCAGCCGAACGATGAATCTCGGCAAGCAGGTCGTCGAACTTCGTCATGCTCCGCGCTGGCAACTCGCCCTGGCCCATAAACCAGCTGGCGAGGCAGTGCGCGCGCTGGCCTGGCTTGGGCCGGAGAAGGCGGAAGCTGCCTTGAAAACACTGAAGCGGAAGCTCTCGCCGGCCACTTTCAACGAGCTCGTGGCGGCAGCGCCGCAGCTTCCGACCTGGCTCGCGCGCAGCGTGGGTAAAGCGGCGCATGGCTGACGCCTTTCTCCACCTTCCGGTCGCCGATCGCCGTGAGGCGCTGAACCTCGCGGCCGACCAGTCGGGACGACCGGCGCACCTCCTCGAGAAGGATGTGTGGGTAGTGTGGGCACTCGCCGCGCTCTACGGATCAGCGCTTGGCGAACGTCTGGTGTTCAAGGGCGGCACATCGCTGTCGAAGGCCTATGGGGTCATCGGGCGCTTTTCCGAGGATGTCGACCTGACCTACGACATCCGGGCGATCGCGCCCGATCTGGTGGGAGCCAACGACGAGGCGTTGCCGAAAACGCGGAGCGAGGAGAAGCGCTGGTCGAGCGAGGTGCGTAAGCGCCTGCCGGAGTGGGTGACGGGGACCGCCCAGCCCATTATCGCAGGCGCGCTGACCGCGGAGACGTTGGATGCCACGATCCGGGTCGAGGACGAGAAGCTGTTCATCGACTATGAACCGATCGCGGCGGGCTCCGGCTACGTGGCGCCGAGCGTGATGCTCGAGTTCGGCGCCCGATCGACAGGTGAACCAGCAAGCTTGCGGGACATATCCTGCGACGCGTCCGGCTTTGTCGAACAGGTTGTCTTCCCAACTGCTCGGCCACGCGTGATGCACGCGGAGCGGACCTTCTGGGAGAAGGCGACAGCGATCCATGTCTTTTGCCTTCAGGAGCGATTGCGTGGCGATCGCTTCGCGCGTCACTGGCATGACGTGGTGCGACTGGACGAGGCAGGCCTTGCCGGCACCGCGTTCGCCGATCGGAATTTGGCGAACGCCGTGGCGCAGCACAAGGCCATGTTCTTCGCCGAGAAGGCGGCCGACCGCTCGCCGGTCGACTACGCAGCCGCGGTCAACGGCGGCCTACGCCTCGTACCGGCCGGCGACGCGCTGGAAGTGCTCGCTGACGACTATGCCCGCATGGTCGAGGACGGCCTACTCCTCGATGACGCTGAACCATTCGAGGCGCTCATGGCGCGATGCGCCGACATCGCGGAACGCGCCAACCGCAGCCACTAAGCATTCGAAACGGGGGGGAGAGAAGGGTGCGTATCTCACGCATAAAGATAAGCAATTTTGCAAACTTCTCGGAGCTCGATGTCGAGACGGGCGACAGCATCGTCATCGTCGGGGAGAATAAAGTCGGCAAGAGCAATTTCATCCGCGCCCTGCAGCTGATCCTCGACCCCGGGCTGTCGGAGCGTGACCGGCAGCTCGGGCTTGAACATTTCTGGGACGGCCTGGGCGACGACAAGCTTGGCGAGACGATCGAGATCTCTGTCGAGCTAACGGACTTCACCGATGATCCGCGTCTGATGGCGCATCTCAACGACTGCGTGGTGGATCCCGGGCCGCCCATGGTCGCGCGCCTCACCTACCGTTTTCAGCCGAAGGCCGATCTCGGCCGCGATCCGATAAGCATGGCCGACTATGAGTATATCATCTTCGGCGGCGACGACCCCGACATGGCGATCGGATCATCACTGCGTCGGATGCTGCCGCTCGACGTTCAGGTAGCCCTGCGCGACGCCGAGAAAGATCTGTCGAGTTGGCGCAACTCGCCCCTCAGGCCCTTGATCGAGCAACTGGCTACCTCGCTCGATGAAGACGCCCGCGACGAGATCCAGCAGCAGGTGAACGAGGCGCAGGCCGAACTCGCCGGCCATTCCGAGGTCGTAGCTACGGCGGAGCGGATCAGCGAACGCCTGATCGCAATCGCGGGTAATCAGCACGCGGTTCCGTTGACGCTGGGGTTGGCTCCAACGCGCGTAGACGCCCTGCTCCGCAGCCTGCGCTTGCTGATCGACAATGGCGCGCGCGGCATCGGCGACGCGAGCCTCGGCACCGCCAACCTCATCTTCCTGGCATTGAAGAGCCTTGAACTGGACCGCTTGGTGACCGACGGCGAGCGCGATCACACCTTCTTCGTGGTCGAGGAACCAGAGGCCCATCTCCATCCGCATGTGCAGCGGCTGGTCTATCGATACTTCCTCGGCGGCGCTGCGGACGAACAAGACGACGCGCCGCCTATCACCACGATCCTTACGACACACTCGCCGCATATCGCCAGCGTCACCCCAATCCGTTCGATCGTCCTGCTCCGGCATGATGCCAACGAGGACGCTACGATCGCCATCTCCACCGCGGCGGCTCCGCTGACGGAGCGCGATGAGGCGGACCTTCAGCGTTACATCGACGTCAGCCGCGGCGAGATATTCTTCGCGCGCGGCGTAATCCTGGTGGAAGGCGATGCCGAGCGGTTCCTCGTTCCCGCTTTCGCCGAGGCGCTGGACATTCCGCTCGACATGCTCGGCATCACGGTCTGCTCAGTCGGCGGCACGAACTTCACCCCTTACGTAAAGCTGCTGGGACCGCAGGGGCTGAACATCCCACACGTCATTCTCACCGATCGCGATCCGAACGGGACGAGGCCGCCCTTGGTTCGGCGCCGCTTGATCAATGTGCTGCGACTGGTCGAGGAGGGAGTGAATTACACGCCGCTGGACGCCGATGCGGTGATCGCTCGTGCCGAACCGCTCGGCTACTTCGTGAACAGCAATACGCTTGAACCGGAGCTGTTCGCCTGCGGGCTCGGCGAAGGAATGCAGGAAGTGATCGAGCAGGAGTTGGCAATCGGCGATAATACGCGCGAGGCCCTGCAGGAATGGGTGGACGATCCCGACACTCTGGACGAGGATCGCTTGCTTGCGCTGATCGAACGGGTGGGAAAAGGCCGCTTCGCGCAGGCGCTCGCGCCTCACGTCGATGAAAATTCATGCCCGGACTATATCCGGCAGGCGCTGGAGCACATCCGCGATGCCGTTGCGTAGCGTCAGCGCGGCATACCTGGCTCAAGCGGCGGACCTTGCCAGCAATCCGGGCCAGCAGGCGGCCTATGACTCGAAGGGGCATTGCGTGGTGCTTGCCGGCCCGGGCAGCGGCAAGACGAAGACGTTGGTGCTCAAGCTCGCCCGGATCATGGCCGAGGATGTTCGCGCACCGCGCGGTGCGGCCTGCATCACCTATAGCCAGGAATGCGCGCGCGAATTGACACGACGCCTCGAGCGGCTGGGCCTGCGCGAAGCCCCGAACCTCTTCATCGGCACGGTCCACGGCTTTTGTCTCAGGCATCTTCTGATGCCTTACGGCCGATTGGCGGACCTGCCGGTGCCGTTTCCGCTGACCGTTGCGACGCAGAGGCAGAGCGATCAGGCGATGAAGCGGGTGGGGGATCGGCTCTTCGGGGTGGGCCATCCCAACAAGCCGATGGACCTCGGGCGTCATCGGCGATCGATCCTCGACCGGACATCGATCGCCTGGACCAGCGAAGCGGAACTTGCAGCCTGGGCCCAAGGCTACGAGGCCGAACTGCGGCGAAGCGGCCTGGTCGACTTCGATGACCTCGTAATTTTCGGCCAGCGTCTGGTGTCGGAGCATGATTGGGTGCTCCCGTTGCTCCAGGCGAAATTCCCGGTGCTGGCGGTGGACGAATACCAGGATCTTGGCGTTGCACTTCACCGCATCGTCAAGCGTGTGGCCTTCGACGGCGGTGTCCGTCTCTTTGCGGTGGGAGACCCCGACCAGTCGATCTACGGTTTCACTGGCGCCGACGGGGCCTTGCTGCAGGAGTTGGCTGATCGGGACGATGTCGAGCGCGTCCAGCTTCAGCTCAATTATCGGTCGGCATCGCGGATCGTCAGCGCCTCGGAAATGGCGCTGGGCGAGGCTCGCGGCTACCAATCGAACTACCCGGACCGACAGGCGGTGATCGCGTTTGTTGAATGCGACGACGGGCTCGAAGGCCAAGCTGCGCACGCCGTTGCAGAGATCATTCCGGCGGCGCTTGCCGCCAAGCCAGGGCGCGCGCTCGGCGACATTGCCATCCTTTATCGGGATTACCGCGCCGGCGACGTGGTCGCAGAGGCGGTTGCCGCCGCCGGGCTCGACTTCGTTCGCGTCGACACGGCCGCGCCCTATCGCAAGGTCGCGCTCACGAGCTGGATTGAGGACTGCGCGGCCTGGTGCGCGGGCGGCTGGCGGGAAGCGCGGCCGCAATTGCGTGGGCTGTTGGATCGGTGGCTGGGCTTCCACCGCACGCGCATTTCGGATTCGGACGCCAGTGTGGAGCTGCAAGGCCTGACCCGTCTGCTCTGGTCCCTTCGCGTCGAAGAAGGGCTGGCTCGAGATTTCGTCGCGGCGCTGCGTGGCGGAATGCTGGATGCGTTGATGGCGACGGAGGCGAGTCTTGCGGATCAGCGCGAACAGGTCGACCGCATGACAGCGGCGCTCGCCGTCGGCGGGCCGCTCGCGGACCTCGACCTCGCAAGCCTCGGCGGACGTGATGGTTCCCCGCTCCATCTCAATCTGCTGACGCTACACTCCGCCAAGGGTTGCGAATATGACGTGGTCATTATGGTCGGGCTCGATTTGGGCAGCCTGCCCTGGCGCAACGAATTGCCGGCGGCTCGACGCGAAAGCCGGCGCCTGTTCTATGTAGGCCTGACCCGGGCTCGCGATGAAATCCACATGCTATATTCCGGCTATGTCGATACGCGCAGTGGGAGGATGTATTGGGGACGCTCTCCGTTCCTCAATGAGCTTCAGGCGCGGATGGAAGAGGCCGAGGCCAACTAGTTATGCTGTCATTCCGCGAAGCGCAGACTGTCGAAGACCTCGCCGACCTCTTTTATGATTTTCTGCCGGGAAGTGGAAACAACAAGACTGCTTTCCCCTTGGCGGCGGCTCAGGCCGGCGTCGGCGAGTTGTGGGTTCCGGGAAGCAAGAGGCCGGCGATTGTCCAACTCCTGACGTCCACGTTGGAGCACCGCCGCTCGTACTTCACGAAGCTGATCGTTGCGATCGTCCGGCAGGCAATGACCTATCGACGCGGCAAGGGAAATCCACTGACCCGCGCCGAGATCGATCGCCTCAATAGCCTTCTTCCCGGCGTGGAGTTCAAGATACCCGAACTTCTCGATCCGGTTTTCCTCAACAGCTTCGTCCAGGCGAAGACCGAGGACGCGTCGCCACAGCCGGCGGCGACGCTGAGTGCCGCCAAGGCGCAGGAGCTTGCAGCACTCCTCATCGAAATCACGAAGCTGGACCCGCAGACGCGGGGCATTCGCTTCGAGGGCTTCTTGAACGAACTCTTCGCCGGCTTCGGCCTCGCGCCGCGAGGCGCTTTTCGACTCGTGGGAGAGCAGATCGACGGCAGCTTCAGCCTTCAGGGTCAGACGTACCTGGTTGAGGCCAAATGGCATGGGCCCCAGATCGGGTTCGCCGACCTGATGACTTTCTCCGGCAAGGTCGCAGGCAAGGCATCCTGGTCACGCGGACTGTTCGTTAGCAATTCGGGGTTCACTGCTGACGGACTGGAGGCGTTTTCACGGGGTCGGCAAACCAATCTGATCTGCGCTGACGGTCTCGATCTGTACGAGGTACTATCGCGTAAGGTGTCGCTCATCGACGCGCTGGAAGAGAAAGCTCGACGCGCCGCCGAGACCAATCGCGCGTTCGTCGCTGTGCGAGATCTAAACCTGCGAGACGGGTGATTGCGACGACCATCTGCGTCATGGCCCGCGACGACAGCATGTGCTATTCGGGCCTGACGGTACTTTGCTGAGGATCGTTCAGCGCATTGCGTACCGAGCGTCGAAGGGATTTTTGCCCGATCGGTCTCGATAGATGCCGGAACGACCAAAAAATTTTTCGCGGAAATTCTCCTTTAAAATCAAGACCGTAGGATTTTGACGACCCATAGGTCGGCTTTTGGCACTGCGGACGACAAAAAACCCAGTTAGATCAATGACCTAACTGGGCTAAAAACAATTGAGTGGGAGTGAGCCCGGCCGCTTCAGCGACGGCGGACAGGAAGAGGCATTGCCCCGAATCCGTTCGGGAAGCAGGCGCGCTCCATCCGGCGCCCTTATAAGGGAATATCATCTTCCCCGGCGATCACCGTCAGCGCCTGGCCGGTGTCGCCCTGCCGCAGGCTGTCGATGGTGACGACCGCGGTGGCGCCGGGCTGGAGTATGCCCGCCAGCGCGCGGCGGAAGCGTTCGGGCATGTGCAGCCGCGCCCGGTCCTCCGCGCTGACGTCCGCCGCGACACCCTTCTGCCCCGGCAGGGCGATGCGGAGCCAGTGGAACGCCTCGCCCTCAACCTTTTGCAGCGTATAGGCGGCGGGCTCCGTCACCGGTCCGTCGATGGAGATAGGCGCGGAGCCGATCTCCACCCCGTTGCGTAGCACGACCATGCGCCGGTCGGCGGCGCTCAGCACGATGGAAATCGGCCCCTGCGGCGACAATTCGGGTTTCCATATGCCTCTGCCCTCGGGCTTTTTTCCCGGCGGCGTCCGGGTGAGCAGGCCGGGATCGGGGGCGATGCGGGGAACCGCCTCTTCCTCGGTTATGATGACCGTCAGCCCCAGCCGGGTCACGCCGTACAGCTTCTGCGCGAACGCCATGGGCAGGCGGATGCAGCCATGCGAGGCGGGATAGCCCGGCAGATTGCCCGCATGTATCGCGATGCCGTCCCATGTCAGCCGCTGCATATAGGGCATGGGCGCGCTGTTATAGAGGTTGGATTTGTGATCCACCCGTTTTTGCAGGATGGTGAAGACGCCGGTGGGCGTCGCATGGCCTTCCTTGCCCGTGGATACGGTGGAAATGCCGATGGGCACACCGTTGCGATAGACGAAGGCGCGTTGCCGGGCGAGGCTGACGACGATGATGACGGGTCCGTCCGGCGCGACCTCCGGCGCCCAGAGATAATCGCCGGGCTTCATGACCTGCACCGTCCTGACGGTGGAGGGATCGGTCAGCGAAATCTGCGCCCATGCGGGCGAGGCCAGCGTGGCGGCGGCCCCCGCCAGTCCGGCGATCACGGCGCGGCGGTCGATGGGCGCGGTCATCATCCCAGTTCCCTGAACCATTGCAGCTTGCGCATCAGGATCTTCTCCCCTTCCAGCAGCAGGAACAGCAGCGCCCCGATGGCGATGATGAGCGCGCCTTCGGCCAGGCTCAGCGGGCGGCTTTCGAACAGATCGTGCATGAACGGGGCGTAGGTGAACAGCAGCTGCGCCAGCACGACGATGGCGATGGCCAGCAGCACCGCTGGCGTGCCGAGCGCGCCGTGCCAGCTGAGCGAATGCATATGCAGATAGCGCACGTTGAACAGGTAGAAAATCTCCGCGACGACCAGCATGTTGACCACCATGGTCCGCGCGGTCTCGATGCTTTCCCCCCGGCCCAGCGTGAAGAAGAACAGGCCCAGCGCCACCGCCGCGAACAGCGCCGACACCAGCGCGATGCGCCAGATCAGGAAGGGCGAAAGCAGTGGTGCGTTGGCGGGGCGCGGGCGCCGCCGCATCGTGCCCGGCTCGGTCGGCTCGAACGCGAGCACCAGCCCCAGCGTGCTCGCCAGCACGAGGTTGATCCACAATATCTGCGTCGCCGTCATCGGCAGCGCGAAGCCCAGCAATATGGCGAGGATCACCGCCACGCTCTCGCCGCCATTGGTCGGCAACGTCCAGGAAATCACCTTGCGGATATTGTCGTAGACGGTCCGGCCTTCGCGCACGGCGGCGACGATGGACGCGAAATTATCGTCGAGCAGCACCATCTCGGCGGCTTCCTTCGCGGCCTCCGTGCCCTTGCGCCCCATCGCGGTGCCGACATCGGCCTGCTTGAGCGAGGGCGCGTCGTTCACCCCGTCGCCGGTCATCGCGACGATCAGCCCGTGCGACTGGAGCGCGCGGACGATGCGCAGCTTGTGTTCCGGACTGGTGCGGGCGAACACGTCGGTCGACAGCACCCGCGCGGCCAGTTCCTCGTCGGACAGCGCGTCGACATCGGCGCCGGTCAGCGCCTGCGGGTTCTCCGCCAGATCGAGCTGGCGGGCGATGGCAAGGGCGGTGCCCGCATGGTCGCCGGTTATCATCTTGACCGCGATCCCCGCAGAGCGGCATTCGGCGATGGCGGCGCGGGCCTCTTCTCGCGGGGGATCGATGAAGCCCATCAGGCCGAGAAACTCCACCCCCTCCGCCATGTCGTCGAAGCCGAGGCGGTTGCCGTCGCCCTCAACCGCCCTGGCGGCGAAGCCGAGCAGCCGTTCGCCCCGGTCGGCCGCGGCGGCGATGCGCGCCTCCCATGAGGAGGAGTCGATCCCGGCCATCGCCAATATCGCTTCGGGCGCGCCCTTGATGAAGATCATGCGCTTGCCGTCGGATCGGCGGTTGAGCGTCGCCATAAAGCGATAGGCGGCATCGAACGGAATTTCGTCGAGCCGTTCCCACTCGCCCCGCTCATGATCGGGGCTGATGCCGGCCTTCATCGCGAGCGCGACCAGCGCGCCTTCCATCGGGTCGCCGTCCACCCGCCAATGGCCGTCCTCCGCCTTCAGCACCGCGTCGTTGCACAGCAGGCCGCAGCGGACGATATCCGCCGCGCGGGCGATGGCGGCGGCGTCGTCCTCGTCGTCGCCGTCATTGGTCAGCCCGCCCTCCGGCGCATAGCCGGACCCGCCGACCGACAGCTCCACCCCGTCGATCAGAACATGGCGCACCGTCATCTCGTTGCGGGTCAGCGTGCCGGTCTTGTCCGAGCAGATGACCGAGGTGGCGCCCAGCGTTTCGACGGCGGGCAGGCGGCGGATCACCGCGTTGCGCGCCGCCATGCGCTGCACGCCGATCGCCAGCGTGATGGTGATGACAGCGAGCAGTCCCTCCGGCACCACGCCCACGGCGAGCGCGACGACGGCGATCAGCGCGTCGATCCAGTGGAAATCGCGGATATGGATGGCGAAGAGCAGCAGCAGGAAGGCGGCGGCCAGCACGAACCAGGTGAAGCGCCGCCCGAACTGGTTGATCTGGCGCAGCAGCGGGGTCGTCTTCATCTCCACCGCCTGAAGCAGCCCGCTGATCCGTCCGATCTGCGTGCGCGGCCCGGTTTCCGCGACGACGCCCATCGCCTGGCCCGCGGCCACCAGCGTGCCGGAAAAGGCCATGCTGCTCCGGTCGCCGGGGGCGGCGTCGGCGGGGACGGGCGGCTCATGCTTTTCGGCGGCGACCGATTCCCCGGTCAGCGGCGCCTCGTCGATCAGCAGGCCGCGCGCGCGCAGCAGGCGCAGGTCGGCGGGCACGCGGTCCCCGGCCTCCAGCAGCACGATGTCGCCGGGCACGAGATCCGGCACCGCGATCGTGCGCCGCGCGCCGTCGCGCAGCACCCGCGCATGGGGCGCGATCATGTCGCGGATCGCGCCCAGCGCCTGCTCGGCCCGCCCTTCCTGGATGAAACCGACCACCGCGTTCACCAGCACCACGGTCAGCACGACCGCCGCGTCGATATGATGGTCGAGCAGCATCGCCGCGATCGCGGCGGCGATCAGGAAATAGATGAGGCTGTTGTTGAACTGGGCCAGGAACCGCCGCAGCGGGGAGACGGGCTTTGCCGCCGGCAGCGCGTTGGGGCCGTGGCGCCGCAGCCGCTGCTCCGCCTCCGCGCCGGTGAGCCCGGCGGTGCTGCTTTCCAGCGCCTTCAGCGCCTCTTCGGTCGGCAGGGCGTGCCATGTCCGTTCGCTATTGTCCGTCATGTCAAGCCTTTTCGGCGGGGTTGGCGGGCCTTTCCTGCCCGGTGTCGGGCGGCGTTTCGGGGTTGCCTTCCACCCGGTCGCGATAGAGCGCCGCGCGGGCGAGCAGCATCAGCGTGACCGGCGTGGTCACGGTGAGGAACAGCGCGATCAGCACCTCATGCAGCACCGCGCGTGTTTCGAGCACCGAAAAGCAGAGCATCGAGGCGATCAGGATGCAGCCCGCGCCCAGCGTCGCGCCGAGCGTGGGCGCATGGACGCGCTGATAGAAGGATCGCAGGCGCAGCAGCCCCAGAGCCCCCGTCAGCGTCAGCAGCGAGCCGGTCAGCAGCAGCAGCGCCGTTATCAGCGCCGCCCAGAGCGGCAGGTCCGGAGCCTGCATCATTCGATCACCTCGCCGCGCATCAGGAATTTGGACAGGGCGACGGTGCTGGCGAAGCCCAGCATCGCGATGATGAGCGCGGTTTCGAAATAGAGCGCGCGGCCGGTCTGGATGCCGAAGGTGAGCAGCAGCATCATGACGATGGCGTAGAGTGTGTCGAGCCCCAGCACCCTGTCCTGCGCGCGCGGGCCGCGGATCAGCCGCCCCAGCGCGCACAGCATCGCGAAGCCCAGCACGATCTGCGCGCAGGTGATCGCCCAGGCGAGGAAAAGGGCGCTCATGGGAAAATCTCCATCAACAGCTTTTCATAGCGGTTCTTGATGAGGGCGATCCATTGCTCCTCATCCACAAGGTCGAGCACATGGATCAGCAGGCTGCCCCGCGCGGAATCGAACTGCACCCACAGCGTGCCCGGCGTGGCGGTGATGATGACCGCCAGCAGCGCGAGGCCGTGGCGGCTGCGCATGTCGATCGGAATGCGGATGAAGCCGGACATGCCCCGGTCGGTGCGGCCGGTCAGGATGATGCGCGCGACCGCGATGTTGGAGCGGATGATGTCGTAAAGGACGATCCCCGCCAGCCGGACCACCGCGCTGGTCAAGCGGTACTTCACCGGTTCCGGGCGCAGCACGGTGAAGA
>Ga0180222_1002545_pt1 | contig 14356 bp, 14 predicted proteins | sample eDN5th37CKraftOP_FD_151336 | JGI IMG/M metagenome (GOLD analysis project Ga0180222, IMG submission 151336) | Enriched Organic Plus compost microbial communities from Emeryville, California, USA - eDNA 5th pass 37_C Kraft OP (version 2) (version 2) ... | reverse complement strand
GGGGCGGGGGGGCTGCTTGCGCGGGGCGGGAGCCGGGAGCATATCTGCGCCATGCCGGGCCGCACCGTCATCGCCGCGCTCTTGATCTGCCTCGCCGCCACACTTCCCGCGCGTGGGGCCGAAGGCACGGCCGCGCCGTTCGATAACGATCTCGTCCGCCTGTCCGAGATCATGGGCGCGCTGCATTACCTGCGCGCGCTATGCGGCAGCAACGAAGGCGCCAAGTGGCGCAACGAGATGCAGGCACTGGTCGATGCCGAGGCGCCGAGCGGCCCGCGCCGCGCCCGCCTCATCGAGAGCTTCAATCATGGTTATCGCGGGTTCCAGCAGACCTACCGGACCTGCACCCCGGCTGCGGACGTCGCGATCCGCCGCTATCTCGACGAGGGCGCCAAGATCGCCCGCGACATCACCGCGCGCTACGCCAATTGACGGTTCCTCCCGCAAGCCGCTGTGGGAATTAACCTTTTGCTAAAGGTGCGGGTAGCCGCGCGGAATCGACATGATAACGTCGAACCCGTGCAGCGACATCAGAAACGCCAAGCGGAAGCGGTTGCATTGAACTCGACCATGTCTTCATTCCACGAGCCGGGCTCCGATCACGACCAGAAGCGGATCGCGCTCGGCTATCTGCAGGAAGCCTGGGCCGAGGCGCGGCTCGACGGCATCGACGGCGATTGCCTGGCGCAGGCCAGCCTGTTCACCGCGCTGCTCGAATTCGTCTCGACCTATGGCGAGGACGCGACCGCGCATTTCGCCGAAGGGCTGAGCAACCGGATCCGCAACGGCGAGTTCACGCTGGAGCGGCAGCGGCAATAGCCGCGGTCCGGCAGGTCGAAGTCTACACGACAATCTCGCGGATCACCCGGCACGGATTGCCCGCGGCAAACACGCCGTCCGGAATGTCCCGCGTCACCACGCTTCCCGCCCCGATCACCGCGCGCGAGCCGATGCGAACGCCGGGCAGGATGATCGCGCCGCCCCCGACCCATACGTCCGATCCGATCCGGACGGGCTTGCCGAATTCCTGCCGCCGCCGCAGCTCGGCATCGAGTGGGTGCATCGGCGTGTAGATCTGCACCGCCGGGCCGAACAGGGTAAAGCTGCCGATCTGCACCGGACAGACGTCCAGCACGACGCAGTTGAAGTTGAAGAACACCCGCTCGCCGAGCTCGATGTTGAATCCGTAGTCGCAGAAGAACGGCGGCTGCATCCACACGGAATCTCCGCCGACGGCGAACAGCGCCTGCAGGATCCGTCGGCGCTCGGCCTGCTCCGCCTCGCGCGTGGCGTTCAGGGCTTGGCAGAGATCCCGCGCCTGAGCCCGCGCCGCGACAAGCTCGGGATCCATCGGGTCGTAGAGCTCCCCGGCGATCATCTTGTCACGCTCGGTTCTCATCATGCGCTCCTCCGCCGGCTCCCCTCGGTGAAGCCGGTTCCGCAAGCGCAACACCTCGAAGCGTGAGCAGGTCCACCCTACTCGATCGCGCCGAGATCGTGATAGCGCGCCAGCATCTGGTCGATATCGTTGGGGAAGAACGGCTTCTTCAGGAAGCTGGCGGCACCGGCCTTGCTCGCCTGCTCGATCAGCGTCTTGTCGAGCTTCGAGGTCATCATCACCACGGCGATGTGGGGATGCCCGCGCTTGATCTGCGCCAACGTCTCGATGCCGTCCTGGCCGGGCATGTTGCAATCGAGCAGCACGATGTCGACCGCGCCCGCCTTGATCTGCTCCAGCGCGGCGCTGCCGCTGGTCGCCTCGGCGATCTCCAGCGTGAAGCGGCTGACGCCGAGGATCTTGCGCACGATGGCGCGCGTGGTGGCGGAATCGTCGACCACCATCACCCGGGTCGGCAGCCGCATCTTGAGGCAGCGGTTGACCAGCACGCGCGCCTCCTCGGCATCGCGCGGCTTTGCCCTCGCCCCATCGGTGGCGGCGCCGTCGGCGACCGTCAGCAGCGAGGGAGCCGGCACCTGCGCCCGCACCTGCTTGATGAGCGCGTCGGCGCCGGCAAGGCCGGAATCGATCACCACGATGTCGGCGCCGTTCTTCAGCGCGGCGCCGGCTTCGGCGGTGGTCGTCTTTTCAATGACGTCGATCGGTGTCGAGGCGAGCGCGGCACCCCTGCGCCAGATATCGCGGTCTGCTGTTGCGTCGCACGCGACCAACATGCGCAGGGAGATCAGATCATCGCTCATGCCCCACCCCAGCCGGGTCAGGGCCCGGATGAGCTTTCTTCATTATGTGTCATAATCATCCGGCAGGGGTTTGCAATTCCACATGTCCGGAATTGGATTATTTGCCTGGGGAGAACCCGCCGGGCGGTATAGGTATCTTTTCTCCTTTCCGGCGGATCGGGCCGGTAGCCGGCGCTTACGTTCCGCCCGGAGTTCTGGCAAGACGGTCATCGACACGGAATTCGCAATGCAGGCTGCCCTTCTTCCCGACCGCGGCGTGGTCAAGGTCTCCGGCGAGGAGGCGCGGAGCTTCCTCGACCGGCTCGTGACCTCGGACATCGACAGCCTGCGGCCGGGCATGGCGCGCTTCACCGCGCTGCTGACGCCGCAAGGCAAGATCATCGTCGATTTCATCGTCACCGAGGCGGCGGCCGAGGACGGCGGTGGCTTCTTCCTGGATTGTCCGAAGGCGCTAGCGCCCGAGCTGGTCAGGCGGCTGAACTTCTACAAGCTGCGGGCCAAGGTGACGGTCGAGGACCTCTCGGAACGGCTCGGCGTGATGGCGGCTTGGGACGGAACGGGAACCACGGACTACGGCCTGTGCTATGCCGATCCCCGGCTGCCGGCGCTCGGCCTGCGCGTGATCCTACCCCCCGAAACCGTGGCCGAGGCCGCCGCCGAGCTCGGCGCCACGTTGGTGGACGAGGCCGTCTACGACGCCCGCCGCATCGCGCTCGGCATTCCGCGCGGCGGCCATGATTTCATCTATGGCGATGTCTATCCGCATGAGACCGACATGGACCAGCTCGCCGGCGTGGACTTCCGTAAAGGCTGCTTCGTCGGCCAGGAGGTGGTGTCGCGGATGGAGCACCGCTCGACTGCACGCTCGCGCATCGTGCCGGTGATCTATGCCGATGCCTCGCCGCAGCCGGGCATCCCGGTGACCGCCGGGGGCAAGCCGGTCGGCGCGCTGGGCTCGACTGCGAGCGGGCGCGGGCTCGCGCTGCTGCGGCTCGATCGCGTCACCGACGCCATGGCCAAGGGCCTGCCGCTGCAGGCCGGCGGTATCGACCTGACACTGCGCAAGCCGGACTGGGCGCGGTTCCGCTTTCCCGGCGAACCGGAGGCGCCAGCATGAATGCAACAAGCCATACCGGGCAGCATGCCGACGGCAAGACGCGCTGTGCCTGGCCGGGCATCGATCCGCTCTACGTCGCCTATCACGACGAGGAATGGGGCGTCGCCGAGTTCGACGATCGCGCACTCTACGAGAAGTTGGTGCTCGACGGCTTCCAGGCCGGCCTGTCGTGGATCACCATCCTGCGCAAGCGCGAGAATTTCCGCAAAGCCTTCGCCGGTTTCGCGCCGGAGAAGATCGCCCGCTTCTCAGACAAGAAGGTCGCGGCGCTGATGCTGGATGCCGGCATCGTGCGCAATCGCGCCAAGATAGAGGGCGCGATCGCCTCGGCGAAAGCCTGGCTCGACATCATGGAGAAGGGTCCGGGTTTCGCGGCGCTGCTGTGGGACTATGTCGACGGCGAGCCCAAGGTGAACCGCTTCCGCAGCATGGCGCAGATCCCGGCGGACACCCCGCTGTCGCGAGCGATCTCCAAGGACCTCGCCGCGCGCGGCTTCAAGTTCGTCGGCCCGACCATCGTCTATGCCTTCATGCAGGCGGTCGGTATGGTCAACGACCATCTGGTCGGCTGCCACCGCCATGCCGCCTGCGAGGCGCTGGGACGCAAGGCGGCGCGGACATTCCACAAGCGATGAGCAGGAAGACCCCGGCGTCATCGTCGGCCGGGGCCGATGCGGCCCGCCGCCGCGCCGCGCCGTCGCGCGCCTGGCAGCGTATGCTGTCGGGCCGCCGCCTCGACCTTCTCGACCCCTCCCCGCTCGACATCGAGCCCGAGGACATCGCGCACGGGCTGGCCCGGGTGGCGCGCTGGAACGGCCAGACCACCGGCGCGCATATCTTCTCGGTGGCGCAGCATTCGCTGCTGGTCGAAGCGATCGCGCAGCAGCGCGCGCCGGGCCTCGACCGGCGCAGCCGGCTGGCGCTGCTGCTGCACGACGCGCCGGAATATGTGATCGGCGACATGATCTCGCCGTTCAAGGCGGTGATCGGCGCGAGCTACAAGGCAGTGGAGCGGCGGCTCCTTGCCGCCATCCATCTGCGCTTCGGCCTGCCGGCGAAGCTGCCGGAGAGCCTCGAAGCCTTCATCAAGAGCGCGGACCAGGCCGCCGCCTTCCTGGAGGCAACCCGGCTCGCGGGCTTTGCGCCGCGCGAGGCGTTGAAGCTGTTCGGCCGGCCCCCCGCCCTCTCCCCGGCGCTGGAACGTGACTATCTTACGCCATGGCCGGCAGGCACCGCGCAGCGGCGCTACCGCCAGCGGCTTGCGAAAGCCATGGAGGAAGGCGCGCCGGCGCAAGAGCCTGCGGCGGAACCGGGCGAGGCAGAGTCCAAGCCAGGGGCCAAGCCATGAATCGAGTCATGAATGTAGACCCATGAGTATCGAGCCATGATCCACGTCTGCTCGCTGGCGCGGCTCAACGACATCGTCGCAGATACCGGCGCACGGCATGTCGTTACGCTGCTGCGCGACATCACGGTGCCGTGCCCGGCCGGCATCGAGCGCAACAACCATCTGGTGCTGCGCGTCGACGACATCCTCAATCCGATCGAGGGCTACACCGCGCCGTTGGTGGATCATGTCGACCAGCTCCTGCAATTCGTCGAACGGTGGGACCGTCGCGCGCCGATGGTGTTCCATTGCTATGCCGGCATCAGCCGCTCGACCGCGGCAGCCTTCACCGCAGTGTGCGCGCTCAATCCGCGACGCAATGAACTGGAGATCGCGCAGGCGATCCGCCGCGCCTCGATGATCGCGCAGCCGAATGCGCGCTTCGTCGCGCTCGCCGACCAGGCGCTTGGCCGCCGCGGGCGGATGATCGAAGCGGTCCGCGCCATCGGTCCCGGCAACGGCGCCTATGAGGGCGAGCCGTTCCGGCTCGACCTGTAGCCGGCGGTTTCTTAGGAGCGACGAGGAGTTGCGGCTTATTCCGCCTTGGCGGTGGCGGTGGCCGACAGCGAGGTCGGGCGGCCGCCGCCCGCGACATTGATGCGGGCGCCGCCACGGCGGGTGAACTCGCAATAGGCGAAGCCGAGCCCGGAGATCGAGCCGCGGAAGCTGTGCTCGCTGGTCTGCTGCAGGTTGAAGCACGGTTCGATCGGCAGGCCACGCACCGAGGCGCAGACGCGATCACCCTTCACCTGCAGCGTGCCGGGCGGCATATGCGCATAGCGCACAGGGCCGTCGCCACGGATCTGGATGGTGCCGACCACCGAGCCGTCGGCGTGGACGCGACCGCCGCCGCGGGTGCCTTCAAAGCAGTTATAAGTAAAATATTTTCCGATCACGAAGCGGCGCGCTTCCTCGGCGGACATCTCGCCGGCCAGCGCCGGAACGGTCGACAGCAACAGGCTCGCCGCCACGAAACCACGCAACATCACCCAACCCCATTCACGCGTGTCGACGCCAATCCTCACACAGGGCCGTTACGGCCTCAAGTCTAGCGCACTATGGCGCAAGATCGTCGACAAATCCTGAACGTGTTTACCCGATCTTGACCACGATGCGGCCGCGAACCTCACCCTTGAGGATGCGCGGCGCGGTCTCGATCACCGCGGACAGCGGGATTTCGGTAACCATCGTGGCCAGTTTTTGGCGATCGAGGTCGGTTGCGAGCCTTTTCCACGCCTCCCGGCGCAGTTCCAATGGCGCCATCACGGAATCGATGCCCAAAAGACACACTGCCCGTAAAATAAACGGAGCGACGCTGCTCGGCAGGTCCATGCCGCCGGCGAGGCCACAGGCGGCGACCGCGCCGCCATAGCGCGTCATCGACAGCACGTTGGCGAGCGTGGTCGAGCCGACCGCATCGACGCCGCCGGCCCAGCGCTCTTTGGCAAGCGGCTTGGGCGGGCCGGCGAGTTCCTTGCGGTCGAGGATTTCGGCGGCGCCGAGCGCCTTGAGATAATCCGCCTCCTGCGGGCGGCCGGTGACCGCGGTCACCGCATAGCCGAGCTTGGCGAGCAGCGCGACCGCGACCGAGCCGACGCCTCCGGCGGCGCCGGTGACCACCACCGGGCCGCTCGCCGGCGTCAGGCCGTGGCGTTCCAGCGCCAGCACGCACAGCATGGCGGTATAGCCGGCAGTGCCGATCGCCATCGCCTCGCGCGGCGTGATGGTCTGCGGCAAGAGCACCAGCCAGTCGCCCTTGACCCGCGCCTTCTCGGCATAAGCGCCGAGATGGGTCTCGCCGAGGCCGAAGCCGTTGAGCACCACCGCGTCGCCCGGTTTCCACGCCGGATGCGTGGAGCTTTCCACCGTGCCGGCGAGATCGATGCCGGCGATCATCGGAAAGCGCCGCACCACCGGCGCCTTGCCGGTGATGGCGAGGCCGTCCTTGTAGTTGATGGTGGAGTAATCGACGCGGACGGTGACGTCGCCCTCCATCAGGTTGGCCTCGTCGAAATCGGTCAGCGCGGACCTGGTTCCCCCATCCGCTTTTTCGATCACGATCGCCTTGAATGTCGCCACGTCGTCCTCACCCAGCTAGCACCACATCAATCCTGGATCATTCATGCCGCGCCCGCCGCAAGGGAGCAAGCTTTCCGCGTTCGGCCGGTGACCCCCGAGGCCGGCGGCACGCCGCATCATCCCGTCAAACGCATGCGCGTCCAAAAGCCACTCGCGTCATTCGTAAGGCGCGAACTGCTCGCTGCGCCATTTCAGCGCCGCAGCCATGCCCTGCTGGCGGCGGATCGTGTCGAACTGTTCGGCCTCCGGCGAACTCAGCGCGTCCATGATCGCCGACGCCTCGGAGCCATACTGGATCGCGTTGCGCAGCCCCATGATCTCGAAGGCCTGATTGATGGCGCGCTTGTCCCATTGCAGGCACGACAGCGACACCCGCGACATGCGCTTGGCGAATTTCATGACCTCGGCGTGCAGGGTCGCCGCCGGATAGACCCGGTCGACCAGGCCGATGCGGAACGCTTCCTGCGCGTCGATCGTGTCCCCGGTATAGATCAAGGAGCGAGCGCGCTGGCCGATCAGCCACGGCATGATCATCGTGGCGATGCCGTTCGAGAACCGCGCCTCCAGCGCCGCGAAGGTCGAGACGTCCGAGCAGAAGCGGATGTCGCAGCACATCGCGAATTCGAGCGCGCCGGCGAGACAGAAGCCGTCGATCGCGGCGATCACCGGCTTGCTGCAATCCCAGACCGAATAAGTGAACTTGATGTCCTTCTGCATGCGCGCGCGCCACTCGGCGAGCGTCCGCTTCGGCTTCTCGGCCGACTCCTTGATGTCGTAACCGGAGGAGAACGCCTTGCCGCCGGCGCCGGTGACGATCAGCACGCGCACCTCCGGATCCTCGTCGGCCTGCGCCACCGCCTTCATGATCTCGTCCATCAGCGCCAGGCTCAGCGCGTTGTGCCGCTCCGGCCGGTTGAGCGTGATGGTGGCGACGCGGTCGTCGACCGCATACAGGAGATGCTGGTAGGTCATGCCTTGTCCTCGGAAGCGTTGCCGGCGTGAGCTTCAAGCAGAACGTCGACGCCGACCGCGCCGTTCGGGCCGACGATGAGCGGGTTGATCTCGAGCGCGGCGAGCGTGTCGATCCGTGCTGCGCCGAAGCGGGAGAAAGCAGCGATCGCCGCGGCCGCCGCGTCGATGTCGCAGGGCGGATTGCCGCGCACGCCGGCCAGCAATTTGCCGGCGGCGGTGGCCTGCAGCATGGCCTTGGCCTGCGCCGCATCGAGCGGGCCGAGGCGCACGCTCGCCTGATTGGCGATCTCGACCAGAACGCCGCCGGGGCCGGCGATGACGAAGCTGCCGAAGCCCTTTTGGTTGCGGATGCCGACGATCAGCTCGACGCCGCATTCCGCCATCTTCTGGACGACGATCTCGTGCGGCGAGCCATCCCGGGCATGCCGCGCCAGGATGTTGCTCAGCGCCGCAAAGGCCTCCCTCACCTGCTGTGCATCGTGCAGCCCGAGCCGCACCAGACCGAGATCGCTCTTGTGCGGCAGGTGCGGCGCTACGCCCTTGACCGCGACCGGGTAACCCATCCGGTCCGCCGCCGCGATCGCCTCCGCCGCGCTCGCCGCTGTCTCCGCCGCGACCATCGGCACGCCGTGCCGGCGCAACACGTCGAAGCGCTGCGGCTCGCTGACCGGCAGCGGCTCGGCCGCTGCGGCGGGCGGTGGCGGCAGCTGCACCGTCTCGGTCGCCGGCAGCGCCATCAAATTGCGGATCGCGACCAGCGCCGGCCGCAGTCCCGACAGATAGGCGATATTGCCGCGGTCGAGGATCGCCTTGACCTCGGCGTTCACGCCGGTGCCGGAGGTGTTGTTGAAGAAGACCAGGCGCTTGTCGGTCCGCGCCGCGACGCAGGTTTCCGCCATCACACAGGCATAGGGCACGTCACCGCCGCCGCGTCCCGGCGCATCGATGGAGAAGCCGATCAGATCGAGCGCAGGATCGGCGAGCAGCGCCTCGACGACCATGCCGAAGCGCTCGGGATTGAATCCCAGGCCCCAGGCATCGACCGGATTGCCGATCGACGAATACGGCGGGAACGCCGGCCGCAGCCGCGCCAGCGTCGCCTCCGACAGCTTCGGGAAGCTCAGGCCCAGCTCTTCGCCGAGATCGGCGATCAGCGCGGCCTCGCCGCCGGACAGCGTCACGATCGCGCAGCGCTGCGGCGCGGTTGCGACCGGGTTGCGCGACAGCACCACCGCGGTCTCCAACATCTCGTCGAGATCGCGGACGCGGACGACGCCGAGCGCGCCGAAGAAGGCATCGTAAAGCCGGTCCTCTCCGGCAAGGCTGCCGGTATGCGCCTGCACCAAAGCGCGGCCCTGGGCGCTGGTGCCGAGCTTCAGCGCGACGATGCGCTTGCCGCGGCGCGCCGCCTCGAGCGCGGCGGCGCGGAATCCCGCCGGGTCGCGCACCGTCTCGAGGAACAGCAGGATGGTGCTGACGCGGTCGTCGCGCACCATGTAATCGAGATAATCGGCGACGCTGGCGACGGCTTCGTTGCCGGCCGTCACCAGATAGGAGAAGCCGAGGTCGCGCTCGTCCTCGCTCAGGATCAGCGCGATCGAGCCGCTCTGCGAGATCACCCCCACCGGGCCGGCATCGACCTTCTTCATGTAACGCGGCGCCCACATCGCCACGCGGTCGTGCACGTTGATCATGCCGAGATTGTTCGGCCCGCAGATCACCATGCCGTATCTGGCTGCGGTGGCCTGGATGCGACGCTGCAGTTCCGCGCCCTTGGCGTCGCCGTCGGCATAGCCGTTGGCATTGATGAACAGCGCGCGGATGCCGCAGCGTCCCGCTTCCTCGACGAGGTCCGGCCCGCTGATCGCCGGCACGGCGAGGAAGGCGGCGTCGGGCACCTCCGGCAGTTCGGAGAGCGAGGGATAGCAGCGCAGGCCGCTCAGTTCCTGGTGCTTCGGATTGACCGGATAGATCGCACCGTTAAAGCCCATCAAGCGCAGATTGTTCACCACCCGCGTGCCGATCGCTTCCGGCCGCTCGGACACTCCGACGATCGCAACGGACTTTGGCTTGAAGAGATTGTCGAAAGGCAGATGCATGCTCGATGTTCGGATGTCGACCGGCGCCAACCGCCATCGTGACGATGCCGGTTGGCGTGGTGTGGGCTGAAAGGGCGCGGTGGCGGCGGGCTATTGCGGTTGGATGCCGATCTTCGGCGCGACCGCGCGATAGTCGGCGATCTCCTCGCGGATCCGCTGGGCGAATTCCTCGGGCGTTCCGCCGCCCGCCTGTACGTTGGTCTTGGCCAGCATCTCCTGCAGTTCGGGCTCCTTGATCGCTTGCAGCGCCGCGGCGTTGAGCTTGTCGACGATCTCGCGCGGCGTCGCCGGCGGCGCCAGCAGGCCGATCCAGCTGTCGACATAGAAATTGGGCAGCCCGCTCTCCGCCATGGTCGGAATGGTCGGCGCGCTCGGCGCGCGCTCGCGGCCGGCGATCGCGATCGCCTTGATCTTGCCGCCGGCGATGAGGCTGAGCGTCGGCGCCGGCGAATCGAAGGTGAACTGCACCTGGTTGGCCATCAGCGCCGTCAGCGACGGACCGCTGCCGCGGAACGGCACATGCAGCGCGTCGATGCCGGCCGCCAGCTTGAAGCGCTCGCCGGCGACGTGATTGAGCGTGTTGGTGCCGAACGACGAGAACGTCAGCTTGCCCGGATTGGCCTTGGCATAGGCAATGAATTCCTGCAGCGTGTTCGCCGGAACGTCCGGCGACGTGACGAGAAGCTGCGACCACTTGGCGAACACCACCACCGGCTGGAAATCCTTCACCGGATCGTAGGGCAGCGCCTTGAAGATCGCCGGCGCGATCGAGATTTCCGAGATCGCGGCGACCGACAGCGTGTAACCGTCCGGATCGGCACGCGCGACCGTCTGCGCGGCGAGCGTGCCGCTGGCGCCGGGACGATTCTCGACGATCACGGAAACGCCGAGGATGCGCGCGAGCCGGTCGGAGAACAGCCGCGCGATGACGTCGGCGCCGCCGCCCGGCGGGTAGCCGACGAGAAACTTGATCGGACGGGTCGGCCACGGCTCTGCCGCCTTGGCGGGCGCCGCGGCGGCGATGACGGCGACGGCACCGGCGAACAGCAGGGCCCGGCGGCTCAAGGATCGTGCGAGCGAGATCATTCGGTCGTGCTCCATGTCGGCCCGCGCGGACGACGGGCTCGTTGGCGACAGCTCTGTCCCGGCGTTCGAGTGTTGCAATTGCTCCATGATATTTCAATTACTATGTCTATGAAGGATTGATACGTATCAAATATCGATGATCGAGCTGCGCCAACTCCGCCAATTCATCGCCGTCGCCGAAGCGCTGAGCTTCCGGCGCGCCGCCGAACGTCTGCGCATGGCGCAGCCCCCGCTGACCACCACGGTCAAGCGCATCGAGGCCGAGCTCGGCGTCGTGCTGTTCGAGCGATCGAGCCGCGTGGTACGGCTCACCGAGCCCGGCCGCGTCTTCCTCGAAGAGGCGCGCCGCACCCTCGCCCAGGCCGAGCGCGCCGCGGAATCGGCCCGCCGCGCGGCCCAGGGCCTTGCCGGCAATCTGCGCGTCACCTTCGTGCCGACGATCGCGCACAATCTGCTGCCCCGCATCCTGCGCGCGTTCCGGCAGGATCATCCGCGCATCCACCTCGACCTCAGCGAGGCGCCGAGCGGGCCGCAGGGCACCGCGCTGCGCAATGACTACGCGGATTTCGGGCTGCTGGTCCCGCCGGTTGCCGACAGCAGCGGCCTCATCATCGAGCCGGTCCTGCATCAGGAACTGTTCGCGGCGATCCCTGCCGATCATCCCCTCGCAGCATTGCAGCAGGTGAGCCTCGCGGATATGCAGGACGAGCCCTGGATTCTGACGCCCCCGCTGCAGGCGCCGGGCTTCTATTCGCGGATCGTCACCGCCTGCGGCAAGGCCGGCTTCGCGCCGCGCGTCACCCAGCAGGCGATCCATCTCGACACGATTCTCGGGCTGATCGCCGGACGGCTCGGCGTTTGTCTGGTGCCGGGGCTTCTCGTCTATCCGCGCGACGGCGTTGTGTTTCGCAAGCTGAGAGGACCGGGCACGCCGGTCCGTTACGAGATCGGCGCCGCCTGGCGGCAGGACGACACCAATCCGGCGCTGACCGCTTTCCTGAAGACGGTACGCGCCGTCATGCGCACGGCCGGGACGCGCAATCCGCCAAAGGCGCGGCGGCCGGCGCGCTGATCAGGCAGTGGCGGCCCGTGCGGTGTCGCCCACCGGCTTCTCGATGATCGGCAGGTTGATCAGCGCCGACAGCACGCCGAACAGCACCGACAGCCACCACACCAGGTCGTAGGAGCCGGTGCGCTCGAAGGCGATGCCGCCGAGCAGCACGCCGAGGAAGCCGCCGACCTGATGGCTGAAGAAGGCGACGCCGAACAGCATGGTCATCCAGCGCGTCCCGAACATGATCGCGACCAGCGCCGAAGTCGGCGGCACTGTGGAGAGCCAGAGCAGGCCGGTGACCGCGCCGAACAGCAGCGTGTTGAGCACCGTCGCCGGCACGAACAGGAACGCCACGATCGACAACGCGCGCAGGAAATAGATGATCGACAGCAGATAGCGCTTCGGCATGCGGCCGATCAGGTAGCCCGCAAGGATCGAGCCGAGGATGTTGAACAGGCCGATCACCGCCAGCGTCCAGCCGCCGACCTGCACCGACAGGCCGCGGTCGATCAGATAGGCCGGCAGGTGAACGGTGATGAAGGCGAGCTGGAAGCCGCAGGTGAAGAAGCCGAGCACCAGCAGCACGTAGGACCGGTGGCCGAACGCCTCGACCAGCGCCTGGCGGGCGGATTGCGTCGCGGCAACGGCACTTGCACCGACGGACAGGACGGTGGTCGCGGTCTTGCGCGGTGTTGCCAGCGCCACCGAGAGCGGGATGATCAAGAGCACCAGCGCGGCGAAGGCCAGCAGCGCGTTGAGCCAGCCGAAGCCGTCCATCAGCGCGACGCCGAGCGGCGAGAACAGGAACTGGCCGAACGAGCCCGCCGCGGTGCCGAGCCCGTAGGCGAGCGGCCGCGAGCGCTCCGGCAACAGCTTGGCGAAGCCGCCGATCACGATGGTGAAGGAGCATGACGACAGGCCGAGCCCGATCAGCACGCCGGCGGTGAGATGGAAGGCGCCGGGCGTGGTCGAATAGCCCATCAGCGCCAGGCCGAGGGCATAGATCACCGCGCCGCCCGCGAGGACGTGATTGGTGCCATATTTGTCGGCGAGCCCGCCGGCGAACGGCTGCGCCGCGCCCCACAGCAGGTTCTGCACCGCCAGCGCCAGCGCGAAGACTTCGCGGCCCCAATCATTGGCCTGCGAGATCGGCGTGAGGAACAGGCCGAGCGCCGAGCGGGGACCAAACCCGAGCATGGCGACCACGCAGCCGCAGATGATGATCACCACTGGCGTGCGCCAGTTCAACGTGGAGGACGTGCTCGATGCGGTCATGGTGCGCCCTGCGGTTGCAGCGCGCACGATATAGGCGGTTTGGCCGGCAGGCGATAACGAATAATGGTGATGGAAGCCATCTCCGCGGCGCATGAGCCGCGCACGGCAGGGCCGCAGGTACTTGGAAACGCTAGCCTTTCCGGCCCGCCTCCAGCCGCTCCGCCTCCTCGCGGGTCAAGACGGCGTCGCCCCACGCCGGCATCTCGGCGCCGTCGCCCCACAGCCGCGGCCGATAGAAGGTGTGGACGCCGAGCTTGAGGATGCGCCGCATCTCGCCGATCCAGCTCGGGCGCACCCAATAGGCATGGTAGTGCGTCGAGCGCGCCACCTCCGGCACCCATAGCTTGCCGTCGAGCGTGTCGCGCGCGATCCGTTTGGCGATTTCCCAGGCGTCCGGCTCGGTGACGACATCGGGGATGCCGTCGCAGGCGAAGGTGAACTGGCAGGCGAGATGGCGGTGCGCGTTCTGATAGACCACGCCGCACACGTCGGACGGATAGAAGCCGGAGAACACGCGGTTGAGTACCACCTGCGCCACCGCCATCTGGCCGCGCACCGGCTCGCCGCGCGCCTCGAAATAGACCGCGTTGGCGAGGCATTTTTCCGCCTTGGCGCGCGCCTTGGTGTCGGGCTGAAGGCCGAGCCGCTCCGCCGGCGTTCGCGGGCGATGGCCGGCGCCGGTCACCTCGCCTTTGACCGCGACGCTGATGCCGCCCTTGTCAGCGTCGGTTGCGGCGTCCGGCGCGAGCGCGGACAGCTTGATATCGGGATCGGGTGCGGGCGCGACCACGACCGGCTCCTCGCCCGGCGACCACGGGATGATCGACTGCACGCTCGCGGTCGGGTCGATGCCGAACAGCATCTTCGTCGTGTCGTCCGCCGCGGCGGACCCGGCCCGCGCAGCGAGATGGGGCGGCGGCAGATCCTTGTACGGCAACTCGACGGTATCGACGGTCTCCGGCGTGGCGAACTCGTAGTCCGGGAACGGCTCCGGCAGCCGGTCGGCCGTCTGCGGCTCGGCGCGCGCCGGCCGCTCGCGCGGAACCAGCGCGTCGCCCTTCCTGGCGCGGTTGATCTTGGGAAAGCTC
>Ga0180222_1002544_pt1 | contig 14356 bp, 15 predicted proteins | sample eDN5th37CKraftOP_FD_151336 | JGI IMG/M metagenome (GOLD analysis project Ga0180222, IMG submission 151336) | Enriched Organic Plus compost microbial communities from Emeryville, California, USA - eDNA 5th pass 37_C Kraft OP (version 2) (version 2) ... | reverse complement strand
CTATGCCTTCATCCTTCCCGGTCCAGCCCTGCTGCGCCGTCAACGGCGTCATGCGCATGCAGCCGAGGCCGATCGCGGACAGTTCCGGCCCGTCGGCACCCAGTTTCCTCATCTTCATCGTCATTCTCCTCGCTGGGCGCAGGCGCGCGTCGCCGCTCCGGCCCGCGAAGGCCGGTCCGGCGCGGTCGGCGCTGCCCTGTCGCTGGTCGCTTAGGGTTCAGGCGCCCGCGAAGGCGTCCTGCTCCGCGACTTCATAATTGTGGACGAAATCCTGCGGCACGTCCGGGCCCCAGCTGGCGAGGCTGTCCTCCAGATCGTAATTGGTCGGCGTCCACAGCGCATAGTCGTCGATATAGTCGATGTCGGAATAATATTCGAACCAGCTGCCCCACGGGTCCTGAATATAGTGGAAGAAGTTGGAGCCGATGGTGTGGCGGCCGAAGCCCCAGTCGCCGCGCCCGGCCTTCCTGAGCAGCGCGCGGCCGCCCCGGCCCACCTCGTCGGGGTCGGCGACCTGAAAGCTCGCATGGTGGAAGCCGATGCCCGGCGACTTGGCGAAGGCGATCACATGATGGTCGCTGTTCCTGCGCGCGCAGGTGAAGGCGATGATGTCCTGCGACCGGTCGGCCAGCCCCATGCCCAGCGCGCCGGTGACGAATTCGACGCTTTTCGGCACGTCCGGGCTGAACAGCAGCACATGGCCGAGCCGAAGCGGCCTGGCGGGCGGATAGACCTTGCCGGGCAGGATCGCCGAGCGGCGCGTGCGCACCACCCGGCCCGGTTCGTTGATCGCGAACGCGGCCGCCGCCGGGGCCAGCTCCGGATCAGGCGCCCGCTCGATCAGGTGGAAGAGCATGCCGTGCGGATCGCGCACCCACAGGCCGCCGCTCAGGCCCCCGCTCAGGCCCCCGCTCAGGCCCTCGCCGGAAAAGCCCTCCGGCGCGGGCACCACCTGCCCGCCATGGCCGGGAACCTGCGCGGCGATGGCGTCCAGCGCCTCGGCCCGCAGCGTCACATGGTGGAGCCGCTTGCGCCGATGGCCGCCCAGCAGCGTGATCGACGGGCGGTCCTGCCCGTCGCAGCGCAGCCGGGCAACGCTGCCGTCCACCTCCGCCAGCAGGCCCGCATCGGTGTAGAAGCGGATGCCCGGCTCGATATCCGGCACCTCCAGCGTGACCGACAATACGCCCAGAACGGCCATGGCGCTTCCTTCCCTCTTCAGGCTTTCGCGACGACGCGGTTTTCGATCGCGCCGATGCCGTCGATCTCGCAGCGCACGACATCGCCGGGTTGCAGGAACTGCTGCGGCTCCATGCCGACGCCGACGCCCTCCGGCGTGCCGGTCGCGATCAGGTCGCCCGGATCGAGCGTGAAGGCGGTGGAGAGATAGGCGATCTGCTGCCGCAGCGAGTGGATCATGTTCGAGGTGTTGTTGGACTGGCGCACCTCGCCATTGACGATGCAGCGCAGGTCGAGCGCCTGCGGATCCGGCACTTCGTCCGCCGTGACGATCCACGGGCCGATGGGGCCGTGGGTGTCGAACGACTTGCCCATGGTGAAGGTGGACGAATGGAACTGCCAGTCGCGCGCCGATACGTCGTTGGCGACCAGATAGCCGAACACATGGTCGAGCGCGTCGCCTTCCGAAACCTTTTTCGCCGTCTTGCCGATCACCGCGCCGAGCTCGACCTCATAGTCCAGCTTTTCGGTGACGCCGGGGTCGATATCGTCATAGGGGCCGGATATGCAGCTGGTCTGCTTGTTGAACCAGACCTGATGGGCGGAGCGCGCGACGCCCAGCCGGTCGGCTTCCTCCAGATGCTTGCCGTAGTTCATGCCGATCGCCAGATATTTGCCCGGCCGCTCGATCGGCGCGAGCAATTCCACGTCGGCCAGCGCGAGCCCGCCCTGCGCGGTGGCGGCATGGTCGCGGATCTTCGCCAGCGCGGCCTCGCCGCCGGTGATGATGTCCAGCATCGTCGTGAAGCCGAGCCCGTCCAGCGGGATGACGCGGTCGCCCTCGACCACGCCCAGCGCGATGGAATTGCCTTGCTTGAACCTCGCCAGCTTCATGTATCGTTCCTTTATTTCTTCAAAGCACGGACCCCGCGTGGCCGCAGGGCTCTGCAGGTCTATCAGGCGGCGGCCAGCCATTCCAGTTCGCCGGCGCGCAGCTGCGATACCATTTCCGGCCGATCGATACCGGGAAGGTCATCGGTCACGGCAATGCCCAGATTGGCGAGATTGGCCGAGGTGTAGCGATAGCTGTCGCGATAGGCGGCGAGTTGCGCCTCGTCGAAAACGGGCTGCCTGTTGGGGTTGCGTCCGTGAATCTCGTCCTTCATGTAGAGGCAGCGCAGCCCGGCGATCAGCCAGCGGTCGCCGTCGCGCTGCGCCCGCCAGAACAGGCGGACGAAGCCTTCGAAGCTGATCTCCACCCCGTTCATCATCGAAAAGCTGCGCAGGATGCACGGCGTTTCGGATATCGCGCGATCCTTGCGGACATTGACGACCGGCGGGGTCATGATGTGGAAGTTGACCGACCCTTCGCGCACCGCCTTCCGGCTCTGCGCGACGAACTCGGCCCCGCTGCCACGAAACCACGACACCTCGACCACCGAGTCCGGATGATAGCAGGCCGCCATCTCGTCCCACTGGCGGTTGTCGCGGGCCAGCCGTTCGCGCAGGATGATATCCGCCACGTCGATCCGGTCAAAACGTTCCTGCTCGTGCATCAGTGCGTTACTCCTGTTCTGTATTCCTGTCGGGGCTGTCAGCCGGCCGTCATCGTCAGCACCGCCTTGATGACGCGGCCTTCCAGCGACGCGGCGCGGGCCTCGTTGATCTGGTCGAAGGTGAAGGACGACACCAGCTTTTCGATCGGCAGGCGACCCTTGCGGTACAGCTCGATCAGCCGGGGAATGGCCGTGCGCGGATTGGCGTCGCCCTGATTGGTGCCGACGATATGCAGGCCGCGCGCGACCACGTCGGTCACGTCGAAGCTCGCCCGCTCGCCCATCGCCGGGACGCCGATGACGACGCAGGTGCCGGTCGAGGCCAGCGCGGCGATGGCGGATTCGAGAGCGCCCCGGTTGCCGCTCGTCTCGATCGCGCCGTTGAGGCCGGCGCCGCCGGTCAGCCGCGCGATTTCGGCGGCGACATCCTGCCTGCTCGCGTCGATCACATCGGTGGCGCCCAGTTCCAGCGCGGAGGCGAGGCGTTGCGGATGCACGTCCACCGCGATGATCTGCGCCGCGCCGGTCAGCGCGAGGCCCATCAGCGCGGACATGCCGACCGCGCCCGCGCCGAACACCGCGACCCTGTCGCCATTGGCCGGGCGCAGCACGTCGGTCGCCGCGCACACCCCGGTCTGGATGCCGCAGCCGAGCGGCGCGAGGATGGTCGCCGGAATATCCTCCGGCACCGGGATCACCCCGCGCGCGGCGGTCGCGACATGGCGCGAGAAGGAGGACTGGCCGAAGAAATGGCTGTGGAGCGGTCGGCCTTCGCAGCACAGGCTGCTCGACCCGTCGCTGCGTCCGCCGCCGACCAGGTTGAGCACCGGCCATTCCCGGCAATAGCTCGGCCTGGCGTCGATGCAGGCAGGGCAATGGCCGCAGGAGGTGAAGGAGATGACGACCCGCTGGCCTATCTCCACATCGGTCACGCCCGCGCCCCTGTCCACCACATGGCCGACGCCCTCATGGCCGAGCACGCCGGGCAGCGGGAAGGGGATGCTGCCCGATTGCGCGGAGAGGTCCGCATGGCACATGCCGCAGGCTTCCAGTTCGACGACCACCTCGTCGGGCCGGGGCGCGGCGAGGGTGACGGTCCGGAGGACGAAGGGTTCGTTGGGCGCGGCCACGACCGCCGCCTGCGTTTCCCGCGCGCCGGGTTCTTCAGTGAGCATGGGGAATGAAGTCCTGCGTGATCTGCTTATATTCGAGGAATTCCTCGATCGAGGCGAGGCCGCCGAGACGGCCGGAGCCGCTGGCCTTGAAGCCGCCCTCCTCGAACTCCACCGCCAGATTGGCCCAGCTGTTGATCGAGATCAGCCCCGCGTGCAGGCGGCGGGCGACGCGGATCGGCCGGTCGACGTCGCGGCTCCACACGCAGGCGGACAGGCCGTATTCGCTGTCGTTGGCGAGCGCGATCGCTTCCTCCTCGGTATCGAACAGCTGAAGCGTCTGCACCGGGCCGAAAGTCTCGTCGCGGACGATGGAAAGGCCGGTGCCGTCCACCTCCAGCAGGCAGGGCAGGTAGAAGGCGCCCCCGGCCAGCGCCGGATCGTCCGGGCGCCCGCCGCGCACGATCGGTTTCGCGCCCGCCGCGATCGCCGCCTCGACCAGCGCATCGACGCGGTCCACCGCCGCCTTGTCGATCAGCGGGCCCATATGGCTCTGCGGGTCGGCGGCGGGGCCTGCCCGCACCGCGCGGAAGCGCTCGGCCAGCTTCGCGCGCAACGCGTCGGCGACGCCGCGCTGCACATAGATGCGGCTGCCGGTCATGCAGAACTGCCCGGCGAAGACGGTGCAGGATTTTTCCAGCACCGGCAGCACGGCGGAAAGGTCCGCGTCGTCGAAGATGAGGTGCGGCGTCTTGCCGCCCAGTTCGAGGCCGACCCGCTTCAGATGATCGGCGGCAGCGCGGGCGATGGCGCGCCCGGTCGCGGTGCTGCCGGTGAAGCTGATCGCGGGCACATGCGGCGAATCGACCAGCAGCTTCGCCCCGTCCGCGCCGGATTCGACGAAGATGTTGACGACGCCCTTGGGTATGTCCGCCACCGAGCCGACGATCTCGGCGATGAGCGCGGCGCTCTGCGCCGCCTGATGGGGCAGCTTGACCACCGCCGTGCACCCCGCCGCCAGCGCGGGCGCGAGCGCGCGGATGGTGAGATAGGCGGGCGAGTTCCACGGGATGATGAGGCCCGCTACGCCGACCGGCTCGCGGATCGACATCGACTGCTGGCCCGGCCGCGTCTCCATCACCCGGCCGAAATTATGCATGGCGAGGCCCGCTGCGAAGCGCAGCGCGCGCGGGATGAGCGAGGCCTCGAACGTCGCCTCGCCGCGCACCTTGCCGTTCTCGCGGCAGAGCGTGTCGATGACCTCCCGCAACCGCGCGTCATAGGCGTCGGCGAGATGGGAAAGGGCGGTCGCGCGCAGATAGTTGTCGTTGCGCCACGCGCTGGTCTCGAAGGTTTCGCGCGCCACGTCGATCGCGCGCTGCACGGTGGCGACGCTCGCCTCGCAATAGCGGCCGATGACCTCGCCCGTCGCCGGGTCGGTGCTGTCGCGCCATTCGCCGCCATGCACCCATTCCCCGGCGATCCACTGTCCCACGTCCCGCAAAGCCGTCATCCCGCATCCTCTCTGGCTGCCGCCGGGCTGCTTTCCCCGGCCGGTGAATCATCATTTTTCTGCATTGTCGCCGGATGGCCGGCCCAGTCATATTTGCAAACGCAAATGTCGTCAATTCGGCATCGGCAAAAGCCGGATCACGCCGCCGCCTCCAGCGGGGCGCAGCGGCCGTAGGAGCCGTTGCCGTAGAGGAGAGGGCGGATGTCCTCGCTCACCAGCGTCGATTCCACCTCGCCGATGAAGATGGAATGCGAGCCATATTGGATCGCGTCCTGCTTGCGGCAGAAGATGCTGGACTGCGCGTCGGCGATATAGGGCAGGCCATGCTCATCCTCCGCCCAGCTGCCGTGCAGGAACCGCTCCTCCGGCGCGAGCTTGCCGGAAAAGACGTTGGACAGCGCGACCTGCTCTTCCCGCAGCAGGTTGACGCAGAAGCGGTCCGTCTCCGCCAGCAGGTCGTGCAGCGAGCCGGAGCGGTTGACGCAGACGAGCAGCGAAGGCGGATCCATCGACAGCGAGGTGACGGCGGTGGCGGTTATGCCATGGCGCCGTCCCTGCCCGCTGGTGGAGATGATCGTGACGGTGGCGGCGAGTCGGCGCATGGCGTCACGAAAAGAGGCTTCCTGTTGATACATCATGGCGTATAATCCTCATCCGTTACATCAATTATTATTTGCAAATGCAAACCATGTCAATGTCCTTCCTTTCCCGCCTTGCGGCCTTCTTCAGGAGCCTTGTTTCGATGAGAGTTGATCCATGTACGCGTTGAACGAATCGCTGGCCTTCCTCCTCAATCGCGCGGGCGTCGCGGTCGCCAGCGCGTTTACGCAGGAACTCAAGGATTGCCGGCTGACCCTGCCGATGTGGCGGGTGCTGGCGGCGCTCTGGGGGACCGGCGAGCAGACGCTGAGCGGCCTTTCCGAGGTGATAAGCGTGGAGGTTTCCACCCTTTCCCGGCAGGTCAGCACGCTGGTGGAGCGGGAACTGGTCTATCGCCAGCAGTCCGGCGTCAACTGGCGCTCGGTCAATATCAGCCTCACCCCGGCGGGGCGCGCGCTGGTCGAGCGGATCCTGCCCTCGGTCACGCGGCATGAGGCGGCGGCGCTCGACGGCATCAGCCCGGCCGACGTGCGCAGGCTGAAGACGTTGCTCAACAAGATCTACACCAACCTCATCTCGCTGGACCAGGTCCACCCGCTGGATACGCAGGACGGCGACCGGAATCAGATTACGACTTGACTCATTTGCCAATGCAACTGATAACCGATTCATCGAAATGCTCGATGGAGAGGAATGATCGGCATGAGCAATGCAGCGAGGATCGTCGAAAGCGACCCTGTTTCCGGGCTATTCGCGGCGGCGGAAGATTTTGGCCGGCTCGCCCGTGAGCAGGCGTTGCGGATCGAGACGGATCGTCGCGTGCCGCAGGAACTGATCGAGCAATTCCGCGAGGCGGGGCTGTACCGGGTGCTGCAACCCCGGCTGTTCGGCGGCTATGAGGCCGGGTTCGAAGCCTTCGCCGGCATCGTGTCGCGCATCGCGCGGGGGGATGGGTCCGCCGGCTGGGTGTTCAGCGTGTGCGCCGTCCACCAATGGCTGATCGGCCTGTTTCCGGAGGAAGCGCAGGCGGATGTGTGGGGGAACAAGCGCGATGCGTTCGCGGCCGGATCCTATGCGCCGTCGGGCAAGGCGGTCGCCGTCGACGGCGGCTACCGGATGACGGGCGCATGGGGCTTCGCTTCGGGTTGCGACACGTCCGACTGGCTGCTGCTCGGCTCGATCTTCCCGTCCGACAAGGCGGGGGAGCCGCCCTTCGCGGGCTTTTTCCTGGTGCCGGCCAGCGATTACCGGATCGATCCCGACAGCTGGCAGGTGGCCGGGCTGGCGGGCACGGGCAGCCGCACCGTCTATCTGGACGATGTGTTCGTGCCCGCACATCGGGTGCTGAGCTTCGCCGCGGGCACGTCAGGCGTGGCGCCGGGCGTGGCGGTCAACAGCAATCCGCTCTACCGCATCCCGTTCATGGCCTGCGTGCCCACCTGCCTCGTCGCGCCGACGCTCGGCATGGCGGAAGGGGCGTTCGACCTCTATCTGGAGGCGACCGGCAACCGCTCGACGCGCGGCGCGGTCGCCGGGGGCAACAGCCGGATGATCGAGTTCGCGACGATCCAGATGCGCGTGGCCGAGGCCGCCGCCAGCATCGACGCGGCGCGCACCATCCTGATGCGCGACATCGCGGAGACGCAGGGCATCGCGGCATCCGGGCAGGACATCAGCCTCGACGTCCGCCTGCGCAACCGGCGCACCCATGCCTTCGCGGTCAGGCTGCTGGTGCAGGCGGTCGACGCGCTGTTCTATGGTTCGGGCGGCAATGCGCTCGATCTCAACCGCCCGCTCCAGCGCTTCTGGCGCGACATTCACGCGGCGGGCGTCCACATCAGCACCAACTGGGACGCGGTTTCGACCATGTACGGGCAGCATGTCCTCGGGCTGGAGCCGAAGGGGCAATATTGAGAGGGCGCCTGTCGAGGCCCCCATTTTGACGGGCGCCGTCGCGCGCTTCGTTTCCGGCTTTTTCCGGCGCGGGCAAACCGCCGCCATCAGGAGGGATCATGCAAGGCAAAATCGCCCTTGAGGAACATTTCGCGCTTCCAGAAACGCTGGAGGATTCCAGGGGGTTCTTCCCCGACACCATCTGGGACGAGCTGCGCGCCCGCCTGCTCGACATTCAGGACCGGCGCCTGCGGGAGATGGACGAGAACGGCATCGAGTTGATGATCCTATCGCTCAACGCCCCGACCATTCAGGCGATAGCCGACCCCGCCGCCGCGCGGGAACTGGCGCGGCGCGCCAACGATTATCTGGCCGAAGAGGTCGCGAAAAGGCCGGACCGGTTCCGCGGCTTCGCGGCGTTGCCCTTGCAGGACCCCGCCTTCGCCGCCGAGGAGATGGAGCGCTGCGTGCGCGACCTGGGCTTTGTCGGCGCGCTGGTGAACGGGTTCAGCCAGGTCGGCGACGAGGCGACCGTCACCTATTATGACGAGGCGGAATACCGGCCCTTCTGGCGGACGGTCGAGGCGCTCGGCGTGCCTTTCTACCTGCATCCTCGCAATCCGCTGCTGCCCCATGCGCGCATCTTCCAGGGGCATGAATGGCTGATGGGGCCGACCTGGGCCTTCGGGCAGGAAACGGCGGTGCATGCGCTGCGGCTGATCGGCTCCGGCCTGTTCGACGACTGCCCGAAGCTGCAATTCATCCTCGGCCATATGGGCGAGGGCCTGCCGTTCAGCATGTGGCGCATCGACAACCGCAACCGCTGGATGGACCTGCCCCCGACCTACAGGGCGCGGAGGCTGATCGGCGACTATTTCCGCGAGAATTTCCACCTGACGACCTCCGGCAATTTCCGTACCCCGGCGCTGGCCGACGCAATCGCGGAAATCGGCGCGGACCGCATCATGTTCTCGACCGACTGGCCGTTCGAAAATGTCGATCACGCCGCGAACTGGTTCGACGCCGCCGAGATATCCGGCGCCGACAGGCGGAAGATCGGGCGGGATAATGCCCGCGCGCTGTTCGGGATCGAATAAGCGAAGGCAAGGCTTGCGTTGCCCTGCATTCGCTCATACATTTGAATTTGCAAATGGATAGGGCGGGCCTGAAAACCGCCCTGTAAGGAGAGTATCATGCCGACTCTGGAAACGGCTTCGGAACAGACGTCCGATGCCGCCGTGTCGCCGGTCAAGCTGGCGCATATCGTCCTTCGCACCGCCAGGTTCGAAGAACTGGTGAACTGGTACAAGGCGGTGCTCAACGCCAGGGTCGTCTATGACGACGGCGGCCTCGCCTTCCTGTGCTATGACGACGAGCATCACCGGGTCGCGGTGATCAATGTGCCGGGCGTGGGCCCGCAGCCCGAAGGCATAGCGGGCGTGCACCATTTCGCCTTCACCTATGCGGGCCTCGGCGATCTGCTGAAAAACTATATGCGGCTGAAGGATCTCGGCATCCTGCCGGTCTGGTCCGTCAATCACGGGCCGACGACCTCCATGTACTATGCCGACCCCGACCAGAACCAGGTCGAATTGCAGGTCGACAATTACGATACTGTGGAAGAGGCCGGGGAATTCATGTTCACGCCCGCCTTCAACACCAATCCCATCGGCGTCGATTTCGACCCGGAGGAATTGTACCGCCGGTATCAGGCCGGCGAGGACGAAAGGGCGCTCAAGATGCGCCCCGCCAGCGGGCCGCGCGGGGTGGACGGCATCCGGTTGCGCTGAGCGGCCGCCGCGCCGCGCGCGGATGGATGATACCATGTTCGCACCCTCCCGGCCGGGACGGTGCAGATCGATCGGGGAGAAGAAGGACGATGTATATCCGCGCGGCATATTGGCTGGGCAAGCCGAAGCAGGGGCAGGAGGAAAGCTTCCGCGAGATTATTTCCGGTGAACTGGTGCCGACCATGCGCGGCTTTCCCGGCGTCAGCGGCGTCAAAATCCTGTGGCCGGAACAGCATGAGGACGGCGCCCCGCCGGTCTATTGCCAGGTTCTGGTCGAATTCGCCGACGAGGCGGGCCGCACGGCGATGATGACCTCGCCGGAACGCACGGCGCTGCGCCCGCGCGTGCTGGACGCGGCGGGCCTGTTCGACGGCGTGCTGGCCCATATCGATTTCGAGGTGAAGTGACGATGACCGTGATCGACCGGACCGCGCTCGACAGGCTGTTCTACGAAGCCCGCTCCCAGAATGGCTGGCAGGCGGGCGAGGTCGGCGACGACCAGCTGAAGGCCGCCTATGAAATCGCCAAATGGGGTCCGACCTCGATGAACACCCAGCCGATGCGGCTGCTGTTCCTGCGCTCGGCAGAGGCGAAGGAGAGGCTGCGCCCCGCCATGTCGCCCGGCAATGTCGACAAGGTGATGACCGCGCCGGTCGTCGCGCTGATCGCCTTCGACGAGGCCTTTTACGAGCAGCTGCCCAAGGTGTTCCCGCACAACCCCGACGCGCGGGCCGTGTTCGCGGGCAACGAACCGCTGATCAAGGGCACCGCGTTCCGCAACGGCACGTTGCAGGCGGCCTATTTCCTGCTCGCGCTGCGCGCGGTCGGCCTCGACGCGGGGCCGATGTCGGGCTTCGACCCGGCGAAGGTGCAGGAGGAATTCTTCGCGGGCACGACGCTGCGGATCAACTTCATCTGCGGCATCGGCCATGGCGACCCGGACAAGGTCTACAACCGGTCGCCGCGGCTGGATTTCGAGGAAGTGGCCAGCTTCCTCTAGGGGCGCGGCGGCAAGAAGGACAGGCATATGGCGCAACAGGATCTGCAAGACCGCACCGCGATCGACACCCTCATCCAGTTCGAGCGCACCGCGCGCGACACCGGGCAATGGGATGTGATGGCGCAATGCTATCATCCCGATTCCCTCGTCGAGGTGTCGTGGTTTCAGGGCTCCGGCAAGGAATTCGCGGAGCGCAGCAGCCAGATCGCCGGCGGCAAGGTCTATACCTTCCACCAGATGAGCCCCGCCGCCGTGACGGTGCGGGGCGACCGGGCGCTGGCGGAAACCGGATGCTGCATCCACGCGCTCAGCGATCTGGACGGGGTGGAGATCGACCTTACCAGCCACACCCGGCTGCTCTGGCGTGTGGTGCGGGAAGGGGGCGAATGGCTGCTCTTCGGCATGCGGGCCTATTATATCAGCGACACGATCGTGCCCATCAATCCCGGCCAGCCGCTGGTGATCGATCAGGATATGTTCGGCGGCATGCGCAAATCCTATCGCTGCATCGCCTATTCGATGGCGCGGGCGGGCTTCGCGGTGCGGGACGACCTGCCCGGCATCGACCGGCCGGAAACGGTGGCGGCGCTGCGGGTGCAGGAACAACAATGGCTGGCCGAGGGCTGAAGCCTGTCAGGAGAATGGATATGAGCACTCCAGCGCGGCTGGCATCCGGCCAGGAGGACGAACTGTTCCGCAAGCTGACGGTCGGCACGCTCGATTGCGTCGCGCTGAGCGACGGCTATGTCGAAGGCCCCCTCAGCATAGCGGCGCCCGAAATCGCCGAGGACGAGCTGAAGGGCTTCCTTGCCGACCATGGCCAGAACACCGATCGGAACCGCACGACCATCACCTGCCTGCTGGTCCGCGACTATCGCGGCGAGGACGTGCTGGTCGATTCCGGCATCGGCACGCTGCCCGGTCCGGACAGCCTGCCCATCGCGACGGCGGGCCGCCTGCCCAGGGCGCTGGCCGCCGCCGGGATCGATCCGGCGTCGATCAGGACGATCCTCATCTCCCACATCCATCCCGACCATATCGGCGGGCTGTTCGATGACGACGACCGGCCGCTGTTTCCCAATGCCCGCTATCATGTCAGCCAGGAAGAGGTCGATTTCTGGGGGCGGGAGCCCGACCTCAGCGGCACGCTGATGCCGCCGCCGATGCGGGTGGAAACCATATGGGCGGCCCAGCGCTTCCTCGCTCTCGGCAAGGACCGGCTGGTGATCTTCCGCGCTGGGGAAGAGGCGATGCCGGGGGTGGGGACCATATTGCTCGACGGGCATACGCCGGGGCAGGTGGGCTTCCTGTTCGACGCGGGCGACGACAAGCTGTTCTACACCGCCGATGCCGCGGGCAATCGCTATATCTCGGTCGAGCGCCCGGACTGGCGCTTCTCGTTCGATACCGATGCGCCGCTGGCGATCGCCACGCGCAAGCGGCTGATCGATCTGGCGATCGAGACCGGCTGGTCGATGTTCACGCCCCATTTCACCTGGCCCGCGCTGGGCCGGATGACGCGGCAGGACGGTCTGGCGGTCTGGCGGCCGAGCTGAGCCGCCATGGCCGCGTCCGACATGGGGGAGGGACGGCGCGAGGCTATCAAGGGCGCGATGGCCGCATCCCTGCTGGCGCTGCTGCCGGAGCAGGCCGGCGGGACGGTTTCAGCAGGAGGAGCAGGCAGAATGGCGTCATCGGATCAGGATATTTTCAGCCGCCTGAAGGACCCCGCCGGGGTGCTCGACCGCTATGCGGTCAGCGAGGTGCTGATGCGCGAGCGGCTGGCGCGCGAAATCGGTGATTTCGACGAGGAGGACGCCTGCTTCCTGCCCGATGCGACGGTCGAGGTGTCGTGGTTCAAGGGCAGCGCCGCCGATTTCGTCGATGCCGGGCGCAAGGCTGCGGCGGCGGGCCGCCGCGCGGCGGTCTATTTCGATTCGATGAGCCCCGCCGTGGCGAAGGTGAACGGCGACCGCGCGATCGCGGACGCGTCCTGCGCGGTCCACAGCTTCCTGCCGCTCGGCGGCGTCGAGGCGGCAATGACGAGCTATACACGGCTGCTCTACCGGGTGCGGCGGGTCGATGGCGAATGGCGCATCGCCGCGCTGCGCGGCATCTACATCCGTGATGAGCTGCAAGCGTGCAACCCGGTGCAGATACCGGAGATAGACGAACGGAAGCTGAACGGCTTCCGCCCGTCCTACCGCCATCTGAGCTACATTCTCGAAGCGCAGGGGCGCCCGCTGCGGGACGACCTGCCCGGCGTCGACCGGCCCGAAACGGCGGCGGCGCTGCGCGTGGCCGACCGCGACTGGCTGGCTGGCGGCGCGGGCTGACGGCTTTCCGCCGCCGCGCCCCGGCCGGGCTTCCGTCCGGCCGCACGCTTTATCACTTGCAACTGCAAACAAGGCGGCATAGGATCGGCGCGGAAACGAAAAAGGCGAGGAGAGACGAGGGTGACGGATTCTGTCTGGAAGGATGAAGGGGATCAGGGCGCGGCCGGTTCCGGCGAGCGGGATCCCCGGCCTGCGCTGCTCACCTCGCCGATGAGCCTCGCGCAGAAGATCGGCATCGCGATGACGCTGCTGATCACCGCCGCCGACGGCTTCGATATCCTCGCCGCCAGCTTCGCGGCGCCGGGCATCATGGCGGAATGGAAGGTCACGCACGCGACCATCGGCATCATTCTGGCGATGAACCTCGTCGGCATGGGGCTGGGCGCGCTGCTCATCTCGCCGCTGGCCGACCGGATCGGGCGGCGGCGCACCATCCTGCCCTGCCTGCTGCTGGTTTCCGCCGCGATGCTGCTGTCCTGCCTGACCACCGGGCCGGTGGAACTGGCTGCGCTGCGTCTGGTGACCGGCCTCGGCATCGGCGGCATGGCGGCGCCGACGCTGTCGCTGGCGACCGAATATGCGAACCTCAAGAGCCGTCCGCTCGCGGCGGCGGTGATATCGATCGGCATGCCGCTGGGCGGCATGTTCGGCGGGGCGACCGCATCCTGGCTGCTGCAAAGCCACGACTGGCGCGCGGTGTTCATCGCCGCCGGGTTCATCACCCTGTCCCTCGGCGTCGCGGCGACGGCGCTGCTGCCGGAATCGGTGGACTATCTGATGAGCCGGGGCGGTGAGCGCAACCTCGCCGCGCTCAATCGGGTGCTGCGCCGCTTCGGCCAGCCGCCGCTCAGCCACCTGCCCGCCAGCGCGGCGCGCGAGGCCGCCGACGGCGGCCGGCAGGGCAAGCGCAGCGGCGGCCCCGCGATCTTCGCGCGCGGGCTGCGCGCGACGACGATCGCGATGATCGTCATCAACTTCACCCAGATGATGACGATCTTCTATTTCATGAGCTGGCTGCCGCAGATGGTCGCGGACATGAAATTCTCCGGCGCCGATGCGGCGGGGGTCAGCATCTATCAGAACATGTTCGGCATCGTCGGCGCGGTCGGGGTCGGCCTGCTGGGGCGGCGGCTGCCGATCGTGCCGCTGGCGCTGGCGATGATGGCGGGCACGGCGTTCGCGATCATCCTCTTCACGCTGCTGCCCGCCAACCTCGTGCTGCTGAAGGTGGGCGCGGGCTTCGAGGGGCTGATGGCGCTGGGCTGCTCGGCGGCGATCTATGGGGTGATGGCGCGGGCCTTCCCGACCGCCAACCGCTCGACCGGCATCGGCATCGCCTATGCCTTCGGTAGATTGGGCAGCGTGGCGGCGGCGGTG
>Ga0180222_1002542_pt1 | contig 14363 bp, 13 predicted proteins | sample eDN5th37CKraftOP_FD_151336 | JGI IMG/M metagenome (GOLD analysis project Ga0180222, IMG submission 151336) | Enriched Organic Plus compost microbial communities from Emeryville, California, USA - eDNA 5th pass 37_C Kraft OP (version 2) (version 2) ... | reverse complement strand
CCGGATCCTCGCCCACCAGCACCACCGCCAGGCCCGGCACCACCCCGTGCGCGGCCTGCAGCCGCCCCACATGCCCGGCAACCCGCGCCCGAACCCCGGCCGCAAAAGCCTTGCCGTCGATGATCGCGCCGCCATTCCTTGCAGCCATGTTCATGTCCTTTCTCCCTTCAGGCGCCCGGCGGTTTCCCCGAGCGCATGCCAGAGCGCGCCGGCCAGGGACCGCATGCCGATCACCGCCAGCCGATCCTCGGCCCGGCGGATCAGGAAGACGCTCATGTGATGCAGGCCGGTGCGCGTGGCCGAGCCCGGCCCGAAGGCTGCGGCGTCGATGTTCACCAGCTTTTCCAGCAGCGCCCGGATCGGGGCACCGCCGCGATCCGAGGCGATCTCGAACGCGGTCCAGCCGTCGCTCTGCTCGGTGACCGAGCAGCCCGGCGCCTCGGCCGCCAGCGTGGCGGCGAAATCCTCGGCGGCGCGCTCCTCGGCCTCGATCATCCATTGGCCGGGGCCGGTCCAGAAGGCGGCGACACCCTGCCCCGCCTGCCAGGCGCCCGGCCCCGGCAGCGCCAGGCCCAGCGGCGCGGGCTGCGCGGCATCCCGGCGCAGCGCCAGCGAGGCCAGCGCCAGGCCGGCATTCTCGGCGATGGTCAGGGCACCGAAGGCGTGCCGGGCGGGGGCGCGGGCGCCCAAAGCGGTAATCGGAACCAGATCAGTCACGCAGGCGCCCTCCTTCCGGGTCGACGAAATGCGGCGAGACGACGCGCAGGGCCACCTTCTGGCCTTGCAGCGGGTTGGCGGCGATCACCGTCTCGCCCATGCGGGCGCCGCCATTGGCCAGAAAGCCCAGCCCGATGCTCGACCCCACATGCGGCGAATGGCAGGCCGAGGTGATCCAGCCCTGGTCGGTCTCGGTCCGGTGCGGCGCGCCTTCGGCGAAAAGATGCATGCCGGCAAGGACCGTCTGCGCCGGATCGACGGGTTGCAGCCCGACCAGCACCCGGGTCTCGGCCGCCAGCCCCTCGCGCCGGGACATCACTGCACCGATGCCGTCCTTCTTGCTGCTGACCATGCGGCCCAGCCCCAGCATCTGCGCCGTGGTCTGGCCGTTCAGCTCGTTGCCGGCGGCATGGCCCTTTTCGATGCGCATCACGCCAAGCGCCTCGGTGCCGTAGGGGGTCGCGCCCAGATCGGCGCCCTGCTCCATCAGCCGCTCGACCAGCGCCTGGCCGTAGCGGGCTGGCACCGCGATCTCATAGGCCAGCTCGCCCGAGAAGCTGATGCGGAAGAGCCGCGCCTTGAGCCCGCCGCAGACCGTCAACCCGGCGCAGGCCATGAAGGGAAAGGCTTCGTTCGACAGGTCGAACCCGTCCACGATCCGCTCCAGCAGCCGGCGGGCATTGGGACCGGCCACGGCGATCTGCGCCCAGGCGTCGGTGGTCGAGATCAGCTGCACGTCCAGCTCGGGCCAGAGGCATTGCCGGGCGAATTCCATCTGCCGGTAGACCGGCCCCGCCTGGGCGGTGGTGGTGGTGACGACGTAATGATCCTCGGCCAGCCGCGCGCAGGTGCCGTCGTCCCAGGCCGTGCCGTCCTCGCGCAGCATCAGGCCATAGCGGACCATCCCGACCCGCAGGCTTTTCATGGCATTGGCATAGATCCGGTCGAGGAATTCGCCGGCATCCGCGCCCTGCACGTCCACCTTGCCCAGCGTGGTCACGTCGCAGATGCCGACGCCCTTGCGGGTGGCCAGCACCTCGCGGTCCACGGTCTGGCGCCAATGCGTCTCGCCCGGGCGGGGGAAATATTGCGCCCGCATCCAGGGGCCGACCTCGACGAAGACGGCACCCTGCGTGCGCGCCCATTCATGCGTGGGCGTCAGGCGGCGCGGCCGGAAATGCGGCCCCGTGTCGCCGCCGCCCAGCACCGAAAGCGACACGCCGCTATAGGGCGGGCGAAAGATCGTCGTGCCGGTTTCCGGGATCGGCTTGCCGGTCAGCTCCGACATGACCGCCAGGGCGGTGACGTTCGCGGTCTTGCCCTGGTCGGTGGCCATGCCCAGCGTGGTCCAGCGTTTCAGGTGCTCGACCGGGCGCATGTTTTCCTGATGCGCCAGCTTGATGTCCTTGACGGTCACGTCGTTCTGGAAATCGACCCAGGCGCGGCCCTTGCCCGGCACATGCCAGAGCGGGCGCAGACCGGCCGGCGCATCCTCGGCCGCCGGCAGCGCGGCGGGCCGGGCCTCGATGCCGAGCTGGGCCAGCGCCTCGGCCGCCGCTTCGGCACCCGAGCGCAAGGCGGCGGCGGTGCTGCCTTGCCCCTTGGCGGCGCCGGCGGCGATCAGGCCGCGCGGCCCGCCCTCGCCGGGGACGAAGGCTTGCAGCGCCTCGTCCCAGACCGGGCGGCCGCGGTGGTGCGAGGCCAGATGCACATTCGGGTTCCAGCCGCCCGCGACGCCGAGCGCGCCGCAATCCAGCCATTCCTTGCGGCCGTCGCTGTCGATCTGGACCCCGCGCAGCCCTAGACGGCCCCTGGCATCGCTGACCATGCCATGGACCAGCCGGTAATTGCCCTGCGCCCGCGCGTCGGGGCGGCTGTCGATCACTGCCGCGACCTCGACCCCCTTGGCGGCCAGATCCAGCGCGGTGCGGTGGCCGTCGTCGTTGTTGGTAAAGATCGCCACGCGCTTCGCCGGGCTGACCGCCCAGCGGTTGGCATAGGCGCGCATGGCGCCGGCCAGCATGATGCCGGGGCGGTCGTTGTTCCGGAACGGGATATGCCGCTCGATGGCGCCGGCGGCCAGCACGGCGCGGCGGGCGGTGATCCGCCAAAGCGTCTGGCGCACCTGCCGCCCGGGTTCGGGCAGGTGATCGGCGACCCGCTCGACCGCGCCATAGACGCCATGGTCGAAGGCACCGAACACCGTGGTGCGGCGCAGGATGCGGACATTGGGCAGCGCCGCCAGCTCGGCCTCGGCCCGCGCCACCCATTCGGTCGCCGGGGCGTCGTCCAGCGCGTGGGATTCCGCCAGCAGACGGCCGCCCAGGCGGAAATCCTCGTCGGCCAGGATGACCCGCGCCCCGGCCCGGCCGGCGGTCAGCGCCGCCGAAAGCCCCGCCGCGCCGCCGCCGATGACCAGCAGGTCGCAATGCAGGAAGCCCTTGTCATAGGCATCGGGATCGGGCTGCATCGACAGGCTGCCCAGGCCCGCCGCCCGGCGGATCGCCGGCTCGTAGAGCTTTTCCCAGAAGGCGCGCGGCCACATGAAGGTCTTGTAATAGAAGCCCGCCGCGAAGAAGGACGAGAACAGGTCGTTAACCGCCAGCAGGTCGAAGCCCAGCGGCCCGACATGGTTCTGGCTGGCGGCTTCCAGCCCGTCGTAAAGCTCGGCCACGGTGGCGCGGGTGTTCGGCTCCTTGCGGGCGCCGCTGCGCAGTTCCACCAGCGCATTCGGCTCCTCGGACCCGGCCGAGAAGACGCCGCGCGGCCGGTGATACTTGAAGCTGCGGCCCATCAGCCGCACGCCGTTGGCCAGCAGCGCCGAGGCCAGCGTGTCGCCGGGATGGCCGGAATAGCTCCGGCCGTCGAAGGTGAAGCGCAGGCTGCGGGCGCGGTCGATCAGCCCTCCGGTCAGGCGGGTCATGCGGCACCGCCTTTCAGCTTGACGTCGCGCGCCAGCTCGGCGCCCAGGATCTCGTGCGTGGTGGTGTCGCGGGTCACCACCAGCCAGGAGCGGTCGCCCTGCTCGTGGAACCACAGCTCGCGATGCACGCCGGCCGGGTTGTCGCGCAGATAGACGTATTCGGCAAAGGCGGCCTCGGCGCCCTCGGCCATGCCGTCGGGGCGGTTCAGCAGCGCGGCATCGCCCAGATAGGTGAATTCCTGTGCGTCGCGCAGGCCAAGAAGGGGATGGGGGATCAGCATGGCGGCCTCAATGCAGGTTCGGTTGGGCGCCCACGCCCTTTTCGTCGATGACATAGCCGCGCGCGAAACGGTCCAGGCGATAGGCGCTTGCAGTTTCGTGCGGGCGGCCGGTGGCCAGCAGATGGGCGAAGGCATAGCCGCTGGCGGGCGTCGCCTTGAAGCCGCCATAACACCAGCCGGCATTCAGATAGAGGCCCTCGACGGGCGTGCGGTCGATGATCGGGCTGCCGTCCATGGACATGTCCATGATCCCACCCCAGACCCGCAAGAGCCGCGCCCGGCCGATCATCGGCATCAGCGCCATGCCGCCCTCGGCCACGTCCTCGATCACCGGCAGGTTGCCGCGCTGCGCATAGGAATTGTAGCCGTCGATGTCGCCGCCGAAGACCAGGCCGCCCTTGTCGGACTGGCTGACATAGAAATGCCCGGCGCCGAAGGTGATGACCCCCGGGATGGTGGGCTTCAGCCCCTCGGAGACGAAGGCCTGCAGCACGTGGCTTTCGATCGGCAGCCGCATTCCCGCCATGGCCATGACCCGGCTGGACGAGCCCGCCACCGCCACGCCGACCTTGCCGGCCGCGATATAGCCGCGCGTCGTCTCGACCCCGCTGATGCGGCCGCCGTCGATGCGGAAGCCGGTGACCTCGCAATTCTGGATCAGGTCCACGCCGCGCATGTCGGCGCCGCGGGCATAGCCCCAGGCCACGCCGTCATGGCGCGCGGTCCCGGCCCGGCGCTGCAGCAGCCCGCCCTTGATCGGGAAGCGGGCATTGTCGAAGTTCAGGAAGGGCGCCATGGCCCGGACCTGCTCGCGGTCCAGCAGTTCGGCATCGGCACCGGCCAGCAGCATGGCATTGCCGCGCCGGCGGAAGGCATCGCGCTGCGCATCGGTATGGCACAGGTTCAGGATGCCGCGCTGGCTGACCATGGCGTTGAAGTTGAATTCCTGCTCCAGCCCCTCCCAGAGCTTCATCGAGAACTCGTAGAAAGGCTCATTGCCCGGCAGCAGGTAGTTCGAGCGGATGATCGTCGTGTTGCGCCCGATATTGCCCGAGCCCAGCCAGCTTTTCTCCAGCACGGCGATGCGCGCCCGGCCGAAGGTCTTGGCGAGGTAATAGGCCGTCGCCAGCCCATGCCCGCCGCCGCCGACGATGATGTAGTCATAGGCCGGCTGCGGTTCGGGATTGCGCCATAGCGGCTTCCATCCCTTGTGACCGGTCAGCGCCTCTCTGATGACCCGCAAGCCCGAGAAATGCATGGCGATAATCTCCTTCGTCGATTCGAATCTCGCACAGCCTGACCCGGCCGATGCGCCCGAAAGGGACATTGCCTTGCCTGTTCTGGACATGGATGGCAGGCTGGCGGCGAAAGCCCAAGGTCTGCCATGCGTCCCGATTCCCGCCCCCGCCGCTACGGCTTCCTGCTGCTGCCGGATTACGCGCTGATGTCCACCGCCTCGGCGGTCGAGCCGCTGCGCGCGGCGAACCTGCTGAGCGGCCGGCCGCTTTACGAATTGCAATTCGTCTCGACCGAGGGGGGCTTCATGCCCAGCTCGGTCGCGGGCGGGTTCGAGACCATCGCGCTGACTGAGGCCGACGAGACTCTGGACATCCTCTTCGTGGTGGCGGGGGGCGATCCGCTGGCGCAGCGCGATCCGCGGGTGCTGGCCTTCGTGCGCCGGCTGGCGCGGCGCGGGGTGGCGCTTGGCGGCATCTCGGGCGGGGCGGCGATCCTCGCGGCGGCCGGGGTGATGGCGGCGCGGCGCTTCACCATCCACTGGCAGCATCTCGACGCCATGCGCGAGACCTGGCCCGAGGCGCTGATTGAAAGGCGGCTGTTCGTCATCGACCGCGACCGCTTCACCTGCGCGGGCGGCATGGCGCCCTTGGACATGATGCATGCGCTGATCGCCTCGGCGCATGGGGCGGGGCTGGCGCGGGCGGTCAGCGACTGGTTCATCCATACCGGCATCCGCGAGGCCGAAGCGCCGCAGCAGCTGGACCCGGCGCGCAAATACGACCTGCACCATCCGGCGCTGGTCGCCATGGTCGAGCTGATGACCAGCCATATCGCCGATCCTCTGGGGCTGGAGGATCTGGGCCAGCTTTGCGACATGACGCCCCGGCATCTGGAGCGGCTGGCGCAGGCGCAGCTGGGCGAAAGCGTGATGCAGTTCTATCGGAGGCTGCGGCTGGACAAGGCCCGGGAACTGCTGAGCCAGTCCGGCCTGCCGCTGGCCGAGATCGCGCTGGCGACCGGCTTTGCCAGCCGCAGCCATTTCAGCCGCAGTTTCCGCGCGCAATTCGGCATCAGCCCCTCGGCGCGCCGACCCATGCGGGCGGAGGCAACAGAAAACCCCGGTGGCTGACGCCATCGGGGTTTCGCGGTGCCGGGAGGAAACCGCCGCTCAGATGTCCAGGGTGTTGTCCCGCTCCCATTGCGACAGATGTGCGCAATAGGTGTTCCATTCCCGGCTCTTGAGCTTGATATAGGCGGCCGAGAATTCCGCGCCCATGGCCGCCTTCAGCCCCTCGTCCTCGTCGAAGGCGCGGATCGCGTCCAGCAGGTTCAGCGGCAGCTTCGGCGCATCGGTGATCGTGTGGCCCTCGGCATACATGTCGATGTCGGACCGCGGGCCGGGATCGGCCTTCGAGCGCAGCCCCGACAGCCCGGCCGCCATGATAGCCGCCTGCACCAGATAGGGGTTGGCGGCACCGTCGGGCAGGCGGAACTCGAACCGGCCGGGGCCGGGCACGCGCACCATATGGGTGCGGTTGTTGCCGGTCCAGGTGACGCTGTTCGGCGCCCAGGTCGCGCCCGAGGTGGTGCGCGGCGCATTGATGCGCTTGTAGCTGTTCACCGTCGGGCAGCTCAGCAGCGCCAGCGCCGAGGCATGTTTCATGATGCCGCCGACGAAGTGATAGCCCTGCTGGGACAGGCCCAGCTCGTCATTGTCGTCGGCGAAGGCGTTGGTGCCGTCGGCATTCCAGACCGAGATATGCAGGTGGCAGCCGTTTCCGGTCAGGCCCATGATCGGCTTGGGCATGAAGGTGGCGCGCAGCCCGTGCTTTTCGGCGATGGCCTTGGCCATGAACTTGAAGAACGAATGCTTGTCGGCGGTCGCCAGCGCATTGTCGTATTTCCAGTTCATCTCCCACTGGCCGTTGGCGTCCTCGTGGTCGCTCTGATAGGGCTCCCAGCCCAGTTCCAGCATGTAGTCCGAGATCTCGGCGATCACGTCCAGGCGGCGGAACATCGCCTGCTGGTCGTAGCAGGGCTTCATGGCGGTGTCGGCCGGGTCGCCGATGGCCAGCCCGTCGGGCGTCATCAGGAAGAATTCCGGCTCGACCCCGGTCTTGACGGTCAGGCCCATGTCGGCGGCTTCGCGGCACAGCCGGGTCAGCACGTTGCGCGGCGCCTGCTCCAGATCGACCCCGCCGCTCATCACGCAGTTCGAGGCGACCCAGGCCACCTCCTTCTTCCAGGGCAGCTGGATCACGGATGAGGCGTCGGGCAGGCCCAGCATGTCGGGATGGGCCGGCGTCAGGTCCAGCCAGGTCGCGAAACCGGCAAAACCCGCGCCGCCGGCCTGCATCTCGGCGATGCCCTCGGCCGGGACCAGCTTGGCGCGCTGGCTGCCGAACAGGTCGGTGAAGGAGACCATGAAATGCTTGATGCCCCGGTCGCGGGCATAGGCGGCCAGATCGAGCGGCTCGGCAGCCTTCTGCTGCGGGCCAGAGGCGCCGTGCCGGGGCTTTTCCCGTTTCTGGACCATGTCGGCCGCGCGGGCGAAGGTGGCCATATCGGTCATTCGATATTCTCCCTGTTGAAGGATGTCCGACCCGGGGCGGGATACTTTGTCCCGCCCCGTGGCTGTCTGTCGTCAGTAACCGGCCTGTCCCGGGATCCAGCTCGTGCCGGCCAGCGGGACGCCCGCCATGGCGGCGGATTCCACGGTCAGGGCGCAAAGATCCTCGGGTTCGAGGTTGTGGACGTGGCTCTTGCCGCAGGCGCGGGCGATGGTCTGGCATTCCAGCGTCATCACCGCCAGATAGTTGCGCAGGCGGCGGCCGGCCTCGACCGGGTTCAGCCGGGTCATCAGCTCGGCATCCTGGGTGGTGATGCCGGCCGGGTCGCGGCCCTCGTGCCAGTCGTCATAGGCGCCGGCGGTGGTGCCGAGCTTCTGGTATTCCTCTTCCCAGCGCGGATCGTTGTCGCCAAGCGCGACCAGCGCCGCCGTGCCGATGGCGACGGCATCGGCCCCCAGCGCCAGCGCCTTGGCCACGTCCGCGCCGGTGCGGATGCCGCCCGAGACGATCAGCTGCACCTTGCGATGCATGCCCAAATCCTGCAGCGCCTTCACGGCCGGGCGGATGCAGGCCAGCGTCGGCTGGCCGACATGCTCGATGAACACGTCCTGCGTCGCGGCGGTGCCGCCCTGCATGCCGTCCAGCACCACCACGTCGGCGCCCGCCTTCACCGCCAGCGCGGTGTCGTAATAGGGCCGCGCGCCGCCGATCTTGATGTAGATCGGCTTTTCCCAGCCGGTGATCTCGCGCAGCTCCAGGATCTTGATCTCCAGATCGTCGGGGCCGGTCCAGTCGGGATGGCGGCAGGCGGAACGCTGGTCGATGCCCATCGGCAGGTTGCGCATCTTCGCAACCCGCTCGGTGATCTTCTGGCCCAGCAGCATGCCGCCGCCGCCGGGCTTGGCGCCCTGCCCGACCACGACCTCGATCGCGTCGGCGCGGCGCAGGTCGTCCGGGTTCATGCCATAGCGCGAGGGCAGATACTGATAGACCAGCTTTTCGGAATGGCCGCGTTCCTCGTTGGTCATGCCGCCGTCGCCGGTGGTGGTCGAGGTGCCCGCCATGGTCGCGCCGCGACCCAGCGCCTCTTTCGCATGGGCCGAAAGCGCGCCGAAGGACATCCCCGCGATGGTGATCGGGATCTTCAGCTCGATCGGCTTCTTGGCAAAGCGCGTGCCCAGCACGACCGAGGTGTCGCATTTCTCGCGATAGCCCTCCAGCGGATAGCGGCTGATCGAGGCGCCCAGAAACAGCAGGTCGTCGAAATGCGGCACGCGGCGCTTGGCCCCGCCGCCGCGGATGTCATAGATGCCGGTGGCGGCGGCGCGGCGGATCTCGGAATTGATCTCGTTCGAGAAGGTCCAGCTCTGGCGCGGCAGGGTGCGAGGGGTTTGGTCCATCGTATGATCCTCAGTAATCGCCGGCGTGATCGACGTGGAAATTGTAGAGCTTGCGGGCCGAGCCGTAGCGGCGGAATTCGGACGGGTCGGCATCCGCCCCGGCGCGCTTCAGCAGGTCGGCCAGGATTTCCAGATGCTCGGGGCGCATCTCCTTCTCGATGCAATCCGCGCCCAGCGACTTGACCTTGCCGCGCACGAACAGCCGCGCCTCGTAAAGGCTGTCGCCAAGCGCGTCGCCCGCATCGCCCAGCACCACCAGATTGCCCGATTGCGCCATGAAGGCCGACATGTGGCCGATATTGCCATGCACCACGATGTCGATGCCCTTCATCGAGATGCCGCAGCGCGAGCTGGCATTGCCCTTGATGACCAGAAGCCCGCCATGGCCGGTGGCGCCGGCATATTGGCTGGCATCGCCCTCGACGGTGACGCTGCCCGAGATCATGTTCTCGGCGACCCCCGGCCCGACCGAGCCGGTCACATGCACCCGCGCCTCCTTGTTCATGCCGGCGCAGTAATAGCCGGTGGAGCCCTTGATCGTCACCTCCAGCGGCGCCTGCAGCCCGACCGCCAGCGCATGCGCGCCGCGCGGGTTCTCGATCACCCATTCGCCGCCGGTCTGCGCCTGAAGCGTGCTGTTGAGATCGCGCAGCTCGGTCCAAGCCATGTCGATGGTCCGGGGCTGCACGCCGATGTCAAGGTCTTCGCGGATCTGCGTATTGGCCATGGTGGTCATGTCAGCGCTCCCAGAAATACACGGTGGCGGGTTCCGGTTCCCAGATGCGGGCATCCTCGATGCCCGGCAGGTTCGCGAAGGCCCGGTATTCCGAGCCGAAGGCGACATAGCTGTCGGTCTCGGCCATCACCGCGGGCTTGCAGGCGATGGGATCGCGCACCACGCCGAAGCCGTTCCTGGTGCCGACCACGAAGGTGAAGAACCCGTCCAGATCGTCCAGCGTGCCTTCCAGCGCCTCGCCCAGATTGGCGCCTTCGGCCAGCCGGGACGAGATGTAGCAGGCGGCGACCTCGGTGTCGTTCTGGGTCTGCGGGACGAAGCCCTTGCGGGCCAGTTCGCGCCGCACCCGGTTGTGGTTCGAAAGCGAGCCGTTATGCACCAGGCACTGGTCGCCGTCGGTCGAGAACGGATGCGCGCCCAGCGTGGTCACGGCGCTTTCCGTCGCCATCCGGGTATGGCCGATGCCGTGGCTGCCGCCCATCTGCCGGATGCCGAAGCGCGCGGCCACGTCCTTGGGCAGCCCGACCTCCTTGAAGATCTCCATCGACTGCCCGGCACCCATGATGCGGATGCCCTTTTCGGCCATATAGGCCCGGACCTCGGGCTCGGAGCCTTCGGGCAGCGTCAGCACCGCATGGGTGTCGACCACCCGCACCTGCACCGGCGCGCCCAGCAGCGCCTTCAGACTGTCCTCGAGGCCCGCGAAAGTCTCGTCGGGCGTATCGGACTGGATCGTCATCTTGAGACCTTGCGCGTCGTCCCCGTAGATCGCGATCCCCGCGCTGTCAGGCCCGCGATCCGTCATGGAAATCAGCATGTCGGTCAGCAGGTCCCCGAGCTGGGGCCGCAGATCATCTTTTTTCAGGAACAGGCCAACGATGCCACACATTAGCAACCTCCGTTCAGCTTGGCGTTGAAGCCGTCACGGATCAGCTAAGAGCAAAATTGATTGCCTAGCAAGATATTTTTTTTACCTGACAGAAAATTCTTGCGAGAGGGCCGGCAGGGAACGGTCGAAGGAAACCCCAGCGCAGGCAGCCGGTTACTTGGCCTGGGGATAGCAGATGATGGACAGATACCGGGCCGGCAATTCGCGCAGATGCTCCGGTCCATGCGGCGCATCGGCGTCGAAGATCAGGCTGTCGCCGGGTTCGAGATCATAGATCTGTTCGCCGTGGCGATAGCCGATTCTTCCCTCGAGCATGTAGAGCAGCTCGATCCCTTCATGCTGGAAGGTGGGGAAATGGTCGCTTTGGGTGCTGAGCACGATCATGTAGGGCTCGACCACCACGCCGCTGTTGTTCGAGCCGATATGCCCCAGCAGGTGATACTGGTGCCCGGCGCGGGTGCCGGCGCGCTCGACCTCGACGGCGGTGCCCGCCTTCACATGCATCGCCCCGCGCGGCTCTTCATAGCCCGAGAAAAGCTGGATCAACGGCACATGCAGGGCATTGGCCAAGGTCTGCAAGGTCGTCAGCGAGGGCGAGATGACGCCGTTTTCGATCTTGGACAGCATCCCGACGGACAGCCCCGCCTGGCTGGCCAGCTTCGAGCCGGTCATCCGCTGCCGCTTGCGCAATTCCCGCACCTGCCGGCCAATGGCAACCTCAAGATTCTTCTCGCGGGTTTCGCGAATCGCATGGGGATCCTGCGTCAGCGAGCCATCTATCTTTGCCGTTTGGCTTACCATTGCACATCTTCCTTTGTTTTTTCTCTGTCAAAGCTAGTCGGAGAATTTCCACAGTAAAGCCTAACAGATAGCCGGCATGGGTCAGAAGCTCCATGCGGTTAAGCCGCGCATGATCCCGCGACCCCTGATCGGCGGCACGTTTCGCGGAGGGGTGCGGCCCGTGCGAAGCAAGGATATTTTTCTTGAGAGAATAATTTGTTTCCTGCTACTCTAGGATTGGTTTTCGGGGAGGCATGCCATGTATTTTGCTGCACAGCGAAAGCAGTCGATCTACCAGCAGCTGGGAGGGGACGAGGGCATCCGCGCCCTGGTCAAGGAATTTTACGACATCGTCGAGCAGGACGAGGACGCGAGGGAGCTGCATCTTCTGCACCTGCAGGGCGCCGGCGTCGCCCATTCGCGCGAGGAGCAGTTCAACTATCTCAGCGGCTTCTTCGGCGGGCCGCAATATTATGTGATGAAGCACCGCCACGCGCGGTTGAAAGAGATCCACGCCCATGTGCCCATCGGCCCGCAGATGCGCGACCTGTGGCTGCAATGCATGGCCAAGGCCATCGACAGGCGCGGAATCGACGGCGAGCTGGCGGCGGTGCTGATGCGCCATTTCACCACGGCCGCCGAAAGCAGCCGCAACATGGACTGACGCGCCGCGCCGGTCCGCACCAGACATTCCCAACACAGGAGAGGCTCATGGCGATCAAGAAGTTCGGCCCCTACAAATCCCCTTCGGTCCAGCCGATCACCGAGGATCTGGACTGGTGGCACCCGGTCGAGGGCTCGCCCAGCATGAAGACCTGGATCGAGCACCAATCCGAGGACGGCAAGTTCCTGACCGGCTATTGGGAGGCCACGCCGGGCAGCTATCGCGTGCGCTACGATGTGGACGAGTTCATCCATCTGTTCGAGGGCAAGGTGACGCTGACCGACAACGGCCAGGAGCCGCGCAGCTTCGCCGCCGGCGACACTTTCGTGATCGAGGCCGGGTTCGACGGCCTCTGGAAGACCGAGGAGACGGTGCGCAAGGCCTTCGCCATCCGGGTGCGGTGAAAGCGGCGCGGCCCTGCCCGTCGCCCCGCCGTTCGCTGCCCGGACCCGTGAAATCGGAACAGGCCCCGGCGCAAGGCCGGGGCCTGATTTTTGCGCCGGCTCAGACGGGCCGGTCCGGCAGGGATGCCGGATTGGGCTTCATGTCCCAGTAGACCAGGTCCAGCCCGGTCGCCTGATCGTCCTCGTCCACCCGCAAGCCCACGGTCTGTTTCAGGACGAAGGTCAGGATCGCGGCGGTCAGCACGCCCGCGCCGACGCAGGCCAGAACGCCCACGATCTGCATGGCCAGGCCGATCTGGCCGTGCTGGAACGCATAGGGCCCCTCCTCGATGCCGAAATAGCCGCCCTGCGGCGTGCCGGCCTTGAGCAGGCCGACCATGACCAGCCCATAGACCCCGGCCCCCAGGAACAGCGGGAACAGCTTGTGCTCGTCGATGCCGCGCTTCTGCGTGAACTCGTAGACGATCCAGGCGACCACCGGCGCGAACAGCGCCACCAGGAAGGTCTGCCAGGGCGCATAGACGTCGAAGCCCGGCGCACCCGCGACATAGCCGGCCAGCGGCCCCAGCAGCAGATAGGCATAGGAACGCTTCCGGTAGCCGATGATCGCCCCGGTCACCGCACCGCCCGCCCAGGCAAGGCCGTAATTGTTGAAGACGATGCCCACGCTGGTATCGGCCATGGTGACGCTGACCGCCAGCGCCTGCGGCTCGAAGAAGAACAGGCAGGACAGGATCACCAGCGGCAGTCCGGAAAAGATCGTCATCAGCCCGGTCGCCGCCAGGCCGATGCTGGGCGCGTCGTAGGAGTGCACCTTGGGATGCGGCTCGAACATGCCCGGCCGCCGGCCCAGCATGGGCACCAGCACCAGCGCCATGCCGGCCGGGAACAGATAGACGAAGCCGACGCCGAAGAAATCGTGGAAGCCCGCATTGGTCAGCGGTCCGACCGAGCCCCAGACCGCGAAGCTCAGCGCCGAGGACACCACCGCCGCCACCACCGAGGTGATGTAATAGGCCAGGGGCTTCATCCGCTCGGACACGGCGAAATGCAGCAGCACGTTGATGATGCCGGCAAAGCAGGCCAGGAAGAACACGAAGATCTGGAAGGTGTTCAGCCCGGGAAACACCGCCGGATCGACATGCTGGGCCACGCCGTTGGCCATGGCGCCGCCCAGCCACCAGTCCTTGAGCGAATCCGCCAGGCTGGCGCCCTCCATGACGTAATATTGCCCGGCCCAGAAGCCGAAGCCGATGACGAAATAGGCGGCGAAGCCCAGGAAAAAGCCGATGGTCTTCTCGATCGTGGAATTGAACAGGCTGCCGTTGCGGGTGGTGCCCGCGTCGATCATCAGCAGCCCGACCACGACGAGGATCGCCCCCGCCGTGCCCGAGCCATAGATCAGGTTCTGCACCAGCGAACTGAGCGTCACCTGATCCGGGTAAAGGATGGTTGTCGTTGGTTCCATTGTCGTTCTCCCTGTTTTTGTCACTGCTCCGGGATCGTTCCGGCCCCGGAAAACGCCTTGCGGCGCTGGTCGCGCGTGGTGACAGGCGGCAATTTCCTGTCGGTCGGCGGATTGAAATCCCTTGCTTCGATCAAATTTCTCAAAGGAAGACCGGTTGACGCCGCCGCCCCGCATCGGGGGCGGCTGTTGCCCGGTCGGGTTGTCCCGGCCCTACTCGTCGGCGAATATCCCCTGTGATGTCGGCTTCCCGTCGTCGAACTGCGCGAGATAGTCGGTGATGATCTGGCGGTTG
>Ga0180222_1002541_pt1 | contig 14368 bp, 12 predicted proteins | sample eDN5th37CKraftOP_FD_151336 | JGI IMG/M metagenome (GOLD analysis project Ga0180222, IMG submission 151336) | Enriched Organic Plus compost microbial communities from Emeryville, California, USA - eDNA 5th pass 37_C Kraft OP (version 2) (version 2) ... | reverse complement strand
TGGGGCTTCGGCTTGCCGCTCCTCACCTGGACGGTCCGGACCGACAAGGACCGGCTCCGCGCGCAGCGCTGGGCTGACCAGATGATTTTCGAAGGATTTCGGCCATAAAGACGGGCTAGGAACCCAACGAATGTCCGACGCCGCCTCTCACCAGACCGACACGCCCCTCGAACTCACGCTGCGGGTCATTTCCAATCTCGGCGAAGTTCCGGCCGCGCAATGGGATGCCTGCGCCGGGGTCGGAGCGGCTCAAGCGTGCGGTGAAGAGCCTCATGCAATGGGTGAGCAGGGACCGGCCGGCGCCCGCTGGATCGGCAATCCTTTCGTGTCGCACGCCTTCCTGTCGGCGCTGGAGCGGTCCGGATCGGCCACACCCCGCACCGGATGGGCGCCGCAGCACCTGCTGGCCGAAACCGCGGATGGCGAGCTCGTCGGCGCGGTGCCCTGCTATCTCAAGTCGCATTCGCGGGGTGAATATGTGTTCGATCATGGCTGGGCCGACGCCTATGAACGCGCCGGCGGCAGCTATTATCCCAAGCTCCAGGTCTCGGTGCCGTTCACGCCGGCAACGGGCCCGCGCTTGCTCGCCAAGCCGTCGCCTTATGCCGACGCGGTCAAACAAACGCTGGCCCGAGGCCTGATCGCACTCGGTGAACGCCGGCAGGCCTCGTCCGTGCATGTCACCTTCCTGCCGAAGCCGGACTGGGACAGGCTCAGCGAGCACGGCTTTCTCAAGCGAACCGATCAGCAATTCCACTGGCGCAATGAAGGCTATACGAGCTTTGACGATTTCCTGGCGGCGCTGGCCTCGCGCAAACGAAAGGCCATTCGCCGCGAGCGTCGCGATGCGCTCGAGAGTGGCATCACCATCCACCCGTTGACCGGCCGCGATCTCACCGAAGCGGTGTGGGACGATTTCTTCGCCTTCTACATGGACACCGGATCGCGCAAATGGGGCCGCCCTTACCTCACGCGCGCGTTCTTCTCGATGATCGGCGAAGCCATGGCCGATCGGATCCTGCTCGTCATGGCGAAGCGCAACGGTCGCTATATCGCCGGCGCGATCAATTTCATCGGCGCAGATGCCCTGTTTGGCCGGCACTGGGGCGCGATCGAACACCATCCGTTCCTGCATTTCGAGCTCTGCTATTATCAAGCGATCGACTTTGCCATCGCCCATGCGCTGACCACGGTGGAAGCCGGGGCCCAGGGCGAGCACAAGCTCGCGCGCGGCTATGTGCCCGTGACCACGTATTCGTCGCACCATATTGCTGATCCCGCGCTGCGGCGGGCGATCGCCGATTATCTCAAGCGCGAGCGAGCCTATGTGGACGCCGCCGGCCGCGAACTTGATGCAATGACCCCTTTCCGCAAGACTGAGGATTAGCCCGAAGCGATGGCGTCCGATTTCGGACGCTATCCATTTCTTCGCGACTTGCGACGCTGTGAGGACACGATGCCGGATTACGATCCCAACAATATCTTTGCCAAGATCATTCGCGGCGAATTGCCCTGTCACAAGGTTTACGAGGATGACCGCGCACTCGTGTTCCTCGACATCATGCCGCGCGCGCCGGGCCATGCCCTCGTCATCCCGAAATCGCCGGCACGCAATATCCTCGACGTCGCGCCCGACGATCTCGCGCATGTGGCCCAGATTGCGCAGCGCGTGGCGAAAGCGGGCATGCGGGCGTTCGAGGCCGATGGCGTCACCGTGCAGCAATTCAATGAGAATGCCGGCGGCCAGGTGGTGTTTCACCTGCATGTGCACGTGATCCCGCGCAAGGACGGCGTGCCGATGAAGCCGGCCGCCTCTTACAAGGAGAAGCCGGAGGTTCTTGCGGAGCAGGCGAAAAAGCTGGCGGCCGCGATGCCGTCCGTTTAAGCGCTAGAGTTTCTCGGCCACGAAGGCGCCCGCGATCAGCACCGCCTCGCCGACGGCAACGCCCGCGAAAACCGATCTGCGGAACAGCGTGAAGGCAATAAAGCCGGCGGCCATCGCCGAGAGCCGAACCGAGAGCGGAACGCTGGCGAGCGCTCCTGGCGCGAAGAAGATCAGTTTGGCGATCACGGCCGCGAGGACCGCGGTCGCCACCGCCCTCACCCACACAAGGAGTTCCGATCCTTCATCGACGCCGCGCGCGAGCGCAAAGCCGAGCCAGCGCCAGATTTCGTTCGGCAAAAAGCCCACGAGGACCAGCACGACATAGGGCCAGAGCGTCGAGGTGGTGAGGCTCATTGCATGCCGCTCCTGATCCGGTGAGCGATATAGGCCAGCGTGCCACCGGCAATCCCAGCCCACATCACGTCGAGTTCGACATTCTGAAAGGCGAGGACCGGTCCGAGGATCAGTCCAAAGATCATCGCGAGCCGGTCGACCAGCATGCTGGAATTGCGCGCGATCGAAACCAGAAACGACATCGGCGTCAGAAACAAAAGTGCTGCCGTAAGCAGGATCGGCAGGCGCGCGGCGAGGTAATAGCCCGCGACCGTCGCGATCATGGCCGACATCATGTAGCCGCTGGCGAGACCGTTGCAGAACGCGATGCGGCGCTCAACCGGCATCTGCGGCGCCAGACGCATCGATTCCACCCACATGCTGACCGCCGTGAAATGCGCCGGCAGCAGAAGCTGATAGGAGCGCGTCTGCGGTGCGCGCAGAAGCGGCATGAGAGACACCACCATCGGCAGCAAGCGCACACCGCTCAGGCCGACCGCTATCGCCACCTCGATGAGCTGCGCGCCTCCGCCGAGGGTCGAGATCAGGATCACTTGCGCGGGTCCTGCCCAAACCAGCAGGGTCGACCAGATCACCCAGGCGAGACTGAAGTTGAAATCGTAGGCCAGCGCTCCGATGCCGATATACGTGCCGAACAGCACATACGCGAAGACCGAGAGCCACGCAGAGCGGATGCCGCCGAGCCAGGCCGCGGTGTCGCTCACGAAATTGATTCGGTAGGGCTCCGGCATAGGCCGCAGCATGCTGAACCCCGCGCGCAAGAACAACGGCTAACTGCCTCATGGCGTGCAGCTATCGCTGCATGGGTCTGACGAACGTTTCACATGAAAATAGTCCTATCACCCTTCGAGCATGATTTGAAGACAGCGGCCACTGAGTTGCGCGATGGCGATGATGGGGGTCAGTCTTCAAGCTACATTCGGCGATCATCGTTTGGGCGCCCTGCCCTCGTCCGAAACCCGGGCGCGGCCCAAATGCCTTTCCGCTGTCATCGAAACGCCTTGCGCATTACGCAGCGTTGCGCGAACAAGCGGAGCCTTGTTCCCATTCAAACACCAGTCGCGCAAAGGGGGATTCTATGGCCGGCGAATTGATCCTTTATACCAATCCGATGTCGCGCGGGCGCATTGCGCGGTGGATGCTCGAGGAAGCCGGCGTGTCCTACCATACCGAAATTCTCGATTTCGGCACGACGATGAAGGCGCCGGCCTATCTCGCGATCAATCCGATGGGGAAAGTGCCATCCATCGTGCATGACGGCAAAGTCATCACCGAATGCGCTGCGATCTGCGCCTATGTGGCCGATGCGTTTCCGCAATCAGGCCTTGCGCCCGCCACGGCCGACCGCGCTGATTATTACCGCTGGCTGTTCTTCGCCGCCGGCCCCCTGGAGGCCGCCGCAGTCAATCGCGCGCTCGGATTTGAGGTCCCCGCGGATCGCCGGGCGATGATCGGCTACGGGACCTATGAGGCAGTCCTGGATACGTTGGAGGGGGCACTCATGAGTTCGCCCTACATCGCCGGCGAGCGCTTCACCGCCGCAGACGTCTATGTCGGCTCGCATCTCGGTTGGGGAATGCAGTTTGGCACAATCGAAAAGCGGCCGGTCTTCGAAACCTATTACGCCAAGCTCGCGGCACGGCCGGCAGCGAAACGCGCAACGGAACTCGATGATGCGGCAATGCCAAAGCGGGATTGAGCCTGGTCCCGATAGTCTCGCAGCGAGTGAGGACCATCACCCTTCACTCGCCATCAATCGAATCCAACAGGTCGGCGCTGTTAATAGATCCGCCCTGTCTCTTCGAGCTTGTTAGCCATCTCTTCGTATTGCTGCGCCGCGTCTTCGAACATCCGCTTTGCGCCGCGCTCCGAAGTGGCGGCCGCCTTCATTTTGGCCTGAGCGGCCCGTTCGCGGAAATCCACGATCTTGTTCTTGATATTCTTCGGATCTGACGCATCCACCATCGGCAAACTCACTCCACATCTGCCTTGCAGTTCTGCACGAAAAAGCAGCGATGCAAAACAAACAATGACGCATGGCGTTCGTTCCTCCAGCGCAAATGCGTATCGTCGGTACGAAGGTGTGGCTCCGCATTCGCCAATGGTACTTGGATGCGAGTGCAAGCAAGAAAAAATCGCGCGCGTGAGTGCCGCGCGCGACAAAAACCATCGATCCTATGTGCGGGATCAAGCGTCCGTCTTTTCCATCATGGGTTCCGGCTTGTCCCAAACGAGACTCTTTGCGTCCTTGCCGGCAACCGAATAGAGCGCACCCGGCGCATTGCGCGTCTTCATAAAGGCATCGAGCGTTTCGCCGCGCATTCCGGCATAGATGTGCAGGTTGGATGACCCTGTTACCGCGGCCAGCTTCTCCAGCATGAAGAAATTCGCGCCGTATTTGATCAACCCGCGCCAATCGCTGTTGCGGATCATGGCGCGCTCCTCTTGCGAAAGCTGTGCCTCTTCGAATGACCGCTCAGGGTCGGCGAGAAATCGCGCGCGATGGCCGGGCTCAATCAGACGATGCAGAAACTTGTTGATGCGATAGCCTTTGAGCGAACGGGCGTGGGTAAAAGGATAGGTTCCGCTTAGTGCTTCTGCGCCTTGCAACTGCCGGTCAATATGGGCGCGGTGCCGCTCGACAATCTCCGCTGGCGCGTGCATCGCCTCGTTCTCGTAGATCGCTGTCGCGATGCCGGTCACCGACGGCAGATAATAGGTCTGATGGATCCTGCGGACATTTGCCGACATCGCGCCGCGCATTACCAGCCACATGATCACTTCGGCGCCTTCGAGCCCGCCGAGCGCGGCATATTCGGCGTGCGTCATCTCCGTCAGCCGCATCGGATCGCGCTCGATCAGATCGAGGAAGCGACGATCCCATTCCGTGTTGTTGAAGCCGGCGCGCTCGCCATGAACCTGATGCGACAACCCGCCCGTGGCAACCAGCGCCACCTTCAGGTCCTGCGGATAGCTTTCGATGGCACGCCGCAGGGCTTGTCCAAGCTTCCAGCAGCGCCTCGCCGTGGGGATCGGGAATTGCAGTACGCCGACCTGAAGCGGCACGATCGACACCGGCCAGTCCGGCTCGTGCGGACACATCATCGACAGTGGCGAGAAGCAACCGTGATCAAGCGGACGGTCCTGGAAGAACGACATGTCGAATTCATCGGCCATCAGCGACGCGCCGATGTGATGCGATAGCGCTGCGTGCCCGCTCACCGGCGGCAGCGCCCGTGGTCCGCCACCCTCATCGGCGACCTCGTAGCGATCGTCGATGCCGAGCGTGAAAGCCGAATAATGATCGAAGAAGAAAGACGTGACATGATCGTTGTAGATCATGAACAGAACATCGGGCTTGTTCTCCGCGATCCAGCGCTGAATCGGTTCGTAGGCTTCGAAGATGGGCGCCCAGACCGGATCGTCACGCTTGTCGCGATCGTACGCAAAACCGATCGTTGGAGTGTGTGATGTCGCGATCGCGCCGATGATGCGGGCCATGTTGCGTCTCCTACCGGTATGGTTACAGGCACGCTGCGTGGCTGCTCCGCCCACAACATTGATCTAACGCAAGCACGCCGCCGGACCGCGAAAGGCGATCCCGCAACGCAGGACGCCCGGATTGCTCCGGGCGTCCGCGTCATCGATTGAATTGTCCGCGTCAGACCTTGAGCGTTACGCCTTCAGCGGCACCTTCGGCACCGAGCCGCGGCCCGACGGATCCGAGCCACCATTGCCCTTGCCGCCACCGCCCGATGAGGGCGGCTTCGGCTTGCGCTGCGGCGGCTTGCGCTTCGCCTTGGCGCGCGCGGCGGGCAACTTCTCGGGCTTCGGCGTCACCGGCCCTTCGAGATATTCGAAGCCAAGCGTGTCGCGGCCCTCTTCCTTGACCACGACCACCTTCACGTGGCCGCCATCCTTTAGCTTGCCGAACAGCACCTCGTCGGCGAGCGGCTTCTTGATGTTCTCCTGGATCACCCGCGCCATCGGTCGGGCACCCATCAGTTCGTCGTATCCATTCGCGATCAGCCAGCGCGACGCCTCGTCCGACAGCTCGATCGTGACGTTGCGGTCCGCGAGTTGCGCCTCGAGTTGCAGCACGAACTTCTCGACCACCTTGGCGATGACTTCCTGCGACAGATGGCCGAAGGCGATGATGGCGTCGAGGCGGTTGCGGAATTCCGGCGCGAACAGCCGGTTGATCGCTTCGACGTCGTCGCCTTCCCGCTTGTTGCGGGTGAAGCCGTAGGTGCCCTTGGCGAGATCGGCCGCCCCCGCATTCGTGGTCATGATCAGGATCACGTTGCGGAAATCGACCTGCTTGCCATTGTGGTCGGTCAGCTTGCCGTGGTCCATGATCTGCAGGAGCACGTTAAACAGGTCCGGATGCGCCTTCTCGATTTCGTCGAGCAGCAGCACGCAATGCGGATGCTGGTCGACGCTGTCGGTCAGGAGCCCGCCCTGGTCGAAGCCGACATAGCCGGGAGGCGCACCGATCAGCCGCGATACGGTGTGGCGCTCCATGTATTCGGACATGTCGAAGCGGATCAGCTCGACGCCGAGCGAAGCCGCGAGCTGCTTGGCCACTTCGGTCTTGCCGACGCCGGTTGGTCCGGAGAACAGGTAGGAGCCGATCGGCTTTTCCGGTTCGCGGAGCCCTGCCCGCGCCAGCTTGATGGAGGCGGCGAGCGACTCGACAGCCTTGTCCTGGCCATAGACCACCGTCTTCAGGGTCTGTTCCAGATGCTGCAGGACCTCGGCATCGTCCTTGGAGACGGTCTTCGGCGGGATCCGGGCCATCGTCGCGATGGTCGTCTCGACCTCCTTGATGCCGATCGTCTTCTTGCGGCGGGAGTCCGGCAACAGCATCTGCGCGGCGCCCGACTCGTCGATCACGTCGATGGCCTTGTCCGGCAGCTTGCGATCGTGGATGTAGCGCGCCGACAGTTCGACCGCGGCCTTGATCGCCTCATTGGTATATTTGAGCTTGTGATATTCCTCGAAATACGGCTTGAGGCCCTTGAGGATTTCAATGGCATCCGGAACCGACGGCTCGTTGACGTCGATCTTCTGGAACCGGCGCACCAGGGCGCGGTCCTTCTCGAAATACTGGCGGTATTCCTTGTAGGTAGTCGAGCCGACGCAGCGGATCGTGCCGGAGGCCAGCGCCGGCTTGAGCAGGTTAGAGGCGTCCATCGCCCCACCCGAAGTGGCGCCGGCACCGATCACGGTGTGGATCTCGTCGATGAACATGATCGCGCCAGGAGTCGCCTCGATCTCCTTGATCACCTGCTTGAGGCGCTCTTCGAAATCGCCTCGATAGCGGGTGCCGGCGAGCAGCGTGCCCATGTCGAGCGAGAACACGGTGGCGTTCTTCAGCACATCGGGAACTTCGCCATGCACGATGCGGCGCGCCAGGCCTTCGGCAATCGCCGTCTTGCCGACGCCGGCATCGCCGACGAAAAGCGGGTTATTCTTTTGCCGGCGGCACAGCACCTGGATGGTGCGGTTGATCTCGGCGTCGCGACCGATCAGCGGATCGATCTTGCCTTCTTTCGCCTTCTTGTTGAGGTTCACGCAATAGGCTTCGAGCGCGTCGCCCTTCTTCTTGGGCTCCTCGTTGCCTTTCGCATCGGTATCCTCGTCGGCCCCGCGCACAGGGCGCGACTCGGTCAGGCCCGGCCGCTTGGCGATCCCGTGACTGATGTAATTCACCGCGTCATACCGCGTCATGTCCTGCTCCTGCAGGAAATAGGCGGCATGGCTTTCGCGCTCGGCGAAGATCGCGACCAGCACATTGGCGCCGGTCACTTCCTCCCGGCCCGAAGACTGGACATGGATCACCGCGCGCTGGATCACGCGCTGGAAGCCGGCCGTCGGCTTGGAATCCTCGCCACCGTCGGTCACGAGGTTTTCCAGCTCGGCTTCGAGATAGGCGGTCAGGGACCGCCGCAATTTGTCCAGATCGACGTTACAGGCACGCATCACCGCGGCGGCGTCGGAATCGTCGAGAAGCGCAAGCAACAGATGCTCGAGCGTCGCGTATTCGTGGTGTCGTTCGTTGGCGAGCGCGAGCGCCCGATGAAGTGACTGTTCGAGGCTGCGCGAGAAACTTGGCATTCGATATCCCTAAAGGTCCCCAGGGTCTCAACCGGATTAGTGACTGGATTGATCCGGTTTCAAGAGCCCCTGTTTATGGCCGCCCCCGGCCTTGCGTCCCCTCATCGACGACGTCGTGACTTGCTGCGTGAAAAGCCCGGCGCGAAGCCAAGACTACTTCTTCTCCATGACGCATTGCAAAGGATGGTGATGTTTGCGGGCAAAGTCCATGACCTGTGTGACTTTTGTTTCGGCCACTTCGTATGTGTAAATGCCGCACTCTCCGATGCCGTGATGGTGGACATGCAGCATGATCTGAGTCGCGGCCTCGCGGTCCTTGTTGAAGAAGCGCTCCAGCACATGGACCACGAACTCCATCGGAGTGTAGTCGTCATTCAAGAGCAGCACGCGATACATGCTAGGCCGCTTGGTCTGCGGCCGCGTCTTGGTGATGACAGCGGTCCCCGGCGCGCCGGAATCCGAGCGCTTCTTGCGGTCGTCATCGGCCAGGCGCGGCGCAAGCCGCCAAGAGGGAACCCGGGTCGGGTCAGAACGAAGAGCGGACATTGCAGATTCGGGCATTCACAGAGTTTCGGGCGTCGTGATCCTGGCGGGCGCGCAGCAATCTGCACTATATTAATGCCGGAGCAAGCGCTGTGCCAGACCGCGGCAAATAGGCGACACACGCAGAAACGCAAGGCTGGCGAACGGCTTGGTCGGACCGATCGCGGGCGTCCACCACCCATGATCCGGCCAAATGCGGACAATTCGCGGCATTTCCACCGGAAAACGTCGCAAAACAAGCCACTATCCTCAGGTCCCGCGGGACATCGTCGGAGTTCCTGCCAGGCTTGCCCTCCCCGATGTCGCCCATCTGCCCCCCTTTGAAGTTCCGAGGCCCATGGAGCTGAGGCCGGAGCTCACTGACAACCCGTCCGTCGAGCGCCGGTGCGGCGAAGCCTTAAGGGGATCAGTCGAATTTGCGCGCCGGAGTTACCGATCTCTTCAGCATAGCGGGACGATCCGGCCGGCTCATGCTCCGCTCGCCCCGGCTTTACTCATTTGAATTTACCGTGCCTTGACTGGCCCAGGAGCATGCTGCGGCAACCTTCTCTCGTAGGTGCGCTCACATGTTTGACACCGCAGCACTCTTCGAACGGGCCCGGAAGCTCGTTACCCGCTTCGCCGCGGCCAAGTCCGGCAATGTGGTCATGACCTTTGCGCTCGCGACGATCCCGGTGATCGGCGGGGTCGGCGCCGCCGTCGATTACAGCCGGGCCAATTCGGCAAAATCGGCATTGCAGGCGGCGATCGATGCGGCGGGGCTCATCCTGTCCAAGGACGCGCAAACCCTCACGCAGGCTCAGCTGATGTCCAAGGCCGACGCCCTGGTCAAAGCAAATCTCAACTATCCCAGCTTGAGCAATCTCGTTGTCACCCCCGTCTTCAAGACTGTGCAAAGCGGCAGCTACTCGCTTGATCTGTCAGCCACCGCGCAGGTCCCGACCACCTTTACCGCGATGTGGCAGCCGACAATGACTATCGGCGCCAACACGGAGGTGGTCTGGGGAATGAAGCGCCTTGAATTGGTGCTGGCGCTGGACGTTACGGGCTCGATGTCCTCGTCCAACAAGATGACCCAGCTCAAGGTTGCCGCAAAGGACATGCTCAAGACGCTGCAGAACGCGGCAAAGAAGCCCGACGACATCAAGGTCGCGATCGTGCCCTTCGCAACCGACGTCAATGTCGGAACCAGCAACGTCAACGCGACCTGGATCCGCTGGGACGAATGGGAGGCCGAGCACAAGGATCTTGCCAGCAGCCAGCCCTCCAACTGGTCGAGCATCGGCCCGGGATCGACCTGCCCATTCACCAACAGCTCGCCTTACAAGTTCCGATGCCTTGCAAGCCCGGGCAGCACCAGCACCGTAACGACCATCCCCTCCAGCGGCACCTACAGCGGCTACATCTGCCCGAGCTCCAACACGGACGGAACCGCTGCCAATGGCTGCTACAATAGCGTGAAGCAAACCAAGACGGTCGCGACCGGCAAGAATGCGAGCTGCGGCAATCTGCAGAACTGCACCTGCTCCGGATCTGGCAATAATAAGCAATGTACGCAGGTCACCGGTTACCAGCACAGCTGGGTCCCAAACCCCCACAGCACCTGGAACGGCTGCGTCTGGGATCGCGACCAGGACAATGACGTCAAGAACACTGCGACTTCGGCCGCGCTCAAGAATACACTCTATTCTGCGCACCAGGCGAAAAACTGCCCGGCCTCGATGATCGGGCTGACCAGCAGCTGGTCGGCACTGAATTCGAAGGTCGACGAGCTATCGCCGACCGGCAACACCAACGTCACCATCGGACTGCAACTGGCTTTCCAGATGCTGTCGCCCGTCGCGCCGTTTGCAGCGGCCAGCCCTCAAGCCGACCTCGATAAAGTCATCGTGCTTCTGACCGACGGTGACAATACCGAGAACCGGTGGTCGACCAGCCAGAACGCGATCGACGCGCGCACCAAGCTCACTTGCGAGAACGTGAAGGCCGCGTCGATCAAGCTCTACACGATCCGGGTCATCAACGGGAATGCGACGCTTCTGAAGGGCTGCGCGACCAAGTCGGACATGTATTATGACGTTGAGAGCGCTTCGCAGCTCACTGCCGTCTTCGCAACGATCGCGCAAAACCTCGCCAATCTGCGGCTGGCCAGATAGCCAGCCGCAGGGTTTGCGGATGTTGGCCGAGAGCGGGGCATTGCCGTAAAATTTGCGCGGCGTTCGAGGCAGTTCGTTTACGAAACGTAACCACTTTCCGGGGCTTCGTTTTACGGGGCTTTCAGCCGCCCGCCCTACACCCGAGCCAACGGCAAATCGGGTGGCGTCATGATACGCAATCTCTTCCGCCGGCTCACGGCAACGATCACACGGCTCACGGCGGATCGGCGCGCCAATGTCGCGATGACATTCGCGCTCCTCCTCATTCCCCTGATCGGCGGCGTTGGAGCGGCCATCGATTACAGCCGCGCCAACGCGGCGCGCACCGCAATCCAGGCCGCACTCGATGCGACCGGCCTCATCCTGTCGCGCGACGCACAGACGCTTACGCGCGAACAGCTTCAGGCCAAGGCTGTCTCGGTATTTCAGACCAACTTCAATCGGCCCGACGTCAAGGATCTGAAGATTACTGCTGCCTTTTCGGAGACCCAGCCGGGCAGCTTCCAGCTGCAACTGTCTGCGACGGGATTGGTCAAAACGACCGTCATGGCACTGTGGCAACCGGAAATGGCGATCGGCTCCTCGGCTCAGGTGGTCTGGGGAATGAAGCGGCTCGAGCTCGTGCTGGCGCTGGACAACACCTTATCGATGGCGTCGGCGAACAAGATGGCGCAGCTCAAGCTCGCGGCGAAAGATCTGCTCAAGACGCTGCAAAACGCGGCCAAGAAGCCGGACGATGTGAAGATCGGCATCGTGCCGTTCGCCACCGACGTCAATGTCGACACAGCCAACAGGAGTGCGACCTGGATCCGGTGGCAGGATTGGGAAGAGACCAACGGGTCTTGTGCCCAGGGGAGCTACAGCACGAAATCGAGCTGCGAGAGCGCCAGATCGAAATGGACGCCGGCCAGCAGGAATACCTGGGAGGGCTGCGTCACGGACCGCGACCAGGACAATGACGTGAACAATGCTCCGGCTAGCGCAGGCGCGAAAGCCACGCTCTATCCCGCCAGCCAGGCCAAAAATTGCCCGGCGGCAATGATAACGCTGACGAACAACTGGTCGGCGCTGAATGCGAAGGTCGATGCCATGACCCCGACCGGCAATACCAACGTCACCATCGGCTTGCAGATGGCGTTCCAGATGCTGACGCCGGTCGCCCCGTTCAACGCCGCCGCGCCTCAGGCCGACATCGACAAGGTCATCATCCTGCTCACCGACGGTGACAACACGCAGAACCGCTGGTCGACGAACCAGAAATCGATCGATGCGAGGACGAGGCTCGCCTGCGACAACGTCAAAGCGTCGAATATCAAGCTTTACACAGTGCGCGTCATCAACGGCAACGCATCGCTCCTGCAGGACTGCGCGACCAGAAGTGACATGTATTACGACGTCCAGAATGCTTCGCAGCTCAGCGCGGTCTTCTCCACCATCGCGCAGAATCTCGCGAGGCTGCGGCTCTCGAAATAATCGCCGCGCCGCTGCAAACGATAAGGCCCGGCGCAATGGCCGGGCCTTGATCTCATCGTCGGCAAAGTCGTGGAGCCGATGGGTCGTCTAACCAGGCCCCTACTTGCCCGGCGTCACCTTGGCGAGATAGCTCTCGTAAGGCTTGTAGGCCTCCTTGGCGAGGTCGACATAAAGTTCGCCCACCTTGGTCGCCTGTGCGACAAAGCCTTCATAGGCGCTCTTCACGTAGTCCTGCTGAATCTCCACGGCCTTTTCGAGAGACTTGGCGCCGAACAGCTTTTCCAAAGTCGCCGTGCCGTCCTCGAACGCCTTCTTGCTGTAGTCGACAGTTTCGACCGCGATCTGCTGAACACCCTTCGAGAGAGTGCTGAAAGCGTTCAATCCGGCATCGACGCTCTCTTTGCCGAACTTTTGGAACTCGTCGAAAGTCTTGGTGTCGAAGTGAGTCATGTCATTTGCCCTTTGCGCCGGCCCGCAGGGCCGTTTGTCTCAAGGCGGCCATTTTCTCTCCGCCGTTGCCACATTTATGTTGCACTGCACAAAAAATCAAGGCCTGATTTCCGCATCGCGGCAAGTTCCATTAACCATCAGATTTGATTTACTTTTTAGCAATGTCACGCTCCTACCTTGATTTTCGGTGGAAGTTTGGACGCGTCCGGCGACGCCCTGCCGGATCGCTGGGGGAAATCACATTCGCGCTACGCGCCTTCATCAAGCGGAAATCGGGTGATCATGTTTCGCGTAACGACCGGAGCCTCGCTTGGGCTGCGTTGCGGTCTCGCCGTCCTGGCCTGCACCGTGGCCGTCCTGTCGCTGTCCTCGACCGATGCGGACGCCCGGGGGAAACGGAAATTCTTCAAACGCAACACAGCCGCCACCTCGACCATGGACGCGCGCTACGCCGACATCGTCGTGGACGCCAATACCGGCGACGTGCTGCATGCGACGAATGCGGATGCGATCCGTTATCCTGCCTCCCTCACCAAGATCATGACGCTTTACCTGCTGTTCGAGCAGCTCGAAGCCGGCCGGGTGAAACTCGACACGCTGATGGAAGTGTCCGAGCATGCCGCAAGTCAGGCGCCGACCAAACTTGGCCTGCGCCCCGGCCAGACGCTGATGGTCGAGGACGCCATCAAGGCGCTGGTGACGAAATCCGCCAATGACGCCTCGGTGGTGATTGCCGAACACATCGCCGGTTCCGAAGACGAATTTGCCCGGCTGATGACCCGCAAGGCGCGGGCCCTGCGTATGACAAGGACGGTTTATCGGAACGCGAACGGTCTGCCCGATCCCGGTCAGGTGACCACGGCGCGCGACCAGGCGCTGCTCGGTCTGGCGATCCAGGACCGCTTCCCGCGCTATTACCGCTACTTCGCGACGCAGAGCTTCACCTATCGCGGCGTTCGCATGTCCAACCATAACCGTCTGCTCGGACGCGTACCGGGCGTGCACGGTATCAAGACCGGCTACATCCGCGCCTCGGGCTTCAATCTGGTCAGCGCAGTCCAGCGCGGCGACCGGCGGATCGTTGCGGTGGTGCTGGGCGGCGCATCGGCCGGCTCACGCGATGCCAAGATGCGCAGCCTGATCGATCAGAAGATCGTCCTCGCCTCGACCACACGCACAGCTCCGAAGATCGTCGAAGTGGCCGACGCTGCGGCGCCGAAGCCGGTCCTTGTAGCCGCCCCTACGCCCCGACCCGAACCGCAGGCTCGCCCCGAAAAGCCGGTCCGACTCGCTGCTGCGAACCCGCCCGCCAAGGCCGAGGCACCTCAACGCAAGCCGGAGGCCCGGACGGCCGAACGCAGCGCGAAAGAGCCGGAGCAGCCGGTGC
>Ga0180222_1002538_pt1 | contig 14383 bp, 18 predicted proteins | sample eDN5th37CKraftOP_FD_151336 | JGI IMG/M metagenome (GOLD analysis project Ga0180222, IMG submission 151336) | Enriched Organic Plus compost microbial communities from Emeryville, California, USA - eDNA 5th pass 37_C Kraft OP (version 2) (version 2) ... | reverse complement strand
GTGCCGGTCTGAATCCAGACATCGAAATGGCCGAGCCACATCTGCTCGTTGATCGCGGCCACCAGCTTGAGCACCTCGGTGCGGCGCTGCGGCGGGATCTTCATATCGAAGGCGCAGGCGAGATGCAGCGCCTCGATCTCGCTGAGCCACGTGAACGACAGCTGATAGTCGGTCCACGTCCCCTGCGTCACGATGGTGATTTCGTCTTCGCTTGAGCGCTCGAACGACCAGTCGTGCAGGGCTGCGATTTCCTCGACCACGGCCAGCGGACTGTTTGGGGAATCGTATGTGCCTTCAAGCAGGGACATTCCGTCTCGACCTTGCTGGTGTTGATGATACGTGTGCGGCAGGACAACAGGCACTTCGCCTGACGCATCGCTGCAAGTCTTGACCGAACTCATGATCGCGACCGGGGCTTACGAGGATCAAGTGATGTGATTTGCGGAATCGGCGCAACACGGCGCCGACTCCATCCACAGGCAAACCGGGGCTCGTCCACAGATCATCGTACCGCCGTCATCGCCGCCGAGAACAAACCGGAATCGGAATCGCGCGCGCCGAGTCCGGATCTGTGGATTCCCGTATTGCGAGTCTCGTGGCGCGGATGCAGCCACCCCACGAGCTGCGGCGGAGCCATGCAATCCGCCCATGGCTGGCCGCTTGCCGCCCGGCGGCCCCTGCGGCATAGTCGGGCGTCGCCCGTCACGGGCGATGAGTTCTCAGGGCGGGGTGAAAGTCCCCACCGGCGGTGACGGGCACTCAGCCCGAAGCCCGCGAGCGCCTTTCTTCGCGAGGTCTTCTTCGTGAGGAAAGGGTCAGCAGATTCGGTGCAATTCCGAAGCCGACGGTCATAGTCCGGATGAAAGAGAACGGGAGTGCCGAGGGCAGCGCCTGCGCGCGGCTCGTGGTCCCTGTGCCCTGATTCTGGTCTCGCGGGCGCGATTTCGATCACCGGAAGGCTGGTCCTGATCGCGCTCAGGCAAAAACGAGGAAAGCCATGAATCAGATCGTATCTGACACTGTCTCCACCACATCCAGCACCATCGAGCCGCCGGTCCACGGCGGTCAGCCGGGCGAACCGACCGCCGTTGCGGTCACGCCGCGGCGCTTCGCCAAGCCGCAGCGTGTCGCTTTCGTACAGTCCTGCTGGCATCGCGACATCGTCAACGAATGCCGCATCGCCTTTTTGCAGGAGATCGAAGTGCGCGGCATCGCTCCGAGCCACGTCGACCTGTTCGAGGTGCCGGGAGCGTTCGAGATTCCGCTTCACGCGCAGCTACTGGCGAAGACGCGGCGCTATACCGCCATCGTCGCCGCCGGCCTCGTGGTGGATGGCGGCATCTATCGGCATGATTTCGTTGCAGGCACCGTGATCGACGCGCTGATGCAGGTGCAACTGCATACCGAGGTGCCGGTGTTTTCCGCGGTGCTGACGCCGCAGCAATTCCACGAGCACGCGACGCATTTCGAATTTTTCCGCAAGCATTTCGCCATCAAGGGCATCGAGGTCGCGGAAGCCTGCGCCGAAACGCTGCATGCGCTCGAGCGGCTGGGCGGCCAGGTCGCTGCGGGCATATGAGCGCAGGCGCTGCGGCTGCTTCGTTAAGTCTTGATGGGAGTCCGCCTCGCCGAAAGCGGCTGGGCGGCTTCGCTCAGTCGAACAGGCTGGAGACCGATTCCTCGGCGGCGGTGCGTCCGATCGCCTCGGCGATCAGCGCCGCGATCGACAGCACGCGGATGTTGCTGACGCCGCGAACGGCTTCGGTCGGCTGAATCGAGTCGGTGATGACCAGCTCCTTCAGCCGCGAGTTGGCGACGCGCGCCGTCGCGCCGCCGGACAGCACGCCATGGGTCAGGTACGCGAAGACGTCCTTGGCGCCATTGGCGAGCAGGGCATCCGCGGCGTTGATCAGCGTGCCGCCGGAATCCACGATGTCGTCGATCAGGATGCAGGTGTAGCCCGCAACGTCACCGATCACGTTCATCACTTCGGATTCGCCGGCGCGCTCGCGCCGCTTGTCGATGATGGCCAGCGGAGCGTTGATGCGCTTGGCGAGGCCGCGGGCGCGCACCACGCCGCCGACATCGGGCGATACCACCATCACCTTGGCGAGGTCGAACTTCTCGCGGATGTCACGCACCATCACCGGCGAGGCATAGAGGTTGTCGGTCGGGATATCGAAGAAGCCCTGAATCTGCCCGGCGTGGAGATCGACCGTCATGACGCGGTCGGCGCCGGCATGGGTGATCAGGTTGGCGACCAGCTTCGCCGAGATCGGTGTGCGCGGGCCGGCTTTGCGGTCTTGGCGGGCATAGCCGAAATAGGGGATCACCGCGGTGATGCGGCGCGCGGAAGCGCGGCGCAGCGCATCGATGATGATCAACAACTCCATCAGGTGATCGTTGGCCGGATAGGAGGTCGACTGGATGACGAAAACATCCGAGCCGCGGACGTTTTCCTGAATCTCGACGAAAATCTCCATGTCGGCGAAGCGCCGGACGCTGGCCTTGGTCAGCGGCAGATCGAGCCATTTCGAGATCGCCTGGGCCAGTTCCGGATTGGAATTGCCGGCAACCAGCTTCACCGTTCCGTTCTTGGCCGACATCGTCGCTTTTCCCCCGGACTTGGTGGACACAACGTTCAACATATCGGCTACCCAACGAGTTGGCGCGCGAGGCAGGAGGCGCGCGGAAAAACAGGCGCCGTGATATCAAGGAGCCCGGCCGGATGGCAACCCGTCGCCCGGTTTTTCCGAGGGAAATCCGGGGCAGGCCTCATGCCTAGCGGCTGGCGAAGCTGAGGGCTGTGCCGGCAGCTGCAGCCTCCGCCTCGGATGCGCCGGGGGCCGGGGTTGCCTCGGCCACGGCCGGACCGCTCTCCGGCGTGGATGATGGCTCGGCGGCTGGCGGAGCGGAGGAGGCGGGCGCCGCCGGAGCCGCGCCGCCGGTGATCGCGCTGAGGCCGCCGAGGCCGGCCTGGGCGATCCGCCGCAGCGTGACGTCGTCGGCCGCGGCCCAGCCGGTGTCGCCGCGACGGCTCACCGGTTCGCTGCCGCTCAGGCGCAGGGTCCGGCGCTGGTTGCCGTCATAGACGTCCCAGACCCAGTCGATCGAGGTTCGGCCGCGCGCCGTCTGCGCGGCCAGATAGCTGCGGACCCGATAGGCCGCCGGCGATTGCCGGGACACCACGGCGACGTTGCGCAGCTTGGTCTCGCTGTCGAGGATATTGACCATGCGGTCGAACACGTCCGGCGGGGGACCGTCGATGGATTCAAAGGCGACCGTGGCTCCGCCCGGAGCACCGGCAGCGACCGGGCCCTGTCCTTCGCTGACGCAGCCCGAGAGGGCGGCCCCGAGCGCAAGCAGGGCGACGGTGCGCCAAGGCATGCGGACGGAGCGGAGGCGGGAAAGCACCATCGGATATCGTGACCAGATCGTCGCAACGCCCGCCGATCGTCCGGCGGACCTGGAAGCGATATCGTTAAAATCCGTTAAGGTCTAGGGCAAGCCGCCGGCGGCGGCCAACAAGATAAGCAAACCGACGCCGCAGGCTGTGCAAATTGCGTCAAATTGGCTGAGCTCGGGCTCAGTCGGCGGTCAGCGCGATGGCATGGACATGCCGGCCGTAGTCCGGCTCCTGACGGTGGACGGAGCGGCGGTAGCTGAAGAACCGGTGGTCGGAGTAGGTGTCGTCGCCGAGATCGTCGATGATGCGGATGCCGGCTGCCTCCAGCCGCGACCGGATGAAGCCGGCGAGGTCGAACATCGCATGATCCGCCCGGCTGGACGGGATGAAGAAGCGCTCATAGCCCGGATCTGCCGCCTTGAAGCGGTCGACGAATTCCGCACCGACCTCATAGCTGCGCTGGCGGATCAGCGGTCCGATCGCGGCGAGCATGTCCGCGCGGTCGGCTCCGAGGCCTTCCATGGCCGCGATGGCGGCCTCCAGCACGCCGGTGAGCGCGCCTTTCCAGCCGGCATGAGCCGCGCCGATCACACGGGCCTTGGGGTCGGCGAACAGCACCGGGCCGCAATCGGCGGTGGTGGCGCCGACCGCAAGGCCCGGAATGCGCGTCACGATGGCGTCGGCCTGCGGTCGCGCCGCGGCGTCCCAGGGCGCTTCGGCCACGACCGCGTCGGGCGAATGGACCTGATAGGCGGTCAGCAGATGGGACGGCGCCACCCCCAGCGCTTTGGCCATGCGGGCGCGGTTTTCCCGGACATGCGCCTCCGCGTCGCGCGAGCCGATGCCGCCATTGAGGCTGGCATAGATGCCGCCCGAGACGCCGCCCTCGCGGGTGAAAAAGCCGTGCCGCAGGCCCGGGACGGCGGCAAGACGTGGTGACGTCAGCATCATGGCGCGGCTCCGGAGGCAGGCTCGTCGGCGAAGCCGACCAGTGCCTGCAGTGTCGGGTCGGATACAGCCAGCACCTTGAACATCGCCCCCATGCCGCCGCGGCCGCCGCCGATCAACCGCTCCTTGGCGATCATGACGCTCTCGGCGACCTGAGGGCTGGCCTTGGCCATCAGCGAATGGGCCCTTGCCTCGATCCCGAGCCGCTGCAGGAACTCACCCTGGGTGACGGGGCCGTGCACCCGCGCGCCGAGATCTTCCGCTGCTCGCGCCAGCGCCTGAAAGTCGACATGGGCAGTGACGTCGGCCTCGCCGGCGTTTTGCAGCGGATCGGCAAAGCTGTGGCGGACGATCGCCTGCAAAGTGTCGCCGGCGTCGCTGCGGATATGTCCGTAATCGATGATCAGCGCGGCGCCGCCGGCATCGCGGAGCCGGCTGGCGAGATTCATCATCTCGGAGTCGGGACGCCATTCGAAGATGGCGCCGACCGGTGCGGCGCGCACCAGCGGCGGCAGCAACGCCTCGAAGCGCGGCGTCGGTTCGGGCGCGACGCCGAAGGCGAAGCGGCCGCTGCCGTCGAGCTCGATGGTGCGCTCGTGCCAGCCGTCCTCGCGCCGGACCATCTGATGAATGGGGAGGGCGTCGAAATATTCGTTGGCGAGAATGATCGAGGGCCCGCGCGGCACCTCGTCGAGATGCGCGTGCCAATGCACGTTGCCGATGCCGGCCAGGGTCTCGCGCTGCCGGTCGCGCAGCATCGGATTGATCTCGACGAGATGGATGCTCAGCCCGAGATAAAGTTCCGGCATCACCCGCATCGCGCGCAGCGCGTCGGCCATCATGGTGCCGCGGCCGGGACCCAGTTCGATCAGGCGCAGGATCGAGGGCGAGCCCATCTCGCGCCAGGCCGAGGCCGCCCACAGACCCAGCAACTCGCCGAACATCTGGCTGACCTCGGGCGCGGTGATGAAGTCGCCCTCCCGCCCGAGCGGATCGCGGGCCACGTAATAGCCGTAGCGCGGGTGGGTGAGGCAGAGCTGCATGTAGCGCCACACCGGCATCGGCCCGGAGGTGCGGATTAGCCGGGCAATTTCGTGATGCAGCGGCGACGCATCGATCATGGTGACGTCTCCGCGGCGGGGCGCGGCCGCGGCTTGCGGCGCAGCGCGGCAATGACGATGGCGATGCCGACGAGCACCATCGGGATCGACAGCAGCATGCCCATGGTCATGCCGCCCCACAGGAAGCCAAGCTGTGGATCGGGTTCGCGGAAAAATTCCCCGGTGATGCGGGCGATGCCGTAGAAGCCGATGAAGGCGCCGAGCACCAGGCCCGGCCGCTTCAGCGCACCGGCGCGGATCATCAGCGCCAGCACCGCGAACAGCGCGATGCCCTCGAGCCCGGCCTCGTAGAGTTGGCTCGGATGGCGCGGCAGCGGCCCGCCATTGGGAAAGACCATCGCCCAGGGGAGGTCGGGATCGGCCGGGCGGCCCCACAATTCGCCGTTGATGAAATTGGCGATGCGGCCGAGGAACAGGCCGATCGGTCCCACCGCGCAGGTGATGTCGCCGAGCGACAGGATCGACAGACCGCGCTTCCAGCAGAACAGGATCACCGCCACGACGCAGCCCATGAAGCCGCCGTGAAAGGACATGCCGCCTTCCCAGAGCTCAACGATCTTGATCGGATGGGCGATGAAGAAGTCGAGATTGTAGAACAGCACGTAACCGGTGCGGCCGCCGAGGATGATGCCGAGCGTGACCCAGAGGATGAAGTCGTCCATCTCGGCGAGCGTGATCGGAGACGGTCCGCCCCACAGCCGCGTGTTGCGGATCAGGGCGCGCGCATAGATCCAGCCAAAGACGATGCCGCCGATATAGGCCAGGGCGTACCAGCGGACGGCGAACGGCCCGATGGCGAAGGCCACGGGATCGAACACCGGAAAGGCGATGGCGAGAGCAGGCATCGGAGGCCCCGACTAGACCGGCAAGCCGGCACCGGCGCGCCGCGCGGCTGCGGTGATGCCCCGCGCAGCGCGACCGTGCCGAAGGCGCCTCTCGGTGGATGGATCGATCATGGGCTGCTTTGGGGGCGGAAACAGGGATTCGCAAGGCCGAGTTTGTACGATTACAAGGAAACAGGATCATGGCAAGGCGCGTTGCCATGTGCTCTTGCGATCGCCGCGCCGGATCGCCATTGTCATGATCACAATCGCTTATGTCGCGGCGGAGAGGAGCTCATGACCCAGACCAGCAATCGGTTCTTCGATGAAATCGGCCGCCTGATGAACGATGCCGCTGGCGCAGCTCAGGGCATGAAGCGCGAAATCGATGCCGTGGTGCGCAACCAGGCCGAGCGGATCCTGCGCGATCTCGATCTGGTCAAGCGCGAGGAATTCGAGGCGGTGAAGGACATGGCCCGGCTGGCGCGCGAGGAGAACGAGGCGCTGAAGCAGCGGATCTCCGCCCTCGAGGAGAAGCTGGGCGCAGCTGCGGCGTCCGGGCGTAGCAGCGCTTCCGGCTGAGGCCGGCTGGCGATTTTCAGGCGGCCGGGACTTCGTCGCCCCGGAAAACTGCCGGCATTTCCTTGTGTTTTCGTGCCTTTGGCGGTAAAAGCCCGGCCATGTCCGCGGCCCCCGCACCCCTGGAGGCTCGCCGTGGCATGCGAAAAGGGGCCGCGCTGCGGCCTTTAACTTTTGGAAAACAAGGATTTAAGCAATGGCGACCGTCAAGGAATTGAAGGCGACTGCGCGTCCGAAGGTCGGCAAGGGGGCCGCCCGGGCAGAGCGTCGCGCCGGCCGGGTTCCGGCCGTGATCTATGGCAACAACCAGCCCCCGCTGACCATCTCGCTGAACGACTCCGAGTTGCGTCAGCGCATCCTGGCCGGTCGGTTCCTGACCACGATCCACGACATCGAGCTGGACGGCAAGAAGCATCGCGTGATCCCGCGCGACTATACCCTCGACCCGGTGCGCGACTTCCCGCTGCACGTCGACTTTCTGCGGCTGGGCGAAGGCTCGACCATCCGCGTCAGCGTCCCGCTGCACGTGCTGAATGCGGAAACCGCCCCGGGCGTGAAGCGGGGTGGTACGGTCAACATCGTGACCCACACCATCGAGCTGGAAGTTCCGGCGGAGAACATCCCGCAGTATCTCGAGGCCGATGTCGGCGCGCTCGACATCAACGGATCGCTGCACATCACCGAGATCAAGCTGCCCGCCAATGCGAAGCTGATCACCCGTGACGATACGACGCTTGTCACGGTCGTGCCTCCGTCGGGCTATGGCGAGGAGCAGAAGCAGGCGGCCGCTGCGGCGCCTGCCGCCGCTGCAGCCGCCGCCCCGACCGCTGGCGCGGCTGCAGCCAAGCCGGCCGCCGGCGGCGACAAGAAGAAGTAAGTCGGCGCGGAATCCCGCGCCATGCGGCTGTTTGTGGGGCTCGGCAATCCTGGCGCCAAATATCAGGGCAACCGGCACAACATCGGCTTCATGGCGGTGGACGTCATGGCGCGGCGTCACGGTTTCGCACCGTGGCGCCGCCGCTTTCAGGGCGAGACGGCCGAAGGCATGCTGGACGGCGAGCGCGTCGTCCTGCTCAAGCCGTCGACTTATATGAACGAGTCCGGCCGCGCCGTCGGCGAGGCAATGCATTTCTTCAAGCTGCCGCTCGGCGACATCAGCGTCTTTCATGACGAGCTCGAACTGCCGCCCGGCAAGGTCCGCGTCAAGATCGGCGGCGGCATCGCCGGGCACAACGGCCTGCGCTCGATCTCGGCTCATGTCGGCAATGATTATCGGCGTGTGCGGATCGGCATCGGCCATCCGGGCGTGAAGGAATTGGTGCACGGCTATGTCCTGAGCGATTTCGCCAAGGCCGAACGGCCGCGTTTCGAGGCCTTGTGCGACATCATCGCCGATCATGCGGGACTGCTCGCTTCCGGCAAGGATTCGACGTTTCAGAACAAGGTGCATCTCGGGATGCAGGCCAAGGGTTTCGGGACTGAAGAGAATGGCGCGTGAAGCGCCGCCCGGGGACGGGATGAATTGATCTGTCATGGCCGGGCCCGTCCCGGCCATCCACGTCTTGATCCGTGGCAGGAAAGACGTGGATGCCCGCGGCGGGCGGGGCATGACGAAATCGGGTGTTGAGGGTTCACATGGGTTTCAAGTGCGGTATCGTTGGTTTGCCTAACGTCGGCAAGTCGACGTTGTTCAATGCGTTGACGGAGACCGCGGCGGCGCAGGCGGCGAACTATCCGTTCTGCACCATCGAGCCGAATGTCGGCGCGGTGGCGGTGCCTGATCCGCGCCTGGAGCAGCTCGCGGCGATCGCCAAGTCGCAGCAGATCATCCCGACCCAGCTCACCTTCGTCGATATCGCGGGCCTCGTGCGCGGCGCTTCGAAAGGCGAGGGGCTCGGCAACCAGTTTCTCGCCAATATCCGCGAGGTCGATGCGATTGCTCACGTCGTGCGCTGCTTCGAGGACGACGACGTCACCCATGTCGAGGGCAAGATCGCGCCGCTGGCCGATATCGAGACCATCGAGACCGAGTTGATGCTGGCCGATCTCGAAAGCCTCGAGAAGCGCGTCGACAACCTCGGCAAGAAGGCCAAGGGCAACGACAAGGATGCCAGGGAGCAGCTCGATCTGGTCGAGCGGGCGCTGGCTCTCCTGCGCGAGGGCAAGCCGGTGCGTGGATTGGAGCGCAAGCCGGAAGAGGAGCGCAACTTCCGCATGCTGGGGCTGCTGACCTCGAAGCCGGTCCTCTACGTCTGCAACGTCGAGGAGGGATCGGCCGCGGCCGGCAATGCCTTTTCGCAGGCTGTGTTCGATCACGCTCAGAAAGAGGGGGCGGTCGCGGTGGTCATCTCCGCGAAGATCGAGTCGGAGATCGCAACGCTGTCACGGGAGGAGCGGGCCGATTTTCTCGAGACGCTTGGCCTTGCGGAAGCGGGGCTCGACCGGCTGATCCGTGCCGGCTATGAGCTGCTCCACCTCATCACCTATTTCACCGTCGGGCCGAAGGAGGCCCGCGCCTGGACCATTACCAAGGGCACCAAGGCCCCGGCCGCAGCCGGGGTGATCCATACCGACTTTGAGAAAGGCTTCATTCGCGCGGAGACCATCGCTTTTGACGACTATATCGCTTTCAATGGCGAGGCCGCGGCGCGCGATGCCGGCCGGCTGCGGCTCGAAGGCAAGGACTATGTCGTCGCCGACGGCGACGTGATGCATTTCCGCTTCAATACCTGAGCGTCAGCGTATCTGGCTCTTGTCCCGGATCGCGCCGAGATGCTCGTTGATGCGGAAGACGATCAGGATGAATTCGGCCGCGATGCGTGAGAACACCACGCCGACGATGACGCTGCCGATGCTGTAAAGCACCATCAGGAAGCCGCCGAACGGGCTGATGGCCATGGCGGCGAGCCCGGAAAAGATGCCCGAGATGCCGAACAGCGCGATGAGGATGATCACGAGCCAGTAAAATGTCTTGATGATTCCGGGCGTGATGAAGCGATCCCATTGGAACAGGTCCCGAATCTCGAACATCGATGGTTCTCCTGGCAATGAACGGCGTGCCGGACTGGCCGCTGATGGTCGGAGGTCCGGATGGAGCCGCCGGCGCGCAGCCGGGCCGGCAGGCCCCTGCGCGCCGCGGATGCGGCTCTTCCGATCGCGATCGTATTCCACCCCCGGCATGCAACAACGTCGCGGCACCGCCATGCGAACGTACGGCTTGTGATCGCGGGAAATAACGGCGACAATCGGGCCTGTTTCCGGACTTGCCCAGAATGACTCTCACCTTCGAAGACTTCTCCGTCGGCCATCTCGGTCGTTTCGGCCCCCGCCATGTCACCCGTGAGGACATCATCGCGTTTGCCTCGGAATTCGATCCGCAACCGATGCACCTCGACGAGGAGGCGGCCAAGCATTCCATGCTGAAGGGCCTTTCCGGCTCAGGCTGGCATCTCGGGTCCCTGATGATGCGGATGCTGTATGACGGACTGCTATGCCGGACCGCGTCGCTAGGATCCGGAGGTGTCGACGAGTTGCGCTGGCTTTCGCCGCTCCGCCCCGGCGACGATCTCACGCTCGATATCGATGTCAAGCAGGTGAGGGCGTCGCGCAGCCGGCCGGACATGGGAATCCTGACGCTGGGCCTCACGGTCCGCAACGCGGCCGGCACCGTGCTGCTGGAGGCGACATCGTCGATCATGGTGAGCCGTCGTCAGTCCGCAGACGAGGCACGGAGAGATCGCTGATGCCGTTCTTTGAAGATCTGTCGGTGGGCGCGCGGCGCGAACTGGGGTCGTTCACTTTCACCGCGGAGAACATCAAGGCGTTCGCGCGGCAGTTTGATCCGCAGCCGTTTCATCTCGATGAAGAGGCCGGGCGGCGCTCGCTGTTCGGCGGACTTGCGGCCTCGGGCTGGCATATCGGATCGGTCTGCATGAAGTTGCTGGTCGCCGCCAGCAAGCGCGAAGCCGAGGCTGCCCTGGCCGCCGGCAAAACGCCCGCGGCCTGGGGACCATCGCCTGGCTTTCGCGAATTGCGGTGGATCAAGCCGGTCCTGGCCGGCGACACCATCACCTTCAGCAGCGTGATCGAAACGCTCAGAACGTCCGAGAGCCGCCCCGAATGGGGGATCGTTCAGGCGCGTAACAGCGGTATCAACCAGCGCGGCGAACAGGTGTTCTCCATGCTGGCCACCGGCTTCCTGCAGCGCAGGGTTGCACCGTAAACCCGCCGTCCGCTGGCGGTGTTCGCTTTGAAAGGACCGTCCGTCCCGGTCAGTCGTGCCGCAGATTCTCCGCCGCCTTCTTCCACTGGGCGACGTTCTCGGAGATGATGCGGGTCGACTTCATCGCGGCCTGGCTCAGCTGGGCATAGCCCGAAATCTCGCGCTGGACGCGCTGCCCTTCGGCGTGCAGCAGGTCGCGCAGGCCTTCCAGTTCGGTGATCAGCCGCTCGATTTCCGCCAGCGACGTGCCGGCAACGCGCTGGATCAGCGAGTTGACGCTGTTCACGGTCGCCTCGGCGCTGCTGTCCGCCGGTGCGTCCGAATTGGAGAAGCTGGCACCGGGGCGCCGCAGATAGGCGACATCGTTGCGAACGAAGTCACGAATGCCGGCCTCGACTTCGGATACGGCGGCGAGGTTGCTGTCGGTCTCGGGGTTGGACTCGGTCGTCTCAGGTAGCGTTGCGTTCATCTGCGTTCCCTTTTGTCTGACGCGAGCGCGGATGGATTCCGCCGGAATAAATAGCCCGCCATAAATACAGCCGATCGTGACGATATCGGGGCCGATCTGCGGTATGGATCGCCCATTCGCAGTTAATTCGGCGTTAAGTGCCAGCCTTGATCGCGTTGCCGGCGGCCGCGGAGTGCCGTTCGGGGCCGCCTGCCACGGCAGATATGTTCGCGCGGATCTTCTGGCGAGCAGGCTCGATCAGGCGATCTTCGGCAGATGGATCGGGCTGCCGAGCGCCTGCTCCACCAGATCGAAGGTATCAACCAGGACACGCATGCTGACCAGTTGGTCGTTCCTGAACTGGGCGAACTGCGCGATCCGCAAGCTGATGGCGCGGCCGGTGTTCAGCGCGGTCAGGGAATAGCGCATCATCGACGCGCCGGAATCCTCGCCGAGCATGATCGACTCGCGGTCGAAACGGTGGATTTTGACGCTTTTGGCGATCTGCCGGCAGACTTCAAGCACCGCAGCCTTGCCATGGCGGGGGCCGAGAAAGGAGAACATGTCGACGGGACCGTAGATGGTCCACTCGACGTGATCGTCGATCAGGGCCTCTAGGTCGGAAAGCTGGCGTTCGTTGATTGCACGATGCAATGCACGGGAGAAACGCCAGAGACTGTGCTCTGTCATGGCGTTGAATATCCTGGACTTTTAAATGCAAAATCGGCGCAGGCGGCCGTCTTGGTGCCGCATGCAGCACCGGCCTGACCGTGCGTTTTCAATCCGATGGTGCCGAAATAATCCGGTCCGCCAAGAAAACAATACGCATTTTTGCAGTGCACAATTGCGCTGATGCACCCCGGCGCCGGCCGACCACGACAAGCGCTGTGGAACTGGTCAGCCATCCTGCGGACCGAGCGGGGACGGCGGGGGAGGTGTCGCTCCGGCGCTGCGAGCCGCGGCGCGGGCGGACAGCACGGCGCCGGCCAAGCTGCCGACGAGAGCTCCGGTGGGCATGAAGGTGAGGAACACCATCGCTGCGCTCCGCCCCTCGAAATCGCTGACATTGAAATACGAGATCCAGGCGAGTCCGGCGCCGATGCCGACCAGGGCCCCGCCAAGCAGGCCAAGTAACAAGCCGATAAATGTGAGCAGCAACCCGATCATCGCCAACCTTGCGCTGGTCCCTGAATTAGGTCGTGCGAGAACAGGGATGGTTCAAGGCAGAAGCAGGCCCGGCCGATGGCGCGCCTTCGCCGGAATCCCGCGCGGGCAGCCGCGGCCTTCCACCCGTCGCTTTCAATACAAATTGTTTCGACCCTGATCGCCGGCTGCTGGCTCGCAATGCTCGGCCCGCAAGCGGAGTGCAGGTCATTTGCCGGTGATGCGGCCCGTGCCGTGTGCGGATCAGGTCCGGATATGACGGCCGATCATTCCACCCAGCGGCAGCGTCCCGCAGGCGCGGGGGCCGTGCTGTCCAGCAGCGGGAAAAGCTCGTCGGTCAGATCGCGCCCGACCAACTGCTGCACGAGATCGAAGGAATCAAGGAAGGCGCGATGCTCGAGGATGCGCCTGTCCTTCAGCGTGAAGAACTGGGCGGCGACATATTGCACCACGCGCGCGTCGCTGCGCTTGGTCTGGGCGCAACGCGTCATTGTCGCGACGCGATTGCCCTCGGCGGCAACGAATGTCACTTCGAACTTTCTCTTGCTGTAGAGCTGATGCTCGATCGCGATGGCCTGGCTCAGCCAGCCACGGCCGTGCTTTTGGCCGAAATGCGGAAACAGATCGATGGGGGCATAGACGATGCTGTCGAGCTCCTCGTCGCAGCAGGCTTCGGCCGCCGCGGCCTCCCCGCCGAAATAAGCCTGCAAGAAAGCGAGGACGCATTGCCTGTTGTCATCGACCTCCATCATGTCTCCCGCGCCCTTTTGATGAGCGCATTGTCAATGAAACCGCCGGACGCGCAAGCGCGCGGAACGCGAAGGATGCGGCCGATGCCGGGCCTCGCGAGCAGCGGGAGCGCGTGACGAGCTTCGCGAGGATATGCGGCGGCGGCGCTTAGGCCCTGGCCCTGCCGCGGCCCTTGGCGCGGGCTTTCGCCTTGGCGGCGCCCCTGGCCGGGGCCTTCGCCGCGGGCTTGGTGGCAGGCTCGGCCTTCGGCGACGGCTTCGCCGCTGCCTGCTGCGCGGCCACCGCTTCGGCGGCGCGGCGCATCGCGCGGGCATAGCTGTCGGCGGCATTGTCGGCGGACATCTGCAGCCGCCTCGCCGCGGCCGTGCCTTCCTCGAGCGCATGCTTCGCCATCTGGCGGTGGCGTTGCTTGGTCGCGGCATCCCTCGCCTTTCCGGCCAGCGCGAGATAGCGATCGCGGCTCGCCTTCACCGCGGCCATCAGGCTTCTGTGCTGTTGCTTTGCCAGTTTGCGAATGACCGCATCGAGGTCGGCGCCCGCCATGATCCATGCCCCTGGGTTCGTGGAAACGAGGTGCCTTCCCGTAGCAGGCGGCTCGGGGGGATGGCAATGCGCGGCGGGCGCCTCGGCTCCAACCGCGTGAAGCGGGCTCGCATTCCGCGAGCTTCGGTTGGACCGACAGCCACACCGCGTTGTCAGAGCGGATCCGCTTGTCGCCGATGATCGGACAGGGTCAGGATGTATCCGCGGCGCCTTCGTCGAGCAGTTTTTCGATTTCCGCGGCAGTTTCGCCGAACGTGACGATCGAGGATGGCAGGCCGATCAGCACCAGCGGACAGGGATTGCCGACCCCACGTCGCACCCGATCCTGCAGCTTGCTCCAGTGCGTCGTTGCGGTGCCGAACTTGTCCGACGCAAACTGAT
>Ga0180222_1002536_pt1 | contig 14397 bp, 14 predicted proteins | sample eDN5th37CKraftOP_FD_151336 | JGI IMG/M metagenome (GOLD analysis project Ga0180222, IMG submission 151336) | Enriched Organic Plus compost microbial communities from Emeryville, California, USA - eDNA 5th pass 37_C Kraft OP (version 2) (version 2) ... | reverse complement strand
GAATGCGATCCCCGCGACCACCATTGCCTATGACGGGAACGAGATCGCCGTGCTGCCTTTCGAGGAGCAATTGCAGCCGACCCGGATCATGACGTTGCGGCTGAAGCATTACGCAACGCGCCCGGCGGTGCAGGCATTCCAGACCTATGTGCGCGAAGCCTTCTCGCCTGGCGGCATCTTTGCGCCCGGATCAATAACCGCGCCGGGGATCGATCTGGTGAAGCGGCGGAAGTCCTGAGCGGACGCGCCGGATGCTTTCGGCGACTTCCCGCGCGGCGGCCTCCGGCACCGTGATGCTGGCGAGATGCGGCGTGATCAGCACATTCTCCATGCGCCAGAACACGTGATCCTTGGGCAGCGGCTCGACGACGAACACGTCGAGGGTCGCCTCCGCAATCGCGCCCGATTGCAGGGCCGTAATCAGTGCCGGCTCATCGACCACGGCGCCGCGCGACGCATTGATCAGTTTGGCGCCCGCAGGAAGTCTGGCGAGGCGCTTTGCGTCGAGGAGGCCGCGCGTCTCCGGCGTCAGTGGCAAGAGAATGACGAGGATCTCGACTTCGCTGAGAAAGCCATCCAGCGTGTCGATGCCGGCCTGGCAGGTGACGCCCGGAATCTGTTTCTGGCTTCGGCTCCAGCCCCGCACATCGAAGCCCGTTCTGGCCAGTGCCTCGGCCGCCGGACCGCCGAGTTCCCCAAGACCGAGAACACCGACGCGGATATCCGACAAGGCGCGCGGGTGGACATATTTCCATTCGCTGCGGCGCTGGGCCCGCTCGAACACATGGATATCGCGCGCATAGCGGATGACGGAGAACAGGACATACGACGTCATCAGCGACACCATGCCGGTGTCGGAAAGCCGCGATATCGGCACGTCCGGCAAATCGTCACGACCGACGAGCGAATCCACGCCCGCGCCGAGATTGGTGACGAGTTTCAAATTCGGAAAGCGGCCGAAGAAGCCGGTAGGCGGCTTCCATGTCAGTGCGTAATGCACGCGCGCCGGGTCAACGGCGTCCAGATCGGTGTGAAATTCAAGGTCGGGAAGTTCGGCGGTGAGGGTTTTCTTCCAGGCGGCCGGATCGTCGAACGCGCTGTAGAAAATCAGGGCATCGCCGCTCATGCCTGACGCACCTTCTCGATCAGTTGCACCATCGCGGTGATCGCAAGCTCATAGCCAAGGGGGCCAAGGCCGGCCACGATTCCCGTCGCGGCCTTGGAGATGAAGGAGTGATGCCGAAACGGTTCGCGCTTGTAGATATTGCTCATATGCACTTCGATGATTGGCTTTTCATAGGCCAGCAACGCATCGAGAAGCGCGATCGAAGTGTAGGTGAGGCCGGCGCCGTTGATCAGGAGGCCGTCGATATCCTTGCGGGCCGCCTGGACCCAGTCGATCAACTCGCCTTCGTGGTTGGACTGCCGGAAATCCAGACTGGCCCCGAGACGGTCGGCCTGTGCGCGGCAGCGCGCCTCGATTTGCGGAAAGCTTTCGGTGCCGTAGGTGCCCTTCGCGTCCAGCCCGTAAAGATTTGCATTCGGGCCGTTCAGGAAAAGAAGTCGCGGCGGTGTCATGCCAGTGTCCGAGAGCGGAGTGCCGGACACAGTAAGATCACAGGACGCTTGATTTATCAAAGGTTACCCGAAAGGCGACAACGCCGCCTATCGATGCGTTTGCGAGACGACTTATCGAGCGGATGCCGGAGCGCCCATCGCACGCCAAAAAATGACCCCGGCCCGTACCGTTTCCGGCAACTATGGTCGGGGTTGAAGTGGCCAGGTAATGGGAGGATCGCCTGGTCCCTTTCCAAGTTTCACCGTGACCAATTGTTCCGCAGGACCGCCGCCGTAGAGCGACGCGTTTCCCTGCAGAGCGCAGGGAAACGCATCTGTTTGTCAGTTTCCGCGGGCCTTGAAGGCCGGAGCCGCCTCGAGGTCCTGCTTGGTCATGCCACGCAGAACGATGCGGTCCGGATTGGTCGTCCCGGAGCTCTCGTTGGCGCGGTTCTGGTCGGATCGCATCGTGCCGGTGGTGGCGGCGTTGCGTTCGCGGGCCTGAACGTCAAGAGCCTCGAAGGGGATCGCCACCTTCTTTTCGCCGATACCGAGGAAGCCACCGACGCCCACGACGACGGCCGCGACTTCACCATCTCGCTGCAGCACGATGTCGTCGATCTCGCCGATCTTCTCCTCATTGGCGCCGTAGACGGTGGTGCCACGCAGGTCCGAAGCCATGATGTGGTCGGAGCTTGCCGTTGCCAGCGGGGCGGTCTTCTGCCCGGCCTGAGTCCGGTGCTGGGTCTGGGCGTGCCGGTTCTGGCTTGCGCCGGCCGGTGCCTGTCCCACCTGAGCCGGATTTTGCGGCAGCGCCTGCGCATGTTGCAGATGCTGCTGCAAGGCCGGCAAGGTCTTCTGCGCCCAGGCCTTCAGGTCCGCCATGTCCCCGTTCTTGGCGTAATCATCGAACAGCCGGATGGCAGACTGGTGCGCTTCGATCTGCTGGGTGCGGTAGAGCTGGTAGAATTGCCGGTCGTCGGCCGATTTCAGTTGCTCAAGCTTCTGCTGGTGCTGCTTGTCCATCTGATCCGGGAGTTTGATGCCCTGGATCTGTTGCGCCATCGACTTCAGTTCGCTCGACGTCTTGGTGTGATCGTCCACCATCTGCCTGGCGAAGCGCTGGACGGCATCATCCTTCGACTTGTCGAGGGCCATCTTGTTCGACTGAAGTTCGAACATGTCTGAAATGGCGACTTTCTCGACGAATTGCCTGGTCGCCGCCGAGGCTTCGGTCTGACCCTGAAGGGCTGACTGCGATTGGGTCTGCGCGCCTTGAGGCGCCTTCGGGGTGCCGGTTTGTGCGTAAGCTGGCAGGGCGATTGCCATGCAGGTGGCAACAATCACGCCGCGTCTCATATTATTCTCCTCGATGGGAAGGGCTGTAATGGGGGCCAAACCCTGAAGAGCGCTGCTTGTTCCGATGCAAGATGCCGCAGCGGCGCCGGTGACGTGGAACCGGGCGCTCGCGCGACAAGTGCGGCTTTTGCGCTGAAGCGATGAGCCTAGTTCAGCAGCAGCCAGACCCCCGCCAGCGACAGCCAGGGGACGTAGGTGATCAACGCAAGGCCGATCAGGTAAAGCGCCGCAAAAGGAAGGATCCCGCGATAGATCGTCTTCAGGTCGATGCCGAGGACGGACTGCGCGACGAAAATGTTGATCCCGAAGGGCGGCGTGAACAGACCGATCGCGAGGTTCACCATCAGGACAATGCCGAAATGGACCGTATCGATTCCGAGTGCCTTCACAACGGGGATCAGCAACGGGGTCAGCAAGAGGATCGCGGACAAGGGATCGAGGAAGCACCCGATCAGCAGCAGCACGACGTTCACGATCAGCAGAAACGACCATTGGCCGACGCCGAGCGACTGCAGCCAGGCCACCAGCGCGGCGGGAACCTGATTGACCGTCAGCAGCCAGGAGAACACGCCTGCACATGCTACGACGATCAGAATCTGTGCGGTGAAGCGCGTGGTTGCGACAGCGGCTTCGAGAATGTCGCGCCAGGTCAATTCGCGGAACACGAAACGGGTCACGAGGATCGCGTAGATGCAGGCGACCGCCGCCGCCTCGGTCGGCGAGAACACGCCGCCATAGATGCCACCGAGAATGATGACTGGAGCACCGAGCGCCCACAATCCCCGTACCGTCGCCTGAAGGAAATGCCTGAATTCGAACGGCTGGCTCGCGCCGAAATTGCCGCGCCTCGCCTGCCACATCACATAGGCGGCCAGGATCGCGGCGATCAGCAAGCCGGGGATCATGCCGGCGGCATAAAGGCGCGGCACGGATTCCTGAGCCGCTGCCCCGTAAACGATCATCGGGATGCTGGGCGGGATGATGATGTCGATGGCGCCGACCGCCGTGATCAGGCCGGCGGCGAACGGCTTCGGATAGCCGTCCCTCACCATCGGCGGATACATGACCTTGCCGATCGTCGCGACGGCGGCAGCGCTCACCCCGGAGATGGCGCCGAAAATCGTCGCGGTTCCGACCGTCGTGATCCCGAGACTTCCGCGCAGCGGACTTGTGCCGGACTGAACGAAATCGACGAGCCGCTGGGCGACGCTGCCCCGGCCCATCAATTCGCCGGCATAGATGAAATAGGGGATGGCTAGCAGCGCATAAGCGTTCACCGAACCGAACAGGTTCTGGTGCAACGCCGCAAGCGGCAGATTCATGAAGAAGACGAGCGCGACCGTGATTGCGGTCAGCAGCACGAGAAAGATCGGAAATCCCAGCAGCAGCAGGACGATCGGTACCAGCCCAAGCGCGAAACTCATGGCTCAGCTGTCCTTCGGAGCGGGCGCGGCCTGGCTGCCGGTCAGACGCTGCAGCGCGCGCAACAGCATCATCAGCGCAATGGCCGCAAAGCTCACCGTGATCGCGCTGTGCGGGATCCAGGTTGGGATATGGGCAATGTCGCTGACCGCGCCGAGCGCATAGATGCGTTCGACATACTTGAACGATTGCCAGGCGACGAATGTGGCGACGACGAACATCACGACGAGTTCGAACCAGCTCACCAGCCCGCGAATCCGCGGCGGGCACGACGTGATCAGCACGTCCATTCTCAGATGCATGTCGCGCCAGGTCACAAGGGCCGCGCCAAGGAAAGCGATCCAGACCAGGATATAGATTTCGACCTCATCGACACCGTTCAGCGCATATCCGGCAAGATAGCGTCCGACCACGTTGGTGAAGTTGAGACAGATTCCGACGATGAGGGCGACAGCAAGGACGCGCTCGATCCAAGTCACGAGCGCGTCCACATACTTGTCGATTGAGGGTAGCAAAAGACCAGCGTCCTCAGTTTGCGCGTTCGGCGGCGGCCGAAAGCGCGTCGAAGTCGGCCTTGATCGCGGCGTTCTTGCTCAGCAGGTCGGGCAGAACCGACTTGACCTGATCGAGGTAAGCCTTGCTCTCGGCCGGGGACAGTTCGATCAGTTCGCCGCCGTTCTTCTTCCAGACGCCGGCGGTGCGGTCGACGTCCTCGATGGCGAACTTCTGGATCTTTTGCTGCGCCTTGAAGGCCTCGTCACGAACCATTGCCTCCAGCTCCGGGCCAAGCGACTTCAGGAAGTTGCGATTGGCCATCACCGGCGCGATCAGATACGAGCCGGGAAGGGTCGTCAGGCCCTTGGCGACGTCATAGTATTTGAAGGCCGTAAACACCGTGGCGCTGGCGATCAGACCGTCGATCGTGCGGTTCTGCATCGCCGACAGCACTTCACCGAGCGGCATCGACACCGGAGCGGCGCCGAGCTTCTTGAACGGTTCGATTTGAAGGGGAGCCGCGCCGGGAACGCGGATCTTCTGGCCCTTGAAGTCCGCGACCGCGCGGATCGGCTTGTGCGACAGCAGCAGCAGCGGCCCGTGCGGCACAATCGCGATCGGCTCGATGCCCTTGCTGTTGCCGAGGGTCGAAAGCTGCTTGCGCACCGCGGGATCGGCGAAGACCCGCTGGGCATGGGCCTGGTCCTTGAACAGCCCCGGCGCGTCGAATACCTGGAAGCGCGGCTCAAGACCGATGAAGAATCCGGAGGCGGGCACCACGGCTTCGATCGTGCCCATTGCGGTGCCTTCGACGGTCGCCGGGATCTGACCGAGCTGGTTGGCCGGATAGAACTCGACCTTGATCTTGCCGCCCGAGCGCGCCTCGATGCCGGCCTTGAACTCCTTCGCCCATTCCTGGCTGGCATCGTTCACCGTCGGCGACGAGATCTTCATGGTGTAGGTTTGCGCCTGGGCTGCCGTGGCGCAAAGCAGTGCGGCCGCGCCGGCCGCAAGGCTACGAAATACAGTCATTATTCCTCCGTTTGTGCTTCCTTTGCGGACGTTTGCCCTGATCAGTTAGCCGGGGTCAGTATTGTCCTTTCGGCTCAAGTCCGAAGACATGCTGGCCATACATCGAGCCGACCGCATCCCAGTTCAGGCTGATATGCGAGCTCGCAGCGTGGATATCGCGCCAGAAGCGCTGCACCGGATGGTGCATGCCGAGCGCGGAACCGCCCATCGCGACGAACACCGCGTCCACCGCCTGCACGCAAAGCTTCGTCGCGAAGGCGTGTGTCAATCGATTGCGCAGGCGCAAGTCGACGTCAACGGTTTTGCCGGCATGCACGGCTTCGCTGGTTTCGCGAATGTCACGATGCACCATCAGTTGCGCGGCATCGATGGACGCCGTCGCCTCGGCGACGCGAAGCTGAACAGTGGCGAATTCCGACATCCGGTTATTGCCGCCGGCGACCGCGCCGCGCGTCGTGCGATTTCCGACCTGGTCGATGAAGGCCTGCAGCGCACCGCGCGCCATGCCGAGCGCAGGCGACACGAGGCAATTCGGCACGACAGCAAGCATCGGCTGCCGGTAGATCGGATTGGTGTTGATTGCGGTCCCGGGGGTCTGGCCGGTCAGCATTTGCTGGAACGTGACGACGCGATGCTCAGGGATAAACGCATCCTCGACGACGATGGTCTTGCTGCCGGTGCCGCACAGACCCATCGTGTTCCAGTCGTCATGGATGGTGTAGTCGGACTTCGGAACCAGAAAAAAGCCCGGCTTCGCGCCATCGGCCATCGGGATAATCCCGCCGACAATGCCCCATGACGCGTTGTCGACGCCGCTCGCGAAACTCCAGCGTCCGCTCAGCCGATACCCGCCCGGCGCCGGCGCGGCCTTGCCCGCCGGCGCATACGACACCGCGGCGACCGTATCGTAGGAGTCGCGCCAGAAATCGTGCTGCGCCTCTTCGGGATAGCAGGCGATCATCCAGGGATGGACCGCGCCGAGGCTATAGACCCAGCCGGTCGAACCGTCGCCGCTCGCGACCCTGGACACCGCCTCGACGAAGACGTCGTACCCGTATTCGAAGCCGCCGAAGCGCTTCGGTTGCATGACGCGGAACAATTCCAGCTCGCGCATCAATTCGACGAGGTCAGAGGATACCTGCCGCGCTTTCTCGAATTCCGGGGCACGCTCGCGCGCGATCGCGCCGACCTTTTCGGCGCGCGTCAGCAATTCGGCGATGCTCGGAATAGACGGGGTCTGGGCGGTTGCGACACGTGCCACGTCTTCCTCCTTTGTTTTGTTTTCAGATTAGTCCGCCGGCAGGGCAGCGGCAAGCAGAAACTTGCATTTGCAAGTAATCACCCGTGAACCTTCCTTTGCTGCGGTGCCGTGCGTAGCCAAAAATACTTGAATGCGAAGATCATGACGCCTATCGAGGGAGCAAATCGTCGCAGCCAGATCCGCGAAATGCCACGCAAACTGATCCTGCAGGACTTCCTGCCCTACCTTCTCAATCGTGCGGGTCTGCGTGTCGGGCTGATGTTCTCGCGCGACATCGAGCCGTTCGACGTTTCGCTGCCGATGTGGCGCGTGCTGGTCGAGCTGTGGCGCAACGGCGAGCACCGCCTCGGCGAATTGTCGGAGCGGACGTCCATCGATATGTCGACGTTGTCCCGCCTTGTCGTTGCGATGCAGCGAAAGGAACTGATCGTGCGCCGGCGATCCGGACTTGACGGCCGCGCACTGAGCCTGACGCTCACACCGCGCGGATTGACGCTGGCAGAGAAGATCGCGCCATACGCAATGCGTTACGAAACGGTGGCGATGAAAGGCATGAGTGCGCGGGAAGTCGCAACGCTCAAGGACCTGCTCAAGCGCGCCTACACGAATCTTGAAGAGGCCGAGAAGAAGCCGGCGAAACGGCCGGCCGCAAAAGCGCGGCCGGCCAGAAAGCGGGCGAAACGCCGCGTCAAATCTTCAGCTTGAACAGCTCGACGCAGTTGGTGCGGCCGATCTTGATACGGTCGTTTTCGCTGATCGAGGCGGCGTCGAACCAGATCGACGCATGATCGATATTCTCGAACGGCCAGTCGGTCGAGAACAGGATGCGGTCAGACCCGACTTCGAGGATCGCATCGATCAGGGTCTGGGTGCGGAAATTGCCCGACGTGGTGAGCCAGAAATTCGAGCGGAAATAGTCGCCGAGCTTCTTCTTCGCCGGGTATTTGGGCGGCAGATGCAGCGTCCATCCATTGCGGTTGTCGACCCGCCACATCGAATAGGGCAGGCCCTCGCCCATGTGGCCGAGCACGATTTTCAGGTTCGGATGCGCGTCGAACAGGCCGGACGCCATCAGCCGCAAGGCATGGACGGCGGTCTCCTGGCCAAAGGCCCAGGTCGGTCCGAGCAGCCAGGGATGACCCTCGTAGATGCGTGCGTCCTGCGCCAGCGGATTGCGCGGATGCAGGTAGAACGGCACATCGAGCTTTTCGTTTTCGGCCCAGAATGACCAATATTGCTTGAGGTCGTAATAGAGCGGAACATTGGGATCGCCGGCCTGCGAGAAGCCGTTGACCAGCGAGCCGACAAAGCCGAGCTCCTTGACGCAGCGCTGCAATTCGCGCGCCGCGAGGTCAGGGTCCTGCATCGGCAGGGCCGCAAGACCCTGGAAGCGGTCCGGGCGCTTGGCGACCTGTTCGGCCAGGAAGTCGTTGGCCTTGCGGGCCAATTCGTTCGCCCGCTTCACGTCCGGGATGGCCTGGATGGCCGGCGCATTGAGCGACAGCAGCATCATCTCGATGCCGTGCTCGTCCATCTGCTGCAGCCGCTTGCCGTGAATGTCGAGGAGACGCGCGCTGAGCTCGGTCCAGATCGCGTCAGGCAGGAAGCCGTTTGAATCCTGCAGCGTGTCGTCGATGGCGAAATGCTCTTCGAGCGCGATTTTGCCTTTCATACTGCCCTCCCGGCGCTGACCTGATTAGTTCAGGACGTCCTATGGCAAATTATTTTCATGTGCAAATAATTTGTGTCCTCTGATTTCAGCCCTGCACGACCGGCAAGAGGATGTGCGAGGGGTGTTCGCTGCTGTGGTGCAGCGTGTCCCGTCCGACCTTGTCCGGCGTATAATCGTGCTGGAACACGAATTCGGTCAGCTGGGAATCGCCGTTGGCGATCTCCAGGCGAATGCGGCTTCCCTTCCGGAACCGGTTGGCCGTCGGCATCACCGCGATCTGGAACAGGTCGATTTTTCCGGGCTCGATAGGCTCGGGGGCGACATGGCTGTACCAGGGGGCACAGGGCAGCGACTTTTCGGGATCGATCGCCCGGTGCGAGGCGCGCAGCCAGCCTTTCGTCACCACGCGTGAACGCGGCTGCGCTCCCTCGGGCGTTTCGGCGTCCCGAGGAAATTGTTCGGACAGCTTGACGATGAAATCGGTGTCGCTGTTGCTCGATGACGCGTAGAGATTGAGCTGGATCGGGCCTGCGATCTCCAGATCGCTGTCCAGGGGGGCGGAGGTGAAGGTGAGCACGTTCCGCACCGGGTCCGGCCTGCCGCTCTTGTCGAAGCCGACGACGCCCGCGCGCCATTGCGGATTGGGATAGTCGTAGCTCGTCGAGCCGGTCTGCGGGGTGTCGCTCAGGCTGCCATCGTTGAGCGAGGTCACTGACCCCGTCGGGCCAGCGCCGAGATAATAGGCGCGATAGGATATGTTCTCCGGCGGCCAGGTCTTCGCGGTGCGAAACTCTTCCGCGCCGGGCACGAAATAGCGGACGTCCGGTTCGTCGAGATACGATGTCTTCTCGCCCTTGAGATAGCAGTCGTAGAACGGACGCAAGTAAGTCTCGTGGAAAGCGATACTGGAAAAGTCGGCGACCGCGGCAAACAGCGATGACGAACCGAATACCAGCAGCTTCTTCGGCGATTGCGTGCGCTGGAATCCGACGATGTTGCCGTTCAGATGCAGGTCGACCTTGGTCCAGACCCCGATCGAGAACACCGGCACCTTGATCTTGTCGAGATGTTCCGCCGCGGCCCGTTCTTTCCAGAAGGTGTCATAGGTGGTGTGGCGTTTGACTTCCCCGACATAGTCCCATTCGATGAGGCGCGAGGGGCCGCTGGCCGGATACTGGTTGATGTTGCGCGTCGTCGAATTGTACCAGATCGACGGAAACGCGCCGGGAATGCCGCCCGTATAGGCGGACGAACGATAGGTATCGACATTGCCGTCATAGGGCGCGATGCAAGCCAGCCCTGGCGGGTTCTGGATGCCCATGAACCATTGCATGCGGGCATAATAGGATTGCCCGATTCCACCCACCTTGCCGTTCGACCAGTTTTGCTGCGTGATCCATACGATGACGTCGTAGAGATCGCGTTGCTCCTTCGGGCACATGTAGCGGTATTCGCCGCCCGAGCGGCCGGTGCCGCGAACGTCCAGGTGCACGAAAGCGTAGCCGTGCGACAGGTAATAATCGATGGGCCCGGTCTCACGCCACAGGAAGATCGGCGTCGCCGGGGCGACATTGTTGTCGAAGCGATAAGGCGAAGCGGCGAACAAAGTCGGAAAGCGGCCCTTGCCTTCGGGCAAATAGACGGCCGCAGCGAGCTCGATCCCGTCCGCGGCCGGAATGTTGGCTATGAAGCTCGGCTGTAATGCGTGCATGTCGAAAGCTCATTTCGCCGCCTGCCCCGCACGACGGGCACGAGGTTATGAAGGCGTCTTCTCGTCCTGGCAGGAGAGCAGACGGCGCGCAGGGGCGCCGTCTGCTCTCGATCAGTTCGCGGCCGGGCTTTTGTCCGGTACGCCGAAAACGCGGCTTATTCCATCATCTCGTCGGGGGGCATCGGCCCCCAGAGATTTGCCGATTCCGGAGCCTTCGGCCAGGTCTTCGGACGCTGCGGATTGTCGCGATGCCACGGGCGCGGCTCGAAATATCCGAGCTGCTCGTCTTTCATCTGGTCGAGCTCGGCGAAGAATTCGGTAATCAGCCCGTTCGGGCTCCGGTGATAGGAAAACAGGTTGTGCCCGATCCCGTGCCGGCCGGGACCCCACAGCGTCTTGTATCCATGCTGGCTGATGTAATCGAGCGCGGTCTGCATATGCGCCCAGTCGCGCAGTTCGAACGCCGTGTGGAAATGCTTGTTCTTCCCGGTCTCCACCAGATTGATCGTGTGGTGGTCCGGACCGCAACGCAGGAACGAGAAATAATCGCCCATCCAGTCCGACACCCGGAAGCCCAGCACGTCGCAATAGAATCGCGTTGCCCGTTGCGCATCGGTGACGTGGAAGGCGATGTGGCCGAGCTTGTGCGGCACCACGCCGCCCTTGCTGGTGAAAGGCTGCTTCTGCGGTTCTGGCTGCCGGAACACTTCCATCACCGTGCCCTTGATGTCCTCGAACGACACCATGTCGGGGATCGTGGGCTGCGAATCCCGTTTGCGCTCGGTGCGAATGCCGTGCGCCGCGGTCTGCTTCTCGAAACCGTCGAGGTCGTCATTCGGTCCGAGCTGGAAGCCGATATGCGTGCAGCGGGGGTGCGAACCCTTGCGCAGCACCACCGAATGATGGTCGACGGTGTTCGCGAGATAGACAGCGTCGCTGTCGCGCCCCGTCACCGTGAGCCCGAGGATCTCCGTGTAATATTCAAGCTGATGTTCGAGGTCGGGGACCTCGTAGACGGCATGAGAGATTTTCCGTACGCCGATCATCGCGATGGCTCCTTCAGTTGCGTCTGGTGATCAGTTGCGTCTGGTGGTTTCGAAATATTCGATCATCGCTGCGACATCGCGGTCGCCGATATTCGGAACGGCGCGCGCGAACAGATCGATCAGCGAGTCCAGAAGATCGGTGGCGACGCCGGCGTCCTTGGCCATGTCCTTCGCGGTGTCGAGGTAATGAGCGAGACCTGCCGCCGACCCCATCTGCGGCATGAACCTGCGCTCCGCCATTAAGGGTGCGCGGATCGCGAAAGCAGAGGAGCCGCCGCTGCCGGTTGCCACCGCCTTGATGAGCATGTCCTTGTCGACGCCGGTCTTCAGACCGAGCGCCATCGCCTGCGCGGTGCCGGCGATATGCAAAGCGACGAGGAAATTGTTGACCAGCTTCACCTTGGTCGCAGCGCCGAAATCGCCGAGATGCAGGCACAGGTTGGCGAAATCCGCGACGATCGGCTCGAGCTTTTTCACCGCTTCAGCCGGACCGCCGAGATAGATCACCGCCTTGCGCGCCTGGACCATGCCCGGCGTGCCGCTCACTTCGCCGTCAAGAAAGACCGCGCCCTTTTCGGCGAGCGGAGCCACATATTGCTGTTTGACCGGGACCGGGTGCGAACCGAATTCGACGATGATCTGGCCGGGCCGCGCCGTCTTTTTCAGGCCATCCGGGCCGTTGATGACCTCTTCGAGCGCTTCGTCGCTCGGCAGGCAGGTGAACACAATGTCGGCCTGCACACCGATATCGGCCGGCGATTTCGCCCTGATGCCGCCAAGCGCCTCGAACTCCGCGAGTGACGAGCGGCGATAGCCGAGGACGCGGTAACCCTTCCTGATCAGGTGCTCGCAAATCGGCAAGCCGATTTTCCCGACGCCGATGAACCCGATGGTTTGCACGCGGCAACCTCCCTGATCCGCGGTTTTGCCCCCGCGTGGCGCAGCGTTATGAAATCTTTGCAGTCTGATCCGAGAAGTTGACGGTGACGCTGAGCGAGCCTTCCATCACCGTCCAGGGCATGATCTTGAACGTGCGGATGCCGTGAATGACGAACGGGTCCTTCAACGCGATCCGCCGCGCCTCGTCCTCATCGGCCGCGCGCACGATGGTCATGCCGTCGGCCTTTGACGGATCGCCGAGCGGTCCGGATGCGAACAGCTTTCCCTCGCGTTCGAGCTCGATCATGTATTGCAGATGATCCGCGAGATAAGGCGTCACATCGAGGCCTTTGCCCTGCGAGAAAATGACGAACAACTTCAGACGCAGCATCCCTTTCAGGAGTTCTGCGATCTTCATCTGGGCGGCCGACGGCATCACGCAACTCCCTACAAAAACGCGCTATGCACTTGACGCACTTCGGATCTACGCGGAGTCGGCAACCATCCGGTTGGTCAGGGTGCCGAGCTCGGCGATCTCGATCTTCACCTCGTCGCCGGGCTTGAGGAACTCGCCCCTCGGAAGTCCGACGCCCGATGGCGTGCCGGTCGCGATGATGTCACCCGGTTGCAGCGTGACGTGCCGGCTGAGATAGGCGATCTGTTCCGCGGTGTTGTGAACCATCTTGCTGGTGTTGGAATCCTGCTTGAGGACGCCGTTCACCCACAGCTTGATGCTGAGATTGTGCGGATCGGAGATATACGCCGCCGGCGTGAGCCAGGGCCCCATCGGCGCCGCGTCATCGAAACATTTCTGGCCGATCCAGTCATAGACGAAGATCGAGCCTTCCCGCTTCATCAGATCGCGGGCCGACAAATCGTTGACGATCAGGTAGCCTGCGACCGCGCTGAGCGCGTCCTCTTCGGAAATATTGCGGGTCGGCCGGCCGATGACGGCGGCAATCTCGGCTTCCCAGTCGACCTGCTTCGAAAAGCTCGGCAAGCGGGCGGGGGCGCCGTCGCCAATGATCGACCCGGCGGCGGTCTTGAGGAAGAACCATGGCTCCGCCGGCTTGCTGACATGCACATCGCGCCCGGTCGTCTGCTTGGCGATGGCCGCCATCTCGTTGAGATGATCCCAGTAATTGGCGCCGGCGCAATAGAACGCGCCGGGATAGAGGACCGGAGCCAGCAGCTTGACCTGCGCCAGCGGGACGCCGCGCTGAGCAATAGCGCTGTCCGTCGCGGCTTTCGCAAGGCGCTGATGCGTTTCGTCCCAGGCGCGGAGAATGTCGATGACGGTCGAGAATTTGTCGCCGAGGATTTGCGTGGCGGGCACCACGCGGTCTTCGATCAGAACACCTGCGATCGGCGTTCCCTGATTGTCGGCATAGCTGATGAGCCGATAACCGGACTGCATTCATGTCCTCCCGAGCAGCGCGAAGTTTGTTCTGTTGCCTAGTACTGTACTGTACGTTACAGTCAAGCACTCGATGCGTGCAACAGAAAAGTTCTGGCGCGAGATGACGACATCCCCTGGTTTGGTAAATCGTATGTCAGCACAGGACATAAAGGCCGCCCCGGGGAAAGCGCGTGCAAAGGCGCGTGCGGGTGCGAAGCGTGCGCGATCACGGCCGGTTGCCAAGGCTGCTCCTGTCTCCGATCCGCGGCGCGAGCGGCTGATCAGGCTCGCCGCGCCGCTTTTTCTCAAGAAGGGTTACGACAACGTTTCGATCGACGACGTTATCGGCGTTGCGGGCGGTTCGAAGGCGACGATCTACGCATGGTTCGGCGGCAAGCAGGGCCTGTTCGAAGCCGTGGTCCAGCAAAAATGCGACGATGTTACGCTCGCGATCGACATCGACGCCGGCGGCACTCTGGACGAGCAGTTAACCAAGATCGGCCGATCCTTCGTCACGACGGTGCTGACCGCGCCGATCCTGGAATTCCATCGGCTGATGGTTTC
>Ga0180222_1002530_pt1 | contig 14418 bp, 10 predicted proteins | sample eDN5th37CKraftOP_FD_151336 | JGI IMG/M metagenome (GOLD analysis project Ga0180222, IMG submission 151336) | Enriched Organic Plus compost microbial communities from Emeryville, California, USA - eDNA 5th pass 37_C Kraft OP (version 2) (version 2) ... | reverse complement strand
GGTCAGATCGTCGGGAGGGATTTTGCTCGCGTCCTTTGAGGCCATGAAACTGAAACCATGCAACGTCGACGGCCGGAGTTGCGCCGGTCGCGAAATTACCCGAAGCTGCGCGCGCGAACAAATGGCGGAACCGGTTCCATCCAAGCCCGTCCACGATTCATGTTTTTTCATCCGCGCTCGAAGGACCGGCCCTATCATCTCGGCCCCTTTCCGCTCGAAACGCTGAGCCGGGACGAGAGCGTATTCGCGCGCGAGGCGGCGCGACCGCAACTTTCCGCGCTGCCGGAAGCCGCGGGCGACGGACCGCTGGCGCGCGCCGCCGCTCATTATCGCGCGCTGTTCGCGCAACTCGCGGACGGACCCTCCGCCCCCGCGCGCGCGCCGGTGCCCGACGACCTCGCCCGGCGCGCGGTCGACATCAAGGGCGCGGCCTATTTCCTCGACGCCGCGCAGGCCGGCATATGCGCGATCCCGCCGTCGGCATGGCTCGCCGGCTGCGCGCCGCCGCCGCACGGTTACGCGGTCGTCATCCTGGTCGAGCGCCCGCGCGTGCCGGAGCCGGACAATCCCGCGCGCGAATGGATTCGGCCCGCGCGCGCCGCGGTCGCCGACATGCGGGCGGCGGAAATCGCGATCTGCATCGCCGGCCATGTCCGCGCCATGGGCTTCGCCGCGCGTGCGCATTTTGCCGGCCATGGCGCGGTCGATCGCGGGCGGCTGGCGGTGCTGGCCGGGCTCGCCGTGCGCGAGCACGACCGCATCCGCAATCCCTATCTCGACGACTTCTCGATCGCGGCGATCACCACCGACTACGCGCTGGCCACCGATCTGCCGCTCGACCAGAGCGCGCTCGCCGCGCGCGGCCTCGCTTACTGGCTCGGCATCGGCGGCGCGCAATCGGGCCGCGAGCGCAACCGCCGCGCCCGGCGCGCCACCCACCTGTCGCGCTTCCCGATGGAAACGGTCAAGCGCGTGGCACGGCCGACCACGCTCATCCTCGACGACGAGGTGCCGCGCGTCTCCAAGCGCGCCGCGTTCTTCCAGCGCGCGCTGCACGGCGATCTGGGCGACAAGGCCAAGGCCGAGCGTACCCGCTTCGCCTTCAAGACGCCGCTGTCGTGGAGCCTGCTGCAGGCGATCCGCGCGCTGGTCCCGTACCAGGGCGGCGCGGCGGCGCCGCTGGCCGATCTCGCCAAGCACCGCGACGCGCAAGCCAATGCGCGCGCCATCAAGTCGCTGTCCTATGCGCTCGGCTCCGATCTGACCGGCATCTGCGAAATCCCGCGCTACGCCTGGTTCTCGCACAAGGAGGACGGCAGCGAGATCGCGCCCTATCACCGTTACGCCGTGGTCATGCTGATCGATCAGGGCTTCGACACCATGGAAGGCGCGAGCGGGGACGACTGGATCTCCGGCTCGCAGTCGATGCGCGCCTACCTGCGCGGCGCGGTGATCGCCGGCATCATGGGCGAGCTGCTGCGCGAACTCGGCTTCCCGGCGCGCGCGCAGACCAATGCCGATTCCGACGTCCTGCACATCCCGCTCATCTTGTGGGCCGGCCTCGGCGAACTCTCCCGGATCGGGGAACTGGTGCTCAATCCCTTCGTCGGCCCGCGCTTCAAGTCGGTGGTGCTCACCACCGATTTCCCGCTCGCCGTGGATGCGCCGATCGATTTCGGCCTGCAATATTTCTGCGGCAATTGCCTGAAATGCGCGCGCGAATGCCCGTGCGACGCCATTCCGTTCGGCGACAAGGTGATGTTCAACGGCTACGAGATCTGGAAGCCGGACGTCGAGCGCTGCACCCGCTACCGGCTCACCAATGCGCGCGGCTCGGCCTGCGGGCGCTGCATGAAGACCTGCCCGATCAACAAGGTGGTCGACTCCGACGGCGCGTTACTGACGCGCGTGGCGAGCTGGCTCGGCGTCAACGCCATGTGGCTCAAGCCGCTGATGGTGCCGATCGCCACCTGGCTGGACGACCGCCTCGGCAACGGGCGGCGGAATCCGGCGAAGAAATGGTGGTTCGATCACGAGATCGTCGGCAATGCGGTGGTCGCGGCGCGCGCCACCAACGAACGCGACATCGACCCCGCCCGCACGGTCGATCCGGCCGCGGCGATGCAAAAGATGGCCTATTACCACGCCAGCATGATGCCGCCGCCGAACGATCCCTCGCCGCACCCGGTCGACCGCAAGGCCGCCCTGGCGGCGAAGGAGCTCTTGGAAACGCCGGCCGAGGCGCGCGCCCGTCACGCCGCCGGCGGCGCCGTCCCGGGCCATTACATCCCGACGCCCCCGGTTTCGGTCGAAACCGAGGCGCGCGCGGCGAAGAGCCCTTACGACTGACTTTCGCCGGCCGCGGACGCCCAAGCCCTTCGCCGGCGAAGCCTTCAGGGGCCGCGCGCGCGCCTCAGCTCAGATTTTCGACAAACGCGCGCGACCTCTGGCCCAAGGCCGCTATTTCCGGCCCGATTATTTCCAGCCGGCCTTCGCCTCGCAGTCCTTGCGCGCCGCCGGGTGCGACTTCTCCCACTGCGTGATCGAGCGGGTCTCGTTGGAATCCATCTTTTCGTTCATGCAGATGCAGTAGGCGCGGACGACGGTGGGCGTACCGCCCGCCTCGCCGCGGTTATCGCGGATGCACTGATTGATCCACTTCACATCGTCGGCATTCATCTGCTGCGCCATGGACGCCGTCGAAATCAGGCAGGCGGCAAGCGCCCCGGCCAGAATTGCGAATTTCATGACTACCCTCCTCCTCAACTTCCCCCGGCCAATCCGGGCGAAATCTGCTGATCGCTCGAACGGCGGCCGCAATCGTCGACGCCTTTGCGCGGCTTTGTGAGGGACTATGGCGGGCGGTGGAATGATGGCGTCCTGAAATTTTTCTGATATCTTCCAAGTGCCCGTCAGACTTGGAAAAATTGGCCTCGGCCGCAGTCACGAGCCGCACGCTCCATGCTCTATCGTTTTGCGAATTTCGAGCTCGACCAGCAGCGCGTCGAGCTGCGCGGGCCCGACGGCCAGCCGGTCAAGTTGCGCCGCAAGGCCTTCGACATGCTGACGCTGCTCGCGGCCAAGGCCGGGCGCGTGTTGAGCAAGGAGGAACTGACCGAGGCGATCTGGCCGAATGTGCATGTCGGCGAGGACAGTCTTTTCCAATGCATCCGCGAGATCAGAACCGCGTTGGGGGACGACCAGCGCCGGATGATCCGGGTGGTGCCGGGCCGCGGCTATCTGTTCGACGTCGCGGTGTCGGCGGCCGAGCAGGCGGCTCGTGAGGAACCGACCGCCCCAGCCGGCCCTGCCCCTGACGTTGACCTTGGCTCTGACTCTGGCCCTGCCCCGATCCCGGCCGCGGTCACGGCGCCGATACGGCCGGTTCCGGCCTGGTTCGGGCTGCGCCGGCTGATCGCACCGGGCATCGTCGTTGGGTTCTCCGCCCTGGTCGGGCTGACATTCGCGGCGCCGATTCTGGCGCCGAACTTCCTGTTCGACCGCCCCCCGCCGACGATCGCGGTAATGCCGGTAGCAACCGCGGCCGGCGACGCGCAGGCGGCGGCGATGGCGGCGGCCGTGACCACCCGGCTCACCGACGGGCTCGCCAAGATCCAGAACATCCGTGTGATCGTGCCGCCGGCGGCCAGCACGCCCGACGCAGGCGCGGCCTCGGCCAGCTTTCGGGTGGAAAGCGATCTGCGGAAGACCGGCGCAGCATGGCGCCTGGAGGCGCGCATCGTCAGCACGGCTTCCGACGTGGTCCGGCCGGTCGCTGCGGTGACGGTGGCCATGAACGATGCCGCGCCCCCGATGCAGCAATCGCGGCTCGCTGCCGGAATCGGCTATCAATTGGCGCAGCGGTTGAATGCGGCCTTCTTTCCGTCCCCGGTCAGCGGCGCGAGCAGCGCCGCCATCGAGCAAGCGGTCGCTTCGATCAACCGGACGACGCGCGAGCGTTTCGCCGATGCGCAGATCATGCTGGAGAAGGCGCTCGCGGACGATCCGCACAATATCGACATCGGCATCGCCCTTGCCGCGCTCAAGCTGCGCGGCATCCAGCTCACCTGGTACAGCGCGCATGACAGCGAGGCCGCCGAGGCCAGTGCCAGGGCCACACTCGAACATGCGCTGCGTGCCCGGCCCAATTCCTTGCCGGCGCTCCAGGCCTATTGCCGGTTCCTGGTCGCGACCAATCAGTTCATCGACGGACTGGTCGCGTGCGCGCGAACGCTGAGCCTCAATCCCTGGGACGGCATGGCGCTCTATCACGTCGGCCTCGCGCAAATTCAGCTCGGGCGCTTCGACGACGCGCTGGAAACGTTCGAGCGGGCCGATCGCTACGACACGCCGCGGGTGTCGCGCTGGACCTGGCTGCTCGGTGCAGGCTTCGCGTCATTGCTGATGGACCGGCCGCAAGAAGCCGTGGCCTGGCTCAAACGATCGATCGAGATCACGCCGGCCAGCGGGCGGCCATACATGATCTTGTCCGCGGCCTATGCGCGGATGAACCGGGAGGACGAGGCGCGCGCGGCCATGGCGAAAGGACTGGCGCTGCGGCCGAATTCGACGGCCCTCAACGTGCCGCTGCCGTTCAAGAACACCAGCCCGGAGTATCGGGCGGCGCTCGGCCGCATCGTCGAGGCGAACATCGCAGCCGGATTGCCGGCGCGCTGAAAAGCGCGTCAGCTGGCCGCCTTGATCAGCCGCTCCGCCGCGGCGCGGGCTTCGTTGGTGATCTCGGCGCCGGCGAGCATGCGGGCGATCTCCTCGCGGCGATGATCGGCCGCGACCTCGGTCACCCGCGTGGCGACGCGCTTGCCCTTCTCCAAGGCATCCTTGCTGATAACGTAATGCCGGTCGGCGCGCGCGGCGACCTGCGGCGCATGCGTGACCGCCAGCACCTGGACGCCGCGGGCGAGCCGCGCGAGCCGCAGGCCGATCGCATCCGCCACCGCGCCGCCCACCCCGGTATCGATCTCGTCGAACACGAGCGTCGGCGCCGAGCCGCGGTCGGCCAGCACGACCTTCAGCGCGAGCAGGAAGCGCGCCAATTCGCCGCCTGATGCGACCTTCATCAAGGGGCCCGGCCGCGTGCCCGGATTCGTCTGGACCCAGAATTCGGCCCGGTCGATGCCGTTCGGCCCGGGCGCGGCGGGATCGCTGACGATCTCGGTCGTGAATTTGGCGCGCTCGAGCTTGAGCGGCTTCAGCTCGCCGGTCACCGCCTTGTCGAGCGCGGCGGCCGCCTTGACGCGTGCCTTTGACAGCGCATCGGCGGCCTGGCGGAAGGCCGCCTCGGCCTGCAGGCGGGCCGCTTCCAGCGCCTTGAGCTTGTCCTCGCCGGCGTCGATCAATGCGATGTCGTTGCGGTAACGCTCGGCGAGCGCGGCAAGCTGATCCACCGGCACATTGTATTTGCGGCCGGCCGCGCGCAGCGCGAACAGCCGCTCCTCGATGCGCTCGAGCTCCGCCGGATCGTAATCGGCTGCGCGCAAGGCGGCTTCGAGATGGGCGCGGGTTTCCTCCAGCGCGTTGAGCGCAACGTCGAAGGACTTCACCGCCGGCTCGATCAAAGCCGGCGCCTGCGTGGCCCGCCGCTCGAGCCGCCGGATGGCGGCGGCGAGCGCAGGCACGCTCGAATTGGCGCCGGCGATCACCTCATGGGCCTCGCGCAATTCGCCGGCGACCTTTTCCGACTGCATCATCGCGGTACGGCGCGCGGCGAGCGTGGACTCCTCGCCGGCCTTTGGATTGAGCTTGCCGAGTTCCTCGACGGCATGCCGCAGCCAGTCGGCTTCGCGCTTGGCGCGCTCGACCTCGGCGCGGTGCGCCTCGGCGGCAGCCTCGGCCTCGCGCCGGGCGTTCCAGAGCGCCTCGACCTTGGCGGCTTCGCCCTCCAAGCCGCCGAACGCGTCGAGCAGACGGCGGTGGGTGCCGGCATCGACCAGCGCGCGGTCGTCGTGCTGGCCGTGGATCTCGACCAGCGTCGCGCCGAGCTGCTTGAGCACCTGCACGCTGACCGGCTGGTCGTTGACGAAGGCGCGGGTGCGCCCGTCGGCGAACTGCACGCGGCGCAGGATCAGGTCGTCCTCGGCCGGGATTTCGTTGGCCTCGAGAAGGGCACGGGCCGGGTGATTGCGCGCCACCTCGAAAACGGCGGTCACCTGCCCCTGTTCGGCGCCCTGGCGCACCAGCGACTGGTCGCCGCGTCCGCCGAGCGCGAGCGCGAAGGAATCGAGCAGGATCGATTTGCCGGCGCCGGTTTCGCCGGTCAGCACGGCAAGACCGGCGGCGAAATCGATATCCAGCCGGTCGATCAGGACGATGTCGCGGATCGAAAGTCGGGAGAGCATGTGCCTAACCTCGGCGGTCATCATCCGCGAAAGCGGATGATCCAGTCACCACCGCGATCGTTGATTTCACAAGAATCAAGGCAACCGCAGGCGTCTACTGGATGCCCCGCTTTCGCGGGCCATGACAAGAGGGGCGTTGGGCGGGCGCTTCAGCCCAGTCCGATCTTCCGGAAGGCCCGGCTGATCCACGAGCCCTTGTTCTCGCGCGGCTCGAGCCCGCCGTTCTTCACCAGCGCATAGGCGTGCTTGTACCATTGGCTGTCGGGGAAATTGTGCCCGAGCACGGCGGCCGCGGTCTGCGCCTCCTCGACGATGCCGAGCGCCATATAGGCTTCGACCAGCCGTTCCAGCGCCTCTTCGACGTGGCGCGTGGTCTGGTACTGGGTGACGACGACTTTGAAACGATTGATCGCGCCGGTGTAATCCCGCTTTTCGAGATAGTAGCGGCCGATCTCCATTTCTTTGCCGGCGAGATTGTCGCGCGCGACTTCGACCTTCTGCTTCGCGCTGACGGCGTATTCGCTGGTCGGATATTTGCGGATCACCTCGTCGAGGGCGGCGAGGGCCTTGGCGGTCTTCGCCTGATCGCGGGTGATGTCGGGGATTTCGTCGAAATAGGACGAAGCGATGAGGTACTGCGCATAGGCCGCGTCGGGGCTGCCCGGATGCAGCGTGATGTAACGCTTGGCCGCGGTGATGCACTCTTCGTACTCGCCCGCCTGATAATAGGAGAAGGCGGACATGATGAGCGACTTGCGCGCCCATTCCGAATAGGGGTGCTGGCGGTCGACTTCCTCGAACTTCTTGGCCGCCTCTTTCGCGTTGCTGCGGGCGTTCAGATAGAAGAGGCCCTCGTTGTAGAGCCGGTCGGCCGGCTCGTCGGGCGGGTTATCGTCCTTCTTGCTGAACAGATCGAAGCTGCTGCAGGCGCCGAGGCTGGCGGCCATCACGGCAATCGCGAGCAAGCGGACGATACGCGACCGCCGTGGAACGTTGCCAGCCGGCATCGATGCAGACGTTCTCATGGACCCGTTCGACCCGTTCCCCGATAGGGCTTGGCAAGCCGTCGGCTTGCGGGCAGCCCTCGCCAATTCCGCTTGAGATGTAGCCAAAAATACCCGTCTGCGCCAAGCGATTAAGCGGACATTCGGCCGGGATTAAGGCGGCGGGTTAAGACCAAAAACCTGAAATCGTTCAGGAAACGTCCGGTCCATAGGCCGGCGTGGCGAGCGCGGCCGGAATCTGGGCCTGGCCGCGGCTGCGCCCGCCCGGCTCGCCCGCTTCGATCACGCGCCAGGCCGTCGGATCGGCCATCAGGGCGCACAGCACGGCATGATTGAGCTTGTGGCCTCCGCGCACGGTGCGATAGGCCGCCAGGAGCGGCAGCCCGGCGAGCGCCAGATCGCCGACCGCGTCGAGCACCTTGTGCCGCACGAATTCGTCCGAATAGCGCAAGCCGTCGGTGTTGAGCACGCGGTCCTCGCTCACCACCAAGGTGTTCTCGAGCGAAGCGCCGAGCGCGTATCCGGCGCTCCACAATCTGGAGACGTCGCGCATGAAGCCGAAGGTGCGGGCACGCGCGATCTCGCTGCGAAAGGTCTTCGGTTCGATGTCGATCGCCAGCGCCTGCTTGCCGATCAGCGGATGATCGAACTCGATCTCGGCCTCGACGCGGAAGCCGTGCTCGTAGGGCCGCAGTTCGCCGAAGGCATGGTCCTTGGCGACGCGCACGGGCTTGAGCACTTCGATATAGCGGCGCGGCAGCGCGCGCGCGGTCAGACCGGCCTGGTCGAGCGCGTCGACGAAAGCGGCGGCACTGCCGTCCATGATCGGCACTTCCGGCCCGTCGATTTCGACCACCACATTGTCGACGTTGAGACCGCGAAAGGCGGCAAGCAGATGCTCGGCGGTCGAGCAGAGCGGGCCCGAGGCATCGCCCAGAACGGTGGCGAATTCGGTCGCGGTGACCGCGCGCACATCGGCGCGAATTTCGCGTTCGATCGACCCGTCGGCCGCGACGCGCTGGAAAACGATGCCGCTGTCGTCATCGCCCGGGTGCAGCGTCAGCGTCGCCGGTTGCCCGGAATGCACACCGACGCCCGATACAGCGACTTGCTCGCGCAGCGTCGTTTGTTTAGCGCTCTTCATCGAGCCTTTCACCCGTCGGTCGGCAGGCGAGCCGACGGTCCCCATCGATACCCCAGCAGGGCCACATTTCCGCCGTCGTCCCAACCGTCGTAAGAGCGGGCCGGCAGCCCCCAAGGACCCGAAAAGTCCCTTGCACGGCTGCAAGTTAGGCCGAAGCGGCGCTCCACTCCAACTCACGCTTTTTTACTGACTGTTACCCGTTTTTGCCGCAATTGCCCAAGCGTCAGGAACCTGGTTGCGCCCTTCCGCGACGGCGAACGCGCCCGCGCTCGGGTCGAGCACGGTGCCGGCGGCGCGAGATCGGTCTAAGGCTTAGAAAATACTATATAAATTCAAAAGGTTAGCAATTCATTGCCGCCGGCCGCATGAAAAAAGCCCCGCCCCACGGCGGTGGGGCGGGGCCTGATGAGCGCCTAACGGCGATCAGTTCGCCTGGCGACGCAGGAAGGCCGGGATATCGAGTTGATCTTCCTCGTGCGAATTATGCACAGGGGCCGGCCGGCCATGCGGGTCGAGACCCTGCGGGCCCGCCCGCCGGGCATATTCCGACACCGGGTCGCCCGGCCGGCCTTCCGGCTGGCGGGCGGTCGGCCGTTGCGGCCGCTCGAGCTGCGGAGCCGTGCGCGCGGTGCGCGGGGCCGGCGGCGCCTCGGCTTCCTCGGCGCGACGGCCGAGACCGACCGAGGCCAAGCGCTGCATCAGCGACATGCGCTGCTTTTCGGGGTGATTCTCCGCCGTATCGCCGCGCTGGGCACGGATTTCGTTCTGCGCCGGCAGCGGCAAGTCCTCGAGACGCGGCATCCGCGGCGGCCGCGCCGGCCGTTCGGGGGCCGGCGGGATGAAGGCGGCCGGCGGCGGCTCGGCAGCGGCCGGCGCCGGGGCTTCGGTCGGGACCGGCTCGAACAGCGAAGGCTTGATCGGCATCGGCCGAATCGACACGTCTTCGATGCCGGCCTGCGGCGGCAGGATCGCGGCCGCAACCGCGGCCTGCGCGGCCGTTTCGACCGAGGCCGCCGCGCTCGCGGTGGCGGTAGACGGAAGCGGCGCCTGCGCGGCAGCCGGCACGTTGCGTTCGACGCGGTCGGCGATGCGGCGCGAATCGTTGCGCAGCTTGCCGGCCAGTTCCTTGAGCGCGGTTTCCGGCGCCTGCTGGCGCGGCGCATTGGCCTGGTCGATACCGGTCGCCACCACGGAGACGCGGATTATCCCTTCCAAGCTCTCGTCGAAGGTGGCGCCGACAATGATATTGGCGTCCTGGTCGACTTCCTCGCGGATGCGGGTGGCGGCTTCGTCGACTTCGTACAGCGTGAGGTCCTTGCCGCCGGTGATCGAGATCAGGAGGCCGCGCGCGCCCTTCATCGAAGCGTCGTCGATCAGGGGATTGGAGATGGCGGCTTCGGCGGCGGTGAGCGCCCGCTTCTCGCCCGAAGCCTCGCCGGTGCCCATCATCGCCTTGCCCATCTCCTTCATCACCGCGCGCACGTCGGCGAAGTCGAGATTGATCAGGCCTTCCTTGACCATCAGGTCCGTGACGCAGGCGACGCCCGAATAGAGCACCTGGTCGGCCATGGCGAAAGCGTCGGCGAAGGTGGTCTTCTCGTTGGCCACCCGGAACAGGTTCTGGTTCGGGATGATCAGCAGCGTGTCGACCACTTTGTGCAGTTCGGCGATGCCGGCTTCCGCATAGCGCATGCGGCGCTGGCCCTCGAAATGGAACGGCTTGGTGACCACCCCGACGGTGAGGATGCCGAGTTCGCGCGCGGCCTTGGCGATGACCGGCGACGCGCCCGTGCCGGTGCCGCCACCCATGCCGGCGGTGACGAACACCATATGCGCGCCGGAGAGATGATCGCGAATCTCGTCGATCACCTCCTCGGCCGCGGCGCGGCCGACTTCCGGCTGCGAACCGGCCCCGAGCCCCTCGGTCACCTGCGCGCCCATCTGGATGATGCGCTCGGCCTTGGACATCGTGAGCGCCTGCGCGTCGGTATTGGCGACGACAAAATCAACACCGTGAAGGCCGGCGGTGATCATGTTGTTGACGGCGTTGCCGCCGGCGCCGCCGACGCCGAACACGGTGATGCGCGGCTTCATCTCGCGAATGTCGGGGATCTTCAGATTGATGGTCATGTTTGCCTCTTTAAGCCGCCGAACGGACCGGTCCGCCGTCTCCGGCCGTTGCGTGGTTTCGGTTTGGGGTCAGAAACTCTCGCGCAGCCATCGTCCGACCCGTGCCATGTAGCCGCCGGTACCCGTCATCAAGTGCCGCGTTCGCCGCGGTTCGAAGTGCTCCAGATGCGCCGCCTGCGGATAGACCAGCAGGCCCGCCGCCACCGCGAAGGCCGGGCTCTTGGCCACATCGGGCAGGCCCGACAGCCCGAGCGGCCGGCCGATGCGGACCGGCCGGCGCAGGATGCGCGCGGCCAGATCGGCGATGCCCGCCAGCTGGCTACCGCCGCCGGTCAAGACCACGCGTGCGCGCGGCTCGGCCGCGAAGGGCGAAACGGCCAGACGGTCGCGCACCATTTCCAGGATCTCCTCGACCCGCGGCTTGATGATGCGCGTGAGCGTCGCGCGCGAGACGAATTGCGGCGGCTCGCGTTCGTCGTCACCGACGGGAGGTACCGTGATCATGTCGCGTTCGTCCGATCCACCCGACATGACACTGCCATAAATCGCCTTGATTCGCTCAGCATCCGCAATGCCGGTGTTGAGCCCGCGCGCAAGATCCATGGTCACGTGGTGGGCGCCCAGCGCGAAGCCGTCGGCATGCACGAAGCGGCCGCCCGAAAACACCGCCATGCTGGTGGTGCCGGCGCCGAGATCGATGGTCGCGGCGCCGAGATCGGCCTCGTCGTCGGCGAGCACCGCGAGCCCGGCGACGTAGGGCGCGGCCACCATGGCCTCGATCGACAGATGGCTGCGCTCGACCGTGAGCATCAGGTTGCGCACGGTGGCGACCTCGGCGGTCACCATGTGCATGTCGACGCCGAAGCGCTGGCCGAGCATGCCGCGCGGCTCGCGGATGCCGGTGGCGTCGTCGAGCGCGTAGCCGATGGGCAGCGAATGCAGCACGGCGCGCCCGTCGCGCACGGAATGGCGGCTCGCCGCCGCCAGCACGCGGGCGATGTCGCCGTCGCCGACCGAGCCGCCGGACAGTTCGATATCGGCGATGAAGCGCTCGCTGCCGAGCCGCCCGCCGGACAGGCCGACCACCACCGACTCGAGCTGGAGCTGGGCCGAGTTCTCGGCGATGTCGATCGCGGTGCGCAGCATCTTCTCGGCCTGCACCAGATCGACCACGCCGCCGGCTTTCATGCCGCTCGCCTTGGTATGGGCGAAGCCGAGAATGCGCACGCCGTGCGAGCGCCGGCGCAACACGTCCTGCGGCGCCTGCGGCACCAGCCGGGCGATCACGCAGACGATCTTGCTGGTGCCGATGTCGAGGCCGGCGACCACGGCGGCGCGCTTGGGCGACACCGGCTTCATCTTGGGCGTAAGACCGAACCGCACGACGGAATTCATGCGCCCTCCCACGTCCTTCCGGGGCGGCGCGTCGCGCCGAACCCGGAATCCGGGAACTGATTCCGTGCCAGCATCCGAAGTCCGGGTTCGCGCCGTCGGCTCGCCCCGGAATGACGAGGAGAGGTCATCACGCCTCACCCCCTTTTTTCTTTTTCTTGGCGGCCTTCTCGGCCGCCTTGAGAGCGGCGTCGCGCGCGGCCGCGGCGGCATCCGACTGGCGCACGGTGACGCGGTCGGCGAGCCGCAGATCGACGGCGACGATGTCGCGCGAGAGCAGTTTCTTGGAGCGGTCGAGATCGACCAGCAGGCGCAGCGCGCGCTCCGGCTCGCTTTCCGGCAGCAGCACTTCGAGGCCGTTCTTGAAATGCAGATTCCAGCGCCGGTCGGCCACCAGCACCGAGGCCTCGACCTGCCGCGCGATCACCGGATAGCGCGCGAGCAGCGCCAGCATGTCGGCGCCCTGGCGCTCCGCGCCCTTGCCCACCAGCAGCGGAAGCGCGGCGAAGGCCGCCGGCACGCGGTTTTCCAGCACGGTGCCGTCCGCCGCGATGAGGGCGACGCGGCCGTCCTTCTGCCAGAGCGCGAACGGCTCGCGCTCCTTGATGCTGATCGTCAGCCGGCTCGGATAGAGCTTGAGCACGGTGGCATTGGCGATCCAGGGATTGGCCATCAGGCGCGCGCGCACCTTGGCGGCGTCGAGAAACAAGAGCGAGGAACGGTCGGTGATGCCGGCGATGTCGAGAACCTGCGCGCGGCCGAGCGCATGCTCGCCGGACAGCGCGACCTCGGATATGCGGAAACCCACGCTATTGGCGATGCCGTCGCAGAGATCCTGCACATTGGCGGCCAGTTCCTGCTGGTGGCCGCCGCGCACCACGCCGTAGCTCACGCTCGCGAGCAGAAGCAGCGCCACGCCCGAGGCCCCGAGCCCGCGCGGCACCTGCAGGTCGTCGAGCGTCACGCTCCAGCGCCGCACCGCGCGCCGCCAGCGCGCGAACAGGTCCGGCGCGGCGAGCGCCGGCGCCGGCGCCGCGAATGCGTGCCGTTCCGCCTTGCCTTTCAGCGCTCGAGCGAGGAAACCTCGACCATCCATCGCGACCGGCTCTTTATCCGTTCGGCCCTCCGTCCGAGGGCCAGCAAGCTCCGGCATGAGACGAGAGATCATGACCGGCATTGTCGCGTCTTCGATGCGGAGCCGATCCCTGCGGGTCCGTCCGAAGCCGTCGAAGCGGCGCTATTCACGCGCAAGAACATGGCAAGCGATGCGCGCAAGACGCCGCCAATGCGTAGTCTTCCGGCCTTTTGGTAAATGATTAGTAAAGTTTTAGGTAATCGAAGGGGTTAGCGCACAAGAGCCGCGCCCCTGCCGCCGTTCCCCGCGTGCCGGGCAAGGTGGAAGCTGCGGCCACACGCGATTTTCCCACCGCTTCGCCGGGGAAGCGATAGGCGCTATGCTGCCGCCATGAGCGCCTTGCCGCAAAAACGCATGAACGTGGACGAGTATCTCGCCTGGGCCGAGAGAAATCCCGGGCGCTACGAACTTTACGACGGCGTCGTCTCCGCGATGTCGCCGGAGGGTGTCGGGCATGCGGAGGTGAAATTCGCGGTGCAAAGCGCTCTGGCGGCGGGCATTCGCGCGCGTGGACTTCCCTGCCACATGCTGCCGGACGGGATGACCGTTCGTGTCGAGGCCCGAACGGCCTTCGAGCCGGATGCGCTGGTCTATCGCGGCCCAAAGGTCGCAACATCTGTGCTGGAAATCCCCAATCCGGTCATCGTGGTCGAAGTGCTCTCGCCGTCCACCCGCCACATCGATGCATCAAAGAAACTCGCCGGCTATTTCCGCCTGCGAAGCGTCGCGCATTACCTGATCGTCGATCCGACCGAGCCGCTCATTCTCCATCACACGCGCGGCAGCGGCGACACCATCCTCACGCACATCGTGCGCGAGGGGACAATCACGCTCGATCCGCCGGGGTTGGAGTTGTCGTTGGCGGATGTGTATGGGGCGAGTGAATTGCGATCGTAGGTCGGGTTGGCATCGCGGAAATCTTGTCGAAAAGATCGTCCGGGCTCGGCGCATCGGCAGAGGCGGGAATGTCGTCGCAATGGCCGCTCCGGACCGGGGCTTCCTCATCCCGGACCGCGGAAATGGAAAAGATCGGCGGCTTGGGCACGCAGAGACTTCTTCGGCGCGGATCACACATGGTTCATGGCACCGTTCTGTGCCGATCGGGACGTTGCGGCCGAGGGAACGCAGCTGAGGGGTTCATCGGCACACCGGCGCCGGGGACTCCCATCACTCCCCGGCAAGGGGAGGGTCGTCCGCCGAAGCTTTCGCGAAGGCGGACGGGGTGGGGTTTATTCTCCGCACAGAATGCCCTCACCC
>Ga0180222_1002526_pt1 | contig 14444 bp, 12 predicted proteins | sample eDN5th37CKraftOP_FD_151336 | JGI IMG/M metagenome (GOLD analysis project Ga0180222, IMG submission 151336) | Enriched Organic Plus compost microbial communities from Emeryville, California, USA - eDNA 5th pass 37_C Kraft OP (version 2) (version 2) ... | reverse complement strand
GTGACCACGAGCGGCATGTTCAGGCCGGCACCTTGGAGAAGAGGCGGAAGAAGTTTGTTGTTGTCGTAGCCGCAATATCCTCTGGCGTCACGCCGCGCGTCTCCGCGAGGACACGCGCGGTTTCGGTGACGTAAGCCGGCTCGTTCCGCTTGCCGCGCCACGGCCCCGGCGCGAGGTAGGGGGCATCCGTTTCGATGAGAATCCGATCTTCAGGCAGCCCCTTCGCAATTTCGCGTAAGTCATTGCTATTCTTGAAGGTCAGGATGCCAGAGAAGGAGACGTAGCCGCCAAGAGCGATCCCGCGGCGGGCGAGATCGAGACCGCCAGTGAAGCAGTGGAGTACGAACGGAAAGGCCCCCTTCCCCGTCTCCTCCTCGAGGATTCTTGTAATATCATCGTCGGCATCGCGTGCGTGAATGACGAGCGGGAGGCCGGTTTTCCGGGCGGCGGCGATATGGGTGCGGAAACCCTTTTCCTGCACGTCGCGCGGGCTGTTGTCATAGTGGTAGTCCAATCCCGCCTCGCCGATCGCCACGACCTTCTCACCGGCCGTAATCGCAGCCAGTTCGTCGGCGGTCACGTCGGGCTCCTCGTCGGCGTGGTGCGGATGCGTGCCAATCGAGCAATAGACGTCATCGTATTTGTTCGTGATCGCTTGCAGTTTGTCGAACTGCCGAACCCGAGTGCTGATCGTCACCATGCGGCCGATACCGGCCTTGCGGGCACGGTCGACGACCGCATCGAGCTCGGCGGAAAGCGTCGGGAAGTCGAGATGGCAGTGGCTATCGACGAGCATCATTCAGCCGTGGGCGCGGCGGTGGTCGTTGTGATCGGCGCAATCCGCGAGTTCGATTTCCACCGTGGCATGGCCGATATTGAAGCGTTCGCTCAGGCGTTGCTTGATCGCGCCGATGGTCCGATCAGGATCGGCGCTTTCCTTCAGGCGCGCGTGCAGCGTCACCATCGGCCGCTCTTCGGTAATCGACCAGGCGTGCACGTGATGCACATTTTCCACGCCGGACACGTTCGCTTCGAGATCGGATTCGATTTCGGTCAGCGCGAGTCCCGTCGGCGTTCCTTCCAGCAGGATATGCCCGGAATCGCGGACGACCTTCCAGGCGCTCCAGAGAATAAGAGCGACGACGAAAATCGAGATCAGCGGGTCGGCCGCGTTCCAGCCGGTGGTGAGGATGATCGCGGCGGCGATGATTGCCCCCACTGATCCGAGGAGATCGCCGAGGACGTGGATGGAGGCCGCGCGCACATTCAGATTGTCGCGGTCGGCGCCATGCAGGATCGCGAACACGATGAGATTGATCGCAAGGCCGCCGACGGCGATGGCGAGCATGGTGCCGCCGAGCACTTCGACGGGCGCCGAGAGGCGATGGATCGCTTCGTAGAGGATGAACCCCGCGATCACAAAGAGTGAAAGGCCGCTCGAGTATGCGACGAGTACCTGCAGACGGTCGAACCCATATGTGCGGGAGCGGTCCGCCGGCCAGCGGGAGAAGCGGAACGCGAACCACGCCAGCAACAGCGCGGCAAAGTCGGTGAGCATGTGTCCGGCGTCGGCGAGCAGCGCGAGCGAACCCGAGACAAGGCCGCCGATCACCTCCGCCAGCATGAAGCCGCCGGTCAGGAGCGCGGCGATGAACATGCGCCGTTCGCTGCCATGACCGCGATGATGTGCGTGCGCCATGCTGTCGTCGGCGGCGGTCAGCTCGCCGCCTCTCCCAAGTCTTTCTCAATGTAACGCGGGAAGACCGGACGGGGCTCGGGCAGCGCCGTTCCCGGCTTCAGCCGCCCGGCATCGCCTAATGCCTTGAAATCCCGCGCGTTGGCGGGAACAGCGAGCAGGTCCAACAGGCTTGTCGCGCCTGCCGGTACAAACGGCTGTGCGAGGATTGCGACCTGGCGTACGACCTCGACCGTGGTCCATAGCACCGTCGCCATGCGGGCCGGATCGGTCTTGCGCAGCTCCCACGGCGCGGCGGCCGCGAAATAACGATTGGCATCTGCTACCACGGTCCAGATTGCGTTGAGCACGAGATGGAGTTGGTCGGTTTTCATGAACTCGCGGGCCTGGCCGATCATGGCGTCGGCGGCAGCGAGGATCGCCTCGTCGGCGGGCGCAAGCTTGCCCGGCGCCGGAATTTTTCCCTCGCAATTTCGCGAGATCATGGTCAGCGAGCGCTGCGCGAGGTTGCCGAGGTCGTTGGCGAGATCGGCATTGGTGCGATTGACGATCGCCTCATGGCTGTAGTTGCCATCCTGTCCGAACGGCACTTCGCGCAGAAAGAAATAGCGCAGTTGATCGACGCCATAGGCGTCGGCCAGCGAAAACGGATCGACGACGTTGCCGACCGATTTCGACATCTTCTCTCCGCGGTTGAACAGGAAGCCGTGGCCGTGCACGCGCTTGGGCAGTTCGATGCCGGCGGACATCAGGAAGGCTGGCCAATAGACGGCGTGAAAGCGCACGATGTCCTTGCCGATGACGTGTAGATCGGCCGGCCAGTAGCGAAACGATGGTGTGCCGGTGTCGGGATAGCCGACGCCGGTCAGGTAATTCGTCAGCGCATCGACCCACACGTACATGACGTGTCCCGGCGCGTCCGGCACGGGTACGCCCCAGTTCAGCGTCGTGCGCGAGATCGAAAGGTCCTGCAGCCCCGCCTTGACGAAGCTCACCACCTCGTTGCGCCGCGTCTCCGGCAGAATGAAATCCGGGTGCGCCTTGTAATGGGCGAGCAGCTTGTCGCCGTAAGCCGTCAGCTTGAAGAAATAGGTCTGCTCCTCGGTCCATTCGACCGGCGTGCCTTGCGGGCCCACGCGGACGCCGTCCGCATTCAGCGTGGTCTCGTTTTCCGCGTAGAACGCCTCGTCGCGCACCGAGTACCATCCAGCGTACGTGCCGAGATAGATGTCGCCCGCCTCCTCCATCTTCTGCCAGATCGCCTTGCTTGCCTCGTAGTGGGCGGGCTCGGTCGTGCGGATGAAGCGATCGTAGGAAATGTTCAGCCGGTCGCACATGGCGCGGAAGCGCGGGCTGTTGCGGTCGGCGAGTGCGCGGGGGCTCACGCCTTCCTTCGCCGCGGTCTGGGTCATCTTCAGTCCGTGCTCGTCGACGCCGGTCATGAAGAAGACGTCGTAACCATCGAGCCGCTTGAAGCGGGCGATGGCGTCCGAGGCGATCGCCTCGTAGGCGTGTCCGATATGCGGTTCGCCGTTGGGATAGGAGATCGCCGTCGTCAGATAGTAACGCGGCTTCTGCGCGCTGGTAGATTTTGGTGCGGTGCTATTTGTCGGCGCGGTCCCGCGCGCCGTCTTTGCCTTGCGTGCGGGCTTCCTCGTCCGTACTTTCCGTGCGGATTTTTTCGACTTTGTCTTGCGGGTGAGTTTGCCGCGGGTGCGCTTGGCCGCGCGCTTCGGTGCTCGCGTCTTCTTGGCAGCGCGCTTCTTCTTGGCGGGGTGCTTCTTCGCGCCGGCCTTCTTCCGCTTCTTGGCACGCGCCTTTGCAGCCATGCAGTGAGTCTCCGAACCGGCGGCCCGCTCTAGCGGCGGGTCGCTTCGGCGAGTGTGGAAAAGACCTGAAAAACCAGAGGCTTGCGGTCGAGATTGAAGATCTCGGCCTCCACCGTGGCTCGGCGGACCTTTTCCCATGCATCCGCCAGCCGTGCAAGCCGCGCTGGCGGCTCGGATACCTGTGTTGCGGCGGCGGCAAGCCAGTCACCCACCGTCTCGGCGAAAATGGTCAACTCTTCGTTGCGGCGAAGGCGGTCGCTGAGGCCGTGCAGCCCTTCGGCATTGATATTCGGCAGGTCGTCGAGAAGGCGTGCTGTCAATTCCCGCACCTCCAGGCTTTCGCCGAGCAGCAGTTCGAGCGCATGGCCGACGCTGCCGCCGCTTGCGGCCGCGGCCGCCGCGATCTCGTCGCGCGGCAGATCGGGATTGTGCTCGGCGATGTCACCGAGCGCCTTTTCAACGTCCGCACTGGACAAAGGGCGAAGCAGCAGACGGCGGCAACGGGACCGGATGGTCGGCAGCAGCCGGCCCGGCGAATGGGAGATGATGATCAGGAGCGAGAGCGGTGGCGGTTCTTCCAGCACTTTCAGGAGAGCGTTGGCGCCGTTCCGATTGAGTTCTTCCGCGGAGTCGACGATCGCCACGCGATAGCCGCCGAGGGCGGCGGTCGAGCCGAAGAAGTTCACGGTGCGGCGAACGTCATCCACGCGAATTTCCGTGCGGAGCTTCTCCGTATCCGGATTCAGTTCCCGGCGCAGAACAAGAAGATCGGGATGCGACCGCGCGCTGATCTGCCGGCTGACGGGATGATCGGCTGGCATGGCCAGCGTGTCGGCTGGTTGGCCGTCCCTGCGCTGGGCGCTCCCTCTGGCCAAAACAAAGCGCGCGATGCGATAGGCGAGCGTCGCCTTGCCGATCCCCGGCGGTCCCCCGATCAGGAGGGCGTGTGGCAGGCGCGACTGTTGCCATGCAGCGAGGATCGCCGTTTCGGCGTCAGCATGGCCATACAGGTTCTGCGTATCTCTCGGATGCGGCGCGCCGGCGAGCCGGTCCGCTTCCTGCGGTCCTTCGCTCACGCGCTTGCCCCCGGCGCGGCGACCGCCGGCGTTGGTTTGCGGAGAAAGCGTTCGGAAACGAGCATCCAGATGCGGACGGCGATCGCATCGGCGCTCGGCGTGCCGTCGATCACCACGCAGCGTTCGGGCTCCTGCTCGGCAATCTCCAGATACGCCTGACGCAGCAAGCGATGATATTCGAGCGTCTCCGCTTCGAAGCGGTCCGCTTCGGCGCCCCGGCCGCTGGCGCGCGTAAGGCCAATTTCGGGAGGAAGATCGAGGAACAGGGTCAGGTCGGGCATGACGTCGCCGACCACGAGACGCTCCAAGGCGCGGATCATGCGCGGGTCCACGTTACCCAATGCGCCTTGATAGACGCGGGTGGAGTCGATGAAGCGGTCGCAGACAACCCACGCGCCGCGCTCGAGTGCGGGCCGAATGAGATTGTTGACGTGATCGTCGCGGGCAGCCGCGAACATGAAGGTCTCGGCTTCGGTGCCCAGCGGCTTCGCGATGCCGCTCAACAGAAGATGCCGGATCGCCTCGGCGCCGGGCGTGCCGCCCGGCTCGCGGGTGAGCACCACGTCGTGGCCGCGTAGCTTCAGGCGCTCGGCCAGACGCTGCGCCTGGGTGGACTTGCCCGAGCCCTCCCCGCCCTCGAACGTGATGAAAACGCCTCGGCGTGACATGTCGCTTTATCGTTTCAAGACCGCATTGATGCCCTTGCGCACCCAGCCGCCGGTAAGCTCCACGGTGCTGTCATAGGCGCGTTGCATGAGGGACCCTTCGCCGACGTCCGTTGCCGCATAGAGCGGCACTTCGAGCGCGACCCGGTCCCCACGGTAGACCTTCAGTCGCGCGACTTCAGTGCCCTTTGTGAGCGGCGTGTGCAAGGGGCCTCGATAGTGCACGCGGGCGAGGAATTTGTCCCCACCGGCGCGCGGGCTGAGGAGATACACAGGACCATTTGCAACCAGCGGCACATAGCGCTGGTCGCCGCCGAACGCGCGCGCCTGCGCAATGATCTCGCCATCGCGGAACAGGCGCTTCGATTCGAAGCTCTTGAAGCCCCACTCCAGCAGCCGCCTGGCGTCGTTGGCGCGATCCTTCGCGGTCTCGGCGCCGTGCACCACGACAATCAGCCGTTGTCCGTCCTGCACCGCCGATCCAACGAGTCCGAATCCGGCCTCCTTGATGTTGCCCGTCTTCAGGCCATCGGCGCCGATATTCATCTCAAGCAGGGGATTGCGATTGGATTGCCGGATTTTGTTCCAGGTGAACTCCGTCTGTCCGAAGTAATGATAGAATTCCGGATAGGTGCGGATCAGATGCGCGGCCAGTTTTGCGAGATCGCGCGCCGAAATCACCTGCTCGGGATCGTGCAGCCCGGTGGCGTTGCGGAAGTCGGCGCTGTCGAGTCCGAGTTCGCGCGCGCGGGCATTCATCAGCCGCGCGAAGGCATCCTCGCTTCCGGCAATGGCTTCGGCAAAGACGATGCAAGCGTCGTTGCCCGACTGGACGATCGCGCCTTGCAGGAGGTTCTCCACCGAGATGCGGCTGTGGACGGGGGCAAACATGGTTGAGCCGCCGGCTGGCGCGCCGCCTCGCCGCCAGGCATCGACGCTGACCACCAGTTCTTCGTCGAGTTTCAGGTCCCCGCTTTTGATCTCGTTAAAGACGATCTCCATCGTCATCAGTTTGGCGAGACTCGCGGGATGCCAGGGCCGATCGGCGTCCTTTTGGTAGAGGATGGAGCCGCTTTCGTAATCGATGAGAATGGCGGTGGGCGAGCTGATGTTGAAATTGGGCGCGAACTGCGCCGCGGCGTCCGGCGCGCGCGCCAACAGCGCAAACATGATGACGATCAGATATTGAAGCAGAACCTGTCCGCGGACGATCGCTTGCTGTCGGACGAATGGCATGGCCGCTCGCCTTCCCTTTCCGCGTCCCGCAGTCGTTTAGCAAGTGCGCCGAGGAGCGATCAACCCGCGTTTGGGAGACTGCAGTGCCGTCGTTAGTAGAGGCCGCGGCCGGTGACCGGCGCGAAAGTAGTCGTCGTTTCCGATCCGGCGTAGCTTGCGCGGCTGGCGATCGGGGCGGAGGCGACCTGCGCGGCGGCCTGCGGAAACGGCGGCGTGGAGGCGACGGGGTAGCGGCCAAGGTCGAAGGGCCGTTCGGGCGGGGTCGGAACGTTCATCGCCGGTTGGCCCTGCACGGGTGCGCCCGCTGCCGGAGCGAACGGCCCTCCCGATGCCACCCTGACGGCTGAAGGCGCGGGCGCGGGTTGTCCGTCATTCCGGAGGGTTGCGATGAGCTGGCGGTCGTCGGTGCCTTCCAGCGGCGCGGGCCCGACGTATTCCACGCGGACGCGTGCGATGCCGTTCTTGTGGAATCCAAGCAATTCCGCCGCTTTGTACGACAGGTCGGCGATGCGGCCTTCCTTGAACGGGCCGCGGTCGTTGACGCGGACGATGATCGAGCGGCGATTGGCGAGGTTGGTGACGCGCGCATAGCTCGGGATCGGCAGGGTCGGATGCGCCGCCGAGATCGCGTCCATGTCGAAGATTTCACGATTGGCCGTGATGCGGCCGTGGAAGTCGCGGCCATACCAGGAGGCGATGCCTTCGGCCCGATAATTCGGGTTGTGCTCGGGGACGTAGGTCCGGCCGCCGACGGTGTAGGCGTTGCCCACGCGGTAGTAGCCGCCGCCCTTTGGAACGGGCTGGCCCTCTTCCACGACGCGCGGGCTTGCCGGAACGCCGTATTTCGGGTCGACCAGACGCGCGAGGGGGCCGGCCGTGCAATTGGCGAGGAAGAGGCTCAACGCCAGGACGGCCGAGACCCGTGCCGCGTTACCGTGCGCACGGGTGGAAAGCGCCCTTCCCGTTGGCCCTTCCGCGGCGCCGGAATTCAAATCTGGAAGATGCCCCATTCGTCCCGGCCGCCCGCGTCATGTCCGGGCGTGGCGCCCGGAATCCCCATTCACTTTTATCAGAACACGCGGCGACTGGGGCAAAAGTACGACCCGGCGCCGCGCATAGTTAATACTTACCTGACGCCTGGCCGTTTCCAAAGACTACCATTCGCCGATGAATATCCCGCGGCGGCGGTGGGTGTCCGCCCGTTTGACGACATCCTCGGTCGCCATGGTGATGCGTGACTTGCGGTTGCGTGCCCATTCGAACAGGCGGTCTTTCATCTCCTGCCGAACTGCTTCGAGTGCGGGATCTGCGCCGCGGTCCACCAGTTCTCTCGGGTCGTTTTCCAGATCGAAGAGCTGCGGCCGGAAGCCTTCATAGAAGACGTACTTCCACCGCGCGGTACGAACCATGTAGGCGCGCGCGCTGTCGGGCGGCACGTCGAGATCGATGCGCGCGCGCCGGAATGAGTAGTCCAGCTCGCTGACGGCCTGATCGCGCCAAGCCTCCGCCGCCGCGTTGCGCGTGAGCGCCAGCAACGAACGGCCCTCGAGAATATGGTCGAGTTTCGGTCCCTGCATCGCCTCGACGAACGTCGGTACCAGGTCGATGGCCTCGACCAACTCACTGGATGCGGTCCCTCGCGTCGCGTCGGCCGCGGGATCGGGATCGTAAAGGATCATCGGCACTCGTGCACTCTCCTCGTGGAAGAGCTCTTTCTCGCCAAGCCAATGGTCGCCCAGGTAGTCGCCGTGATCGCTTGTGATCACGATCATGGTGTTGTCGAACAATCCGCGCGCCCGCATGAACTGCCAGAGCCGAGCAAGATGATCGTCGATCTGTTTGATGAGGCCCATGTAGACCGGCACGACGGCGCGGCGAACGTCGTCGCGCGAGAAGCTCTCGCTTTCGACGTGCTTCATGTAGGCGCCGTAGACAGGATGTGGGTCGACGCGCTCGCTTTCGTCGCGATTTATCGGGAGCATATCGTCAGGTCCGAACATCGCGTGATAGGGCGCTGGCGCGATGTAAGGCCAGTGCGGCTTAATATAGGAGAGATGCAGGCACCAGGGTTGCTCACCGGCCTCCTCGATGAAGGCCATGGCGCGGTTGGTCATGTAGGCCGTTTCGGAGTGCTCTTCGGCCACGCGCGCAGGCAATTGCGCGTTGCGCAGAAACCAACCTGAAAGAACCTCACCCTCGGGCCCCTCGCCCGCGTTTGCGCTCGTGTGCCACGGGTTCGGATCAGCGTAACCGAGACGCTTCAGATAACGGTTGTAGGCAAGGTCCGGATCGACCGAGCCGTCCGGGTGCAAGCCATCATCACGCTCGTAAGGTTCGAAGCCGCACTCACGCGCGTAGATGCCTTCGATCGATTGCGAGGGAATGCCGAGCCGCTGGAGACCGGGCATGTCGGCGGTCATGTGCGTCTTGCCGACGAGCGCCACGCGCACGCCGAGCGGCCGGAGGTGATCGCCGAGCGTGGGCTCGCCGACGCGCAGCGGCACGCCGTTCCAGTTGGAGCCGTGGGAGCTCATGGAGCGGCCGGTGTAGTACGACATGCGTGAGGGGCCGCAGACGGTGGCGTTGACGTAAGCTCGGTCGAAACGCATGCCCCGGTTAGCAATCTCGTCCATTCCCGGGGTGGCCAGTCGCTGATGGCCGTAGCAGGACAAATGGTCCCATCGCAGCTGATCGGCCATGACGAAAAGAATGTTGCGGACTTTGCCCATGCGGAATTTAACCTGTCGTTCGCAGAACGACCGCGCAAGCGAAAGCTCGCGCGGTCGATCTGTTCCGGCCGTTCGCTTCAGCTGGCCGGGATCAAGTGATCGGGTACCTTCAAGCCGATCTCCTTGTAGTATTTCACGGCGCCGGGATGAAGCGGGGCGTTGAGGTCCCGGAGGGCTTCATCGAGCTTGACGTTGCGGAGCCAGGGATAGCGGTCGTAATTCTGCTTCGCCGCTTCCCAGAAGGCCTTGGTGATCTTGTAAACGACGTCCTCGGAAAGCGAAGCACGGGTGGCGATGCTGACGATCGAGGCGATCGATTTGACCGGTGCGTCGTTGACCACGTTCGCTCCATAGAGCTTGGGATCGATCGTTTCCACCACGCCGCCCGGTCGATTGACGATCTTTTTCACCGCTTCCTTATCGAAATCGGCTTCGGTCACGCCGATGAACCGGATCTTCTTCGAGATGGCGATCTGCTGGATCACCGGGCTCGGCGCGATCGTGGGGTTGGCATAAACGTCGAGGCGGTCGTCTTGTACGGCCTGCACCGCCGCTTCCCAGCCAAGACGGACGAGTTCGTAGTCCTTGCCGTCCTCATAGCCGGTGATCGCCTTGACCAGTTGCATCATGGTGACGGTGGCTCCGCCGCCGGGAGGGCCGAGAAAGAGCTTCTTCCCCTTGAAATCTTCGTACTTGGTGATGCCGGAGTTGGCGTTGGTGATAACGTGATAAGCGCCGATGGGGAACGCGAGAACGTTGCGCACCTGTTTGGAGCGCTCGGGTGCATCCTCAATCTTGGCATACATCGCGGTCTTTGTGCGGGCCGCCTCGAAAACCGTAGGCGACAGCATGAAGAAGTCGAGCTGGTCCTTGGTCGCTTCGATCAGATGCTGGGTCGCGGCACCGGTCGCATTCACCTGAATCGTCACGCCGTTGAGTTTCTGGCCGACCAGCTGAGCGAACGTCGACATGACGAGATAGGGCGAAGAGCCCGGCCCTAGCGTCGCGAGCTTGTAGAAATCCTCCGCCAGCGCCTGGCCCGTGAATGCTGTCGAGACGCAGACAGCGGCGACGGCTGACATCAATCTCCTTCTTGTCATCATGAAGTAGTCCTCCCTTTGTTGAAGATGCTTGTGACACGCGAAGCCAGCGTGTCGGCGGTCAGGTCTTTTGCAATGAAGACGCCGCCGCCGATCATTCCAAACGTCTCCACTGCGATTCCGGGAATGAGCGTCAAGGCGGCGGCAAGTACTCGGAGTGAACGCTCGGCCCAGCCAAGCGGCTTGTTCGAGAAGCCGGCGAGGCCCGTGGTGATCAGCCAAATCCCAACGCCGAGCCGGGCGATCGACCAGGCGAACTCGACGAACGAGAAATCCTCGACGAGGGTCAGCGACGGGTTCTCGACGAACAGGAACGGAATGACGAAACCGACGATTGACAACCGGACGGCATCGATGCCGACCGCAATCGGATTGGCGCCGGCGATGGGTGCCGCAGCAAAGGCTGCGATCGCCACGGGGGGCGTGACGGCGGAGAGGACCGCGAAGTAAACGACGAACAGGTGCGTGACGAGGGTCGATGCGCCGCCCAGGGCCGAGATCGCCGGCCCCATGACGATGACGATTACGAGATAAGCCGGAACCGTAGGCAGGCCCAAGCCCAGCACGAGTGAAGCGAGCGCTGTCAGCACCAATGCCAGGACCAGGTGATCGCCTGAAAGCTGCTGGACGACGGTGGCAAAGCGGAGGCCAAGTCCGGTCATGTTCATGACGGCGATTACGATGCCGATGGCCGCGACGGCGACCACGATCCTTGCTGCTTGTTGCCCGGCGATGGAAAGGCCGCGCAGAAGCCGCACGGGATCGTTACGGAACTCGGGATTGACGACAAATCCGATCGCGATCGCCATTCCAGTCGCGATGAGCCCGGCAAAGGCGGGCGATCTTCCCAGCACCATCAACACGATGATGGTGACGAGAGGGACGACGAAGCAGATCGTCAGACCGATGTCGCGGCGATCGAGCTTGGGTCGCGACGCGGCCGGGAGCGGCTCGATCCCAAGCTTGCACGCCTCGACGTGCACGGCGGCGAGCAGGCTCACGTAATAGAAGATCGCCGGCACAAGTGCTGCGATCGCGATCGTCAGGTAGGGAATTCCCGTCACATCCGCCATGACGAACGCAACGACGCCCATGACGGGCGGCATGATCTGTCCGCCCGTGGAGGCGGCTGCTTCGACTGCACCGGCAAATCGCGCCGGGAATCCGCGTTCTTTGATCATCGGCATGGTCATGACACCAGTGCCGACAACATTGGCTACAACTGACCCAGATATGGTTCCGAACATTCCGGAGGCGACGACGGCCGCGTGCGCCGGGCCGCCACGCAACCGGCCGGTGAGCAGCAGCGAGAGCTTGAGCATCGTGCGGCCGGCGCCGACGGTTTCGAGGATGACGCCGAAGACGACGTAGATGAGGATCACCGTCACGACGACGGTAAGCGGGCCACCAAATACGCCATCGAAAGAATACCAGGCGACTTGCAGATACTGTTCAAGCGAAAACCCGCCGTGACGCAGCATGCCGGGCAAGCCGGAGCCGAAGAGCGCATAGGCTGTCGCAAGAAGCACAACGACGACCAGCGGCGGACCGAAGGCTCGCCAGGTCAGGACGGTGAGCACGAAGAGGCCGGCGACGCCGTAGGCAAGGTCCGACTTCGTGAACGCGTAGAGCCCCTCCTCCAGCTCGTAGCCGATCTCCAGGTAGCGCCATGTCGAGAGCCAGAGCGCCATGAGGAGAGCAACATCGAAGAGGCGCCGCAGGCGGGCAAACGTACCGGCGTCGGGGGATGAAAGACTGACGAACAGAGCGGCCGAAAGCGCAAGAGCGTACGTGCCGACGCGCGTGAGCGTCTCGTTGATCGTGCCGAAGCCACTGAGCTGGATTGCGATCAGGGAAATAGCCAGCCCCAAGGCCGCGGCAACGAACTGGGCGGTGCGAATTGGCCAGGTCGCGATTTTGCTTGCTGCAGGCTCCACGCCGCCCCTCCTCCCGTAAACGGCGCTCAAGCGCTTTTTTTCCGATCAAGTCATCACGTGGCGGGCTGCGCGACGATAAAAAATTGTCGTTCCGGCTACCGGAACGCGTGGGGCTTGATCTAGGATGCGCCGGGACGGCCGGAAAACGGGTGATCTGGATGGCCCAGGAGACGATGCGTGGACTGGAGCGAGGGCTCACGGTGCTGGCCGCACTCGAGCGCTTCCCGGGGCTATCGCTGCGGGACCTGCATCGGGAAACCAAGCTGCCGAAGCCCACACTGCTGAGAATTCTCGGCACCCTCGAGGCCAACGGCTACGCACGTCGGCGTATCGACGATGGCATCTGGCGGCGGACTTCGCGCGGCCAGCCGGAGCCGTCGTCGCTGATCGAGGCGGTACTACTCGATGTCGGATGCGACGTGCTCGACGAATTCTGCCGACGCGTGATCTGGCCCTCGGACCTGGCAGTCTATCGAAACGGCTCCATGCAAATTCTCGAGTCGTCGAGAAGGCTGACGCCGTTCCTGATCAATCGAACAGGCGTGGGTTTACGCATCCCGGTTCTGCAGTCCGGTCTCGGCTTGGCATGGCTCGCCTTCTGTTCCGACGAAGACCGCGCCGAGATACTTGAGCGACTTGCCTCCTCCGCCGATCCGTTCGATCGGCCGGCGCGCGAGCGGGCGTATGTGGATTCAGTACTGGCGACAACGCGGGCCAGGGGCTACGGCATTCGCGCGAAGGGCTATCAGCCGCGCCGCTCCATGAGTGAGGAGAAGACGAGCGGGATCGCGGTTCCCGTATTCGCGCATGGCAGCGTGGTCGCCGTCATCAACCTGGTCTGGATTCTCTCAGCCTTCGATGAAGGAACTTTCGTCAGCCTTTACCTCTCGCAGCTAAAGGAAGTGGCAGGCGAGATCGGGCGCCGGGTCGAGGCGGGACTTGGCATGGGCTCTGGCTAATACCGATGCGCAGCTTGCAATCGCGGTCTTGATTGCGCATTTCTTGCAGTTGGAGGGATGGCCGAGTGGTTTAAGGCAGCGGTCTTGAAAACCGCCAGAGGGGCAACTCTCTCGTGGGTTCGAATCCCACTCCCTCCGCCACTTCGGCGCTCAATACTTCGACCGTAGCCCCGGTGTGGCGAGCTCCAGCAGGTGCCCGTCGGGGTCACGAAAATGGATGCTCTTTCCACCGCGCAACCGGGGAGCGTGTCCGTTGATTTGGACATCGTACATTTCGAGACGCCCCACCCATTCGGCGATCGCTTCAGCGGCGACCGCAAAAGGTGACGTGCAGAGATCCGCTGTCGTCGTGCGGAGGAATGTTTCCGTCTGACAGTTCGATCGGACGCAGAGATCGGCTGCGGGCAAACAGAAGAAGTGCGGTTCCACGGCCGCGTGCGCGCGCGCACGTTCGTCCGCGCGTATCAATTCCAGCGCAAGGCAGTCCTCATAGAACCTTGCGGAGCGATCCAGGTCGTAAATGTACAACGAGGTCTTGAGGATGCGGTCGACGGCGTAACCGACAATCCGGCGACCGCAGCGGGCATACGGTGGAGCGGTCGCCTCGATCGCGCACTCGAAGTGGCCGAAGGTCCAGTTGCGTCTGTCCCTCATAACTTGGGAGGTCTTGTCGTAGTCGCTCCCGCACTGACCGCGGCGAGGCATTTTGTCTTCCACCGGTCCAGCCTTTGCGGACGGCGATTCTTGGCCTTTGCCGGTTCCGATTTACGCCCGATTCGGCGCGGCCGGCCGGGATTAGCCCTTGAAGACAAACGAAAAAGACGACACTGTATTGATGTGATAGGGCCGTCCGGGGATTGGCGGTCGACGATTCGCCAGGGAAAGCTCGTCCTCCAGAGGGGATCACCGCGTGGCAACAAGCAAGCGAATATCCCGGGGCGCGGGCGAGAAATCGGGGTCAAATACTATGAAGCCGGCAGTACTCGTTGTGGGCGCAGACAAGGGCGGCGTCGGTAAGACGACCATCTCGCGCACCCTGCTCGACTATATGTCCTCGCGGAATCTGCTCGCGCGGGCCTTCGACGCGGAGTATCCGCGCGGGTCCCTGAAACGGTTTCATCCGAGCCTGACCGAGGTCGTCGATCTCGCGGCGATTTCGGACCAGATGAAGATCCTCGATACGCTCACGACAAGCGAGCGGAAGATCAACATCATCG
>Ga0180222_1002523_pt1 | contig 14454 bp, 8 predicted proteins | sample eDN5th37CKraftOP_FD_151336 | JGI IMG/M metagenome (GOLD analysis project Ga0180222, IMG submission 151336) | Enriched Organic Plus compost microbial communities from Emeryville, California, USA - eDNA 5th pass 37_C Kraft OP (version 2) (version 2) ... | reverse complement strand
CTGGGCAGCCCGCTTCGGCTCCGTGTTCAGAAGGCTGAAACGGCCCCGCATGCCGAGAAGCGGAAAGCGGGATCCGCATGGCAGCCTTGCCTTGCTGTTCGATCCGGACTGGTATCGCGCGCAGCTTGACTCGGCGGACCTCGCCGCCCCTCGCGACCTGATGCTGCATTATGTCCGCAAGGGTGCCGCGCAAGGCTTGAGCCCTCATCCCCTGTTCGATGCGGGCTGGTATCTGGCCCAGCTTCCAAGCCCTCCCCAGCCGGACCAGACTCCTCTCGAGCATTTTCTGCTCGAGGGCGGCATTCAGGGCTATAGCCCTCATCCTCTGTTCGACAGTCAGTTCTACCTGGATGAGAATCCGGACGTGGAGGAATCGGGAATCAATCCGCTCCTGCATTTCCTGTCATCAGGTGCGTCCGAAAACCGGAATCCCAATCGTTATTTCGACACGGGCTGGTACCGCGCCTGCCATCTCCAGGACGAGCCGGCCGATCAGAATCCGCTGATCCATTACATCCAGTTTGGCGCGGCGCAGGATTTCAATCCAAGCGAGCAGTTTGATTCGCATTGGTACCGATCGCAGCCAGCCGTCCTTGCCGATCTGGAAGATGGAGGAAAGGCGACGGCGCTTGCCCATTTCCTGACCATCGGCATGCGAAGCGGCCTGGCACCGCGACCAGTAGAGGTCGCGAAGGACCTGTCCGTCGCGGCCCCGCATCCGGGCGTCGACGCCCGGCAATCAAGGGCAGCGCGCCGGTTGAGCAAGCTTCCGCTCACCGCACTCGTCATCACCTGGGATATCGGCCACAATCCTCTGGGTCGATCCCACATGCTCGCCGAAATCGTCGATCGAGCCGTGCGCCACGTCGTTCTGGCCGGCTTCCAGTTTCCGCGCTACGGCGATGCCGTGTGGGAACCGCTCCGCACCGCCGTCATGCCGGTGATCGGCATGGGAGGCGAAAATTTCCCCGACCTGCTGGACAGGATCGAGCACATCGCCTCCACGATGCGGCCGGACATCGTCATTGCCTGCAAGCCCCGCCTGCCTTCATTGCTGCTGGGTCTTCGCATCCGCGATCGGGTCGGTTGCCCGCTTGTGCTCGACATAGACGATCATGAACTGTCCTTCTTCGAGGACCGATCGCCGCTTTCGCTGGAGCAACTGGAAGCCATGGATGCCGGCACCCTGCAAGACGAGGCCGAGCCCTATGGCGAGATCTGGACGCGCCTGGCCGAATCCCTCATTCCGGAAGCGGATGGGCTTCTGGTGTCCAACACGGCGCTGCAGCGCAAATATGGTGGCGTCCTTGTCCCTCATGCTCGTGACGAGACGCTCTTCGATCCGGCGGCGCAACCGGACCGTTCGCTGATCCGATCTCGCCTGGGCATTCCGGAGCACGCGAAGGTGGTCCTGTTCCTGGGCACCCTGCGCGCACACAAGGGCATCCATGACCTCGCGCGCGCGGTCGGTCAGATCGAGGACGATGACGTTCTGCTGCTGGCCGTGGGAACCACGCCCGACCGCTATCTGATCGGGCAACTGCAGAAGCGGACCAAAGGGCGCATTCTGGCCGTCCCTGCGCAGCCGTTCGAGCGTGTGCCCGGAATCATGATGGCCGCGGACGTTGTGGCACTGCCTCAGGACGCCAGCCATCCAATCTCGCTTTACCAGCTGCCGGCAAAGGCGATCGACGCGATCGCGATGGGCGTTCCCCTGCTCGTGTCGCGCACCCCGCCACTGATGGATCTGGTCGAGAACGGTGTCGCGACGCTTATCGACGAAGCGCGGCTGGCGGAGGAACTGGCCCTTATCTTCGAGAAATGTCCGCAGGACCGCATGGCTGCGGACATACGCCGCCGTTTCCTCGATCTTTACAGCTATGACGCCGCCGCCACGACGCTCCACAGGCTGCTCTCGCAATTGAGCGCCGATGGCACACCAGATCGACAGGGAATAGGCGAGCGGGTCGTGCGGGCCGTTCGCCGCCAGTTCGGGCCGGCTGCGCCGCGAGACGCGCTACCTTCCCAAGGCAAGGATGTCGTCCTTTTCTGGAAACAGAACGACACCACTCTCTATGGTCGACGGCATGACATGGTCATCAAATATCTGGCGTCGCGGGACGATGTGCGGCGCGTGATCGTCTTCGACCTGCCGGTATCCGCTTTCGATCTGAACAGGCAGCGCACAAGCCCGGCCGACATGACGGAGGATCGGCATCTCTACGTGCGCACACAGGAAAAGATGCTGGGCCTGCGTGACGAGGGCAGGATCCGCTACCGTACCTTCGTCTATCAGCCCGGCATATATGCGCAGGGCGCCGATGCCGGTGCGGACAAGCCATTGCTGGAAGATGCGTTCCGCGACCATGTCGCATCGGTCTTCGAGCGGGAAGGTGTCCAACCGCGGGAGGCAATTTTCTGGGTCTATCCCAAGAACCGGTTCATCGAGCCGCTCGTCGAGAGCTTCCGGCCGAGCCGTCTCGTGGTGGACATCGTCGATGATCATCGCGCATGGCCCGGCGTAACCGAAGCGCAAAAAGCCGCGCTCACCGAGCATTATCGCAGCGTCCTGTCACGGGCGGACTTCGCCTTCGCCAATTGCCAGCCGGTCATCGACGCGATGCGGGACTATTTCCCGGCGATCCGGCTCATTCCCAACGGCTGCGAGATCGAACCGGCGATCAGCGAGCCGATCCGTTCTGACGCATTCGAGAGGCTCAAGGCTTGGCAGGGCAAGGTCATCGGCTATGTCGGAAACATCGAAGCCAAGATCGATCTCGACCTCCTGCTCAAGATCGCGAAGCGCTTTCCGGACTGTCTGCTTGTCCTGGCGGGTTCGACCCATTCCAACCCGCGTGCGCGCGCGTTGGCCGGGGAAGACAATATCCTCATGCCGGGAGTCATACCCTATGATGAGGTTGCGGCCTGGGTCGACCGCTTTTCGGTCGGCCTCATTCCGCACCTCGACATGGACCTGACCAGAAGCATGAATCCGCTGAAACTCTTCGTCTATGCGGCCCATGGTGTGCCGGTGGTGGCGACGGACATCCCCAATCTCAGCCGGGAATGGCCCGGCCTCTCGATCGCGACCGACCATGATGAATTTCTCGCCCGGCTCGAGAGGTTGCTCGATGCCGACACGAAGCTCGACAGGCGAAGCGACTTCGTCCTGAGCAATAGCTGGGCCAGCCGACTTGAACGGATGGTCGACATGATCCTGAGCGATCGGTCGGACGGAGAAGAGAACAAGGCCCCGCTCATCTTCGAGCGCTGAGCCTCTTGCCCAAGCGGCAATCGTTACCATGCGCATGTCAGATACCGACACGGGCTATGCCAAATGGACCAGTATCTCTTCGGGCGCCTCGAATTTGCGATCGGTGAGCGGATAGGGGATAAATAGCGAGGCAGGCTCCGAGCGGCGCAGCACCTCATGATGCCACTTTGCCCAGGCCTCCCAATATCTCAGCCTCACGGGCGAGAAGCGATGCTCGTCAAACGCAGCCGCCCCGCTTTGCGTCAGGGAGTCGCGGCGATGCAGACCAAGGGCCAGTGGCTTACGAATATGCCTGACGGCCGGGTGCCCGAGAATGTGGCGCGCGCGCCAGACGAATTCCGTATCCGCTCCACTTCTGACCGAGTCGAAATAGCCGACCAATTCGCGCACATCCGCGCTGAAGAAGGTCGACGCGGGGTTTTCCTGCAGATAGCCGCCGTTGCGGCGCACGATCGCGCGGCCGGATGGGTCGATCCTGAGCCACATGGACAGGGTGACTTTGATGTCCCCCTCGGTCGCCAGGAGATGCTCCTTCAGGTGATCCGGATGCATCCAATCGTCGCTGTCGTGAAAGGCGTAAAAATCCGATTCGAACTGCTGCAAGGCGCGATTCTTGGAACAATAGGTTCCAAGATTCCCATCGTTGAACAGAGGTACGACGCGCTCATCCTCTGCGGCGATCTGCTCGATCAGATTACGCGTATCATCATCGCTGGCATCGTCGACGATCACGAGGCGAAGATTGGCATGACTCTGATCCAGCACCGAACGCGTCGCGAAGCGAAGGGTATCGCCGGCATTGAAGGCCGTCATGATGACGGTGACCAGCGGACCGGCAGGTGCGGGCCGCTCCCCCCCCGGTCGCATATGCAGGATATGCTGCCTCGCCTCCTCGTCCGCCAAGTCCGGCCCAGACAGGCCGAAATGATCGAAGTAGCCTTGAAGATGCGCGAGCCAACCGGCCTTCTCGCCGATCGCCAGGAAGGCATTGCCCAGGGTCAAGCGAAGTTCTGCGGAATCCGGCCAGGCTTTGAGGCCCAGTGCGGCACGCCTGATCGCTTCTTCCGGCGCGCCTTCGTCGATATAGGATTCGGCGATCGCGGTGACGGCGTTGCCTTGCATCTTGTCCGATAATGCTTCCGCGGCATTGTAATAGAAGCGCCGAGCCGCCGCCTTCTCCAGCGGCTGCATGAGGCCAAGATGATAATAGGGCTCCCAATCCAGCGGTCGATCGCGAAGCAACGTCCGGTAGATACCAGCGGCCTCGTCAGCACGTCCCGTGCGTGAACAGAGGTCCGCAAGGAATTTCTGCACGCGAACCACGTCCGTGTCCGACAGGGCCTCGGCCAGCGGCATATGCGACAGGAGGAATTTGAGACTGTTGTAGGCCGTCTCGCATGCATTCAGATCCGCCATGTATCGCGCATGATAATGAAGCAGTTGCGCCCGCAGGGACTGATCGCCAGTGATGGGTGCATCGATCCCCCCGACATGGTCGAATAGCTTGAGGAGACCCTCGCGGTCGCGCATCTCGAACAGCGCGCGTACCCCTTCCGCTATGAAGTCGGGATCAGTGCTGCATTTCAGTTGCTCGGTCAGCGCCGTCGTTATCCGGCAGGGTTGGGCCGACGGTTCCGCAAGGGGAGCGAGCGCAATGGCCTGAAGATCGACCGGCGGAAACCCCTCAAGATCGATCCGCTCGAATTCCACGAGACCCGCGGTCCGGGACAGTTGGATTGTGAGAACCAGATTGCCCTCCAGGGAAGAGGGGGCCTTATAGCGCGAGAACCCGCTGACCATACCGAACTGGCGATCCTCGCTCGGCGCCGACAGCTTCTCCAGGGGGTGTCGCAGGCCGGCGGGATCGACACGGAGAATGCTGACCCACTGGACGATGAGTCCAGGCGCCTGGACATAGGAATAGCCGAGCCCGATCTCGCCACCGTTGCGCTGCGGCGCCGGAAGGTCGCGTTCCAGCTTCAAGCTGCTCGCTGTTGCCGGCTTCTCGATCATGAGAAGCTTGCGCTCCTGCGTCGAGGAGAGGAAGCGCGCGCACCGGGAATCCGCCGGATCGGAATGGATCAGGCGCCAGCCGCGCCCGTCGCCCTCGGTTTCGACCGGCTTCTCGGCATGCTGCTCCGCAGGTGCATGGTCCGCGACTGTTCTTCCACCGGGCCTTCCCAACCCCAACGACTGCGTCCTTTCCCGCTTTCTCCGGCGCTCGCCCACCTTCCGCCGGATCAATCAGCCCGTCGCGGCTGCAATGGCCGGACTTGTCCCGGCTTCATCGCGCTTGAGCTTTTTCACAAACACCTGAGAGCCTTTCCACAGAATCTCGATCTGGTCCGCATGCATGTCCAGGAAGATATCAATCGCATCATGCGGCCGATCTTCCGGACCCTTGTCCTTGCCCCATTGATAATCATCCCAGATCAACATGCCATCGTCGCGCAGCAAGGGCCAAGTGATCAGGGACATCGCCAGCACATGATCGCGGCCCTTGCCCGCATCGAGATAGATCAGGTGAAATTGCCGACCGCTTTGCCGAAGCTCGTCGAGATGCCGGTAAGCACTCCCTTTCCGTTTCTCCAGGCGATCTTCATATCCCTGCAGATTATAGTCGAATCGGCTCTCCAGCGGGTCTTTGAACAAATCTATGCAGGTGAGCTTGGCGAGAGGAAGGAAATTGAGCAGGAAAATGGCAGACCGGCCCTCATATGAACCAACCTCGAGAACATCGATCTCATTTGCCCGAAAGCGATTGAATAATCTTACCCAGCGCGGGATTTTGCTGCTCACCCAATCCTTGCTGAACCGTTTCCCGGCGAACCATTCGACCGAAATATCCTGAGTGCTTTTTACGAGATCCTCGACATCACTGGACACGCCCTTCACCTTCCCTCGCTTGGAATTCCATAATGTTAACGGTGAATCGGCGCAGCATATGCGGCACACTGATCCGTTCTTGCAATCAGGAAAGATTGTAGCCAGTCCGAGACCGTGTCAGCTTCAACGACATTGCCCGTCAGGCGGTCAACGCAGCTAACGTCATGGGGATGCTGCTCCGTCGAACCTTGTCGAAAGTTCCTCTCGGAACCTTGGGGATATCTTCGCCAAGCTGGCTTGCTGCATCGATCCACATTTGACCAAGTTCCAAGTCGAAACTCTCCCGAAAACCAAAAAGAGACCCATAATAGGGGCCGCCCGGGATCACCGTAAGCTCACCGACCAAGGGACCTTTCACGCTGCCATACATATCGACACTGATGAAGGGCGTTTTCAAATCCAAGCTAATACGTCGCGCAATTTCGATCATTTCCTGGTAGCAATCCGGAAGATGAGGGATTCCGGGATTGATTGTTTTCCACGGCAATATCATTTTAGTTTCATAGTGGAATGAACGATATTCATCCAAGAAAAATGCCATTTGATTTGGTTTTACGTTTCTATTTATTTGAATAATGAATCCAACTTTTCCATAAAAAGTATAGAATTTAAAGTCAAATGGTATGGACCCGGGATTTTGACCGCGCACATATTCTTCAGCAATGAGATGGGTTTTTCTTTTACGTTGCCTGCGGTATTCATCAAGCCATCTGGATTGCTCAGCCACAATCTCTGTAGAAGTCAGATCGCGATCTTTCATATCATCATGAAAGCGATCTTCCCCAATTCTTGTCAAAAGCATTACGCCACGCCTCGCAGAAAGATCGGCCGGCTTGAGAACGAATCGATTCGGAAAATCGGAAAACCGAATCTCATCTGCCGCCTGATAGCGCGCGATCTCCTCCGCATGCTCTGCACCAGCACCTCGAATAATGGATGAAGAATTTGCTTTAGAAACTGTCGGCTTTTTCGGATCTTTATTTGTAAATCTAAGATGAGCGAACTCAGTCCATTTTCGCGGGCTAATCAGTTCATTTTCACTGTCCACCAAAACTCTTTCTCCAAAAAAGTGATTTCCGCAGAATTATTTCGTCATATTATCCAAATTCAACGGTAAGATTCTTTTATATTTTCTAGCGCCCGCACCATTCCACCGATCCATGGGAAAGTACTTTTTTATCCATCGTACCACTTGACGCATCTCAAATGCTTCACGAATGCCGTTTCCTGGCCGACCAAAAGAGCGTGAAACGGAGAAGCAGCTTCGTAGCGAAACGCTTTCAAAGAATCCTTTCCTGGGAGCTTCTGGACACTCTTTGCAAGGTCGTGGCATGGCTTGATATGCGGCGCTACCTTACCTCACCCATGCAATCGTGAAAGGCGCAGCCGGTCAGAATTCATGTCAGACCCAGACGACATTGATCGGTCGATCGGTCAACGAAGTTAGCGCCACGGAGACCACTCCTGTCTAAGAGGTCAATTTCGACATTCGTTTCTTCACATCCTCATGCCCGAAACGGCGAGCCAAATCCGCATCGAATATAGCGATCAGCCGCCTCCCCTTGGCGCCGCCCAAGGGCTCGTTTATGATGACCGTATAGTTTGCCGGCCGGCCAAACCATTTTTCAAGCATGGCTTTATCAACGGGATCCTGTACATGGCCCGTAGTCTTTCCTTCCGGCCATTTATAAGGAACGGAAACCACCAGACGATCGGACAATTCCAGCAGTCGGCGGGCAAAGGGTGTCGGATCATTGATATGCTCCAGCACCTGTAGGCAAAGTCCTATATCAAATTTCTCCTGGAACTCGTAATCTAGGATATTCGCTACGATAGCCTCGACCTTATCCGATGAATACGGCGCCTTAATGTCGATCGAGACTTTTCGATCGATCCAGTGGAACCACTCCAGATAGGGGCAGTTTCCGCTACCCACATCGATAATCGACTTGGCGTCAACACCAACACATCGAACGATGAAATCAATCGCCTGGTAGTAAACCAAGTCGAATCTATTCCGCCAATATCCGTTAGAATAGTATTTGCTCTTCTGCTTGACAACATTCATAGTCTTTCGCCAACTCCACTCGATCGCCGCAACCTCATGCCGTAGCGATCGCCGGTTCGATCCCTTTTATAAATAGCTGGCCATCCTTCAACGAGAGATCAAATTTACTCACAGGCCATTCGATTGAGATCTCTTGAACATCTTTTACAAAATCCGCAAAAGCGCTGCGCACCTTGCTCCACCTTTCCTTGTCGTTGCACTTGCGCGCTGCCGACCGTTCTAACAAGGTCCTATTATGCAGCAACTCGCCTTGACCGTGCAATCAGGAAAGGGGAAAGCCTCATGCTGACAGCGATCTGTCGTGGTTGCAGCATGGCACGACTCTGACCCCTTGCATATGAGCAAGTGAAAGGTATCTCTGGGGAAATGGCTCGCGGACTATCTCCCGCAGATATGCTGGCTAGTCAGCCCCGCTGGATGGCAGTCGCCGTTGGGCTGTGCTTGTGCCTCAACGCAAATTCGGTTTGGGGCGCCACATCGACTTGCGACACGCCGCCTACGCCCATACGCGACCTACTTACACGCGCCCCTTATCGAGACGCACGAGGCTCAATCCCCAATAAAGCGGCGCAGCGAGCGAACACGACAATGCGCGCGCCATTAAATGGCTTCCTGCAACTGGCAACGGAGCAAGCCGACCGATATGTTGAAAGCGGCGCTGAAGCCGATCGCCTGTGCGCTCTGTCCACTTTGGCCGCCTGGGCAAGCGACGATGCGCTGGGCGGCCGGGTTTCGTCGCATGGCGAGGCCGTGCGGCAGTGGGCAGCCGGTACCGTTGCGCTGGTAGCTTTCAAGCTCGGCGCTCCACAACGACCGTTACCTGCCGAAGTCCGGCAATGGCTGCTCGATCGCGCCCGCGACACCCAAAACTATATGAAGGAGCGAATCACTAGGCTGGCGCCTTATGGTCAGTCCAATATCTATTACTGGTCGATCCTGACAGTCGGCTCAATTGCCATTGTTACCGATAGCAGGGAGCTATGGACGTTCGCCAACCGCGAATATCTCTCGGTTCTGCCGATGATCGCCGCTGACGGAACGCTTGCGGCAGAGCTTCGCCGCGGCAGTCGCGCCTCGCTCTATCATGCTTTTGCCGCCGAGCCTCTCGTCGCTTTCGCCGCCCTATCGAAAGTGAAAGGCCAGAACCTACCACGAGCCTCTCGCAACGAGCTCGATAGACTGATGGACCTCGTCCTAGCCATCGTCCAAACACCGCAACTGCTGGCGAAACGAGCAGACGCGACGCAGAATCGAGTCAGCACACCACCATGGCTTCCGCTCTATACCTATGTTCAGTCGAACACCGTGCCGGCCCACGCGGGCCGCGACGACAGTGTTCAGCGGCTCGGCGGCAGCATCAGGGCATTGATCGTTGAGATAGACCGAAGGCGACATCCCAGCTAGCCGGCTTCATCGCGGCCGACACATCGGATGCGCACATCAAACTGATGCCGTGAGCGAACCGGAAAGATAGGCAGGCGCATCGCCAGACGGTCCTGAGTCAGACAATCCAAACAGCCGCAATCGACTTGAAGCATCCTTTCGCATAGGCAGCATGAGGTGGATGACAATTTCGATCTCAGCCTGTATATCGCCCCCCGGCCTGTCAATCTGGATCGCTCCACGCCCTTGCCGCAGGGTCGGGCGACCGACAATTCCATCCAAATTCTTGAACATGCTGGACTCCTGCTCACGATGAAATATCAGAAAGGTATAGAAAAGCTTCGCGAAACCAAGTTGGTGCATCATAACTGGTATCGAAGCACATATCCTGACGTAGCGGCGCTCAGGATGGCATCGACCGAGCATTATCTCCGATTTGGGGCAGAGTTGGGCCGGAAACCGAACAAGCGGTTCGACACCAAATTTTATGTCGATAAATATTTGGACGGCGACCCGAATAGGGAAAATCCGATACTGCACTATTGGCGGTATCGGCATGCCAATCCGAGGGTACGCGCTGCAAACGCCGAGCGGGCCGATCTCGCTGAATTCGACAGCATCCGCTACAGGCTGCTGTCACTGGGCTTCACGGAGCCGGCCATTGACGATTTGAGGAGAATAGGGACGCAATCCTCGTCACCCATCGCGCGCGTGACGGCCCTGCGTCAAATCGCCCTTTGGCAAATGCATGATCGCACGCCACAAGGCTTGTCGGACGCCCTGAAAACAATCGCGGACGCCCGCCAGACAACCGACGACCTCGAATTTCTGGGAACGCTCACCGCGACCGAGATGATGTGCCACTATCTTCTCGGAGAGACGGATGCCGCGCGCAACATATATGAGCAAGCCGCGCTGCGGGGAGAGATCAATTCCGATGCACTATTGATCCGTGCCAATCTGGAAGCCGATCCTGGCGCCCGGTTGGCCATCATCAATGCCGTTCTGGAACATCATGATATTCCGCCAATCATGGTCGCGCCAAGCACTGCAGGAGATAAGGAACTGCCAATCTACGATCGGCTGACATCGGCGGTGGAGCTACCCGCCGTCACAGATGGGCCGCTCGTAACGGTTTTGATCGCTGCCTATAACGCCGCAGACACGATAGGGACCTCCCTCCGGTCCCTGCTAGAGCAAAGCTGGAAAAATCTGCAGATCATCGTCATCGACGATTGCAGTCCCGACAATACTTGTGAGGTCGTCGAGAGCTACGCTCGCCTGGATCCGCGTATCACGCTGGTCAGAATGGAGGAGAACGGAGGCGCCTATGTCGCGCGCAACCGCGGACTGGATCTGGCGCAGGGCAAATATGTGACGCTGCATGATGCGGACGACTGGTCGCATCCGATCAAGATCGAGTTTCAGGTCCGCTATATGGAGGAGCATCCCGACATCAAGGGATCGACGACGCAGCAGGCGCGCGCGACCTCCGACCTGCTTTTCCAGCGCTGGTCCGGCGCGATGCACTGCCTCAAGATCAACGTATCGTCCTTCATGTTCCATCGCGAAGAGATGCGTGAACTTTTCGGATATTGGGATACCGTCCGCTTCGCCGCCGACAGTGAACTGATCCGTCGCATGCGGCAGACCTTTGGCTGGGACTCAATTGCAACAATCAAGACTGGACCGCTATCCTTTCAACGGGATTCGGAAAGCTCCATCGTTGCCGACAGCGTGATGGGCATGCAGGGATTCTACTACGGAGTCCGGCAGGAATATTATGATTCCCAAGTGCACCACCATAGCCGCACCGACAGCTTCAAATATGATGGAAACGCCAGAAAAAGAGGTTTCTTCGCGCCGCCGCCCATGCGTGTCGACAGGAAGAGCCTGCCCCAGACACCACATTATGATATCATCATCGCATCCGACTTCCGCATGGGCGGCGGCAGTCTCAATTCCTGCATTGAGGAAATAAAAGCATCTGTCGCGGCAGGGCTGAAAGTCGGTATCGTCTGGATGTTCAGATATGATCTCGGCGGGAAGAAGAAATACACCGCACTTCCCGAAGCGAGAGATCTCATAGACGGTGAGAATGTGCATGTGCTGAGCTATGGCGAGACCACAACTTGCGATCTCCTAATCATTCGCTATCCGCCAGTTCTACAATATATTCAGCGATATGTTCCCGATATTCGAGCAAAAGACATCCGCTTCATCGTGAATCAACCGCCGTTTAGCGACTATGGCGCCAACGGTGTGCCTCGTTATTCGATCGCCACTTGCGCAGAAAATCTGCAAAAGATGTTCGGCAAGGAGGCGACCTGGCACCCGATCGGCCCGAACATCCGCAACGCATTGCTGAAATATCATAGCGATGAGCTTGAGCTCGCCAATGTCAAGCTGTCGGACCATGACTGGGTGAACATCATCGATGTCCAAGCCTGGGCACGCGACGAGCATGTCGTCGATGGGGGTCGGCCATTGCGGATCGGACGTCATTCGCGCGACAGCCATTTGAAGTGGCCCGAAACGCGCGAGAAGATCATGGCTATCTACCCGGAGAGTCAGGACATCGAAGTCCATATTCTGGGCGGCATACAGTCACTGAAGGAAATTCTGCCGAAAAAGCCAGAGAATTGGACCGTTCACGAGTTCGGTGCGATGGAACCAGCCGCATTCCTGGCGGGACTGGATGTCTTCATTTACTTCCATCACGTGGATTGGGTCGAGTCCTTCGGCCGGACGATCTTCGAGGCCATGGCCGTTGGCGTTCCAGCGATCCTCCCCGAGGATTACCGGCCCGTCTTCGAGGATGCCGCGCTATACGCAACACCGGAAACCGCAATCGACATCGCCAGGGCCATCTGCGCGGATCCGGTGCGTTATCGCGAGCAGGTCAGCCGGGCCCGTACCTTCGTGGCGACACGCTATGGCTATCAGATGCACTTGGACCGGTTCACTTCGATCAAGGATGCGGCATGAAGGCCATGCCCGCATATGCAATCAGCCTCGACCGGCCTCTTGCCGGGTGGCAGATTGTCACATGGCCGGGACGAAGCCGGGTAGGTCGCGAGCGGGAAGCGGAAATGACGGCGTTTGACAGGCAACACCTGACCGAGGCAATGTCCATTGACGGGAAACCGGGCACCGATGCTCTCGCATTCGTCCATGCGAACTGCCTCTGTGCCGCGGGACAGGACTCGATCTCCAGCGGAAGCTGGAAAAAGAGGATGGAAGCGGGCCGATCCGGCCTCAACAATCCGTCTCGCCGCTGAAAGACCGACGCATGCGAGACCAGGAAAGCGACAAGCTGCAGCCTCTGTCAAGGCAACAGCAGGAAACAGAGACCGATGAACATCCGGGATCGTGCGCGCGTGAATACCAGGCCGAGACAATCGCAGCTCAAGGGAAGCAATCTGTGAAGGGCCAGGATGATTGGGGAATCAAGGGGGAAAGCCTGAATATCGCGGAGAGGTCTCTCCAAGGGGATTTGGAGTGGATGCAGCAGAAATTGGCCCGGGATCGTGCCGATCTGCTTGGCGCAATCATGCGGCGCGATGCAGCGCTGGCTCAAAAGGCCCAGGCGCTCCAGATCAGCGAACGACAAAGAGCGGAGCTGAAGGGCAATGTCGAAGCGCGCTTCGCGGAACTCACGCTACTGACCCGCCGCCTGATGACCTGCGAAGCTGAACTCGACAATGCGAATGAACGGATCAGGGGCCTTGAGCAGGAACTTCAGGCCGCCCGTGCCCAAGCCGCGAGAAGGCTGATCCGTCTGCCAAAGAAGATCAGAAGCTGGTTCCGTAAGGCAATGAAAGTGCTTCGCGGATTCTTCAGCGGCAAACAATGAGCTCGGGCAGGCTTCGCTCGTGACTCGCGGCAGGATTATCGGCAAATCCATGGTCGATCCCCGGTGCGGTCACGTGTGGGCGGTTGAACAATCATAGTTCTCGCAAAACGAGAACAGAGGCATAGTTCTCGCAAAACGAGAACAGAGGCGAACGGAGGAGACATGAGTCATATTGGCGTCCGCTTCACATACCGTCGACGCCTGTTGGCCCTGCTGTACCTCAGTCTCGGCTTCACCTCACCCGCAGAAGCCAAGGAAAAGGACACCAGCGCTTGGTGCCCCATACTGGGAGACCCGGTCGTTGCGATCGAGGCCGCGACCTTTTATCAGGCTGACGATCCAAGCCACTCGCGGATTGATCCCGACAAGTTGCGTGAGAATGTACGCTTGACCCGGCCGGTCAGCCAGTTCTTGGATACTCTGGCTACGCTTTCGGACAGCTATGTTCTTTCCCCATCGCCAGACGTGAAGCAATGCACCGATCATCTTCTCTACCAGTGGGCCAGAGCTGGCGCTCTCACAGATATTAGTCAGGGAGTACAAGCGCGCTTCGTTCAGGAATGGTCTCTAGCATCGCTCGGCTTTCTCCGCATGAAGCTTGGTCCTTTGCGCGATCATGAACAAGATGAGATCGTTCGAGCTTGGATGCACGATCTCGCCGCGAGCGTCGCTAATCTATACCCCAGCGACGGCGGGGCCAGTCGTAACAATCTATACTATTGGGCAATGCTTGCCATCGCCGTAACCGGCCATTCGACAGATGATGTCGTCCTGTGGAAACGGGCGGAAGATATGAATCGAGTCGCACTCTCCGACATCCAGGCGAACGGAACTCTTCCAGCCGAATTAAAACGAGCCAGTCGCGCGGCGTGGTATCACGCATTTGCTGCCGAGCCGCTGGTCCTATTCAAGCTGGTGAGTGAACGATGCCGCAACCAGCCTTACCAAGGCGATAGACAACTCGACCGATTGCTCGACATTGTCTAT
>Ga0180222_1002519_pt1 | contig 14464 bp, 6 predicted proteins | sample eDN5th37CKraftOP_FD_151336 | JGI IMG/M metagenome (GOLD analysis project Ga0180222, IMG submission 151336) | Enriched Organic Plus compost microbial communities from Emeryville, California, USA - eDNA 5th pass 37_C Kraft OP (version 2) (version 2) ... | reverse complement strand
GTTCTTTGTTCTGTCGTTTGTGCGCCACGCTTGAAAAATTTGCTCGCTACGTTCGGCCGGAGGTAGGGTGGCGGCATGGGTGTCCGTTCAGGGCGACGCGGGGGACGTCGGGTTGGCTGAGTATCGGTTGGACGAACTCGCCCAGCTCTCAGGTGTCAACGCGCGAAACATCCGCGCGTACCGCGAGCGCGGGCTCCTCGACCCGCCTCGCCGGGTGGGTCGCTCGGCGTACTACGACGATGCACACGTGGCCCAGCTCAGGCTGATCGCTTCGTTGCTGAACAAGGGTTTCAGTTCGGCGCACATTGCCGAGTTCTTCAGCAGCGTCCGCCATGGGCAGGATCTCGCCGAGGCGCTGGGAATCGAGCGGGCCGAGTTGACTGCCCACCGCTCGCCCATCACCGCCGACGTGTCGGAGTCCGACGCACGCACCCTGGTCGAGGCAGGCCTCGCCGAGTTGGCCGACGGCGTCTTCGTGCTGACCGACCCCGCGCTCAGTGCCGCGATTGCCGCGAGCGACGATCAGCCGGCGCTGATCGGGACCGCTGCGCGCGTCGCGCGCTTGACCGCGGACGCGGTCGACGACCTGGCCGAACAGGCTGCTGCGGTATCCACCTCCGATCCGGAGAGCGGGCAAGCCGTGGACATCACGCCGACGGTCGTGGCGCGGGCGTTCAACCTTTCGTTCCACCGGGCCTTCCGGCGCGCGCTGCACCTTCGCGCGTCCTGAAGCAGGCGTCGAGACCCTCACTAGACCCGCGCTCCGGCGGGGTCACCCCCGAAACGCCCCGCGAGCCAGACCGGGATGATCGCCAACACGGTCAGTGCCGCCGCCACGACGTTGATCACCGGCGCCTGATTGGGCCGGAAGAGGTTCGAGAAGATCCAGATCGGCAGTGTCTGCACCGTGGGTCCCGCGGTGAACGTCGTCACCACGATCTCGTCGAACGACAGCGCGAAGGCCAGGATCGCGCCGGCGAGCAACGCGCCGCGCATCATCGGGAACGTGACGAACCGGAACGTCTGCCACGACGACGCGCCGAGATCGGCCGACGCGTCCTGCAGGCTCGAACCCATCTGACGCAGCCGCGCCTGGGTGTTGTTGAAGACGATCACGATGCAGAACGTCGCGTGGCCGACGATCACCGTGGCCATCCCGAGCATCAGCCCGAGCGCCGAGGTGAACGTCGCGTTGAGCGCGATGCCGGTGACGATGCCCGGCAGCGTGATCGGCAGCACCACGAGGAAACTCACCGTGGTGCGCCCGAAGAACCGGTGCCGCTGCACGGCGAACGCGATCATGGTGCCCAGCACCAGGGCGATCGCGGTGGCCGCGAGACCGACCACCACGGAGTTGGCCAGCGCGTGCCACATGCCCGGGCTGCGGGCCGCGTCGGCCCACCAGGCCAGCGTGAAACCGGTCGGGGGGAACGCGAACGTGCGGGATGCGTTGAACGCGTTGATCAGGACCAGCAGCAGGGGGATGTACAGGAACACCAGAACCACGGCGGTCCAGATCCGTAACGCCCTGATCCCGTTGCGCGAGAACATCACACGTTCTCCAGTGCACCCGTGCGCCGCATCGCCAGCAGATAGGCGACGATCGCGGCGAGCGGGATGATCGACAGCGCGGCCGCCAGCGGCTGGTTGTTGGCGGTGACGAGCTGGCCGTAGATGATGTTGCCCAGCATCTGCGTCTTCCCTCCGACGATCGTCACGGCGATGTAGTCGCCGAGCGACAGTGAGAACGTGAAGATCGATCCCGCCGCGATCCCCGGGAAGACCAACGGGGCCAGCACCATCCGCATGGTCGCGAAATCGGACGCGCCGAGGTCCGAACTGGCGTCGACCAGCGCGTCGGGGATCCGCTCGAACGCCGCGTAGACCGGGATCACCATGTACGGCAACCACAGATAGGTCAGGGTGGCCACGGTGGCGACGATGCCGTAGCCGGGCGTGAACCCCGTCGCCCACGACAACGGTCCCTCCGGGGAGAGCAGCATGCGCCACGCGTAGGCCTTGACCAGATAACTGGCCCACAGCGGCGTGGTCACCGCGACCACCAGGATCAGCCGGGCACGCGGCGAGGCGATCTTGGCCATGTACAGCGCGATGGGCACGGCGAGTGCCGCGCAGATGACCGTGACGGTCAGCGCCACCCCGAGCGTGCGCAGCGTGGCCACGCGGAACACCTCGTCGGTGAGCACGCGCTCGATGTTGTGCAGCGTGAAGGCGCGCACCACCGCGCCGGTGAACTCGTTGGTCTGCCAGAAGGCCGAAACGAGAAGTACCGCAAGCGATCCCAGATAGGCGACGACCAGCCAGGCCAGCGGCGGCGTCAGCAGGAACGCCAGCCGAGCCCGGTCTGTCAGCCCTTGACCTGCTGCCACTTGTCGACCCACTCGCTGTAGGCCGTGCAGCCGTCGCCGCTTCCGTCGACGCACTTGGTCTGCGGTGTGGTCCAGTAGGCGATCTTGGCGGCGAAGTCGGCGTCGGTCGCGTGGTAGATGTCGCAGAAGTCCTTCTGGGTGGTGTGTTCGCACGCCTTCGTCTGGGCCGGCGCCTCGCCGAAGTACTCCGCGACCTGTGCGTTGACCTCGGGAGAGATGATCCAGTCCATCCACTTGTACATGCAGTTCGGGTGGGCGGCCTTCGACGACAGCATCCAGGTGTCCGACCAACCGGTCGACCCCTCCTTGGGCAGCACGGTGTTGACCTGGACCTTGTTGTCCGCGCCGATGGTGTTGGCGATGACCTGCCAGGTGGTGCCGATCACCGAGGTGCCCGACTCGAAGGCCTGCACCTCCTTGGTGTAGTCCGACCAGTACTCGCCGATGTTCTCGCGCTGGGTCTTGAGCAGTTCGGTTGCGGCGTCGAGTTGTTCGGGTGTCAGCGAGTACGGGTCCTCGATGCCGAGTTCCGGCTTGGACTTCGACAGGTACAGCGCCGCGTCGGCGATGTAGATGGGGGAGTCGTACGCGGTGACCTTGCCCCTGTACTTGGCGGCGTCGTCGAACACCGCGGCCCACGAATTGGGGGCGTCGCGCACCACGTTGACGTTGTACATCAACAGGTTTGCGCCCCAGCCGTGTGGAACCCCGTACATCTGGCCGTCGACGGAGTTCCACGGCTTGTCCTTGAGGAAGTCCGAGACCGTCGCGTAGTTGGGCACCAGATCGGTGTTCACCGGCGCGACGTCACCGGCGTAGATGAGCCGCAGCGTGGCGTCGCCGGATGCCGAGACACCGTCGTACTGGCCGCTTCTCATCAACTGCACCATCTCGTCGGAGGTGTTGCCCACCTTCACGTTCACCTGGCACCCGGTCTGCTGCTCGAACGGTGTCACCCAGTCGACCGCCGGATCGTTGGAGCCGTCCTCGGCGTAACCGGCCCACGCGACCAGGTTCAACTGGCCTTCGCCGTCGCCCACGGCGCTCAGCGGTTCCATCTGCGGTGGTGAGCCGCCCTCACCGCCGCCGTTCTGCTGCGAATCCGAGCAGGCGGCGACGAGCGTCGCACACGCGGCGAGCACGAACGCGGTACGCACGGCATTGCGCATGGCAGAGAACTTCATCGTCGGCCCCTTCGTGAGCATCAGTCGAGGTGGTGGACGGCGGACTCCGGCCACGTCAACGTGATCGGAGAACCGTGGGAGATATCTTGCGGCAGAGACGAACTCGATGTGAGCACGCTGGCGTTGACGGCGACCCCGCCCGCGGTGGTCGCGGCGATGCGGGTGAGCGGGCCCGCGTAGATGATCTCGGTGACCGTCGCCGCGATGCCGCGGTGCCCGGCTGCCGGTTCTGTTCCCGCGGGGGCGACGGCGATGCGCTCGGGCCGCACCGCGAGGGTGCCCGACCGGCCGAACACCGCCACGGCGTCCTCGCCGTCGAGAACGTTCGAGGTGCCGACGAAGTCGGCGACGAAGCGGTTGGCAGGGTGTTCGTAGACCTCGCGGGCCCCGCCCACCTGCTCGATGCGGCCGTTGTTGAACACCGCGAGCCGGTCACACAGCGTGAGGGCCTCGTCCTGGTCGTGGGTGACGATGACGAACGTGATCCCCACCTCGCGCTGGATCGCCTTGAGTTCGACCTGCATCTGCTCGCGCAGCTTGAGGTCGAGTGCGCCGAGGGGTTCGTCGAGCAGCAGTACACGCGGGCGGCCGACGAGTGCGCGTGCGAGCGCGACGCGCTGTCGCTGGCCGCCCGACAACTGGATGGGGCGCCTGCGCGCCTGATCGGTCAGCCGCACCATGTCGAGCGCGTCGGCCGCACGGCGGCGTCGTTCGGCTTTGCCGACGCCGCGCACCCGCAGGCCGTATTCGATGTTCTGCGCGACGGTCATGTGGGGGAACAACGCGTACTCCTGGAACACGGTGTTGACATCGCGGTGCCGCGCGGGCACCCCGGTGACGTCGGTCCCACCGAGCCGGATGGTCCCCGAGGTCGGGGTCTCGAACCCCGCGATCATCCGCAGCACCGTGGTCTTGCCCGACCCGGACGGTCCGAGGATCGCGAACAGTTCGCCGTCGGCGACCGTCAGATCGGCGTGGTCGACCGCCAGGACCTCGCGGCGGCCGTCTCCGAACACCTTGCGGACCCCGACGAGTTCGATGCGGGGCGCCGCATCCGCAGAACCGACGGCGGTGGCTCCTGAGCCGTGTGGTGTGCCGGCCGTTTTCTGGACCCTCCCCGAAGGCATGGCTCATCGTAAGAATTCCGCGGTGTGTTCGCAGTCTCAATCTTGATTTCGTGTGATGAGCCTGTTCAGGCCACGGATTTCGTCTCGTCGGCAAACTGCGTCCCGAAGGCTTCGGCGGGCCCACCCGGCATGCTGCTCGGTCACTCGGCCGGCGCGCTCAAGGTTTCCGGCATCCGTGCCGCAGGAGCAATCGGACCGATCCGCCACGTATCCGGACGCAGACCCGGCGGCGCGCGGCGGTTCGGTGCGCCCTCCGGCTCGAAGGAGGCACGCGATCTCTACCGGAACGGGCTCAAGATCGCGTCCTGCCGTCGGTTGGGAGAGCCGGACACCGCGGATCGGTTCGGTTCGCATGCCGCGGGTGCGCCGACCGAGGGCAGCCTGCGGTTGCACGTTGCCGCAGGCGGGGCCCACGGCGTGCCGGTCGGCACCTCGATCGATGACAGTTCGACCTGCAAGCAGCACATGCAGCAGGTCGCGCCGTATCCGCGGGGCCGGCAGGGCGTGCCGGCCGGCGGCGGGTCGGCGGGTTCGCCGACTGCAGGACTGTCGAGTGGGCTTTGCGGGATGGCCTCGGCTCCTGCCATCGGCGGCGCCGTCGCGGTTCGCAGGGGACCGTGGTGCACCGGGTCGCGCGCCTGCACGAGGTCGAGACCGGCGAGTGCGCAGCGGGCGGAATCGAATCGACATCGGCCACGTCCGCACGCCGAGATATGGACGGCGGGACCGACCCCAGGGCCGCGGCGGGGGCAAAACCTTACTGACTAGTAATATTTTCAGCAAACTTTTTGAGCCAAGCCGTACGGCTCACTAGACAGTTTCGGTCGGATTGTCGACTCTCCGGCGGTTGAGCGAGACGCGTCTGCCGGCCCGTAAATTTAGATAACGATTAGATAACAATGCTGCCTTGATCTGCGGTGTTGTCCCTACTCGGCCGTAACCACCTGCCAACAGGACGTTTGTCCTGAACGCCTCGGGCCGCCCGTCGGCGGCGCGTAACGTTACCGACGGTTACCCGTGCGTAGAACTCATCAGTAACCGATCCGCGCCGAATAGGCCGCTCTGTTCTTATGCCACTCTTATTAGGGCGCCGCCGCGAGCAGACCCACCCGGGACCGCTCCGCACGCCCCCAGGATTCGACGTCGAATCGCCGTTGGCCTGACGCACCGAGGCGCCCAGGTCGCGCCCACGAGACCACCACGAGATCCCGCAAGACCACCGAGCCGCCGCCCTGCGCGACAGGCCCACACGCGACAACGACAGCAGCAGACAGAGCAGCACGAGGAGATAGCGCCCAGTGACGATCTACGAACACGACCGGGTCCCCGCCGGTTGGAACGACGAGTCCGGATCTGACCGTACGGCCGACGGGAATGCTGCCGACACCGCCCACGCCCTGGTCGACCGGCTCAGTGCCGGCGAGCCCTACGCCGTCGCGTTCGGCGGCCAGGGCAGCGCGTGGCTGGAGACGCTCGAGGAACTGGTGTCCTCGGCCGGTATCGAGTCCGAGCTCGCGACGCTGGCCGGTGAGGCCGAGCTGCTGCTGGAGCCCGTCGCGTCCGAACTGGTCGTCGTCCGCCCGATCGGCTTCGAGCCCCTGCAGTGGGTGCGTGCACTGGCCGCCGAAGAGCCCGTGCCCTCCGACAAGCAGTTGACGTCCGCCGCCGTGTCGGTGCCGGGTGTCCTGCTCACCCAGATCGCCGCGGTACGCGCGCTGGCGCGTCAGGGCATGGATCTGACCGCCACCCCGCCGGTCGCCGTCGCAGGCCACTCTCAGGGCGTGCTGGCGGTGCAGGCGCTGGCCGCCAAGGGCGCCAAGGACGTCGAGCTGCTGGCCCTGGCGCAGCTGATCGGTGCCGCGGGCACCCTCGTCGCGCGTCGCCGCGGCATCACCGTGCTGGGGGACCGCCCGCCGATGGTGTCGGTCACCAACGCCGACCCCGAGCGCATCTACGAGCTGCTCGAGGAGTTCTCCTCCGACGTGCGCACCGTGCTGCCCCCGGTGCTGTCCATCCGCAACGGACGCCGCTCGGTCGTCATCACCGGAACCCCCGAGCAGCTGTCGCGCTTCGAGCTGTACTGCACCCAGATCGCCGAGAAGGAAGAGGCCGAGCGCAAGAACAAGCTGCGCGGCGGCGCGGTCTTCGCTCCCGTCTTCGACCCCGTGCAGGTCGAGGTCGGCTTCCACACCCCGCGCCTGTCCGACGGCATCGAGATCGTCGGCCGCTGGGCCGAGACCGTGGGCCTCGACGTCGAGCTCGCCAAGGAGCTCACCGAATCCATCCTGGTCCGCCAGGTCGACTGGGTCGACGAGATCACCGAACTGCACGAGGCAGGCGCGCGCTGGATCCTCGACCTGGGCCCCGGCGACATCCTGACGCGGCTGACCGCGCCCGTCATCCGCGGCCTCGGCATCGGCATCGTCCCGGCGGCCACCCGCGGCGGCCAGCGCAACCTGTTCACCGTCGGCGCGGTGCCCGAGGTGGCCCGCCCGTGGTCCAGCTACGCCCCGACCGTGGTGAAGCTGCCCGACGGCTCGGTCAAGCTCGAGACCAAGTTCACCCGGCTCACCGGGCGTTCCCCGATCCTGCTCGCGGGCATGACGCCCACGACCGTCGACGCCAAGATCGTCGCCGCGGCCGCCAACGCAGGCCACTGGGCCGAGCTCGCAGGCGGCGGGCAGGTCACCGAGCAGATCTTCAACGACCGCATCGCCGAGCTCGAGACCCTGCTGGAGCCCGGCCGCGCGATCCAGTTCAACACGCTGTTCCTCGACCCCTACCTGTGGAAGCTGCAGGTCGGCGGCAAGCGCCTCGTGCAGCGGGCCCGGCAGTCCGGAGCCCCGATCGACGGCCTCGTCGTCAGCGCGGGCATCCCGGACCTCGAAGAGGCCGTCGACATCATCGACGAACTCAACGAGGTCGGCATCAGCCACGTCGTGTTCAAACCGGGCACGGTCGAGCAGATCCGTTCGGTCATCCGCATCGCCGCCGAGGTCCCCACCAAGCCGGTGATCGTGCACATCGAGGGCGGCCGCGCCGGTGGCCACCACTCATGGGAGGACCTCGACGACCTGCTGCTGGCCACCTACTCCGAGCTGCGGTCGCGTTCCAACATCACGATCTGCGTCGGCGGCGGCATCGGCACGCCCGAGCGTTCGGCCGAGTACCTGTCGGGCCGCTGGGCCGAGGTGCACGGCTACCCGCTCATGCCGATCGACGGCATCCTGGTCGGCACCGCCGCGATGGCGACGCTGGAGGCGACCACCAGCCCGCAGGTCAAGCAGCTGCTGGTGGAGACCAAGGGCACCGAAGCGTGGGTGGGTGCGGGCAAGGCCGCCAACGGCATGGCCTCAGGTCGCAGCCAGCTCGGCGCCGACATCCACGAGATCGACAACGCCGCCTCACGCTGCGGGCGTCTGCTCGACGAGGTCGCCGGTGACGCCGACGCGGTCGCCGAGCGCCGCGACGAGATCATCGCCGCGATGGCGCAGACCGCCAAGCCGTACTTCGGTGACGTCGCCGAGATGACCTACCTGCAGTGGCTGCGCCGCTACGTCGAACTCGCGATCGGCGACGGCAGCAGCACCGCCGACACCAAGCGCCCGGATTCGCCGTGGCTCGACATCACCTGGCGCGACCGCTTCGAGCAGATGCTCAAGCGTGCCGAGGCGCGTCTGCACCCGCAGGACTTCGGGCCCATCGAGACGCTGTTCGACGCCGATGCCGACGGCGAGCGTTTGCTGGAGGACCCCGAGGCCGCCATCACCGCGCTGCTGCAGCGCTACCCGGACGCCGAGACCGTCGTCCTGCACCCGGCCGACGTGCCGTTCTTCGTCGAGCTGTGCAAGACGCTCGGCAAGCCCGTCAACTTCGTCCCGGTCATCGACAAGGACGTGCGCCGCTGGTGGCGCAGTGACTCGCTGTGGCAGGCGCACGACGCCCGCTACGACGCCGATCAGGTCTGCGTCATCCCGGGCACCGCGGCCGTCGCGGGCATCACCCGCGTCGACGAGCCCGTCGGTGAACTGCTGGACCGCTTCGAGCAGGCCGCGGTCGACGAGGTGCTCGGCGCAGGCGCCGAGCCCGTCGAGGTGCTCTCGCGCCGTCAGGCCCGTCGCGACGCGAGCGGTCCGCTGGCCGTCGTGCTCGACGCCCCCGACGTGCTGTGGGCCGGCCGCATGTCGGTCAACCCCGTGCACCGCATCGCCGCGCCCACGGAGTGGCAGGTGCGGGAAGGTTCGGACAACCGCTCCGCGTCGCACCCGTCCACGGGCGCACGCCTTGAGGTCGCCGACGATCAGCACGTCGTGTTGTCGGTTCCGTTGTCCGGCACCTGGATCGAGATCCGCTTCACGCTGACCGACGTGGTCCGCAGCGGCGGCGCGCCCATCGTCGAGGTCGACGACGCCGCGACCGCCATGCGCGCCGTGCTCGCGATCGCGGCCGGTGTCGAGGGACCGGAGAACCTGCCGAAGGTCGTCGACAACACCGCGACTGTGACCGTCGACTGGGATCCCGAGCGCGTCGCCGACCACACGGGTGTCACCGCGACGTTCGGCGCCCCGCTGGCCCCGACGCTCACCGTCGTGCCCGACGCGCTCGTCGGCCGCTGCTGGCCCGCGGTGTTCGCCGCGATCGGTTCGGCGGCCACCGACGCCGGATTCCCCGTCATCGAGGGTCTGCTGAGCCTCGTGCACCTCGACCACGCCGCACGTCTGCTGGCCGAGCTGCCCAAGGAGCCGGCCGAATTCACCGTCACCGCAAAGGCGTCCGCGGCCACCGACACCGAGGTGGGCCGCGTGGTCCCGGTCTCGGTCGAGGTGCGCAACGCCGCCGACGGCGCGCTGCTGGCCACGCTGGAGGAGCGGTTCGCGATCCGCGGCCGCACCGGTGCGGCCGAACTGAGCGACCCGGTGCGCGCCGGTGGTGCGATCTCCGACAACGCCACCGACACCCCGCGCCGCCGCCGTCGCGACGTCACCGTGGGCGCCCCCGTCGACATGCGTCCGTTCGCCGTGGTCTCGGGTGACCACAACCCGATCCACACCGACCGCGCCGCAGCGCTGCTGGCCGGGCTGGAAGGCCCGATCGTGCACGGCATGTGGCTTTCGGCCGCGGCCCAGCACGTCGTCACCGCCACCGACGGCAAGCCCGTCCCGCCGGCCAAGCTCATCGGCTGGACCGCGCGCTTCCTGGGCATGGTCAAGCCGGGCGACCAGGTCGACTTCCGCGTCGACCGCGTCGGAATCGACGTCGGCGCAGAGGTTCTGGAGGTCTCCGCACGCATCGGCTCGGAGCTGGTGATGGCGGCGACCGCACGCCTGGCGGCCCCGAAGACCGTCTACGCGTTCCCCGGCCAGGGCATCCAGCACAAGGGCATGGGCATGGAGGTCCGTGCCCGCTCGAAGGCCGCCCGCAAGGTGTGGGACTCGGCCGACAAGTTCACCCGCGAGACCCTCGGGTTCTCGGTGCTGCACGTCGTGCGCGACAACCCCACCAGCCTGATCGCCTCGGGCGTGCACTACCACCACCCCGACGGCGTGCTGTTCCTGACGCAGTTCACCCAGGTCGCCATGGCGACCGTCGCGGCCGCGCAGGTCGCCGAGATGCGTGAGCAGGGTGCGTTCGTCGAGGGCGCGATCGCGTGCGGTCACTCCGTCGGTGAGTACACCGCGCTGGCATGCGTGTCCGGCGTGTACGAGCTGGAGGCACTGCTTGAGGTCGTGTTCCACCGCGGCAGCAAGATGCACGACATCGTGCCGCGTGACGAACTGGGCCGGTCGAACTACCGCCTGGCCGCGATCCGGCCCAGCCAGATCGACCTCGACGACGCCGACGTCAAGGACTTCGTCGCCGAGATCTCCGAGCGCACGGGTGAGTTCCTGGAGATCGTGAACTTCAACCTGCGCGGCTCGCAGTACGCCATCGCGGGCACGGTCGCAGGCCTGGAGGCGCTGGAGGAGGAGATCGAGCGTCGTCGCCAGATCACCGGCGGCAAGCGGTCGTTCATCCTGGTGCCCGGCATCGACGTGCCGTTCCACTCGAGCGTGCTGCGGGTCGGCGTGGCCGACTTCCGGCGCAGCCTGGAGCGCGTCATGCCGCGCGACAAGGATCCCGAGCTGATCATCGGGCGCTACATCCCGAACCTGGTGCCCCGGCCGTTCACCCTGGACCGCGATTTCATCCAGGAGATCCGGGACCTGGTGCCCGCCGAGCCGCTCGACGAGGTGCTCGCCGACTACGACACGTGGCGCAACGAGAAGCCGAAGGAACTGTGCCGCAAGGTCGTCATCGAGCTTCTGGCATGGCAGTTCGCCAGCCCGGTGCGCTGGATCGAGACGCAGGACCTGCTGTTCATCGAGGAGGCCGCAGGCGGTCTCGGTGTCGAGCGGTTCGTCGAGATCGGCGTGAAGTCGGCCCCGACCGTGGCCGGCCTGGCGACCAACACGCTCAAGCTCCCGGAGTACTCGCACAGCACCGTCGAGGTGCTCAACTCCGAGCGTGACGCCGCGGTGCTGTTCGCCACCGACACCGATCCGGAACCCGAGCCCGAGGCCGACGAGCCCACGGCAGATGCGCCCGCCGAGGCGGCGCCTGCTGCTGCGGCGGCCCCGGCTCCGGTCGCCGCGCCCGCGGCGCCGTCCGGCGGACCCCGCCCCGACGACATCACGTTCGATGCCGCGGACGCGACAGTGGCGCTGATCGCGCTGAGCGCCAAGATGCGCATCGACCAGATCGAGGCGCTCGACTCCATCGAGTCGATCACCGACGGCGCGTCCTCGCGGCGTAACCAGCTGCTGGTCGACCTCGGTTCCGAGCTGAACCTCGGCGCGATCGACGGTGCGGCAGAAGCGGATCTGGGTGCGCTCAAGGGGCAGGTGACCAAGCTCGCCCGCACCTACAAGCCGTTCGGCCCGGTGCTCTCGGACGCGATCAACGACCAGTTGCGTACCGTGCTCGGACCGTCGGGCAAACGTCCGGCGTACATCACCGAGCGCGTCACCAAGACCTGGGAGCTGGGGCCGGGCTGGGCCAAGCACGTGACCGTCGAGTTCGCGCTCGGCACGCGTGAGGGCAGCAGCGTGCGCGGTGGCGACCTGGGTGGTCTGCACGCCGGTGCTCTGGCGTCGGCGGCCGACGTCGACAAGGTCATCGACGGCGCTGTCGCGGCAGTCGCTGCGCGGCGCGGGATTTCGGTCTCGCTGCCGTCGGCGGGTGGCGCCTCGGGTGGTGTCGTGGACTCCGCGGCACTCGGCGAGTTCGCCGAGAAGGTCACCGGTCCCGACGGTGTGCTGGCCTCGGCCGCGCGCCTGGTGCTCAACCAGCTGGGTCTTTCCGACGTCGTCACCACCCCGGAGGCGGCCACCGACGCCGAGCTGATCGACCTGGTCACCGCCGAACTCGGTTCGGACTGGCCGCGTCTGGTGGCTCCGACGTTCGACGCCCGCAAGGCCGTGGTGTTCGACGACCGGTGGGCCAGCGCCCGCGAGGACCTGGTCAAGCTCTGGCTGGCCGAAGAAGGCGACATCGACGCGCAGTGGGAGCAGCTCTCGCAGCGCTTCGAGGGCACGGGCCATGTGGTTGCGACACAGGCGAACTGGTGGCAGGGCAAGGCGCTTGCCGCGGGCCGCAACGTCCACGCGTCGCTGTTCGGCCGGATCGCCGCCGGTGCGGAGAACCCGGGCAAGGGCCGCTACAGCGACGAGGTCGCTGTGGTCACCGGCGCGTCGAAGGGCTCGATCGCGGCATCGGTCGTCGGGCAGCTGCTCGACGGCGGCGCCACGGTCATCGCCACGACCTCGCGTCTGGACGACGACCGGCTCGCGTTCTACAAGCAGCTCTACCGCGACCACGCCCGGTTCGACGCCACCCTGTGGGTGGTCCCGGCGAACATGGCCTCCTACAGCGATATCGACAAGCTCGTGGAGTGGGTCGGTACCGAGCAGACCGAAAGCCTTGGGCCGCAGTCGATCCACCTCAAGGATGCGCAGACCCCGACGCTGCTGTTCCCGTTCGCCGCACCGCGTGTGGCCGGGGACATGTCCGAGGTCGGCTCGCGCGCCGAGATGGAGATGAAGGTGCTGTTGTGGGCCGTGCAGCGGCTCATCAGCGGGCTGTCGAAGATCGGCGCCGAGCGTGACATCGCGTCGCGTCTGCACGTCGTGCTGCCGGGTTCGCCGAACCGCGGCATGTTCGGTGGCGACGGCGCGTACGGCGAGGCCAAGTCGGCACTCGACGCGCTGGAGAACCGCTGGAGCGCCGAGAAGTCGTGGGCCGAGCGGGTCAGCCTGGCGCATGCGCTGATCGGCTGGACCAAGGGCACCGGCCTGATGGGCCAGAACGACGCCATCGTCAGCGCGGTCGAAGAGGCAGGCGTGACCACCTACACCACCGACGAGATGGCGGCGATGCTGCTGGATCTCTGCACGGTGGAGACCAAGGTGGCCGCGGCGGGTGCGCCGGTGAAGGTCGACCTGACCGGCGGTCTGGGCGACATCAAGATCGACATGGCCGAGCTGGCTGCCAAGGCCCGCGAGGAGATGTCCGGTGCGGCAGACGAATCCGACGACGAGGCGCCCGCGGGAACCATCCGCGCGTTGCCGTCGCCGCCGCGGGGCTACAACCCGGCGCCGGCTCCGGAATGGGACGACCTCGACGTCGACCCGGCCGATCTGGTCGTCATCGTCGGTGGTGCCGAACTCGGCCCGTACGGTTCGTCGCGCACGCGCTTCGAGATGGAGGTCTCCGGCGAGTTGTCGGCGGCCGGCGTGCTCGAACTCGCGTGGACGACCGGCATGGTCAAGTGGGAGGACGATCCCAAGGCCGGCTGGTACGACACCGAGACCGGTGAACTGGTGCCCGAGTGCGAGATCGTGGAGCGCTATCACGACGCGGTCGTGGAGCGCTGCGGTATCCGCGAGTTCGTCGACGACGGCGCGATCGACCCCGATCACGCGTCGCCGCTGCTGGTGAGTGTGTTCCTGGACAAGGACTTCACGTTCGTGGTGTCCAGCGAGGCCGATGCGCGTGCGTTCGTGCAGTTCGACCCCGAGCACACCGTGGCCCGCCCGCTGCCGGATTCGTCCGACTGGGAGGTGACCCGCAAGGCGGGCACCGAGATCCGCGTGCCGCGCAAGACCAAGCTGTCGCGGACCGTGGGTGCGCAGATCCCGACGGGCTTCGACCCCACGGTCTGGGGCATCAGCCCGGACATGGCGAGCTCGATCGACCGTGTGGCGCTGTGGAACATCGTCGCGACCGTCGACGCGTTCCTGTCGTCCGGCTTCACACCGACCGAGCTGATGCGCTGGGTGCACCCCAGCCAGGTGGCGTCCACGCAGGGCACCGGCATGGGCGGCATGACCTCGATGCAGACCATGTACCACGGCAACCTGCTGGGCCGGGCCAAGCCGAACGACATCCTGCAGGAGGTCCTGCCGAACGTCGTTGCCGCACATGTCATGCAGTCGTATGTGGGCGGTTACGGCGCGATGGTCCACCCGGTGGGTGCGTGCGCCACGGCAGCGGTCTCGGTGGAAGAGGGCGTCGACAAGATCAAGCTCGGCAAGGCCGACCTGGTCATCGCCGGCGGCTTCGACGATCTGACGCTGGAGGCCATCATCGGATTCGGTGACATGGCCGCCACGGCCGACACCGAGATGATGCGGGCCAAGGGCATCAGCGACTCGAAGTTCTCGCGCGCCAACGACCGTCGCAGGCTCGGATTCCTCGAGGCCCAGGGTGGTGGCACCATCCTGCT
>Ga0180222_1002516_pt1 | contig 14494 bp, 15 predicted proteins | sample eDN5th37CKraftOP_FD_151336 | JGI IMG/M metagenome (GOLD analysis project Ga0180222, IMG submission 151336) | Enriched Organic Plus compost microbial communities from Emeryville, California, USA - eDNA 5th pass 37_C Kraft OP (version 2) (version 2) ... | reverse complement strand
CTTCGCTGCTTCCGGCGTCGCCGGAACGGGCCAGGCTGGCGGCCCTCTGAGATCCCTTTCCGCCAGCGACCGGGTCCAGTGCCAAGCCCGTCTCGACCGCCAGATCCGCGCCGGATTGGGAAGTCGGCACATCGGCTTCCCTTCTCCCGCCATCTCTGCCCTCCTTCTGCCAGCTTGCCCCAACGGCCTGACTTTCGTCCGTCGACCCTATCCTGACGGCCTGTATCTGACGGTTCGTTCCGGATGAACCGTGTTGCCGGCGGCCATCCGGTTTTCAATAATAAAAATCCTTATCAATATCAGGAAATCCCCCTCTCGTCTGTCTTTCTTCCGTTGTCGTCACCTACGAAACTGGAGAAAGCCCGATGCAATCGAAGCACACACGGCGTCTGCGGGGGCAGGCCGGAGGATTCCGGCGCACCGCCGGCGCCCGCGCGCTGGCGGCCGCGCTATGCCTGGCCGGAGCCGGCCTGCCGGCTGCCGACGTCCTGGCGCAGGCGCCTGCCGCCGGACAGGCGGTCGTGAACATAGACCTGCCCGCCCAGGACCTGGCCCAGGCCCTGGTCGAGCTGGGCCGCTATACCGGCCTGTCCATCGTGTTCGACCCGGCCCAGACGGCCGGGCTGCGGGCGCCTGCGATCCGCGGGGAAATGACGCCGCAGCAGGCGCTGGACCGCGTGCTGGCCGGCAGCGGGCTGACGGCGGTGGTGCGCGGCCAGGTGGCCACCGTGCGGCCGGGCGACGTGGCGTCGCTGGCCCCCATTACCGTGTCGGCGGCAACGCCCAACGGCTATATCGCCGACCGTCCCACCACCGTCGCCACCAAGACCAAGCTGCCGCCCCGGCAGACGCCGTTCACGGTCAACCAGGCGAGCGCCGAGCTGATGCAGGAGCGGGGCGACGCCAACCTCTACGACACCTTCGAGTATTTCGCGGGAGTGACCACCAGCAGCAACAACGGCGACTCCGGCCAGAGCATGTCGCGCGACATCAACGTGCGCGGCTTCAGCACGGGGGGGACGGGCCAGCTGCTGATCAACGGCCAGCGCACCTACAGCACGGCGTCGTCCGCCCGCAGCGCCGACAGCATGGAAAGCGTGGAGCTGCTGCGCGGCCCGGCGGCCCTGTACTACGGCGCGGCCGAGCCCGGCGGCATCATCAACTACCAGTACAAGCGGCCCAAGGCCAAGGACGAATACGTGCTGCGGCTGCGCGCCGACGACCACGGCTCGTACGGCACCATGGCCGACATGACCGGCCCGCTCAACCAGGACGGCACCCTGCTCTACCGCCTGGTCGGCAGCTATACCCGCCACGAAGACGACCAGGACCACATCTGGCAGCAACCCAAGAGCGTGCTGGCCGCGTTGAGCTATATCCCCAACTCGCGCTTCGAGACCACCCTGACCTACGAGCGCATGGACATGCGCTCGGTGCCGGAGCAGGAAAACAACATCCGCATCACCAATACGGCCAGTCCCTACTACGGCGAGTACTACCCGGTGCCGCGCGATTTCTTCTGGGGCAGCAAGAACGACCTGGTGGTGACCAAGACCGATACCCTGCTGTGGGACATGGCGTGGAAGCCTTCGCGCGCCTTCAACGTCAGCGGTTACGCCACTTACCAGCAGACCAAGGGCTGGTGGCAGAACACCCGCATCAACAGCGGCAGCAACGGGCCGGACGCGGACGGCAACGTCGGGCGCTACGTCAGCGGCCGGCAGAGCGCGTCGCACAACTGGTCCGCCGGCTTCGACTTGAGCGGTTCGTTCGACACCTACCGCCTGCGCCACGACTGGCTGACCGGCTTCGGCTACGGCCACACGATCTCGCGCAGCAGCGGGCGCGCGGTGGCATCTGAAACGCGCCCAGGCCAGCCCTATTACCCCGGCCCCATCAACATCTTCGACCCAGACCACTCCAACTGGCACTACCAGGACAGGATCTGGGAAGACCCGCTGGGCTACCCGACCCGGCGCGACGACGTGAACATCTATTTCCAGGACATGCTGCACCTGCCGGACGACAAGACCCGCATCATGCTGGCCATGGGCTGGTCGCGCTACGACAACCGGGCCTACGGCGCGGGCGAAACCACCCGCACGCGGGTCAGCAAGTGGTCGCCGCGGGTGGCCATCATGCACGACATCACGCCCAGCTCCACGGTCTATGCCAGCTACGGCGAATCATTTGCGCCGCAAAGCAGCCTGACCATGCTGGACATGAGCGGCAACTACATCATGGACCCCATCGAGGGCAAGCAGTACGAGATCGGGTTCAAGCAGGACCTGTTCGATGCCCGCGCCATGTTCACGGCCGCCATCTTCCGCATCGACAAGAAGAACATGCCCATCCAGGCGCAGGACGATGCGGAATGCGACCCCGGCGCCGCGCCCGCGCCCGGCACGCCGGGCTCGAACGACGGCAGCGGCGACTGCCGCTACGCGCTCAACGGCCTGGAGCGCTCGCAGGGCCTGGAACTGACCCTTTCGGGCATGCTGACCGACTGGTGGTCCGCGGCGCTGTCGTATTCCTACCTGGACACCGAGTACCGCAAGACGGACGATCCGCTGGCGCGCGGGCGCACCAAGGCCTACACCCCGCGCCACAGCGTGTCGCTGTGGAACAAGTTCCGCGTGTACAACCATTCCAACTATGGCCGCGCCTATGTGGGCGTGGGCATGCGCGCGTGGAGCAAGTCGCACGGCAACTGGCGCGATCCCGCCTCGGCACCCGCCTACAACCCGGACTCGCGCACGGACTGGAACCCGGGCTACGGCCTGGTGGACCTGGGGCTGTTCTACGACAACGAGCTGGCCAACGGCATGGGCCTGAAGCTGCAGTTGAACGTGAGCAACCTGTTCGACAAGACCTACTACGACCGCCGGCGCTTCAAGTCGGGCTCGACGGTGGTATGGGGCGACGAGCGGCGCGTCTCGCTGACCGCGCAGATCACCTTCTGATCGCGCAAAGGCCCGGCCCCGGCCCGGGCTCAGCGCCGCACGATGAGGATGCCGCCGGCGCGGCGCTCCAGCCGCACCGGCAGCACGTCGCCCAGGGCCTGCAGCGCGTTGTCGACGTCGTCGGTGCGCATCGCGAAGGTCACCGGCAGCCCCGCCGCTTCGGGCGCCACCCGTACCCTGGCCAGGCCCCGCCGGGTCAGGGAGGCGGCGACCTCTTCCAGCGGCACGTTCTCGAATACCAGCCTGCCGCTGCGCCAGGACGCGACCCGGTCGGGCGCCACGGCACGCACCGGGCCCAATGCCACGCGCGAAACCTCCACGCCCTGCCCCGCGACCAGGGTGGTGCGCCCGCCCGCGCGGTCGCGCACGTCCACCGACCCTTCCAGCACCGAGACCGTGACGGCGGTCTCGCCACGGTCGACTTCGAAGGAGGTGCCGAGCACCCGGATGTCGCCCAGGCCCGCGTCGATCACGAAGGGTCGGTCCGGATCGCGCGCGACCTGGAAAAAGGCCGCGCCCGCGTGCAGCGCGACCGAGCGCTTGCCGGGCCGATATGCCACATCCAGGCGCGCGCCGGAATCCAGGGCGATGCGGCTGCCGTCGGGCAGCTCGAGCGTCTCGGGATGCCCCGGCGCCGCATGCGCCGAACGCTGGAAGGCATCGCCGTCGTCGGAAACCAGCAGCCGCCAGGCGATGGCGCCGGCACAGGCGGCGCCGGCCGCGGCCAGGCCGCCCGCCATCCAGCGGCGCCGGGCCGGCGCAACGGATGGCGGCCGGAAACGGCGGTACGCGCCAGCCAGCGGCTCCAGGGCATTCCATTCGTCCACCCGCCGTTCGTAGGCCTGCCGGTGGCCCGCGCTGGCCTGCAGCCAGCGCGAGAAAGCGGCCTGCAGGCGCGGGGCGTCGGGGCCGCGCGCGCCCTCGCGCAACCGCAGCAGCCATTGCAGCGCGGCCTCGTCGGGGTCGCTGGAAATGTCGGCGGAAATGTCGCGGCTAGCAACCATGCGGAAACCCGGACTGGCGGGAACGGAAAGACGCCAGCGGCCGGCCCCGGCAGGGCCGCGCCCGGCCGCTGGCGCGCAAAACGGGGATCATAACCGCTGCGCGCACGGCTAGGATTCCCGGTCCAGGGCCTCGCGGCACGCCTGCATGGCACGGATGACGTGCCGTTCGACCATGTTGCGGCTGATGCCCAGCCGGCCGGCGATCGTGCCCTGGTCCAGGCCGTGGAAACGGTACAGCACGAAGACTTCGCGGCAACGGGGCGGCAGCGCGTCGATGGCCTGCGCCACATCCTCCAGGCGCCGCCGGTCGGCATAGATGCGGGCGGGATCGCGCTCGTCGCGCGTATGCTGGCCCTGCACGGACAGGGTGTTCATGACGATGGTCTCGCGCTTGCGCCGCGCGCTGGCGTTGTAGGCGATGTTCACCGCCGCGCGGTACAGGTAGGCGCCCGGGTTGCGGATGCGGTCGGCGTCCGGCCGGGCCAGCATTTGCGCGCAGGCTTCCTGCACCAGGTCGGTCGCCGCCTGCTGGCTGCCGACGTGCGCGCCCACCATGCGCCGCACCGCGGCCAGGCATTCCCCGATGCCCGCCCACGGACCGGCACCGCAGTCCCCAGACAATTTGCCTGCCATGGCGGCCTTTCCCCGAACCTCTCAAAGACAATAATGATAACAAATATCATTATCTTTTTTCCATCGCGATCCCCGTCGCCGCATCAGGAAACCCCGCCGCCGATTGTCTATATCGGCATCCCCTTCTACCGCCTTTTTCCACTGCCATGCCCAAACCTTCTTCCGCCGCCGCGGTCGCGCCGGACACTGCCTGGCGCTACCGCCTGACGGTCGCCTCGCGCCTGGCTGCCGCCGTCGCCGGCGGCTACCTGCTGACGGCCGGAGCCACCGCCCTGCTGTCCCTGGCCCTGCCCGGGCCGCGCGCCTCCGCGGTGCTCACGGCCACCATGCTGTCGTTCTCGATATTCACGGCGGCGGTCATGACCGCCTTCGCCACGTCCAGCGCGGCGCGCGCCTGGCTCTGGCTGGCGCTGCCTGGCGCCCTCGCCGCCGGGGCTGCGTGGTGGCTGTCCGGGAGCGCATCATGAAGCAGGGTTTCCGCCAGTCCATGGCCTGGCTGCACACCTGGTCGGGGCTGATCCTCTGCTGGCTGCTGTTCGCCATCTTCCTGACCGGGACCGCAAGCTACTTCCGCCAGGAAATCCAGCTGTGGATGCAGCCCGAGCTACATGCCTCGCGCCCCGACGCGCTCACCGCGCAGCGCGCCTACGACGCGCTGCAGGCCCGCGCGCCGCAGGCCCAGTCCTGGAACATCGTGCTGCCCGGCCCGCGCAGCCCGGTGGCGCAGGTTTCGTGGCGCGACGCGGGCGCGCCCGTGCGGCGCGGCCCCGGCAACGGCATGGTCCTGGACGCCGGCACCGGCGCGCAGCTCTCGCCGCGCGAAAGCAACGCCGGCAATTTCCTGTACCGTTTCCATTTCGAGCTGTATGGCATGGAACGCATCACCGGCCGCTGGATCGTGGGCGTAGCCACCGTGATCATGCTGATCGGCATCATTACCGGCATCGTCACGCACCGGCGCATCTTCAAGGATTTCTTCACGCTGCGCCCCCGCAAGGGGCACCGCTCCTGGCTGGACGGCCACAACGCGGCCGCGGTGCTGGCGCTGCCTTTCCACCTGATGATCACCTATTCCGGCCTGCTGCTGTTGATGACGCTGCTCATGCCCTGGGGGATAGAGGCGGCTTACCAGGGCGACACGCAGGCCTTCTTCTCGGAATGGGGCCGCCGCGGCGGCGCGGCCGAAAGCGCCCCGCTGGCGCCGCGCGAACCCGCACCCGGCGCCACCCCGCTGTCGGCCATGCTGGCCCATGCCGACATCGCATGGGGACCGGGCCAAGTGGCGTCCATCTCGGTCACCCGGCCCGGCACCGCTCAGGCCATCGTGGAACTGCGGCGGCGCGGCACCGGCAGCCTGCTCGACCGGGGCCAGCCCGACCGCCTGCGCTTTCGCGGCGCGGACGGCCAGACACTGCCGGCCGAAGCGTCCGCCGAACCGTCCGGGCCGGGCATGGTCTACAACGTGCTGACGGCGCTGCACCTGGTGCGCTTCGCCGACCCGGTCGTGCGCTGGATCTTTTTCCTGCTGGGCCTGATGGGCACCTTCATGGCGGCATCCGGCCTGGTGCTGTGGGTGGTCAAGCGCGAGCCCGACCGCCGCAAGCTGGGCCGCACCCCGGCCGGCCACCGCCTGGTGCAGGTGCTCAACGTCGCCGCCGTGGCGGGCATGACCGCCGCAGTGGGTGCGCTGTTCTGGGCCAACCGGCTGATCCCGGCCGGCCTGCCCGGACGGGCGCAATGGGAAATCCATGCCTTCTTCGCCGTGTGGGGCCTGAGCCTGCTGCATGCCGCCGTGCGTCCGCACCGGGCCGCCTGGCGGGAACAGCTCTGGTTGGGAGCCGCCCTGTTCGCGCTGGCCCCGCTGCTGAATGCCTGGACCGGCACCAGCCATCTCCTGGGTGCGCTGCGCCACGGCGACGGCCTGCTGGCCGGCATCGATCTGACACTGCTGGCGCTGGGCCTGACGCTGGCCGCCGTGGCCCGCAAAGTGGGCCTGCACCGGCCGCCGCCCGCCCCGGCGGCCCGCGCACGCCCCCCCCGCGCCGCGCCCCGTCCCGCACCGGGCGGCGCGCACACCGGCACGGCCACGCCCGCCGCCGCGGCCGGACGGGGAGCCGACGCATGATGCCCGTACTTGCGATCGCGCTGGCCTACGGCGGCTTCGCCTGCCTGGCCCTGGCCATGGGACGGCATTTCGAGCAGGTCTTCGGGCGCGACGAACCCTCTGCCCGCCAGCGCACAGGCCTGCGCCTGGGCGGCACAACCCTGCTGCTGCTGTCCATCCTGCCCTGCCTGGCCTACTGGCCGGGCACATCCCTGGCGCTGGGCGTATGGTCCGCCCTGATCTCGCTGGCAGGGCTGGCGCTGGTGCTGCTGCTGCCCTACGCGCCGCGCTGGGCGGCCGGCCTGGGCGCAGCCGCGCCGTTGCTGGCGGGGGTGGCGGCCGCCATCGCGTAGTGGCCGGGTGAGGGGCACGGCCGGCGCCGCCGGCCTGCCCCAGGCTGGACCGCCCGCGAGGCCGGCAGGCCGCATCGGCGGCCGGAATGGCATGCCCGCGGTCCCGGCACAGCCGGATCGGCCCATGGAACTTTTCCGCCCGTCCGGCCTCTCATGAAGTGTCTTCTGCCGTACAATGAAGGCAACTGGGGCCGATCCGGATTCGACGTGGGTCGCGAAACAGAGCAGGGCATGCCGAGCACCAGTTCGCTCGTAAATCCACTGGAAACGCAATAAACGCCAACGACGAGCGTTTCGCTCTGGCCGCTTAAGCGGTGAGCCGCTGCACTGATTTGTCTTTGGGTCAGGTGGGGCAACCCACAGCAGCGTCATCTACAAAGAATCGGGCCTGGGTTGGTCACTTGTCCAGGTCTTAAATCCAAGTGAATCGCCGCGTACCGGCCTGTCGGTCGGCTAAGTGCGCGGTTAAAACCAAATAGATCGACTACGCATGTAGAACTGCCTGCAGAGGGCTTGCGGACGGGGGTTCAATTCCCCCCGGCTCCACCACTTATATATCCGCTGAAGTACGCAGAAAGCCGGGAACCCCAATGAAATCAAGGGTTCCCGGCTTTTTTTCGTCCGTCAAGGTACGGATTGATCCGTTGACTGCCGGGCCATTATGCGAGTAGTTTTGTGAGTAGTTCACCACTACTCACACCCAACTACTCACATGCTCACCAATGCCGCGATCCAAGCCGCCAAGCCTGGCGCCAAGCTCCAAAGGCTGTCCGATGGCGACGGCCTGTACCTGGAGATCACCCCGACCGGCAGCCGGGGGTGGCGATTCCGATACCGATTCGACGGCCAGGCCAAAATGGTCAGCTTGGGTGTCTACCCCACCATCACCCTGAAAGAAGCCCGCCAGCGCCGCGACGAAGCGCGCCGGATGGTGGCGAACGGGATAGACCCGAGCGCGGCCCGCAAGGCACAGAAAGCGGCACGGGCCGGCCAGGCATCGAACAGCTTCGAGACGGTGGCGCGGGAATGGTTCGAGGTCTGGAAGGCCGACAAGGCCGACGGCCACGCCGACAAGATCATTACCCGCCTAGAGAAGGACATATTCCCCTGGATCGGCGGTACGCCCATTGCCGACATTACCGCGCCCATAGTGCTGGAAGTCTTGCGCCGCATCGAAAAGCGCGGCGTCATCGAGACCGCGCACCGGGCCAAGACCAACATATCGCAGGTCATGCGCTACGCCATCGCCACCGGCCGGGCCGAGCGCGACCCCTGCCCGGACCTGCGGGGGGCACTGAAAGTCTACCGGGGCACCAACTTCGCCGCGATCATCGACCCCGCCGAGCTGGGCGAACTGCTGCGCGCCATCGATGCCTACAAGGGCGGTATCGGCACCCGCGCCGCGTTGCAACTGGCACCGCTGGTCTTCGTGCGCCCTGGTGAACTGTGCGGCGCACGGTGGCAAGACATTGACCTGGACAAGGCCGAATGGCGCTACACCACCAGCAAGACCGGAACCGAACACCTGGTGCCGCTGGCCCGCCAGGCCGTCAGCATCCTGAGTGACCTACAGCAGTACACCGGAGGCATGGAGCACGTCTTTCCTGGCCAGCGCAGCCCCAAGCGGCCGATGACCAAAGAGGGCCTGCTGGCCGCCCTGCGCCGGCTGGGCTACGACAAGGAGACGATGACCATCCACGGTTTCCGCGCCACGGCGCGCACGCTGCTAGCCGAGCAGTTGCACTACCCCGCCGAAGTCATCGAGCACCAACTCGCGCACGCCGTACCGGACGCCCTAGGGACTTCCTACAACCGCACGAAGTTCATCAAGGAGCGCCGGGAAATGATGCAAGCCTGGGCCGACCACCTGGACAAGCTGAAGGCCGGCGAGTCCGTCGTTTCGATTAGCAAGACCGCCGCCTGACGGGTTCAGGTAAAGCGGCGGCCGAGGTGTTGGAGCACAGCGGCCGCCTAACCATCATTCTCTAAGAAGGAGCAAAACGATGGCTGAAGAGCATTTTAACGTCCTATCGCATCCAAATTTTGGCGGTAACCCGGTCATCAACCCAATCCTGCGCAGTCGCAAGGCTGGTTGCATCAGCCTTGCATCTGAACGTCGGCGCCGGCACGTCATAGTGCCGCAGATGCCAGAGCGTAAGAATTTCGCTCGGCCCTACATCGAAATGCTGGCTACCGGGGACTTCCGGTTGTCGGTGTACGAAGATGACGCCGCCCGGGTTGACGAGCTGTTACTGATTGTGGACAAGTTCAAGAAGGCGTTGGTCGAACACGCGGCCAAGTACACACCCCACCAAGATCTGCGCTCCAGCACTGAGTTTTCCATTCCGCAAGCGCCCGCCAGGTGGGCTGAGAAATTGGCGCATTTCGAGGCAAAAACCAGGGAGTCCGACCGATGATTATTGAACACGTGGAAGATTCAAGAGTCGGCGTTGCCTGTTCCGCTTCATACGAGATTGAGGTGATTGTTCAAATGCTTCAACGCGAACGCTCTGAATTCCCGGAATTCGAGTTCGACATCCTGCTCTCATCCATGCTGCGCCGTATTAGCAGTTTGAATAGTGTAATCATGTCTGTCGTGAGCGGTGACGATGACCGAGACACCGAAGAAATGCAACAGGTAGTCCACGGCTAAGTTCTAGCCAGCACCTAGCCCGACGGGGCGAAAAGCCGGAACGCCTACCGGCCCGGTGCTGGCACCTAGTCACCATAGGCGGCGCAAAGGTGAGCGCATGAGCGAAGGCGAGAAAACATTTATGGACCGGGTCGTAAGCGGCGAATTTGACGAGCTTATCGACGACGCAAAAAAGAAGCTTATTGGCGAAGACTATGATTTACTACTAGAAGTAGCGGCACTATTGATCGTCCAAAAAAAAATTGCCGAGCAAAATGACGAGTTATGCGCCAAGGCGATAGAAAAACTGTTCGGCATAACAGATGAAAATCTATCCAAGGCAAGGAAGTCATTCGATGATTTGGCTTCGTCCATTCCTGAGATAGTGCGCGAAGCCAGAGCCCGCCAACGGGAAGAAACTGCAAAATCTGGCGCAGCGGCAAAACTTGCGAACGATCCTCGACGAGCTGAAAAGCAATTCATCCGCGATTGCTGGCAAGACTGGCGAGACGGCAAGACCGAATACAAAAGCAAAGCCGCCTTCGCGCGCGACATGATCCAAAAATGCGAGCATTTGACCAGCATAAAGAAGGTTGAGGACTGGTGCCGAGAGTGGGAGAAAGAACACCCACTCAGCTAGCAAAGTGAGCATTTAGCCAGCATGGTAAGCACTCTGCTGGCATAGCGATCTACCAGAAAATCTTCTGGGAATTAATCATGTGAATTATCCGCTAACCACCATAGATATTCACATGAACACCAAGACTTCCCGTATCGCCAAACTTCCAGAAGTTCAGCACAAAACTGGCCTGGGCCGCACTTCGATCTACAACAAAATGGCTCGGGGCGAATTCCCCAAAAGCATTCCTATTGGCGCGCGCGCCGTCGGCTGGCTTGAAGCCGATGTCGATCGCTGGATCGCTGAACGCATCGAAGCTGCCCGCCGAGCGTAAAGGGCGCAGCAATGACCAAAAAAGACTCCATCCTGACCGCGCTGCGCCATGGCAGCCTGAACCGCTTCGAGGCCGAGCGCATGGGCGATCACTGCTTGCCCACGACAATCGCAGAGCTTCGCAGCGAGGGCCACGTCATTGACGGCGAATGGGAGGAAGTGCCTACCCGCTTCGGCAAATCCTGCCGGGTGAAGCGCTATCGACTGGTGGGGGTGCAATGAAGGCCCGCCATCTGAGCGACCTGCAGAAGTCCCTGAAGCCGTGCGCCCACTGCGGCGGGCCAGCGACCCTGCGGCCCATGCGCAATGCGCCCCTTTGGTTCCAGGTGCGCTGCAATGCGTACGACTGCGGCATGGCTTCCTGGGCCATGCTGGGGGAGGACGCCGCAACCCAGGCCTGGAACAGGAGGTGGAATGGCTAAACGCGATCATCGCAAGGGCGCGTTGCCGTTCAAGTTCGTGGCGATCCCGGTGCCGGTGCTGGAAAGCCCGGCCTACCGGGTGTTGCCATCGGCTGCGCGCTCCCTGCTGATCGACCTGCTGATGCAGTTCACCGGCAAGAACAACGGACGCCTATGCGTGTCTTTCGTTGCGATGCAGAGGTACGGGTGGACGAGCGCACGCAAGCTCGACAAGGCGAAACATGAGCTGCTGAGCACGCCCTTCGTGTTGGTGACCCGTAAGGGCCGGCCGCCACGCACTGCGGAATGGGTCGGCGTGACGTGGCTGGCTCTCGATTACGAAAAGACCATGGACGTAGACCCTAGGGCTTGGCCGTACATGAATTTCCTGACCATCGAGGCGGGAGCCATCGACCCAAACGAGGGGCGCGAAAAACAGTTTGTTCAGTCCCGAAATGGGATTGATGAAAAAGCGTTCCCCAGGGGGATCAATCCCGAAATGGGATCGATGGGAGGGCCGATACATGCCTGATCAATCCCGAAATGGGATCGATGCCCATAGAGAGGTGGTCAATGTTTAATCAATCCCGAAATGGGACAAGGTATAGAAGTAGCCATCTGTGGCGTCAGCATCGTAGTCGGATGGCTCTGCCTGTTTCTAGCCTGAAAACCCCGTCGACCCCCAAACGGCCCGGTAACGCTGGTGACGTTACCGCAACGTTGCACGCTGGGAACCCGGCGATAACCCGGTGGGCTTCTAGCTGCGTTCGAATGCGTTCGCATTGCGGTTGCATTGCGTCCGCATTGCAAGCGGACACCGTGACGCCGCGTGACGCCACTGTGACGCTCACTGAGTACTCACTGAGCGTGTACGAACCGTGCGCTAACCGTGCTCACACTGGAGTGGCGCCATGCTGAGCCATGCTGAACGAGTCACCCTGCTGCGCCTGTGTGCGAGCCGCCTTAAGGGCGACAGAGAGCCGGAGACGCGCTGGCTGGGCGATTGCCTCATGACGGCCCTGCTGACTGGCCAGAGCCTGGATGATGCCTTTGGATACCGGCCAGCGCGTGGAAGCCACGCCACGGCCGCGCAGATGATCCGCAGAGCCGAGATTGACGCCCAAATATCCACCCTGGTCGACAAGGTTGGCGTGGTGCCGGCGAGCAGGATGCTACGCAACCAGGCCCAGCCGCCTGATGGGGTTATGGCCCTTGTTGTATGGCTACGGGGCCAGCGGATTGGCACTTCTCCATCGGCGCTGAGCCGTGCCGTTGCGCGTCATAGGCGATGAAGCGCAATAACTGTTCGCGCGCGCGCGGAACGGTCAACATGGGCGCATTGATAACGCGTTCGTGACGAACCGCGCTGCAGAGTCTGCGATTCGTCCAACAAGAAACATGCAGACTTTCCAGAGTGCCCCGATTGAACTGAAGTTCGCGCCGAGCGAACAGCCGGGTGAGTTCGTGGGCTTCGCTTCTACGTTTGGGGGCGAGCCGGATAGCTACGGCGACATCATCGCGCCTGGTGCCTTTGCCAAATCCCTGGCTGCTCACGCTGCGGCCGGCACCCGCCCCGCGCTGCTGTGGCAACACGACCAGAAGAACCCGATTGGCGTTTGGGTTGAGCTGCGCGAGACCGAAATCGGCCTGCTCGCTAAGGGTCGTCTTACCCTGGATGTGCCACAAGCGAAAAGCGCCCACGCCCTTATGCGTGACGACGCGCTGTCGCTGAGCATTGGCTATTCGGTGCCCGCTGGTGGCGCTGAGCTGCGTGACGGCGCCCGGGTACTCAAGCAGATCAACCTACATGAGATCAGCGCGGTTGCCATGCCTGCCAATCCGCGCGCCCGAATTACTGGCGTCAAGGCTTATGACCCTGACGCGCCCAACATTCGAGAATTTGAGGTCGCAGCGCGTGACGCGCTGGGCCTATCAGCCCGGGAGGTCAAAAGGCTTCTTTCGGGCGGCTGGAACGCGCTTATTCGTGACGAACAAGCCGACAACAGCGTAGAGCTCGCCGCCATCGCGGCGAAATTGCAAAAAATCACTGCGCAACTCCGCGCTTGAGGATAGTCATGAGTAAAGAAATTGCTGAAGTAATCGAGGAACACGGCAAAGCCGTGAACGAGTTCAAGACGCGCGCCGAGGGCCGCCTCGAGCGGATCGAAGGGAAGCTGGCGAGCGTTGACAGTGCCATCATGGAACTGGCGCAGAAGGCAGAGGGCTTCCGGGGAATGCCGGACGGCAAGAAAACCCGACCGCTGGACGAGCTGAAGAGTTCGCCCGAGCTGCAAGCCTTCGCCAAGAATCGCTCCGTCAAGAGCGTCAACGTGCCTATCAATGGCTCGCTGGTGGAGATCAAGGCTGTGGTGGGCGATGTGGCGGGAAGTGGTAACGACCTGTACAACGTCGAGCCCCAGCGAGATAGCCGCCTGGCAAACAACCCCATGCGCCGCCTGAGCGTGTTCGACGTGCTGCCCCGTCTGCAGGTTTCGTCCAACTCGTTCCAGTACAACGCGCTGGATCAGTACACCAACGCCGCCGCCTACCAGACTCAGGAAGGCGCCGAGAAGGCCCAGGGCAACCTGCCTACTGAGCTGGTGACCGCCCCGATCGTCACTATCGCCCATTACATCAAGCTCTCCGAGCAGGTACTGGACGACGCCCCAGCCCTCACCCAACAAGTGAGTACCCTGCTGCGCTATGGCGTCCTGGCCAAAGCTTCGGCTGAGATCATCGCCGGGGCCACGGTGGGCAAGATCCAAGGGCTGGCCACCCAGGCCACGCAGCACCAGGTCCCGGGGACCATGGCCCTGGCCGATGCCATTGGCAGTGCTGCCACTGCGCTGGACGTGGAGGGCTGGAATGCTGACACCGTGATCATCCATCCCAATGACCTGTTCGCCATCCGCAGCGAGCGCACGACCGATGATGGCTACGTTGCCAGCGGTTGGGTGGGCGGAAACGAGCAAACCATCTGGGGCTTGCGTGCCGTGTCTGATCCGAGCGTGACCGAGGGCGAGCCTCTGGTGCTGGATAGCTCGCAGGTGGCGATTCTGGACCGCATGGACGCCCGGGTAGAGTTCGGCCGTTCTGGTGACGACATGATCAACAACCTGGTTACGGCGCTGGCTGAAGCCCGCCTTGGCCTGGCTGTGTTCTCCCCCTCGGCCGTGAAGATCATCGGCTTCGGGAGCGAGTGATGATAGCCCTGCCGCCGGGCTCGGTGTACCCGATAAGGGCGGCCTCGGATTACTGGGCGAGTGCCGAGATCCAGCAAAACCCCCAGAGGCGGCGCGGGGACCAAGACGTGTGTCGAGCAGGCACACGATCGGCCTTGCCCCGGTGGCCGCCATCCTTCGCGAGCAGACAGGAGGGGCGGGTCGAAAGTCGACAAGCGGGGGCCCGGAAACCGCGCGGGGGGCTTTCTTTTCATAAACGTCCAGAAAAAA
>Ga0180222_1002515_pt1 | contig 14506 bp, 10 predicted proteins | sample eDN5th37CKraftOP_FD_151336 | JGI IMG/M metagenome (GOLD analysis project Ga0180222, IMG submission 151336) | Enriched Organic Plus compost microbial communities from Emeryville, California, USA - eDNA 5th pass 37_C Kraft OP (version 2) (version 2) ... | reverse complement strand
ACCTCTCGGCAAGTCCAGCGCTTCCATCATGTCCAGAAGGAGCAGTCCCAGGAGCGTCAGCGCCGCAGCGCCGCGTCCCGTTTGGTGAGGCGACTTATACGGACCTCCCCCAACACTGTCAACGACCTCATCGAAAAATTCGAAAAAAGTTGGCCCCCATTCCGGTTGAATAAAATCGACGACCTCATTTTCTCCCTATTTTATAACGGGTTATCGATTTTCCACATGTGCAAAACGGGGAACGACAAATTTGTGCGCCGCACCCAAAACATCCGCACTATGGGCTGTTCCATCAGTTTCAGCCGCAGCCGTTTCGACCTGATACACCGTCGGGGACGAGATTCCCCCTCCGCGCAAAGGGTCATGTCGCTCGGCCAGGCGTGGCGCGCTGCTGGCATGGTTAACGGATTGTCAATGAAATGCCCATAATCCTCTCCCCTATATATGTTGGGTTGGAACGCGGGATCCTGCTCCGTCACAAAGTCGCCAGATTGGGAAGCCAATAACTGCGACGTGGCTGTAACGGATTGTTCTGCGATCGTTTTTCGGCGCTGGCCTTGCCAGTTCCGGTTGACTTCGAGGACAGGCCGGTGCATCGTGCATGGAGTGGGGTACAGTTTTCGAGTCCGTGCACTCGTCAACTCGATTTTTGAGCACTTGGTGCTCAAGGGGCCTCGGGTCCAGCCGAACTAATGTTTAGTATGACGTTCGCGTTTGCCAGCGTCTGCTACCGTGCAATTCAAGTGGACTTAGAGAGGACGGGGATTTGTTTGAACGCTTCGATTTCCGGCGAAGATCGTCTCTCCGCGAGATCGAAAGCGATTTCTCGTTCGATAATGGCGCCGTCCATATCGAAGAGCTTGCCATCGACCCCCATGACCCGTTCCATGATCATCCCCGTCACGAAAACCGCTGGCTTCTGACGACCTGCCTTGCCGGGCTCGCCGGCAGCGTCGTTGTCGGCGGCGTGCTCTTCGCATTTTTCGGCTATGTCTTCCCACGCGATGTGGGCGACGTGGCGTTCAACACGATCTTCTGGCAGCAATCCTCCTCTACGCGAAAGGGCGATTTCGTCGGCGCCACCACAGCCTCCGTCGGCCGCGGCAGTGTTGATCCGCTCTACAGGCGCCTGACCGCTTCCTATGATCCGCGCCGCGACGGCATTCCGGTCGCGCGGACGGTACTGACGGAGCGGACCTACAAGGGCAGCTCGCTTTCGGTAAGCTATCCGAGCATCACGGATGATGTGCTGCCCTATGGTTCCAATACGCAGATCGCGCGCCGGGACATGCCGATCCGTACGGCATCGCTCACGCCAGACAACATGACAACCGTGCTCAAGGCCGTGCAGCCTGACGCGGTCGAGAAGGTGCTGGTCTTCGAGAAAGGCTCGACGCTGCCCAAGCTGCTGATGTCGGCCGGTGCGACACCGGAGGCGGCGCGGGCGATGACGGCGGCAGTGGAGCTGGTCTTCTCCACAAAGCGACTCACCGACGGGCAGGAACTCAATCTGACGGTCGAATATCGGCCGGACTTCTACGGCAAGTATGTTCCCTATCCCGCGCGGCTGGTATTCTCGCCGGCACCGGGTGAGCAGGTGGTCGTCGAGGCCGACCATCGCGGCCGCTACCTGGCGCGGATCGACGGCGAGGCGGCAGAGCAGAAGTCTCTGCTGGCCAACCTCCCCTACAACCTGGTCAAGGGCAAGGTTACGGGCACGCTGTACAGCAGCGCCAAGGCACAATCGATCCCTGAGCACATCATTGCCGAGGTCATGCGCGTTCATGCCTATGACGTTGACTTCGAGCGCGACGTGAAACCGGGCGACGGCTTCGAGATCTTCTACGGTACCCCGCTCGAGGGCGGGAATTCGAAACGCAAGGTACTGCTTTACAGCTCGCTTACCCTCGACGGCAAACGGACCGGCTATTACCGCTTCACCTCGCCGGATGACGGCATCACCGACTACTACGACAGCGAAGGCCAGAGCGTCCGCAAGGCCCTGCTGAGAACACCGATTTCAGGCGCACGCACCAGCTCCGGCTTCGGCCTGCGCCGCCATCCGATCCTCGGCTATACCAAGATGCATACGGGCATCGACTTCGCGGCACCGACCGGCACGCCGATCAAGGCTGCCGGCGATGGCGTGGTCGAACATGCCGGACGCTTCGGCGGCTATGGCAATTATGTCCGTATCCGCCACTCCGGGCCATACAAGACGGCCTATGCCCATATGAGCCGAATTGCCCGCGGCATCCAGCCCGGCACCAAGGTTCGCCAGGGCCAGGTCATCGGGTATGTGGGAACCACCGGGCGCTCGACCGGACCGCATCTCCATTACGAGATCATGGTGAACGACCAGAAGGTCAATCCGAGCAAGCTGCGGCTTGACAACGGACGGCAGCTTGCGGGCAAGGAGCTGAAGCAGTTCAAGGCCCAGGTCGAGAAGATCAAGGCCATGATGAAGGCGGTTCCATCCTCGACGCAGATCGCGGGCGTGGAGGAGGCTCCGGCCAAGACCGGTCTGCGCTAAGCGCTGCGGCCAGACACCTCATGGAAACAAGGGGCCGATTGGGCCCCTTTTATCGTTTTTGGCCGAGCTCGCGCTCGAGGCCGCAAGCCGCGACCCGGACATGCGCGTGCCGTTGCATCCGCCAATCACCTGTGCGCCGGGAGCGTGGCCGACCACACCGAGCCGATGACCGGTCGGCAAAGGGTACAGCCCTCACCCGCGGCGGGCTTCCCATCACCATCGTGAAAGCCCGGCAGGCAGGTGCCATGCACGCGCAGTCCGGCTTGAGGGGAGCCAGCCCAAGACGCGGTCAACTACGTAAATGGGGCTGGCCCCGCGGCTCTACTGGCGCGGCCGGAGCTGTTTGCGGATTTCGGCGAGCAATTCGTAGGAATGCATGCGCGCCTTCGGGTCGAAGATCGCCGCCGCCACTATGAGCTCGTCCGCTCCTGTCCGGTCGATGAAGGCCTGCAGCTGAGGCGCGACCGTCGCCGGCGAGCCAACGAAGGAGCAGGCCAGCATGCGGGAGGCCTGGATCTTCTCAACAGTTGTCCAATAGGTCTCGATATCGTCGATCGGCCGGGGCAGCTTGCCGCGGGTGCCGCGGAACATGTTGGTGAAAGCCTGCTGGGGCGAGGTGAACAGGCGGCAGGCTTCCTCGTCGGTATCCGCCAAGATGACGTTACAGCCAACAAGCACATAGGGGCGAGCCAGCTGTTGCGAGGGCTGGAAGCGCTCGCGGTAGATGGCGACGGCCTGATCAAGAGCATCAGGCGCGAAGTGGGAGGCAAACCCGTAAGGCAAGCCCAGCATGGCCGCAAGCTGGGCACCGAACAGGCTGGAGCCGAGGATCCACAGCGGCACATTGGTGTTGGCACCTGGCACGGCCTGGATCACCTGATTGGGCTGTACCGGGCCAAGCAGGGCCTGCAATTCGAGCACATCCTGGGGGAAGGTATCGGCGCTTTCCGGGCTACGGCGCAGGGCGCGCAGTGTGCGCTGATCGGTGCCAGGCGCGCGCCCCAGGCCAAGATCGATACGACCGGGATAGAGGGTGGCCAGGGTTCCAAACTGCTCGGCGATCACCAGTGGCGAGTGATTGGGCAGCATGATGCCACCGGCACCCACACGCAGAGTGGAGGTGCCGGCGGCGACATAGCCGATCACGACGGAGGTTGCGGCGCTGGCAATGCCGACCATGTTGTGATGCTCGGCAAGCCAGTAGCGGGTATAGTCAAGGCGCTCGCAGAGACGGGCAAGCTCAAGTGTGTTTGCCAGTGCATCGGCCGGGGTTGACCCTTCCGGCACATGGGCAAGATCGAGGACGGACAGAGGATACACAGCTGCTCCTTCTCGCCGTGGCGCAGTTGCCAGGGTGCAGGCTTCAGGGATTTCAGTCCCAAGATCGAGGCTCGCGCCCGAAATTGCAAGCACCGCGGGAGGATCAGTTACCCTTGCCGCTGAAGTCCGTCAGCTTGAAGTCGTAGACCGCCGAGCAGAATTCGCAGGTCGCCGAGATGGCACCATCGATGGCCATTTCGTCGACTTCCTCAGGCGTGAACTGGCCAATGATGTCGGCGATGCGCTCGCGCGAGCACTGACAGTACCGCTCGATGGCATGGGGATCGTAAACGGTCACCCCATCCTCGTGATAGAGACGATAAAGCAGCTCCTCGGGCGAGAGTGTCGGGTCAAGCAGCTCGTGATCCTCGACCGTGGCCAGGAAGACACGCGCCCGCACCCAGTCATCATTCTCCTCGAACTCTTCCTCCTCGGCGCCTTCCGGCACGTCGCCGGAATGGACCGGGAGCTGGGCCGAGCCGCCATCGCGGGGAAGATGCTGGATGAGGATGCCGCCTGCCCGCCACTGCTCGACGCCGGCATCGCCGCGCGAAACGACGGGGCCGGCGGCAAGCCGGATGTCCGTCGGGAGCTGCTCGGACTGCTGGAAGTAGGTGTTCGCGGCTTCTGACAGATTGGTGCCGTCCAGGGCAACGATGCCCTGATAGCGGTCCATGTCGGGCCCCTGGTCAATGGTCAGCACAAGGGTGCCATCGCCCAGAAGCTCCTTCGAGCCGGGATGACCCTCCTTTTCCATCGCCGCGACCTTGTCCGCATCATAATGGGCATAGGCGCGGACCTTTCCCGGCACGGCGAAATCGGCCACCAGCAGATCAACTGGCCCATCGGTGCGGGTCTGCAGGATCAGCTTGCCGTCGAATTTCAACGACGAGCCGAGCATAGCAGCAAGCGCAACCGCCTCGGCGAGCAGCGCCGAGACGGAGCGCGGATACTCATGGCGACCGAGGATGTCGTTGATCGAACCGGCGAGACGGACCACCCGGCCCCTGACACCGAGATCCTTCACCTCGAAGGGCAGGACAGTATCGTCCCCAGTGAGCTTCCGCAGGCCGGAAGCCTGTACAGCATCATTCGAAATCATTTCTGGCAATGCGGGCAGAGCCCGCCTCTCCTATCGGGTTTCAATCGCTCGCCATAGTCCGATCAGCACCCGACTACGGGACGAGTCCAGTGGAATCTCGCCCGGAGCAACCGCATCATCAGTGCGTGCAGGCGTGGTCAGCTTGCGGCTGCACCGAGACACCAGGCCAGGATTCCCTTCTGTATATGGAGACGGTTCTCCGCTTCGTCAAAGACGACGGAGGCAGGACCATCAATCACATCTTCCGTGACCTCCTCGCCGCGATGGGCGGGCAGGCAGTGCATGAAGATGGCATCAGGCTTGGCCTTGGCCATGAGAGCGGCATTGACCTGATAGGGATTGAGCAGGTTATGCTTGTTGCCGGCCTTGTCGCCCATGGAAACCCAGGTGTCTGTGACCACGCAATCGGCGCCAGCCACCGCCTCGGCCGGATCCGTCGTCAGCCGGATGCGCGGATTTTCCCGCACCGCCCATTCCATCAGCTCGGATGAAGGCGACAAAGATTCCGGGCAGGCCAGGCGCAGCTCGAAGCCGAAGCGGGCCGAGGCATGGATCCAGGAATTTGCGACATTGTTGCCGTCGCCGCTCCAGGCGACGACCTGCTTCGACACATCGCCCTTGTGCTCCTCGAGGGTCAGCAGATCAGCCATGACCTGGCAGGGATGAGACAGGTCAGTGAGGCCGTTGATCACCGGGACAGTGGCATGTTCCGCCAGCTCAAGCAGATTGCTGTGGCTATTGGCACGGATCATGATGGCATCGACATAGCGCGAGAGTACGCGGGCAGTATCCGCAATGGTCTCGCCGCGGCCGAGCTGCATGTCGCCAGCGGTAAGGATGATGGTGCTGCCGCCGAGCTGGCGCATGGCGACGTCAAAGGATACGCGGGTGCGGGTCGACGGTTTCTCGAAGATCATCGCCAGGACTCGGCCCGAGAGCGGACCGCCGCGCTCAACCTCGCCTTTCGGCCAGCCGGCACGACCTTCCTTCATGGCGCGGCTATGGTCCAGCAGGGACCGGAGGCTTGCCGCGCTGAAATCCGTGAGATCCAAGAAATGTCTAGGCTGAGGCGCCATCGCTCCCACTCCCTTACGCCTTCTCCAGCTGCCCGGCCCGAACGGCGGCGCAGGCCTTCGAAATCCGGGCGACGCCCTCGGCAAGTTCTTCGTCCGAAATGATAAGGGGCGGCAGGAGCCGCACCACGTTGTCGCCGCCGCCGACCACGAGGAGATTCTCGGCGAGACAGGCAGCGATGAGATCCTTGTTCGGAACCTTGCACTTGAGGCCGCGCATGAGACCTACGCCGCGCACTTCCTCAATGATGTCCGGGTTCTCGTCCTGAAGACGGGCCAGCTGCTGGGCGAATACGCGAGAGGCTTCCTGGACGCGCTCGAGGAAACCAGGTTCCAGTATGACATCGAGGACGGCGTTGCCCACCGCCATGGCCAGGGGATTGCCGCCATAGGTCGAGCCGTGAGTCCCGACGACCATGCCGGATGCGGCCCTTTCCGTGGCAATGCAGGCACCGACGGGGAAACCGCCCCCCAGAGCCTTGGCCACAGCCATGATGTCAGGGGTGATGCCGGCCCATTCATGGGCGAAGAGCTTGCCGGTCCGGCCGACGCCGCACTGCACCTCGTCAAAGATCAGGAGGATGCCGTTCTCGTCGCAGATCTGGCGAATGGCGCGAAGGTCAGACGGCGTCCAGCTGCGCAGGCCGCCCTCGCCCTGGACGGGCTCGAGCAGGATGCCGGCGGTTTCCGGGGTGATCGCGGCGCGGATGGCATCGAGGTCACCAAAGGGAACCTGGTCGAAGCCGGGCATGACCGGGCCGAAGCCCTCGAGATGCTTGGCCTGGCCACCGGCCGCGATGGTCGCCAGTGTGCGGCCGTGAAAGGCATTCTCGATGGTGATTATGCGATAGCGCTCGGGAGCACCATTGGCCCAATGATAGCGCCGGGCCATCTTGATGGAGCATTCCAGCGCTTCGGCACCGGAATTGCAGAAGAAAACGGTGTCGCCAAAGGTGGCCGCCGTCAGCCGTTCGGCGAGGCGCTGCTGCCCTTCAATCTGATAGACATTCGAGGTGTGCCAGACCTTGTCAGCCTGCGCCTTGAGGGCAGCGACAAGATGCGGGTGATGATGGCCCAGTCCGTTGACCGCGATGCCGGCGCCGAAGTCAAGATACGCTTCGCCATCGGCCGTATAGAGATAAACCCCTTCACCCCGCTCAAATGCAACCGGCATACGCGCATAGGTAGGCAGAACAGCCGTCACCATTCTCTGGCTCCAAAATCAAAATGCCGCCGAATTTCGGCGGCACTTCATTCAAGACTCCCGTCCAATTGCGATTTTATATGCGTTTCCCGGAGCGCGGTCAACGAAACCGTCGATAACACGCCCCTGAGTCAGACCGCCACATGGACGACATCGCACTGGCGGCAGTAACTTTTTTTTAACGATTGGTCAGATCGGCGCGGCAATCACTTGGGGAAAACCCGAGCGATTCGGCGCGGACAAGATTGCAAAAAGCCCCGAGGTATAGTAGCTTCGGGATAGAAAATCTACGAGATATTGATCGCATAACTAGGTGTAGTCGTTGTGTGCCAGGCGTAACCCTACGCACCGACGACCGCGTTGCGATTCCGGCAATTTTTTCACGGGGATGCCATATGTGGACCGATGAGCGGGTTGACCTCCTGAAGCGGCTGTGGGCCGAAGGACTTAGCGCCAGCCAGATCGCCACCAGACTCGGGGAAGTGACCAGGAATGCCGTGATCGGCAAAGTGCACCGCCTTGGCCTGTCCGGTCGCGGCACTCCCTCCCGCGCCGCCCAGCACAGCCGGCCGCGCAGCAAGCCGGTCGCCCCTGCGCAGACCGCGAAGATCACCCAGTTCCCCACCGCCGGCGCAACCGCTCTCCAGGCCGAACCCCAGGCCATGCCCGAACTGGCGCCCGCGCCGAAGCCGAAGCCCATGCTGTCGGTGGCCACGAGCTCGCATGACAAGGTCAATATCCTGCAGCTTAGCGACAAGACCTGCCGCTGGCCGGTAGGCGAGCCGGGTACGGAATCCTTCCACTTCTGCGGCTGCGCGCCGAAGAGCGGCCTGCCCTATTGCGAGCGCCATGCCCAGGTGGCCTATCAGCCGGTTATGGACCGTCGCCGCATCAAGGTGCGCGGCGCTGCCTGACCAGCAGCAGCGCGAGGTCAACCTGACCGGCAAGCCGGCCCTCGCAAGCAATCGACGTCATCTGCAGACGGAAATAGAGCTTTCCGTCTGCTCACAAGGGGCGCGGATGGCGCCCGCCCGGCGAAACAGAGATCATTTCGCCCATTCCGGTCAGGACCGGTTTCCCCCGTCAAGCTGGCAAGAAAGACGTCAAGTTGGCGAGCAAGACCATCACACCAGCCGCGCCGGTTATCGAGATCGTCCGCAAGATCCCACGACGCCATGGCCGCGGCAGGCAATTCCCACAAAGGATCAGGCCATCTGACGCGCAAGGTCGCGCGCCTGCGACGGGCCATCCACTGACCTCACGCCGTCGCTCAGAGCCAGCGCACGCCGAAGAATCTCAGGGACAAGCGCAGCGGGCTCGCCGCGATGGCCCCGGACATCACGGATCGGCCAGGTTTCGCGCTGCGCCGCCGCCAGCCCCCCCTCAGCCGGAAGGCCAAGCTGTTCGCAGAACGGGAGATAGTGACACTCGTAGTGGTGATGGTCCCTCACGTTCTGAAGGTAGAGCAGCCTCGCCTCTGGCGCCTCCAGAAAGGCGCGCATGGCATCAAAGCGCTGATTGACGAGCTCAGGGGCCAGGTCGCCATAATCCGAAGTACCGAAATTTGCCAATAACATCGCGCGAACATTGCGCGGATGGTATCGCAGGACATGGGTCTGCGGATTGATCGCCACGGCCGTGGCATTGCCAAGACGTGCTGCGGCCACAATAGCGGCGAAACCACCGCCGGAAGAGCCGTAGGTAATGACGGATCTGCTCGACAGGCCCAGCCGGTCCGCCACGACACCGGCCAGTTCGGCGAGACCTGTGCCCCAGTCGTTCTCCACAGTGCCGACGTACCAGGCGAGCGCCAGCTTTCGGGAGGCACCCAAGGCCGGATCGGCTACGTAAAGGGTCGATCCGGGCATAGCCGGCGCCCAGCTCACCCGCTGGAAGTCGGGATGCGGAAAGCGGCGGCTGGTGGCCCCGCACAGCATCACGAAGAGCTTATCTGAACCAGGACGGATATTCAGCAGGCACTGGAATTCGCCACCACGATGGGCCACCACAAAGCGGCCGCTGCGCAAGTCCTTTTTCTGCAGTTCGGCAAGAGAGGCGCAGACAGCCCAGGGCTGAGCGTTCAGCGTCTCAGGTGGCGCCATCTTGCTCAGGAAAGGATTTTCGACGGACTTGTCGGCGGAAATCCCGTCTTCCGGTGCGGCGTCTTCCTTCTGGTCCTTGCTGCTGGTCTCCGCCTGCATGATGGCGCGCTCGACGATGTCGCGGAAGCCGAAGGCGGCTTTGCCAGTGCCGGCATTGATCACCTGCAGGGTATCGAGATCAACGAGGTCGTCGCCGTCGTCGATGCCGAATTCGCGGCAGAAGTGGCGGAAATGGCGGTTGGGCTTACCCGGACGATGCAGGCTTTCATAGTAAAGGATGCGGGTTTCCTGGGAGTCCCGCATCACGTCGACGGCGGAGAGGCGGGGGTTGACGTCAAGCTCCACGCCCGAAATCGACGGTTCGTCCACCGACAATACGTCGAACAGGCCCCTGACGTAGTCGCGATTGTAAAGACGGATGTCGGTGTGCGGATTGATGGCGATCACCGAACAGTCGCCGATCCGGCAGCCGAGCTGGATCGCGGCCAGCCCCGCCGACTCCTCGCCAACGAGATAGAGGCGACTGGTATCGAGCCCGAGATGACGCAGCAGGCTATCCACAAGCCTGGCCAGCGCGGCGATGCCGGAATGACTGCCGCTGCCGACATACCAGCCGATGGAATGGCCTGGGGCGAGCGCCAGGGACGGATCATTGATCAGTACCCGGGCGCCGGGAAGGTTGGCGAACTTCCGCGGCAATTCCTCGAGGGGCCAGTCGGTACCGGTCCGGTGCCGCCCGGCCAGCACCACGAACAGGCGCTGAGCACCTTCGAGGTTGGTCACGGTAAAGCTGATTGGCAGATTGTCGATGCGGGTCTGGTAGCTGCCCTCCTCGAGCCTGAAGGACAGATTACCGTGCCGGGTGGCAGAGAAGATGCGGGCCACGTAACCCGCCCGCATGGGGCGACGGGAAGTAACAGACATTCAGATCGGCTCAATATTCCGTTCGGCCATGCCGCTGGCTGGACAGATTATGCGGACAAGAAGAGCGGTTGATTTTCCGGCCCGCACGACGAAGGCCGCGCGCCGGCGCGACCACAGGGACGACATCTGAACGGCTAATCTGACATTGTCGGCACCCGATCACGAAGCCTGCGCAGGTTCATCTGGGCAATTTGTAGAGGAGGATAGGAATTCCGTCCACTGACGAAAAGTCGTAGCAAGGCGGACCGTGCCGCGTCAGCACCGTGAGGAGCCCAGCCGCCGCAGAACGATAAAGCCAAGCATCAGGCCCCCCGCGCTGGGGACCGAAACCAAGCGGCAAGGGATCGTTGCGGAAGCTCTCGCGGCGGGCGGTTCCGCTTTGCCGAGATCTCGGTGACAGATATCCCGCCAGCATCCGGCACCGCATCTGCCATCCGCTCGGGCATGGCGTGCGCCAGGCAGGCTGCCGCCTGCAGGATGAACAATCGGGCAACACCCATCGGCCCAACGGTGAGGATGCGAAGGCGGATGCCGCCTGCCATGCCCATCGGAATGTTCGCCCCGGCCATCGCGGTGCAACTCACTGAATTGGCGCGTTTCCGTTTGCTATGCAGTCGGCCAGCAGGCAAGAATGCCTGCCGACTGCCGGAGAGTGGCAGTCAAGGTCAGAAAGCCGGGGGACACCAAGAATGAGGCGCGGCCAATCCTCTCCACTATTCCGCACAGCGATCATCCTTGCCGGATTGCTTGGCATGGCACCATGGCCTGCTCAGGCCCCAGCCCAAACTCAGGCTCACGGTCGCGTCCAGGCGCCGCCCTGCAGCACAGAGCCGGTGATGACCCAGTCCGGCCCGGTCTGCGGCCTGCATGAAAAGAGCGCGAAGGGTTCGGTACGCGCCTATATGGGCATTCCCTACGCGGCCTCGCCCGCCGGCGAGAACCGCTGGCGCGCGCCTCAGCCGGTTCAGCCGTGGTCCGCCCCCCTGCAGGCCACCACCTTCGGCCCGGCCTGCCCACAGAAACACGGCAAGAGCGCTCCCTATTACCAAAGCGAGGACTGCCTCCATCTCAATGTCTGGACACCAGAGAAGGCCCACAATCTGCCCGTCATGGTGTTCCTGCATGGGGGGGCTTTCGTAGAGGGCACGGCCAGCGCGAAGATCTATGATGGCCGCAACATCGCCGCGCTCGGCAATGTGGTAGTCGTGTCGCTCAACTACCGGCTGGGAGCGCTGGGTTTCCTCTCCGGAATCGATGGCCTCGACGGCAATTACGGATTCCTCGACCAACAGCAGGCGCTGCGCTGGGTCAGGGACAATATCGCCCGGTTCGGAGGCAACCCGCACAATGTCACGCTGTTTGGCGAAAGCGCGGGCGCGATGTCGATCGGCATCCACCTGATTTCGCCCGAGAGCCGGCCGCTGTTCCATGCGGCAATCCTGCAGAGTAACCCCTATGGCGTGCCGCTGCGCTCGATTGACATGAGCAACCGGGCAGCGAGCAATCTGCGGCGCGACATCGGCTGTGCCGTCGAGCCATCCTACCAGCTCGAATGCATGCGCAAGGCGCCGCTGGAGCTCATTCTCAAATATCAACTGTCCGCGGGCTCGGAACTCGAAGGACTGCTCACCGGCATGGCCGACATGCTGCAGTGGGCGCCGGTCATCGACCGGCGCAACATTCCCGGCCAGCCCGTGGAAGCCCAAGTCGACAAGCCGGTGATCATCGGTACCAATGGAATGGAAGGCACGGCCTTTGCCGGGCTGATCAACGAGAAGCTCAAGCACATCTCGGAACGGCTCTACCGCTCGGCCATCAATGCGCTGCTGGATGACGCCGCGGCCCGGGCCGTGCTGCAAAATCCCACCTATGCGCCCCGGCATGGCGACAACTCGCTCCAGTTCAGCGAACTGACCACCGACTTCGCCTTCGCCTGCGCCGCCCGACACGTGCTGTCGCGGGCCAAGGCGCCGGCCTATGGCTATGCCTTCCTGCACAACACTTCGTTCGACGTCTGGCCAGGGCTTGAGCTCTGCTCGCTTAAGGACGGATCCTTCGCGCCCTGCCACATGGCGGAACTGCCCTTCGTGTTCGGCAACCCCTATACGGTTTCGACAGGACGGCGCGAGCAGGAGCAGAAGTTCTCGCCGGAAGAACGCGCGCTTTCGGACAATATCATCCGGTACTGGACATGGTTCGCCGCACACCACCGGATGGAAGGCATCAGTCCCGTCTGGCCGAGATTTCCGGCCGTGCAGGTATTCGACAACAAGGTGGAGACCGCACCCCAGGGGATCAATTCACAATGTTCCTTCTGGGACCAGTTCGGCTATGTCCAGACGGGCATCTTCCGGGACTTCTGAGAACCAATGGTTCCGAGAGCGGGAACCGTTTCTTAACCGTGTGCATGAAAGAGTGTTGCCAGTCTGTTCAGGGCTGGCGCCCTCTTTGTGAGTACGGTCATGTCGGTGTTGTTAAGAAGCCTCATCGGCCCGCTGGCGTTAGTGACCAGCCTGGGAGCGGAATGTGCCGCCCAGCAGGGAGGATATCCGCCCTACCATGCACCGACCCAGGGCCGTGGCGACATCACCACCGGCAGCATCCCGCCGGTCGGCCTGCCGATGGTCGCGGCAATGCCCGCAAGGCCCTCGGCTCCCCTGCCGCAGAAGTCGGCCGAGCCGGCCATCCCCGCCATGGATCTGTTCTTCCTGACCAATGCGGCTCGCTATACCGGCCTCCCGCCCAAACCGGGGAAGCAGGATCCGGTGGTGCTCAGGCTGCAGATCATGCTCGACCGTATCCATGCCTCCCCGGGCGCCATCGACGGCTACTGGGGCAGCAATGTCCAGAAGGCTGTGAAGGCTGCCCAGGAAATGCTGGGGCTGCCGGTCAACGGACGCGTGGACGAGCGCCTGTGGGCCGCCCTCGAACAGGCGGATCCCAATCCGCCGCTCAAGCGCTACGTTCTGACCGCTGCCGACGTGGCAGGCCCCTTCGTGCCGCATATTCCCACCGACTATGCGGAGCTCGCCAAGCTCGAGAGGATCGCCTACCGCAATCCGCAGGAAGCGCTGAGCGAGAAGTTCCACATGGACGAGAAGCTGCTCCGACAGCTCAATCCAAACGCACGGTTCGTGGCCGGCGAGGAAATCCTCGTTACCGATGTTGGCCGGCCGCTCACCAAGAAGGTCGCCTATCTGATCGCCGACAAGGAGCGGCGGCAGCTTCTGGGCTATGGCGAGGATGCCCGCCTGCTGGTGGCCTATCCGGCGACCATCGGCTCGACCTCAACGCCCTCGCCCACCGGCATCCATGCGGTGAAGGCCATCGCCGTGGACGCCGAATACTGGTACCGCCCGCAGGTCAATTTCCAGCAGGGCCAGAACAACAAGCCGCTGAGGCTGGCGCCAGGCCCGAACAACCCGATCGGGGCGGTGTGGATCGGGCTCGACAAGCCAACATTCGGCATCCATGGAACGCCCGAGCCGAGCCGCATCGACAAGACCAACAGCCACGGCTGCATCCGGCTCACCAACTGGGACGTGCTGGAGTTGGTGAAGCTGATCAAGCCTGGCGTGACGGTGGAGTTCTACCAGCCGAGCCACCAGGTCGGTGCGGCCAACTGACCGAAACGGCACGAAAGGCGCGTGACGGCCGTGATAAATCATGATCTACCGGCAGGGAAAGGGCGCCCCCGGACAACAGGTTCCAGGTAAACGGCTCGTGGCAGGTGGCAATTCATGAAACTATCCATTGCCCTCCTCGCCTTCCTGCTGCTCCTTGCGCCCCCCACGGCGCGGGCGCAGGACGACGCGCCGAAGAGCGGCGAAAGCAGCGCGGAAGAACTGGTCGTGGGCACAATTCCCGCTCCCCCCTTCGCCATGCGTGGCAAGGACGGCGAATGGACAGGACTTGCGATTGAGCTGTGGAAGCGCCTGGCGCAGAACAAGCAGCTTCCCTACCGGATCGTCGAGCGGCACGGAATTGACGACCTGTTGCGCGCCGTGCAGCTGGGCGAGGTCGACGTTGCCGCGGCAGCGCTCACCATCACGCCCGAGCGAGAGCGGGTCGTTGCCTTCTCGGTGCCGTTCTATCCGACCGGGGTCGGCATTGCCGTGCCGATAGCAGGCGGCAGCGACCTTCCCATCCTGGGTTCGTTATCGGGCCTCAATCTGCGAACCGCCGCCATAATACTGGCCGGACTTGCCGCGGCGCTCGTCCTTGCATTGGCCGGGGTTGAACATTTCA
>Ga0180222_1002511_pt1 | contig 14539 bp, 13 predicted proteins | sample eDN5th37CKraftOP_FD_151336 | JGI IMG/M metagenome (GOLD analysis project Ga0180222, IMG submission 151336) | Enriched Organic Plus compost microbial communities from Emeryville, California, USA - eDNA 5th pass 37_C Kraft OP (version 2) (version 2) ... | reverse complement strand
ACGGCCGCCGTGCCGAACCACACCGAGAAGTGCTCGGGCTTGACGACGGCGTCCCACACCAGCTGGCGGGGTGCCGCGAAGATGCGGGTGACGGTGAGTGTGTCGGTCATGATTGGTCTCCATTTCCGGGGGTGGGGGATCCTGCATCGATCGACGGGGGCTCTCCGCCGGACTGCAGCCGGCCGAGCAGCGCGCCCAGCGCGTCGAAGCTGTCGCTCCAGAACTCGGCGTAGTCGCCGATCCAGCGCGACGCGGCCTCCAGCGGGCGGGCCTCCAGGCGGGCGGGCCGGTACTGGGCGTCCCGACCGCGGCTCACCAGACCCGCGTCCTGCAGGACGCGCAGGTGCTTCGACACCGCCGCGAACGACATGTCGAAGGGCTCCGCGAGCTCGCTGACCGTCGCCTCGCCGTGGGCCAGGCGCGCGAGGATCTCCCGCCGCGTCGGGTCCGCGAGCGCCGCGAAGGTGCGACTCAGCTCGTCCGTGCTCATCCGTGCTCCTATTCAACCGATCGGTATAGAACCGATGAGTTGAATATAGACGCTGCCCGGCCGGAGCGCAAGAGGGCGGAGGATGCCGCCGCGCGCGCCCTGTGGCGCCCGCGCTGCCCGCCGCCTCGTCCGAGATCCCGTGCGCAACTCCTCCATTTCGGCTCGGCGTGGCGCCGCAGGGGCGGTTTCCGGCCGGTCGCGCGCGTTCTGGAGGAGTTGCGCACGGCCGTGCGCGCACGAGAGAGGGCCCCGGGACATCCCGGGGCCCTCTCTCGGCGTGCAGCGACGATCAGTCGTCGCCGCGCATCGCCTCGTTGGCGTCGTTCTTCGCGCGGACGGCGTCGCGCTCGCGCTCCGCCTTCTTGACGTCGGCGTCGGCCTTCACCTCGTCGACCTTGTCGTCGATGCGGTCGGTGGTGTCCTCCCACGCGTCCTTGAGCTTGCGGCCGGCCGTCTCCGCGGCGTCCTTGGCGTTGTCCATGATTCCCATGTCCTTGCTCCTCTCGTGAAGGTCCGGACTGGCGACGCTACCCGGACCGGCGCCGAGACGAGAGGGGGTTGCGGACGAGCGGATGCCGCGCTATCGCGTCACGCGGCCGGGGTCGTCGTGTCGATCGCGTCGCGCAGCGGGCGGCGCATGAACGCCCAGTAGTGGCGCGGGGTCAGGCGGGCGAGGACGTCGACGAGGCCCGCCTTGCGACCGATCATCGTGCGGGCGCGTCGGCGGATCGTGGCCTCGACGATGCGCTCCGCGGCGTCGCCGGGCTCGGTGTGGTACATCGCCGCCTGCGCCCGCGCGGCCCGCTGCGCCACGGCGGGATCGATCGCCGCGGCGTAGCGGCCGTTGAGGATGATGCCCGTCTTGACGCCCGAGGGATAGATCGCGCCCACGGAGACGGTCGTGTCCTCGATCTCGTGCCGGAGCGCCTCGGTGAAGCCCCGCACGGCGAACTTGCTCAGCGCGTACGGGATGCGGCCGGCGGGTGCGGCGAGACCGTAGATCGAGACGAGGTGCGTGATGTGGGCGGCGGGTTCGCGGCGCAGATGCGGCAGCAGGGCCTTCGTGATGTTGACGGTGCCCCACAGGTTCACGTCCACGAGCCAGCGCATCTCCTCCATCGTGAGCTGGTCGATGCTGCCGAGCATCGACGACCCCGCGCACGTGATGAGGGTCTGCAGGTGTGGATGCGCCCCGGCGATGTCCGCGGCGAGGGCGTCCACGGCGGCGTCGTCGCGCAGATCCACGACGTGCGTCGTGTGACCGGTCCCCGGCAGCGCCGCTGCGACGGCGGCGAGTCCGTCGGCGTCGCGGTCGACGAGGGCCACCCGCGCGCCGCGATCGGCGAGCCGGCGGGCGACCTCGGCTCCCATGCCGTGGGCCGCCCCGGTGATGACGCTGGTCCTGCCGGTGACGTCGAGGCGATGCATCCGTGCTCCTCCTGGGGCGTCCGCCCGACTCCCCGCGCTCAGACGATACCCTCGAAGCCGAGGAGGTGGAGGCGTGGGGCGCACAGCGGAGGCCATCGCCGAGGGCCTCCAGATCGCGTGGGCGGCGGCCCGGCTGACGGTCAAGAACATCATCCTCGTCGACACGATCGCGCGCGGCGAGGACTTCGAGCCGGAGTCGGTGGCCGAGAGCGCGCGCGGGGTGCTGCTCGCGCTCGCCACGGAGCAGGAGAAGGCGGCCGAGCTCGTCCATCGGCAGCGCCGCAAGGCGTGGGGCAAGTACACCGAGCCCGTGGGCACCCACGACTACCGCGACCGCGACACGCGCAACCTCCGCAAGCGCCACAAGCAGTACGTCGGCGTCGCGAAGGGGCTGCACGAGTACGCGGCCGATCACGCGACGGTGCTGCGGCTCGTCGAGGAGGCCCGCGAATCGGCGTGGGCCGACGTCGAGGGCAACCTCTCCCGACGCCTCGCGGTCGAGGGGATGCGCGCGGATGCCGACCCCGACTACGCCGCCATGCGCGATGCGCGCATGACGGCGCTCACGATGATCGACCTGCAGCGCCTCCAGGCCCAGCAGCGCAAGCGCGGACTGCTCCCGGAGCCCGAACAGGATGCTCCCGCCGACGGCGCGGCCGCCGAGGCCGCAGAGCCCGGCGCGACGGGGTCCGGCGGTGCGTCCGAGGCATCCGCGGAGGCGGATGCCGACGAGGTCGAGCGCGCCTGACGCAGCGCTGCGGACCGCGACGCGCCCGGGCGGCACCCCTCGATTCGCGGGCACTCGCTGCGTGGGGTATTCTGGACGCTGGCCTTCGCGCCGTATCGCGCGGAGACCGACCCGCGCTCGTAGCTCAATGGATAGAGCATCTGACTACGGATCAGAAGGTTGGGGGTTCGAGTCCCTTCGAGCGCGCGGAACCGAGAAGGCCCGGGAGAGATCCCGGGCCTTCGTCGTTCCCGCGGCGGCGGGCTCCCTGTCGGCTAGAAGATGACGCCGGGGTTGAGGATCCCCTGCGGGTCGAGTGCCCGCTTGATGCGGCGGTTGAGCTCGAGGACGTCGTCGCCGAGGTAGGCGCCGAGCCACGGGCTCTTCAGGCGTCCGGTGCCGTGCTCGCCGGTGATGGTGCCGCCGAGGCTGATCGCCAGATCCATGATCTCCCCGAATGCGAGCGTGGCGCGCGCGGTCTGCTCCTCGTCGGCGGGGTCGTGGACGATGAGCGGATGGGTGTTCCCGTCGCCCGCGTGCGCGATGACGGAGATCACGACGTCGCGCCGCCGGGCGATCTCTTCGATGCCGCGGATGAGGTCGCCGAGGGCGGGGAGCGGCACGCCGACATCCTCCAGCAGGAGCGCGCCCTTCCGCTCGAGAGCGGGGATCGCCATGCGCCGGGCAGCGACGAACTGCTCGGCCTCGTCGGGGTCGTCGGTGGCGAAGTACTCGCCGACGCCGTGGGCGCGAAGCGCCGCCTCGATGACGGCCAGCTCCGCGGCGGCGGCATCGCCCTGCGCGTCGGTGCCGACGAGGAGGAGGGCCTCCGCATCGCGGTCGAGCCCCATGCGCGTCTCGTCCTCGACCGCCCGGAGGGAGACCCCGTCCATGAGCTCCATCATGGAGGGGCGGATCTGCCGCGAGATCGCGAGGATCGCCGCGGTCGCGTCGTCGAGCCTCGCGAAGAAGGCGACGGCGACCGACTGTGCGGGCTGTGCGGGGATGAGGCGCAGCGTCACCTCCGTGATGATCCCGAGCGTCCCCTCGCTGCCGACGAACAGCTTCGTGAGGGGGAGGCCCGCGACGTCCTTGAGGCGCGGACCGCCGAGGCGGACCGCCGAGCCGTCGGCGAGCACGACCTGCAGGCCCAGCACGTAGTCGGTCGTGACGCCGTACTTGACGCAGCACAGTCCGCCGGCGTTCGTGGCGATGTTGCCGCCGATGCTGCAGATCTCGAACGACGACGGGTCCGGCGGGTACCAGAGGCCGTGGGCTGCCGCGGCGCTCTTGACCTCCGCGTTGAGCAGCCCCGGGCCGACGACGGCGATGCGGGTGGCGGGATCGATCCGGATGTCGCGCAGGCGCTCCGTCGAGATCGTGATGGCGCCGTCCTGCGCGGTCGAGCCGCCGGAGAGCCCTGTTCCCGCGCCGCGGGTCACGACGGGCACGCCCAGCTCGGCGGCGACGCGCACCGCGGTCTGCACGTCCTCCGTCGACTCGGCGCGGACGACCGCGGCGGGCGTGCCCGCGGCGGGGTCGTTCGCACGGTCGTACCGGTACCCGGACATGCGGTCGGGGTCGACGACCACGACGTCCGCCCCGAGGTCGGCGAGAAGGCGCGCGCGGACGAGGTCGAGATCGGCGGTCACGACCCGGCCTCGGCCGCCTTCACGGCTCGTCGGGCGCGGCGCAGGATGGGCTCGGTGTAGCCGTTCGGCTGCTGCGCGCCGAGGAGGATGAGGTCGCGCGCGGCCGCGAAGGCGATGGACGCGGTGCCGTCTGCCGCGATGAGCGGCCGGTAGGCGGGGTCGCCGGCGTTCTGCCGGTCCACGACCGGGGCGATGCGGCGCAGGCTCTCCTGCACGTCGTCCTCCGTGATGACGCCGTGCAGGAGCCAGTTCGCCATGAGCTGGCTCGAGATGCGCAGAGTCGCGCGGTCCTCCATGAGGGCTGTGTCGGAGAGGTCGGGCACCTTGGAGCACCCGATGCCCTGGTCGACCCACCGCACGACGTAGCCGAGGATCGACTGGACGTTGTCGTCGAGCTCGCTGCGCCGCTCCTCGGCGGAGGGGAGCACGTCGGCGAGCGGGATCTCCAGCATGGCCTCGATGCCGGCGCGCGGGCGCGCGGCCAGCTCCCGCTGGATCGCCCGGACGTCCTCCGCGTGGTAGTGCAGCGCGTGGATGGTCGCGGCCGTCGGCGACGGCACCCACGCGGTCGTGGCCCCCGACCGCACGTGCCCGATCTTCTGCTCGTACATCGCCCGCATGAGGTCCGGCATCGCCCACATGCCCTTGCCGATCTGGGCGCGGCCGGGCAGTCCGTGAGCCAGCCCCGCGTCGACGTTCGCGTTCTCGTAGGCCGCGATGAACGCGGCGCCCTTCAGCTGTGCCTTGCGCGCGAACGGGCCCGCGGCGATCGAGGTGTGGATCTCGTCGCCGGTGCGGTCGAGGAACCCGGTGTTGATGAACACGACGCGGTCGGATGCCGCGGCGATGGCGGCGTCGAGGTTGACGCTGGTGCGGCGCTCCTCGTCCATGATCCCGATCTTGAGGGTGCGCGCGGGGAGGCCGAGCGCGCGCTCGACCCGCTCGAACAGCCGGACGGTGAACGCGACCTCGTCGGGGCCGTGCTGCTTGGGCTTGACGATGTAGAGCGATCCGGTGCGGGAGTTCGGCCGCTGCGTGCGGCCCTGCAGGCTGGGGATCGCGGCCGCCGTCGCGACGAACGCGTCGAGGAAGCCTTCGGGGATGTCGGCGCCGTCGCGGTCCTGCACGGCGTCGGTGTACATGTGGTGGCCGACGTGGCGCACGAACATGAGCGAGCGGCCGGGCAGCACGAGTGTGGATCCGTCGGGGGCGACGTAGTCGCGGTCCTCGTCGAGGGCGCGGGTGAAGGGCTTCCCGCCCTTGTCGAACGTCGCGGAGATGTCGCCGTCGAGGAGCCCCTTCCACACGCGGTAGGCGTCGACCTTGTCGGTGGCGTCGACCGCGGCCACGGAGTCCTCGAAGTCCATGATCGTCGTCACCGCGGCCTCGATCACGAGGTCCCGCACGCCCGCGGCGTCCGCCGCCCCGATGGGGTGCGCGCGGTCGATCACGATCTCGATGTGCAGTCCGTGGTGCCGCAGGAGGACGGCGGACGGGGTGTCCGGCTCGCCGCGGTAGCCGACGAAGGCGGAGGGGTCGGCGAGCGTGGACGCGCTGTCCGGCAGATCGACGACGAGCGCGCCGTCGGCGACGCGGTAGCCGGTGGCATCGCGGTGCGATCCCTCGGTGAGCGCGGCCGCGGCGTCGAGCAGCTCCTTGCCGATCGACACGACCACGGCACCGCGCTCGGGGTTGTAGGCCGCGCCGCGCTGGGTCGGGGACTCGTCGGGGATGAGGTCGGAGCCGTAGACCGCGTCGTAGAGGGATCCCCACCGCGCGTTCGCCGCGTTGATCGCGAAGCGCGGGTTGCTCACCGGCACCACCAGCTGCGGGCCGGCCTGCTCGGCGATCTCGGTGTCGACGTCTGCGGTGGAGATCTGGAACGGCGCCGGCGCGGGGAGCAGGTAGCCGATCTCGGCCAGGAAGTCGCGGTACGCCTCCGGATCGGCGACGGGGCCGGGGTGCGCACGGTGCCACTCGTCGATGAGGCGCTGCAGCTCGTCGCGACGCGCGAGCAGCGCCGCGTTGACGGGGCCGAGCTCGTCGGCCACCTCGGCGAACGCGCTCCAGAACCCGGGGGCGTCGAGGCCGGTCCCGGGGAGCACCTCCGATTCGATGAACCGGGACAGCCCGACATCGACCCGAAGGCCTGCTCTCTCGACGCGATCGCTCATCTCGGCATCCTTGTCTCAATCTTCCACATCGTGGAAACTCAACTGCTACACTGCGGAATACGACGACTCTAACGCATGCGCGCGCGGACCTCAGGAGGACGGATGTCGGAAGGCGGCCTGCAATCGGTGAACCGGGCGTTCGCCGTGCTCGACGCGGTGGCCGACGACGGCGGCGAGAGCGGTGTGTCCTCCGTCGCGGCTCGGACGGGACTCGCCGAGTCGACGGTGCACCGCATGCTCGCGACCCTCGTCGAGCTCGGATGCCTGCGCCGCCTGCCCAGCCGCCGCTACGCCCTCGCTCCCCGGCTCGTGCGCCTCGGCGCCGCCGCCGCGCGCGGCATGGGGTCGGAGGCGATGCCCGTGCTGCGGCGACTCGTCGACGCGCTCGGCGAGAGCGCGAACCTGGCGGTGCTGTCGGGCAGCCAGGCCGAGTACGTCGCGCAGGCGCCGTCGGCGCACACGATGCGGCTGTTCACCGAGGTCGGGCGCAAGGTCGACCTGCACTGCACCGGCGTCGGCAAGGCGATGCTGTCGACGCTCTCCGATGAGGCCGTGCGGGCGATCGCCGCGCGCACCGGACTCGCGCCGCGCACGTCGTACACCGTGACCGACGTCGACGATCTGCTCGCCCAGCTCGACGAGGCGCGCCGTGTCGGCTTCGCGCTGGACGAGCAGGAGCAGGAGCTCGGCGTCCGCTGCGTCGCCGTCCCCATCGCGCTGTCCGGCGACGTCGTGTTCGCCGTGTCGGTCTCGGGCCCCACGCAGCGCATGAGCGCCGAGCTCATCGAGCGCGCCGTGCCGCTGCTGACCGACGCCGCCGCCGAGATCGCGACCCTCGTCGACCCCTGACCCCCAGGCTCGTCGGCCCCTGACCCCTCGGGCCCGTCGCTACGGCGTGCCGCGGCCCGTGGTCTCGACGCCGTCCTTCCACACCCGGTCGGTGAGCGGCACGCCGGGGCGATAGGCGAGATGCGACGCGCGGGGCGCGCGCAGCGACTGCAGGTCCGCGCGGGCGCCGACCCGCACGACGCCGATGTCGTCACGGCCGAGCGAGCGCGCCGCGGCGGCGGTCGCCGCGAACACGGCCTCCTCGATCGTGAGGTGCATCTGCAGCACCGCGGTGGCGACGCACAGCGGCATCGACGTCGTGAACGATGTGCCCGGATTGCAGTTGGTCGCGAGTGCGATCGTGCCGCCGGCGTCCAGGAGACGCCGGGCCGGGCCGAACGGCTCCCGCGTCGACAGGTCGCACGCGGGCAGGAACGTCGCGACCGTGTCCGAGGCGGCGAGCATCGCGATGTCGTCGTCGCTCAGATGGTTGCAGTGGTCGACCGAGCGGGCGCCGAGCTCGACCGCGAGGGCGACGCCGCCGGAGGGGCCGAGCTGGTTGCCGTGCACGCGGAGGTCGAGGCCCGCGTCCCGTCCGGCGATGAGGATCTCGCGCGACTGGTCGACCGTGAACGCGCCCTCCTCGCAGAACACGTCGATCGCGTCGACGTAGGGGAACACCGCCTGCAGCATGGGTCCGCGGACGAGATCGACGTAGGCGCGCGGATCCGTCCCGGGCGGCACGACGTGGGCGCCGAGGAACGTCACGGTGTCGGCGACCTCTCGCGCGACCTGCGCGCTGCGGACCTCGCTGTCGATGTCGAGCCCGTACCCCGTCTTCGTCTCCAGGAAGGTCGTCCCGCCGCGGGCGGCCTCGGCGCGCAGGGCCTGCGCCGTCGCGCGCAGCTCGTCGGTGCCCGCCGCGCGGGTGGCGGCGACCGTCACGGCGATGCCGCCCGCCTGGTAGCGCTCGCCCGCCATGCGCGCCTCGAACTCGGCGGACCGGTCGCCCGCGAAGACGATGTGGCTGTGCGTGTCCACCCATCCCGGGAGGAGGGCGCCGCCCTCCAGACTCACGCGGTGGTCGGATGCCGGAGCGCTCCGCGCCGCGCCGACCCAGGCGATGCGCCCCTCCTCGACGACGAGGGCGGCGTCGTGGAGGCGCCCCGTCTCCTGATCGTTGGTGGTCAGCTCGCCGATGTCGGTGATGAGCAGGCTCATGCGAACTCCTCGAGGGCGGAGGCGAGCAGATCGGCGGGCCGCTCACCGCTGATCAGCGCGCCGTCCTCGGCGACGAGGCGTCCGCCCACGACGACGCGCTGCACGTCGGACGCGGTCGCGCACAGGAGCAGCTGTGCCGGCTCCGCGCCGATCGTGCGCGCCGAGCGGGTGTCGAGCTCGACGAGGTCCAGCGGGCCGCCCACCTCGAGCGGAGCGGCGAGGCCGAGGGAGCGGTACCCGTCGGCGCCGAGGGCGCGGGACAGCTCCCGGAGGGTGAACCGCCCGCGTCGACGGGTGCGCAGGCGGTCCTGCATCTCGAGGCCGCGCACCTCCAGGAGCGGGTCGACCACGGCGTTCTGGTCGGAGCCGAGGGCGAGGGTCGCCCCCGCGTCCCGCAGTTCGCGTGCCGGACCGATGCCGTCGCCCAGGTCGGCCTCCGTCGTCGGGCACATGACGACGGAGACACCCCCGGTGCCGAGGAGCCGGATGTCGTCGTCTGTGAGGTGTGTGGCGTGCACGACGCTCAGTCGCGGACCGATCGCCCCCGCGCGCGCGAGCACGCCGGTCGGCGTCATGCCGAATGCGGCCTGCACGTCCGCGTTCTCCTGCGGCTGCTCCGACAGGTGCACATGCAGGGGGATGCCGGCGGGCAGGCCCGCGACGATCGTGCGGATGTCGTCGGGGGCGACCGCGCGGACGGAGTGGATCGCGGCGCCGAGCCCCGGCATCCGCTCTGCCAGTTCGTGCCAGCGCCGCAGGTACGCGTCGGCGGAGGCATCCCCGAACCGCGTCTGCTCCGTGGACAGGCTCGCACCCACCCCGCCCGCCAGATAGGCGTTGTCGAGGAGGGTGAGGCGGATGCCGATCCCGGCCGCCGCCTCGGCGAGGGCGAGTTCCATGTCATGCGGGTACGCCGTGCCGTCGGGACGATGGTGGACGTAGTGGAACTCGCCGACCGCGGTGAAGCCGGCGGCCAGCATCTCGGCGAACACCGCGCGGGCGAGCACGCCGTAGTTCTGCGGAGTCAGTCGGCCCGCCGTGCGGTACATGAGCTCGCGCCACGTCCAGAAGTCCCCGTCGCCCGAATGCGTGCGTCCGCGCAGCGCGCGGTGGAACGCGTGCGAGTGGGCGTTCGCGGCCCCGGGCACGGCGGTCCGGATGCGCAGGTCCCCGGGGGCGGGGTCGACGTCGTCCGTCACGGTGGTCACCACACCGTCGCCGCCCGCTGTGAGCCGGACGTGCTCGCGGACCACGCCGTCGACGACGAGACGCTCGCACCAGACGTTCATGCGATGCTCCTCGTGGTCCACGGGGCGCGGGCGATCGCCGTCGGGCTCATGGCGGAGAGACTACCGCGCGGCGTCGAGCGGGGGTCCTCTGCCAAATCCCGCGCGTCGAGTCAATGCCCTCGCCGTTCGCGGCCGCGGCCCGCATCCTGGGCAGGACGGACGAGGGAAGGCGGGTCGATGAGGGCTCTGACATGGCAGGGGAAGCGCACGGTGTCGGTGGAGACCGTGCCGGATCCGGTGATCGAGCAGCCGACGGATGCGATCATCCGCATCACCTCGACAGCCATCTGCGGGTCGGACCTGCACCTGTACGAGCTGTTCGGTCCGTTCCTGGACAAAGGCGACATCCTCGGGCACGAGCCGATGGGCGTCGTCGTCGAGGTGGGCCCCGATGTGGTGGAGCTGGCGGTCGGAGACCGTGTCGTGATCCCCTTCACCATCGCGTGCGGGCACTGCTTCATGTGCCGCAACGGCCTGCAGTCGCAGTGCGAGACGACGCAGGTGACCGAGTACGGGTCGGGGGCGGCGCTGTTCGGCTACACCAAGCTCTACGGCCAGGTGCCCGGCGGCCAGGCGGAGTACCTGCGCGTGCCGATGGCGGACTACAACCACGTGCGCGTCGGCGCGGACCTCCCCGACGAGCGCTATCTCTACCTCAGCGACATCCTGCCCACCGCGTGGCAGGGCATCGAGTACGCGCAGGTCCCCGAGGGCGGGACGCTCGCCGTCATGGGACTCGGCCCGGTGGGTCAGCTCGTCGCGCGCATCGGCGTCCAGCGCGGGCACCGCGTCATCGCCGTCGATCCCGAGCCGGTGCGCCGCGAGATGGCCGAGCGCTATGGCGTGCTCACCTACGACCTCACCCCGGATGTCGTCGGCGACCTCGTGGAGAGCACCCGGGGACGCGGGGCGGATGCCGTCGTGGACGCCGTGGGACTCGAGGCGCACGGGAGCGCCGCGGCGCGCTTCGCCCAGACCGCGGTCGGGCTCCTGCCCGACCCGATCGCGCAGAAGCTCATGGACGCGGCCGGGATGGACCGGCTCGCGAGCCTGTACACCAGCATCGACGTCGTCCGCCGCGGCGGCACGGTCTCGATCAGCGGCGTCTACGCCGGCGACGCCGACATCCTGCCCATGAAGACCATGTTCGACAAGCAGCTCACCCTGCGGATGGGCCAGTGCAACGTCAAGCGCTGGACGGACGAGCTCCTTCCTCACGTCGAGGACCCCGACGACCCGTTCGGCCTCATGGACCTCGCGACGCACCACGCGCCGCTGGAGGACGCGCCCGCGCTCTACGAGACCTTCCAGACCAAGGACGACGGCTGCGTCAAGGTCGTCCTCCACCCCGGGGCGGACGCGTCCACGCGTGAGGACGTCCGATGAGGCCCGCGCTGTTCGGCGAGGACGGGCTGCTGCTGGTCACCCGCGGCTACCGCACGGGGGCGTCGATCTGGAAGCGCGTGCGGACCGGCGCGCGCGGCGCCCCGATGCGCCTGCTCGGCCGGCCCGCGCTCTTCGTCCGCGGGGCGGAGGGCGTGGAGGTCTTCTACGACGACAGCCGCATCGCGCGCAAGGGCGCCATGCCGGCGGTCGTGCGCGAACCCCTCTTCGGGCACGGATCGGTGCACGGACTCGACGGCGTCGAGCATCGGCACCGCAAAGCCGCCTTCGTGGACGTCGCGTACGAGGACGCGCAGGTCGCGCGTCTCGTCCCGCTGCTCGAGCGCGAGTGGGAGCAGGAGCGCGACGCGTGGCTCGCCGGGAGCCACCGCTCGGCGTACCAGGCGGCGGTCGGCGCGTTCGGCCGCGCGGTGATGCAGTGGGCCGGCGTGCCGGGGACGGCCGCCGCCCGCACCCGGTGGGCCGCGCGCATGGCGCAGGTCGTCGACGGTTTCGGGCGCCCGTACTCGCCCGCGTACGCGCAGGCGCTCCTGAACCGCGTGTGGTCCGATCGGCACTCGGCTCGGCTCATCCAGGCGGTCCGCTCCGGGGCGCTCGATCCCGAGCCCGGCACGGCGCTGCACACGTGGGCGTGGCACCGCGGGCTCGATCGTGAGCTCCTCTCGGCCCGGCTCGCCGGTGTCGAGCTGCAGAACAGCATGCGCCCCATGATCGCGGTGGCGCGCTTCGTCGCGTTCGCCGCGAAGCAGCTGCACGACGAGCCGCAGTGGCGCGAGCGCATCGCCGCCGAGACCGCCGAGCGCGGAACCACCGCGGGTGGTCCGCTCGCGACGATGTTCGCGCAGGAGATCCGGCGCTGGGCCCCGTTCGTCCCGATGCTCCCGGGGCGGGCGCTCACCGACATCGAGGTGGACGGCTGGTCGGTGCGCCGCGGCGATCGCGTCGTGCTCGACATCCTCGGGACGAACACCGACGAGCGGAGCTGGAACGATCCGCAGGCATTCGACCCCGGGCGGTTCGCAGGGGTCGAGGACTACGAGGCGCTCGCGGTGTTCATCCCGCACGGAGGGGCGGACGTGGCCACCGGACACCGCTGCCCGGGGGAGAAGCTTGCGATCGCCGGGCTGGCGGTCGCCGTCGCGACGCTCAGCGATCCGGCGCTGAAGATCCTCGACACCGGACTCGGCGTCGACCTCCGTCGGATGCCGACCAAGCCGGCATCCGGGGGTCGGGTGCGCCCCAGCCGGTGTCCGTTCGGCTGACGCGCACCCGAGCGATCAGGCGGCGACGAGGTCCGTGGCGAGCTCGAGGCCCAGCGCCTCCGCGACGCCGCGGTTCGCGACGCGGCCCTCGTGCACGTTGAGCCCGCGGAGGAGGGCGCGGTCGGCGGACGCCGCCTCCTGCCACCCGAGGTCGGCGATCTTGAGGATGTAGGGGAGCGTCGCGTTGGTGAGCGCCTGCGTCGAGGTCTCGGGCACGGCGCCGGGCATGTTCGCGACGCAGTAGTAGAGCGAGTCGTGGACGCGGAAGGTGGGGGCGTCGTGCGTCGTCGGGCGCGAGCCCTCGAAGCATCCGCCCTGGTCGATCGCGATGTCGACGAGCACCGAGCCCTCGCGCATGCGCGCCACCATGGCGTCGGTGACGAGCTTGGGCGCCGCCGCCCCGGGGATGAGCACCGAGCCGATCACGAGGTCCGCGTCGGCGACCTGGTTGGCGATCTCGAGGCGCGACGAGTGCCGGGTCTGGATGGCGTTGCCGAACAGCGCCTCGAGCTGGCGCAGGCGCGGCAGGGACAGATCGATCACGGTGACGTCGGCGCCCAGGCCCACGGCGTTGCGGGCAGCGTGCTCGCCGGCGACGCCGCCGCCGATGATGACGACCTTGGCGCGGCGCGTGCCGGGGACGCCGCCGAGCAGCAGCCCCCGTCCGCCCGAGGCGTGGAGGAGGTGGTAGGCGCCCATCGTCACCGACAGGCGTCCGGCGACCTCGCTCATCGGCGCGAGCAGCGGCAGCGATCGGTCGTCGAGCTGGACGGTCTCGTAGGCGATCGCCGTCGTTCCGGCCGAGAGCAGCGCCTGCGCGCACGCGGGGTCGGCCGCGAGGTGCAGGTAGGTGAACAGGACCTGGCCCGAGCGCATGAGCCCGAACTCCTGCGCGATGGGCTCCTTGACCTTGAGGAGCAGATCGCCCTTCGCCCACGCCTCCTCGGCGTCGGCGGCGATGCGCGCGCCGGCGGCGACGTAGGCGTCGTCGGAGATCCGCGAGCCCCGACCCGCGCCGGCCTGGATCCAGACCTCGTGGCCGCGGCTGACCAGCGCGTCGACGCCGGACGGCGTGATGGCGACGCGGTTCTCGTTGTTCTTGACCTCGGTGGGCACGGCGACTCTCATGGCGGACTCCTCTCCTGTCCAGATTGCGAGAAAGCTCGGCCGAAGGCGATAATGACCGAAAGATCTGCTGATGAATCGCCTGAATCTGGAGAACTCTTCAGGATTCGGATGTCGAAACCCCCTCGAGGACGCATATGCTTCAGCCCGCCGACGAGCTCGACGCGACCGATCGCGCCCTCCTGGACGCGCTGCGTCGCGACGCGCGGGCCTCCAACCGGCAGCTCGCGCAGGAGACCCGACTCGCCGAGTCGACCACGCACACGCGCGTGCGGCGGCTCGAGGAGCGCGGGATCATCGACGGCTACGAGGCGGTGGTCCGCCAGAGTCGGCTGGGGCGCGGGCTGCAGGCGCTCATCGGTGTCACCCTCCGCCCCGGCGCGCGGCAGGCGAGCATCACCGAGTTCTCCGAGGGCGTGCGCGCCCTGCCGGAGGTGAATCAGGTGTTCTTCCTGGGCGGCGCGGACGACTTCATCGTGCACGTCGCCGTGGCCGACTCGTCCGCGCTGCGCTCGTTCGTCGTCGACCATCTGTCCGGCAATCCGACGGTGGCCTCGACGCGCACGAGCATCGTCTTCGAGTACCACCGCAACGTCTCGACCGCGTCCTTCAGCTGACATCGCGCTGCCCCGCAGAGCGGGAGGCGTGGTCATCGCCGGGTGGAGGCGGACCGTATCATGGAACACATCGACGAGGAGGACGACACTGTCTGCTTCTGCTTTTCATGCCCACCGTGCTGCGTGGGTTGCGCGCGAAGAAGCCGCTGAAGCGCTGATCCCGCTGATCGGCAGTCTGTACCGTGACCACGGGGTGATCACCTCGATCCACGGTCACCGGCTCATCAACCTGTCCGCGACCGGCATCATCGCGATGCACGATCGTGCCCGGGAGCTCGGCCACGACGAGATCTCGCTCGAGGAGACCGCGGTCGTGCTGCGG